>Ga0265293_10000261_pt1 | contig 129808 bp, 116 predicted proteins | sample Munlanlewell138R_FD_192505 | JGI IMG/M metagenome (GOLD analysis project Ga0265293, IMG submission 192505) | Leachate microbial communities from a municipal landfill in Southern Ontario, Canada - Leachate well 138R | ecosystem: Engineered > Solid waste > Landfill > Unclassified | place...
TATGAATTTCTAATTTTCCTTTTCGCGATGGCGAGTATATCTTCAGAAACTACCAATTCAACAGTTTTTATCTCCTCACCGTTTAAAAACACACTCACCGTGCCATGGCTTTGACCTTGATACACAGGTGCGGTTAAAAAGCTTGGAGTGTTGCACACGACCTTTATTTTATCGTCTTTTTTCGCGGCAAACGCAATATCAGATAGCGAATGCAAAAAAACTTTATCTGTATCCGCACCCATTAGAGGAACAGCTCTTGCATAACCGTTTGCTTTGACCGGAACTTTTAACTTGTAAAGTGAAAAACAGCTATCCATCATTTGTTTATGGTCATTCCAATCGTCCGGTGCGGAAAGCGTAACCGCAATAAGCTTTAAACAATCTTTCGTTGCGGAAGAAACAAGACACCTGCCGCATTTTTTTGTAAACCCTGTTTTCACCCCGTCCGCACCCTTGTATTGAGATAACAGCTTGTTATGATTAGAAAGGGTGCGCACATTTTCGCCTTCATTAGTGGTCGAATAAATAGTTTTAACCTTTGTTGACACAATTTCGGCAAATGCAGGCATTTCAAGCGCATATCTGGTTATTTGCGCTAAGTCATATGCAGTTGTGTAATGGTTTTCATCGTCCAGCCCATGCGGGTTGGTAAACGAAGTGTTTAAAAGCCCCAAGTCCTTGGCCTTTGATGTCATAAGGTCGGCAAAGCTTTTTGTATCCCCCGATATATGCTCGGCAATGGCAGCCCCCGCATCATTGCCGGAATTTAGCATCAGCCCATACAGTAAATCCCTAAGGCTTATTTTTTCGCCTGCCTTTAGGTAGATGGAAGAACCCTCAATCCCCGCTGATTTACTGCTAACTGTTACGATGTCATCAAGATTACCTTTTTCAATCGCAACCGCTGCCGTCATTATTTTTGTTGTGCTTGCCATTCCAAGGCGAGCGCCGGAGTTTTTCTCCATCAAAACCCTGCCTGTGTTGGCATCTATCAAGACAGCGCTTTTTGCGGAAATTGCATATGTTTTTTGGCTGAAAAAAAATAAAATAATGAATAAAAAAGTTAATTTTTTAAACAAAAAAATCACCTCATTTTTAATATATGAGGCAATTTGTGGTGTTAGTCTTTACTTTTGCCAAAAAAAGAACTAATGCCTTTAATCAACTCGGGCATAGAGTCGATAACTTTTTCCAACGCCGTTTCGGAGTTGACATTTAAAATTTTCACATTTCCCTTTTCAACAATCAAAAATCCAACCGGAGATACGGTAACCCCTCCTCCGCTTCCGCCTGCCACTTGTTGGTCCTCAATGCTTTCTTCTTTGTTAAGCCCGCCCATTCCAAAACCCAACGAAACCTTGGTAACAGGTATTATGGTAATGTTGTCGGATGTTTCAATGGGCGTTCCGATTACGGTATTCACATCAATCATTTCACGAATACCTCGCAGCGTTGATGCAAATATATTTTCAAGACCATTTGCCATTTCTTCACCACCGTTTTTTAATATATTTTACTTTGCTTATTATATCTTTCATAAATTGGCATTGCGCGTTTGGCTATATAATATATCTTATAAGGGCGCATTTTAAAAGACGCACCAAAAGCCATATTAAAACATTTTTCTGTATAATCCGGGGTTAATGCTATGTTAATTTTATTTTTTATGTTAAGGTATTTATCCACAAATGAAACGGCAGCTGTTATAACTCCCCATATAGCCCCATTTGCAATACCGGTAGCGGCAGCGTTTGAAAACCCGAATGTAACGCTAAGGTCAATTCTTTCAACAACAAGTTCTTTTTCAAGTTTTTTTAAAATTAAGATAATGTCCTCTTTTTCGTTTTTTAAAAACGCCTTGATTTGCTTTAAATTTTTAAAAACTTCTTTATAATCAGCCCCCAAAAGCTTAACGCGCAACCCGCCGTCTTTTGTCTGCTTAGAGGATGAATATACCGTCAGTACGCCTATTTTAACTTTCAGTTTGTTATCGCTGTATTTAATTTCTATGCGCCACTTGCAAACTGCCATAAAAATCATCAACAGTATTATTATGCATAATGCAGTAAGAAATATCCACATAATCTCACAATCCCACTTAATAAATTGCCATGCCTAATCTTCGCCCGAACCTAAGGTTGTTTGGCCGTCATCGTCAATAATAAATCCATCTATCGGAGGAAGCGAGGAAATCGACTCTATTGCAAAGCTGCGTAAAAAATCGTCTGTGGTGCAAAAAAGCGCAGGTCTGCCGGGTGCGTTTAGCTTTCCCGTTTCCTCAATAAGCCCAATTTCAACCAACCGCGTCACCGAATTGTCGCTGTTGACGCCGCGTATTTTTTCTATCGTTGAGCGTGTAACCGGTTGTTTATATGCAACAATTGCAAGCACTTCAAGGGTTGCGTTTGAAAGCGGATTTCTTTTTTGCGGCGGGACTATTTTTTGAATGTATTCGGAAAATTCATCCTTTGTCGCCATTTGGTATTTGTCCCCGATTTTTATAATTTTTATACCTCTTTTTTCGGTATCGTATTTATCTGCCAAACGGGTAATAATCGATTGCAAAGTAGGCTTGTCAATTTTTGTTATGTCAGAAAGCTTATCAACGGATATGGCATCCCCGGCGGCAAATAAAACTGCCTCTATAATGCCTTCAATCTTATGTATTTCCAAACCTTAACACTTCCCCTTCACATACCTAAGTTCGGATTTGCCGTCTTTTTTCATTATTTTTATTCTGTTTAGCTTAATTAACTCTAAAACTGCCAAGAAAGAGGCAACCGCCTCGCTTTTTGTTTTCATTCCTTTAAAAATATCGCTAAAGCAAACCCTGTTAAACCGTTTTAGCTTTGACAAAATTGCTTTTACCCTTGAAAATACCGACACCACTTCTTTTCCCGCAACAGCCTTGAATCGGCTGTTTGAAATAGGACGGCGATATTTTATTCTTTCGGCAACTTCAGAAATAGCGCCGTACAAATGGGATAATTCAACCTGTGAAAGACTTTCATCAATAAGCATCGGTTGTATATATTCTTGCATTTTGTAAAAAGTAAGCCCTCCCGCAAATTCCCTTTCGCGAAAAAAAAGCGATGCTTGCTTAAATCGTTTATATTCAATAAGCCTTTGGGCAAGTTCAACTTGCGGGTCATCCTCGTCCGCTGCATCTTCATCATATTTGGGCAGCAGCATTTTTGATTTAATATAAAGCAAATGCGCCGCAATCACCAAAAATTCGCTTGAAACTTCAATGTCGAAATGTTCCATCTCGGCAAGGTAATCGATATATTGCTCTGTAATTTCAAAAATAGGTATGTCGTAAAGACTTAACTTATTTTTGTTTATAAGATGCAGCAATAAATCAAGCGGTCCTTCAAATATTTCAAGCTTAAACGAAATTTGTTTCATTTATCGGCAATTCCTTTCAGCCGGGTATTATAAACTCAACCCCTTTAAATATCGCGTTCATAAGGTTTGACACACCGTTTGAAAGCACAGGGGTTAAAAACCCGGAATAAAGCAGCACTATCATTATTATCATGCCGTATCGCTCATATTGCATGTACTTATAGTAAATTCGGTTTGGTAAAAAAGCGCCTAAAATTTTCGAGCCGTCAAGGGGCGGAATCGGTAAAAAATTGAACATTGCAATAGCGCAATTATAAACAAACAGCTTTAGTATAAATGTAACATAAAACTTTTGGGATGTTATATATATGTTGCCTCCTTGCATGACAATAAAACCCGCAAGGTATAACACAAAAGCGCTTATACACGCAAGAATTATATTTGATACCGGTCCTGCAAGAGCAGTTATCGCCATTCCTTTTTTTGTGTCTTTAAAATATCGTGGGTCAACAGGCACAGGTTTTGCCCAACCGAAGCCAACCGTCAAAAGCATAATAAAGCCTATCCAATCAATATGCCTAATAGGGTTTAACGAAAGCCTACCCTGCCTTTTTGCGGTGTTATCCCCCAGCGCAAATGCCGCAAGGCCATGTGAAAGCTCATGGATTGTAAGCGAAATCAAAAGCGCCGGTATAAGCAATAAAATCTCTGAGATAGAGTTGTTGCGAAGCAATAAATCACCCTTTACATAATATCATTTTTAATAATGTCTTGATAACTTTCCCGAGCAATCGCAAGCTTTGGTTTACCGCCGCTCACCATAACAACAGGCGGACGGGGAATTCTATTGTAATTGCTTGCCATAGAGTAATTATAACCGCCGGTGGCCAAAACAGCAATCAAATCTCCGGGCTTGAGGGAAGGCATTTTAATGTTTTTAATTAGCAAATCGCCCGATTCGCAGCATTTTCCCGCAATTGTGACAATTTTTTTAGGCTTTTCCGTTGGGTTTTCAACCTTTAGAGCATGATATTTAGAACGATATAATATATAGCGCGGGTTGTCACTCATACCTCCGTCAACCGAAATGTATGTACGAATGTTGGGAATTTCTTTGACAGAGCCAACAGTATAAACCGTTATGCCTGCCGGCGCAACTATAGAGCGCCCCGGCTCCATAATTATTTTGGGCAAGCTTATGTTTCTTTCTTTTGTAATTTGCTTAACCGTTTGCGAAATATGGCGAATAAAGTCGCCGTATGGCACAGGGTTGTCGGTTTTGGTATATTTAATGCCGTATCCGCCCCCCAAATTAAGCTCGGTTATTTCGTTGCCCGTCTTTTCTTTAATGTCGGCAATAAAATGCATCATTTTTTGAGCTGCAAGCAAAAACGGCTCAATTTCAAAAATCTGAGAGCCAATATGGCAATGAACGCCCTTTACATTTATGCCTTCCAATGTATAAGCCTTTTTAATAATGTTTTCCGCCTCGCCCGTTTCAAGCGCAACGCCAAATTTAGAATCAATTTGACCTGTGCGAATAAAATCATGCGTGTGAGCATCCACCCCCGGCTTTATTCTGAAGGATACCGAAATATCCTTGCCTTTTTCTTTTGCAATTTCCCCAAGCATGTCAAGTTCCGTCTCATTATCAACTACAATTCTGCCAACATTATTCGTTACCGCAAGCAGCAGCTCGTCCTTCGTCTTATTATTTCCGTGGAAATAAATCTTTTCCATGGGGAAATTCGCTTTAATAGCGGTGTATAATTCGCCGCCTGAAACAACATCAAGCCCTAAGCCTTCTTCATTTGCAATGCTGCAAATACGCAAGCAACAAAACGCTTTGCTTGCATACAGCACCAAGCCATTGCCGTTATAGTGCTCATCAAGCGCCTTTTTATACAAACGGCAGTTTTCACGGATTTTGTCCTCATCCATAATATATAGCGGGGTTTTATATTCCTTTGCAAGTTCAGACACATCCGCTCCGCCTATTGTTAAGATGTTTTTTTCATTTACTCCTAAGCAATCTAATATAAACAAAAGCTGTCACCTCAATATAAATTTTAACATATAATAAAAAAAGTGTCAAATGTATTAATCAATTTACATTAACCATTATCGTTAAAAAATTGGAATATGTTTTGCGCTGTTTTTTTGTCAATGCCCTGCACGGACGAAAGCTGCTGCACGCTTGCGGTTTTAATTGAGTTTATTGTTTTAAAATGCTTTAACAACGCCTTTTTCCTTGCCGGTCCAACCCCTGTTATCTCATCAAGCTGTGATGCTATTGCAGATTTTTTGCGCCGTTTTTTATGGCTTGCCAACGCAAATCTGTGAACCTCATCTTGCACGGATGTCAGAAACAAAAACAAACTGCTTTGACGGTTTATATCAATAAGATTATCTGCGGTTGTTAAAGCTTTGGTTCTGTGACGGTCATCCTTAACCATGCCAAACAAAGGGATTTTTAACTTGAAAAAGTCTAAAATTGGGGCAACTGCATTTACATGCCCCTTCCCCCCGTCAATCAAAATCAAGCCAGGCAAGGGTGTAAACCCCTTTTCGCCTTCAACACCGTTTGACAATCGCCGATAAAGAACCTCTTTCATACTTTCGTAGTCATTTGCGCCTTCTACCGACCGAATATTGAATTTTTTATAATCGCTTTTTTTCGCAACCCCATTTTCGAACACAACACACACGCCCACGCTGTTTGTACCGGATATATTTGAAATGTCGTATGATTCTATTCTTTTAGGTATTTCATTAAGCCCCAATGTTTCTTTTAATTCAAGCAACAAATTGTTAATTTTTCGTTGAGCCCTGTCGAACTTATCCAAATGATTGTGCAAATCCTCAACCGCATTGTTTTTCGCCATTTTCACCATCGCAAGCTTTTCTCCCCTTTGCGGAACAACAATTTTTATTGATGCACCGCATTTTTCTGAAAGCCAGCGCCGAATCAGCTCAATATCTTCGATTTTTTCTTGCAGTATAATTGTTTTGGGTATATAAGTTGAGGTGCCGTAATATTGTTTTATAAAATCCGTCAAAATTTCCCCTTTTTCGCCATCTTCCTTGAAAAAATATTTTTCTCTGCCCAGCATTTTGCCTTGCCTTATAAAAAATATTTGTATGCAAAAATCTTTTTTTTCTTTTGCAACGGCTATAATATCTTGATTTCCGGGGTTTGTTGACACAATTTTTTGTTTTTCGGAAATTTTATCAATAGCAATGATTTTATCCCTAATCTTTGCCGCCCGCTCAAATTCAAGTTTTTGTGAAGCCTGCTGCATTTGTGTTGTCAACGCTTTGGTAATTTCCCTATGCTTGCCCTCAAGCAACGAGATTACCTCTTGGAAGTTGCTTTGATATTCCTCTTTTGATATTTTTCCGATGCAAGGAGCGCTGCACTGGTTAATATGATAATTTAAACATGGTCTGGTTTTGCCTATATCTCGAGGGAGCACTTTTTTACAAGTGCGTATTTTAAATATTTTTTTTGAAATGTCAATGGTTTCTTTAATTATTTCGCTATTTAAATACGGACCGAAATATAGCGCACCATCGTTTTCAATCTTTCTGGCAAGCAAAATTCGGGGATATTCCTCATTTACCGTAAGTTTAATATAAGGAAAGTTTTTATCGTCTTTTAATAAAATGTTATACTTTGGGGTGTATTTTTTAATTAAATTGCATTCAAGAACCAAAGCTTCAAACTCGGTATCGGTTATTATATACTCAAAGCGGTCAATATTTTCAATCATCGCCGCAACTTTAGGCGGATGGGATTTACTGCTTTGAAAGTATTGAGATACCCTATTTTTAAGGTTTTTTGCCTTGCCCACATATATAACATTGCCCTCTTTATTATACATTATATATACGCCCGGCTCATTGGGCAGCGCTTTTAGCTTTTGTTTAAACATGATTTTCTCCTTGGTACGCGATATTAAAGGAAATATAAAAATAGCCCTGTTTTATATACATACCAACTTGTTACCAATACGGGCTTGCCCGGCTTGGTAACAAGAACAATTTGCAAAGCTAATTACTTAGCAGGTATTAATAACAACAGAACTATATAATGTTAGGTTTGTTTTAAAAAACTAAATTTACAGGCAGCATTTGCCGCAAAACTTTATAAACTACTCGGCAAAGTTGGAGGAAATGAGTTCCACAAGAGCATTTACGGCTTGTTCTTCGTCCGGGCCTTCGGCAAGAATAGTGATGGTAATTCCGCGTGTTATTCCAAGCGAAAGCACGCCAAGAAGGCTTTTGGCATTCACCCTGCGTTCTTCCTTTTCGACCCAAATGCCCGATTTAAATTCATTTGCTTTTTGGATAAAAAAGGTTGCGGGTCTTGCATGTAGCCCAACTTGATTGCTAACAAGCACCTCTTTAGAAAACATATTATCTCTCCCCCGTTATTCAAACATTAAATTTTCCCTACTGCTACTATATTATAGCATACTAAACTTCTTTCATAAAGTCAATATTTTTTTATGATTTTGTTGTAAAGCGACCGAACTTTTACATATCCAAGAAAAACTGCATGGTTTTTACAGCAAAATTCGGCAAACCTTCATGCCCAAAATCGGGGTATATAGCAACATCCTTGGGTGATGTTATATTATTATATGCGGCAAATTGTGTTGAAGGCGGGCATATTGTGTCCATAAGCCCGGTTCCCATTAAAACCTGCGCCTTTATTCTTTTGGAAATATTTTTAACATCTATGTAGCCAAGGCGGTTGAATATTTCGTGCTCTCGCTCGTGGCAAGGGTCAAATTGTCTAAAATATGTGCGTATCTCTTCATAAGCGCCAACTGCCAAATCCATTTCCCAAACACGCTTGTAATCAGACAAAAAGGGTATTGCGGGCGCAATTTTTCTGATTCTTGGCTCCAAAGCCGCACAGGCAATTGTAAGCCCCCCGCCTTGTGAGCCCCCTTTTGCAGCAACCCTTTTTTCATCCACCTCCGGAAAATCCATAACAATTTTGGCAAGCTGCGCGGTATCCAAAAAAATGTGCCTAAAAAGCAAATCATGCGGGTTATCGCTCGAAAGACCGCGAATGATGTGGCCTCTATGCGTATTGCCTATAACGCCGCCAACATCTTCAGATTCACCCGCTTGCCCGCGGCAATCAAGCGCTGCAACACAAAAACCTTGCCCGGCATATGTAAGAAGGCTGTCCCAATCAGCAGACCTTCCGGTATATCCGTGAAATTCCAAAACAGCGGGAGCAGGCTTAGCGATAAACTTGGGTCGTGCAAACTTTGCATGCACTCGCGCTCCTTTAACGCCGGTAAAATAAAGGTCAAAGCACTCTACTGTCGGAAACTTATAACCAAGCGGCACTAACTCAACTTCCGCAGTTATTTTATTCATTTCTTCAAGAGCCAAATCCCAGTATTGATCTATATCTGACGGGCAGGGGTTTATACCTGTGTATTCCCTTAACTTTGCAAGAGGCATATCGACAAGCGGCATTTTAAAACATCCTTTTCTTAAATTTTTAACATGGTGCCCAATGAGTTTGATGCACCTTATACTTTATCAAATCAAAAGCAATTTTAACACCATTAATAATTTTTGTCAAGCTTTTTAGCTGTTCGCCCTGACAAATGGGTTGGTGTGTTTTTCCCTGCCGATGGTTGTTGAAAGCCCATGCCCCGGATACACCGCCGTGTCATCCGGCAAGCTATATAGTTTTTTTACGGACTTCTTCAGCACGTCAAAATCCCCGCCCTCCAAGTCACATCTGCCTATCGAACCTTTAAAAAGAGTATCGCCGGTAAAAACAACGCCGCCTGAACTGAGGCAAACCCCATCCGGAGAATGTCCCGGTGTTTTTATTATTGTTATGCTACGCGAACCAACAGTAAAATCTTCAGATGCAATCGGCACATTAAACTCCGTCTTAACCCTGTCAATTGCGCCGACATGGTCAAAATGCGAATGTGTAATGGCAATGTACTTTACAGTTAAACCGTCAGTTTTTATAGCTTCCAAAATTTTGTCCGCATCGTCGCCCGGGTCAATAACCACCACTTCTTTTGTGGCGGCATCGCCAAACAAATAACAATTTGCCATAAGCGAGCCAACCGGTATTCGTTTTAGTATCATAATAGCCCTACTTTCATTGTTATTGACGCTTTCGTATAACCGATATTACATTTTTTATTTTCCAAAATCTTTTTATAATTTTCTCCAACTGTTCTTTATCTTTAATTTCAAGCGTTATATTTATTATGGCAAGCGATTCTTTGGTGGAACGAGCATTTATAGCGTGCATGCTTATTTTGGATTCAGATACAATGTTTGTAGCCTCAAGCACAAGACCTTGACGGTCGTTTGCAACAATTTGTATATCGGTAAAAAAGCTTGATTTATTGTCTTCATCCCACCACACATCAATAAACCGTTGTTCTTCTCCTAAGGCTTTATCTTGAAGATTAATTGCATTTATGCAATCCTTACGATGTACCGAAACCCCTCTGCCCCGCGTTATATATCCAACAATATCATCACCCGGCACAGGGTTGCAACAGCGTGAAAATCGTATCAAGCAATTATCTATCCCTTTTACAACGACGCTATTATTATTTTGAGCAGGTCTTTGTTTTGTAATGTGGGTAATCTGGAGGTTGGTCTCATCAATTTTTTCTGTTTCACGATGTTTTTCTTTTATTCTTGATATTACTTTAGTTATCGGTATGCCTCCGTAACCTATTCCGGCATGAAGGTCGTCCACCGATGAAAAATTATATTTTTTTAAAACTTGCTTTAGCCATTCGTTTTTAGTTGCCGCCGCTACCGGCAACCCGTTTCTTTTTAACTCCTTTTCAAGCATATCCCTGCCGCGAACGATGTTTCCTTCACGATTTTCCCTTTTAAACCAGTCGTTGATTTTTTTTCTTGCCTGTGATGTCTTAACCATCTTAACCCAATCACGGCTGGGACCATGCGGCACGGATGAGGTGATAATTTCAACAATATCTCCGTTTTGCAACTTGTAATCAAGCGGCACAATTCTTCCGTTTATTTTTGCGCCGGTTGTTTTGTTACCGATTGCGCTGTGTATTGTGTACGCGAAATCAATCGGAATTGCCCCTGCCGGCAAATTGATTACATCGCCTTTCGGCGAAAAAACAAAAACTTCATCTTCAAATAAATCCATACGAATATTTCGCATAAATTCATCGGCGTCCGATACCGACTGTTCGCTGTGTATATCAATCAGTTGCCGCACCCATTCAAGTTTGGAATCAATATCTCTTTTACCGGTTACCCCTTCTTTATACTTCCAATGCGCAGCAATTCCCACTTCTGCAATTTTATGCATTTCCCATGTTCTTATTTGGATTTCAAAAGGTCGCCCGCGCGGACCGATAACCGATGTATGCAGCGATTGGTACATATTCTTTTTAGGCATGGCAATATAGTCTTTAAATCGCCCCGAGATGGGCTTGTAAAGCTCGTGAACCAAACCAAGTACAGCGTAACACTCGCTTATCGATTCAGTAATAACCCTAACTGCAAGTAAATCATATATTTCTTCTATATCTATATTATTTGTATACATTTTTCTGTAAATGCTGTAAAAATGCTTAACACGCCCCTCTATTCGGGCGTTTATTTCAAGCTCATCAAGCTTCGTTTTAAGCATTTCCTTTAATGATTCAAGATAATCCTCCCGAACCTTTCTGTTAATTGCTATGCGTTCTGCAATTTCGTGATAGGCGTCCGGGTCAAGATACAAAAGGGATAAATCCTCAAGCTCCCACTTTATTCTTGAAATTCCCAAACGGTGCGCAAGCGGAGCATATATTTCCATTGTTTCATGCGCCTTTTCAAGTTGTTTTTCCCGCTCTATGCTTTTTAGCGTGCGCATATTGTGCAGCCTATCCGCCAGCTTAATCAAAACAACTCTGATGTCTTTCGCCATTGCAAGAAACATTTTTCGGAAATTTTCAATTTGCTGTTCTTCTTTTGTGCTGTATGGAAGGCGTCCAAGCTTTGTAACCCCTTCAACCAAAATGGCGACGGATTTGCCGAACATGCTTTTTATGTCCTCAATTTTATATTCGGTATCCTCGGCAATGTCATGAAGTAAGGCAGCAATAATCGACTCACAATCAAGCTCAATATCCGCAAGAATGTGGGCAACGCTCAAAGGATGGCTGACAAAAGGCTCACCTGACACCCTTGACTGACCTTCATGAGCGGTAACGGAAAAATTAAATGCCTTATCAAGCGTTAATTCATCGTATTTTGGGTTGTATTCCGCTATTTTTTCTTTTAGATGTTGATATGATACTTCAATCGTTTCCTCGTGTTGGCGCATCTTTTATCACCCGCTTACTTTTTATTTTAATTACATGTGGCGCTCCTACTGGAACCCTTGCTTTTTTATGTCTTTAATAACAAGCTGCACCTTCTTTTCGCCCCTGAATATATTAACATTTAAATTCCCCGCAACATTAACAACATCGCCGAAACTTATTTCATTTGCCTTATCCCCCATGCTAAAGCCTATTGCTTCAAGTTTTATGCCTTCTTTATCTACAACCATTTTTAAATGTTTTCCGCCGCTTAGGGTGGTAATATACGAAACCTTTGCATTATTATATGAAAAAATCGGCTGTGCGTTTCCCATGCCAAAAGGCTCGAGCAACGAAAGGTGTTCAACAGTTTTTAAATTGATGTCTTCTTTTTGTATAGGCGAATCTATATAAAGAATAGGCTCAAAATCTTCTTCTGAAAGAACGCCCTCGGCAAACTTATTAATTTTATTGCTAAATGCATCAATTTTTTCAGATGAAAGTGAAAGCCCCGCCGCAAGGGCATGACCGCCGTATCGTGACAAATAATCTTTTGAATATGTAAGCGCTTCAAAAAGATTGAAGCCGCTTATACTCCTGCCTGAACCCTTTGCATTTTTTTTATCAATTGAAATTAAAAACGAAGGTCGATAATATCTTTCGGTGATTTTAGACGACACAATGCCAATAACCCCTTGGTGCCAACCTTCCTTTGCAACCACAATCACATTATTTTTATGCAGGTTGTTACATTCTATCAGTTCAACCGCTTGCAAAAATATTTCATGCCCGATTTGTTGGCGTTGCTCATTTTCTTCTGAAAGCCGCATTGCAATTTCAAACGCCTTTTGTTCATCGGCGCACAAAAGTAACTCAAGGCTTTTATTTGCGTTTGAAAGCCTGCCTGCCGCATTTAAACGAGGCGCAAGTATAAAACCCACATGACCGGCAGTTATAGGCTTTCCATCAAGCTTTGTTGCCTTTAAAAGGGCATTTATTCCAATGTTGCCGCCGGAAGCAAGGTTTTTAAGACCGATTGAAACAAAAGCCCTGTTTTCGCTTACAAGCGGAGCAACATCAGCAACGGTGGCAAGGCAAACAAGCCCCGCATATCTATCAAACAACAGGCTTTTATTTTTTCCGCCTTCGAGCGCCTCTATCAGCTTAAAAACAACCCCTGCCCCAACAAGCTCTTTAAAGGGGTATTCACAATCATCCCTTTTAGGGTTAATTACGGCATGGCATTCGGGGATAACATTCTTACACTCATGATGGTCGGTCACTATAACATCCATTCCGAGGGATTTTGCATATTCTATTTCATCATGCGCCGTTACCCCTGTATCAACCGTTATGACAAGCTTTGTGCCTTTTTCGGAAATAATGTCAAGGGCGGATAAATTTATACCATACCCTTCGCTTTCTCTTTCCGGGATATAAAAGTCTGCATTTGCGCCCCTGTCAGTTAAATACATATACAAAATCGCCGTGGATGTTATGCCGTCTGCATCATAATCGCCATAAATTGTTATACGCTCGCCGCTTTGCAATGCTTTTGTTATTCTGTCAACCGCTTTTTCTATATCCTTTAAAAGCGAATAACTATAAAACTTATTTTCCATTTGCAAGCCGTTATTTAAAAGGTTGCCTCTATTTTGCAGCACAGCGGCGGCAAGGCGTGAAATATCATATTGCACGCTAAGACGCGAAACAATATCCTCATCGTAATTTTTATAAACCCACTTCTTTGAAGTAATTATAATCCCCTCACTATTTTGATGGATTTTCTGCAAAGGCTTTAATCTTCTCTATCATATTTAAAACCTGTTCTTTTAGAACATAATATTCTGCCCTTCCGTTGATTTTAATGGCAACATATCTGTCTTGATATGCAACACCCTCTACGATATCGTCTTCCCTGCCGTCGTTAAAAGCGAACACGGCGGTAAAAATGGGTTGTCCCTGCGGCGCTTGCGCAACAATGCCGCGGAGGGTAAGACCGATAATTTCTTGATAGATTTTTTTAAAAGCGCTTTCATCGGCGGCATTACCGTTTATAAAGTACAAAGAATTTTCATCTTGATGTTCTATCTTAAAGTTATAAACTGCCCCCTCATTGCTGAGCGTTATAGCATCAACTGTATCTATCATTTGCAAATAAACAAGGGTGTCAATTAGCAGCGTTGGGTTTACATCTCTATACCCGAAGGCAGATTCTAAAACTGTGTAAACAGCCTTTTCATCTTTTATTTTAACATAAAACCCGTTGTCCTCCCGTTCGCCCAAAAGTAAAGTTATCGGTTGCTTGTCCTGTTCGGTAAAGCTGATTGTATATGTCGGTTTATCAAGCCCATATTTTGCATATGATGCCGGGTTATCATCGACAAATGTTTCTATATTAATGTCGGTAATCTTCTCCATAACATTCATGCTGAAGTAATCGCTTGAAACATCCCGTTGGAAGGGTGAAACCATCTTCCATGGATTTAACGAGGCTGTACCCTGTTGGGATTCCTGCTCCGTCTTTAACTGCAAAACAATGTCCGCATCGCTTCGCAAAATTTGTATTTTTATAAGCTCCTCCGGGTTTATTTTTGCAAGGGAGCGCTCCCTATAAGTGTCCTCCGGCGCAATAAACGATTCAATTTTAGAAGAATACACGGTATATATTGTGTCATCATCTGCAGTTTTAAAATAGTAGCTTGAGCCAGTTGGGGTTTTGCTGCCTATAATAAAATGTTTTTCAGTTCCATCCGATAAAGCGACAAAAGGAGTGCCTGTTGGGTTTTCAAAACCAAAAATAGAGTAATCCGATACATTATCTATTATTGTTTCGGCGTTTATACTTGAAAAATCGTATGCCAAGTTGTCTACCTTTACATTGTAAAGTTTTATTTCTTCTTTGCCGCGAATTGCCCATTTATCTTCCTGCGCGTAAAAGGCATACTCAAAATCAGCGGTTGCTATATTCATCAGCTTGATATTTTCTTTTTCGGTTTTAAAAATCGATATAACATCCGGCAGGGTTCTATCAATTTCGTCTTGAGGCATGTTTAAATTGGTAATTCCAAAATAAGCGCCGACTAAAACTACAAGAGCAACTGCTGTTATGATAATTCTTTTTCTCACAAATGACGCCTCCTAAGCCATGTTATAAGCCCTGCCGCCAAAACAATTATTGGAAGGAAAATTGCAAAAACCAATGACCAAAGCTTTATATCCTGTTGACGCATATCCAGTCTTGCCGGTGAAAGGCTTTTGGGGCGTATGTTCATGGGCTCCGTTTCATCAATTTGCCAATTTACGCTTCCCAAAATAAAATCCTTGTTCATCATGGTAAATTCATCATTTAATATTTCCGATGTGCCCGCTACAAAGATTTTTCCTTCATTTTTGTTATCGTTATTATATCGGGTGGCAATAACGGCAACAGAGAAAGGTCCCCTTGCGCTTTGCCCCTGTCGGTCGTTAGCCATAGATTTATCCGATGATGTAAGCAGGGTTTCCACCTTGACATAATTTTTTTCTTCCCATATGGGGGAAACCTCCATTGCTTGATACACCAATAAGTTCAAATTGTTATTTACGATAGCTGTTGTAATCGGATGGCTTTTTACAATTGGCACAAAGCAAAGCGGGGTGTTATAGGCTATCCGCTTAGTGTCGCCTTCAAATATGATATTCCCGCCTATTGAAATTCCCAAATCGGAAAGATACGATTCCAACCGAGGCAATGGCGGGGCGTTAAAATCAAGATAAACCTGAATGCTTTTACCCTTTTTTAAATAGCTGTCTACCGCCTCAATTTCATCGGCTGTAAAATCGGCTTTGGGTGAAATTATAACAAAGGCGTCAAAGCTTTCCGAAAAGCCCTCCGATAGGGTTGAAACAGTTTCAAATTCTATGTTATCTTCTTTTAAAAGCTGCTGCATGGCGGTGGAACTCTTTTCACCGTGTCCCTCCGTAAAGGCAACTTTTATGTCAGCCCTTTTTGAAAGCGAGGTTATGGCGGTTGTTATTTTATTTTCCGCATTAAATTGGTCGTTTGCACCGGACATGGGGTTGTAAGAATATAGCTCGGAAGATGAAATGACCTTGAAATTTTCACCGTTGTCAACCACGATTGTTCCGGGGCTAATTGAGCTGCCCAATGTTTGATACCGCTGCACCTTTGACGGGTCTTTAACCGGGTCGTAAATCTTCAAGCTTAAATTCGAGTTTAAATTTACATAGCGCATAAGCAGTTCATGCTTTAACATGTCCTCATTGCCGGACACTTCGATTAAAACCAAATCAGTTTTTTCATTTATATTTTTAACTATTTCTATTGTTTGCTCTGTCAGCTCATAAATTTTACTTTCGGTAAGGTCTGCTTTCAGCGTAAATTTGTCGGATAGCACACCCACAATAACATTAACTAAAATGGCAATTGCAATAAAACCTGCCAATGTAACGGCAGAACCCGAGCCGTATATAAATTTTTTATCGGTGAAAAACCTTTTTAATTTTTTCATAGTAATCTCCAGTACTTTTTATTTTTTGCATACAGTATATATTTAAAGTATTTAACTCCAGCGCCTTTTTTCTATTGTTTGAATTGTCAGGAAAATAAAAACTGCCGCAAAACTGATAAAAAATATAATTGATGAAACGCTTAAAATGCCTGTTGTAAACTCGCTGTATCGATTCATTACAGATAACCAATCTATAACCTTTTTAACTATTGCATTGTTAAACAAAGATGCCACCATCCCGGAAAGCTGAATAAAAAGCAATATAACAAATGTGATTATAGCCGCTGTAATTTGGCTTTCGGTAGTGCATGAAACAAACACGCCCACGGCAATTAACGAACAGCCCAACAAATAAAACCCCAAATAATGAGCAATTATAGGAAAAATCATAAGGTTGCCGTAAAGCAGCATCATCAATGGATAAACAAGCGTTATTATAAGCGTGATTCCAAATAAGCAAATTGCTGAAAAATATTTGCCAAGAACTATTTTTGTTACCGTTATGGGTGCGGTTAGCAACAGCTGGTCTGTTTTATTTCTTCGCTCCTCGGTAAAAAGCCGCATTGTAAGGAGCGGTACGATAAAAACCAAAATAACGGTTAGGTTGCTAAAATAATAAGCCATTTCCGTGATGGTGTTTTGCAGGTTTATCGCCACGAAAAAAATGCCGGAAAACAAAAGATAAACCCCAAGAAAAATATAACCCGTCGGTGATGTGAAATATGCTTTCAGTTCCCTGTTAAATACTGCCGTCATTATTATCCGCCTCCTGTGCTGTATTTTCGCTTATATCCTCTTTTACCTCATTGCTTGCCGCAGGTATTGGTTGTTCAACGGTGGTGAGTTTTAAAAATACATCTTCAAGCGATAAGCTTTGAGCGCCCAACTCTAAAATGGGCATTTGGTTTTGAGCAAGCAAATAAAACATTTCACGCCTTATATCGGCATCATCGGCGGTTTCAATGTAATAATCAAAGGCATTTTCGTCTTTTTTTACCGAATTTATGTTCTGTATTTCATCAAAAGTGTGTAAAACATCCAACACCTTTTGTTCGTCGCCTTCTATTCTAACCTTAAAGCTTGAAGCGCCCGTCATGCTTTTTGAAAGGTTTTCGGGTGTGTCCTCCGCAACGATTTTTCCGTTGTTTATTATAACTACACGCTCACATATAGCGCTTACCTCGGGCAATATATGAGAGCTTAAAATGACGGTTCTTTCTTTGCCGAGTGATTTTATTACATTTCTGATTTCGTTTATTTGCTTAGGGTCCAAGCCCGCGGTGGGTTCATCTAAAATTAAAATTTCAGGGTCGCCAAGGAGTGTTTGGGCAAGCCCGACCCTTTGTTTATAACCTTTTGAAAGGTTTTTGATAATTCGGTGCGCAACGGCTGTAATTTTTACCGTTTCCATCACTTCTTTTATATGCTTTTGCACATCGTTTTTTATATTTTTTAACTTATATACAAACACCAAATAATCATACACCGTCATATCAAGATATAGCGGCGGGTTTTCCGGCAAATACCCGATTTTGCTTTTAACCTGTTCCGGGTTTTTAAGAACATCAAGACCATCAACCTGACAAACGCCCGAGGTTGATGAAATATAGCCGGTGATAATGTTCATTGTTGTTGTTTTCCCCGCCCCGTTTGGTCCGAGAAAGCCAACAATCTCACCCTTTTCAACCTTAAAAGAAACATCGTCAACCGCTACCTTGTTGCCAAATCTTTTAGTAAGATTTAAGATTTCAATCAAATTTCTTCAACTCCTTGTTTTCTCTTTATTCGTTGCTCACAATTTTGATTCCAAGCTCCATAAGCTGTTTTCTGTCAACAATATCCGGCGCATTTGTCATAAGCTCAGAAGCGTTTTGCACCTTTGGAAACGCCATAACATCCCTTATTGAATTGCTGCCGGTCAAAAGCATCATCAGGCGGTCAAGCCCATATGCCATGCCGCCATGCGGAGGCGTGCCGTATTTAAATGCATCAAGCAAATAACCGAATCGTTTATGCGCTTCTTCGTCGGAGAACCCAAGCAACGAAAACATTTTCTTTTGCAGGTTGCTGTCATAAATTCTTATGCTTCCTCCGCCCAACTCAGTTCCGTTTAAAATAATGTCGTATGCTTTTGCCCGTACTTTAAGCGGGTCAACATCCAACAGTTCAACATCTTCGTCCTTTGGCGATGTAAACGGATGGTGTTTAGCAACATATTTTTTTTGCTCATCATCATACTCTAAAAGCGGAAAGTCTGTCACCCATAAAAAATTAAATTTACTTTTATCTATCAAATCAAGTCGGCAGGCAATTTCCAGCCGCAAATTCCCAAGCGCGTCAAACACAATTTCATCTTTATCGGCAACAAAAAGCAAAACATCGCCTACAACGGCGCCTGCCCGTTGAATAATTGAATTTACATCGTCAGTTGACAAAAACTTTGCTATCGGTGATTTTAGTTCATCCTTTGTAATTATAACCCATGCAAGCCCTTTTGCCCTATATGTTTTAACAAAGTCAACAAGCGAATCAAGGTCGCGCCTTGAAAGCTTATCCGCCCCGCCCTTTACATTGATTGCACGCACACTGCCGCCGGATGCCTCCGCATCTGCAAACACCTTAAAGCCGCAGCCTTTGGCTATGTCGGTCACATTAATAAGCTCCAAACCAAAGCGTGTGTCCGGCTTGTCCGAACCAAAGCGTTCCATAGCCTCGTCATATGGCAACCGCTCAAACGGCGTTTCGATTTTAACCCCCATTATTTCATGAAATACATCAACTAACATACCCTCATTGACAGCTATAACATCATCAATATCAACAAATGACATTTCAATGTCTATCTGGGTAAACTCCGGCTGCCTGTCTGCCCGCAGGTCTTCATCCCTAAAGCATCGCGCTATTTGAAAATATCTGTCCATGCCCGCAACCATTAAAAGTTGTTTATACAGTTGAGGCGATTGCGGCAAGGCGTAAAATGCACCGTTGTGCACACGGCTTGGAACTAAGTAATCGCGCGCGCCCTCGGGAGTGCTTTTGATAAGCATTGGGGTTTCAATTTCTAAAAATCCGTTTTTATCAAAATAATCACGGACAACTTTGCAAGCTTTGTGCCGAAGAATAATATTTTTTTGCATGTCGGGACGGCGCAAATCAAGGTATCGATATTTAAGCCTAACCTGCTCGTTTGTGTCGCTGTCCTCCTCAATGTAAAAGGGTGGTGTTTGCGATTTGGAATATATAACAAGGCTGTTTACAACCACCTCAACTTCCCCGGTTGAAATGTTTTTATTTACCGTTTCGGCATCCCTTAACCGAACAACGCCTTCTATGCCTATCACATATTCGCTTCGTACACCCTCCGCCCTTTCAAATATACCGTCTTTTGCCCGCTCGTTCACAACAAGCTGCACCATGCCGGTTCGGTCACGAAGGTCGATAAACAGCACCCCGCCTAAATCACGATTTTTGGCAGCCCAACCCATCAATGTTACGGTGTTTCCAACATCAGATTTTGTAAGCTCGCCGCAATAATTTGTTCTTTTTAACCCAGCCAGTCCCTTTTGCATTTTAACCACCATTCCTGCTATGTGCAATTTTTCTTAGCAAAAATATGCACTTCAGCATTAATTTTTATTAGATTTACTTCATTTTATCTGACAAGTCTTTTAACTTTACAGCCTTTTCAATTCCTGTTTGCATATCCTTTAAATTGCCTTCTCCTGCTGAAATTTCATCATCCCCGATAACCAAAACAAACTTTGCTCCTATTTTGTCGGCGTATTTCATTTGGGCTTTTAAACTTCTGCCCATTAAATCGCTTTGCGCATTTATGCCGTCACTTCTTAGCTGCTGTATAAGCTCAAATGCTTTGTTGTTTGCGCCTTCTCCTATCGGTGCAATATATATCGTTACGGCATCCGCCATCTTCGGAAATAAATTATTTTCGTTTAGCACAATAATCAAGCGTTCCAGCCCAAGCCCAAAGCCAACTCCGGGCGTAGGCGGACCTCCTACCTGTTCCACAAGGCTATTATACCTTCCACCGCCGCATATTACAACACCATTGTATTTAATTTCAAAAACAGTAGTGGTATAATAATCAAGACCGCGAACAATGGTAGGGTCTATCCCGAATTTAACATTTGCAAGCCCAAGAAAGCGCTGCACATCGTTAAAGTGCGATTTGCAACTATCGCATTGCTCGTCAATTAACATCGGCGCGCCTTCGCCTATTTTCTTGCAAGTTTTATTTTTGCAATCTATAATTCGCATTGGATTTTTTTCAAGCCGCGTCAAGCAAGTTTGGCAAAGCTTGTCTTTATATTGCTCAAAATATTCAATCAACTTTTTATTATAATCGGGGCGGCATTCTCCGCAGCCCACGCTGTTTATATAAAGCTCTGCATCTTTTAAACCAAGCTTTTGCATAAACTGTGTTGCAAGCGCAATAACCTCTGCATCCGATTGAGGCAGTTTTGTGCCAAAAAGCTCTATACCAAACTGGTTAAACTCCCGCAACCGCCCGGCTTGCGGTTTTTCATAGCGATAGCACGACATTATATAATAAAGCTTTGACGGTGCGGCGGCGGCGTATAAATTATTTTCAATATATGCCCTGACAACGCCCGAAGTGCCTTCGGGGCGTAGCGTTATGCTTCTGCCGCCTTTGTCGATAAAAGTGTACATTTCTTTTTGCACAATGTCGGTAGTATCGCCCACGCCGCGCTCAAAAAGCTCGGTGTGCTCAAACACCGGAACACGAATTTGACCATATCCAAATAGTGCGCATACATCGTGTATTATGTTTTCAACATAGCGCCATTTATAAACTTCGTCCGGTAAAATATCTTTAGTGCCTCTGGGCGCTTTTGTCAACATATAATCAACCTCCTGTGAAGTAATTTGTAAGCGTGCCTACATTTTCAATAATAACATCAACTTTGTCGCCTTCTTTAAGCTCCCCGCAACCTGCGGGCGTTCCGGTTGCTATAACATCGCCCGGCAAAAGGGTCATAATATTCGATATTTCTTCCACAAGAAAATCAATATCCCATATTAAATGCTTTGTATTGGAACTTTGCCGAACCTTACCGTTTACAAGCAATTCAATATCTAAATTATTAGGCTGTACGCCGCAAGCTATAGACGGACCGAGCGGAGCAAATGTGTCATATGATTTTGACCGTGTCCATTGACCGTCTGCCTTTTGAATGTTACGTGCGGTAACATCGTTAAAGCAAGAATATCCCAATATATAATCGTCTGCAGTATTTTTTTTAATCGACTTTGCCTTTTTGCCTATAATAATCGCAAGCTCTGCCTCAAAATCTACCCTGTCCACCCCTTTGGGGCGTAAAATTTCTTCGTTGTGCGCTATAATTGCAGTGTTCGGCTTGATAAAGAGTTTTGGGAAAGCATCTGCAAACTCGTTCATTTCAAGTTGGTGTTCTCGATAGTTCAACCCGACACACACTATCTTGGAGGGTTTGCATGGCGGCAAAATTTTAATTTCTTCTATATTGTACTTTGTGCCGGAAACTGTGTATTCTCCAAAGATATCGCCGTCAATAACCGAAACGATATTACAATCCGCCGCACCGTAAAATTTTTTACCGTTATGTAAAAACCTTATAATTTTCAAAATAATCCCCCTTTTGCGGCAGATAATATTACTCTCCACACTTCGTCAACCCCTTCGCCGGTTACGGCAGAAAAGGGGATTACTGTATTTACCTCAAGCGTGTCTTTGATAAGTTCTACCGCCTTTGGTATTTGCATTTTTTTTAATTTATCTTTTTTTGTGGCTATTACAGTCGGTTCAAAACCGCTGCCCTTAACCCATTCCATCATTACAACATCATCAGGCGAAGGTTTGTGGCGGATATCAACAAGCAAAATAACCGAAACAAGCTTTTCCCTTGTTGAGAGGTAACATTCAATCATCTTACCCCATTTTTCCTTTTCAACTTTCGACACTCTGGCAAAACCATAGCCGGGCAAATCAACCAGGTTAATTTTTGAATTTACCTCATAAAAATTAATAGTTGCCGTTTTACCGGGGGTTGAGCTTATTCTTGCAAGCGCTTTTCTTCCCGTCAACTTATTTATTAAAGAGGATTTTCCCACATTTGACCTGCCCGCAAACGCAACATCGTAAAGGTTGTTTTGCGGGTACTGGCTTGGCTGAGCGGCTGATATTAAAATGCGTGCATCATTTATTTTCATTGGCTTACACCTGTTTTATCGGCAAAGCTTTTTAAATGACCGTCCGTAATGGAAAGCTGCGGCTCGTCCATTTTTTGCGCAAGCGATGTTTCAATAACCGCATTCATGGAATCCGCCTTTATAAATTTAATTTTTTGTGCAACCGCATCCGGGATATCTTTTAAATCCTTTTCGTTTTCAAGCGGTATTATAATACTTGTTATGCCCGCCCTAAAGGCGGCAAGCACCTTTTCCTTTATTCCGCCAACCGGAAGTATTCTTCCTCTAAGTGTGATTTCACCCGTCATTGCAACATCTTTTTTAACCGCGTACCCGGTAAGCGCGGAAATGAGCGAAATTGCAATGGTTATCCCCGCCGACGGACCATCTTTCGGCGTTGCGCCGTCCGGCACATGAATGTGTATATCGTTGTTCTTATAAAAATCCTTTTCTATTCCTAACAAATCAGCAACGGAACGAATGTAGCTTATCGCGGCTTGCGCCGATTCCTTCATTACATCGCCCAACTGCCCGGTAAGCACAACATCTCCTTTACCGTGCATAACATTCGTCTCAATTTGTAAAGTGTCGCCGCCAAACTGTGTCCATGCAAGCCCTGTTGCAACCCCCACTTCGTCCTTTTCTTTTATTTCGTCGTAATTATATTTCCTGTTACCCAAAAAGAGTTCTATATTGGCAGAGTTTATTGTGATGCTCTTTATATCGTCCTCAATGATTTTTCGTGCCGATTTTCGGCAAATCGTTGCAATTTGCCGTTCCAGCTCCCGCACTCCCGCCTCTTTGGTATAAAAGTTGATGATATCGTCAACCGCCTCTTGCCTAATTCTCAGCTTTGCGGCGGTGATGCCATGCGCCCGCCTTTGTTTGGGAATTAAATATCGCACAGCAATCTCAATTTTCTCCTGCACGGTATAGCTTGAAAGGTTTATAACCTCCATTCTGTCAAACAACGGCCGTGGTATGCCCTCAACGCTGTTCGCAGTCATTATAAACATTATATCGGATAAATCAAAAGGCACCTCGATGTAATGGTCGGTAAACGCATAGTTTTGCTCTGAATCGAGCACCTCAAGCATGGCGGATGCAGGGTCACCCCTAAATTCGCTGCCCATTTTGTCTATTTCGTCAAGCAATATCATGGCATTTTTACTTTTTGCCTGCCGGACGGCATTAATAATGCGCCCCGGCATTGCGCCGATATAAGTTTTTCTGTGCCCCCTTATATCCGCTTCATCTCGAACCCCGCCAAGCGACATTCGCGCATATTTTCGTTTAAGCGCCTTTGCAATACTTTTTGCAATAGATGTTTTACCTACGCCCGGCGGGCCGATAAGGCAAAGTATCGGACCCTTAACATCCTTTGCAAGCTGTCTTACCGCTAAAAATTCCAATATACGCTCTTTAACATCATCCAACCCAAAATGGTCGCGGTCTAATATACTTTTTGCTTGAATTAGATTTTGGTTCTCTTTTGTTCTTGTGTTCCATGGCAGCGATAACACAGTATCCAAATATGTTTTCAAAACAGCGCTATCCGGCATATTTGGCGACAAAGTCAAAAGCCTTTCGGCATCGGAAATAAGCTTTTCCTTTGTTTCTGCCGGCATTTCCGCTTTGGCTATCTTTAGCTTATATTCCTTTACCTCATCGCCTATTCCGCCCTTATCGCCCAATTCCTTTTGAATAACCTTAACCTGTTCTCGAAGATAGTATTCGCGCTGGCTTTTGCTGATTTGCGTTTTAACTTTATCCGAAATGTCCCTGCGCAGGCGGGCAATTTCCATTTCTTTTTGCATCAACACAATCAGCTTGCCTACCCGTCTTTCAACATTTGTTTCTTGAAGTATTTGCATTTTATCTTCAAGGTCAACAAAAATGTTCGATGCGATTAAATCGGCAATTTCGCCGGGGTTTTTAATATTCATCATAGAAACGATAAACTCTTGCGGCGTTTGCGATACAATGTTCAAATATTCATCAAAAATATCTTTCACGGTGCGGGTCATCGCCTCAAGCTCAGGAGTCATTTTAGGAGATGTGTTCGGGTGTTTGCGTATCTCGCCCATTGCAAGCTTTTCGTTTTCGTCAATGCTCAGTAATTTCCCGCGGGAAATACCCTCAACAAGCACACGAATATTCCCGCCTGGCAGCTTTAAAAGCTGCTTAACTTTTGAAATTGTGCCAAAAGAATATAGATTTTCAATTTTTGGGTCGTCAATTTCATCATCTGTTTGCGAAACCAAAAAAATTTGCTGGTCGCCAATCATTGAATGCTCAAGCGCCGCTATTGACTTTTTTCTGCCGACATCCAAGTGCAGCACAACATATGGAAATATGCAAAGCCCGCGAAGCGGCAAAACCGGCAGCCTTACCTTTTGCGCCTTTGCATCTGTTCTTTTTATATTATCCAAAAAATACTCACCTCAAAGTAAAATATAAATACAATCCATTATAGCACGACATAGATTTAAAGCATCAGACTACATCATTTATATATTATAACTTTTTTTAAAGACGATTTCAACCTTTTTCTAAAAAAGCAGGCTTTAAGTGTAATATTTTACGCATAAATTCATCTAAATTGTTGTATCTTTGCTTTTAAAAATGCCGGTTGCAGCAATAATTTTTTGATTGCCAAGCGACTGCTCGTCCAATTGTTTGTTTTGTTTTTTTATTCCGAATGTTTCGTCAAACACATCATAAATATTTTCAACGCAAACCACATCTATTTGCAAATCGGAAAACATTCGCCGATAGTTATCCCTCGGAATCAAAACCTTTTTTATATTTGCGTTTTGCGCCGCCTCAACCTTTTCTACAATGCCGCCGACAGGACGCACCGTCCCCTGTAATGAAATTTCACCCGTCATTGCAAGTTCTATATCAATTGGAATGTTTTTAATTGCAGAGTAAACGGCGCATACAACCGCAATTCCCGCGGAAGGTCCGTCAACCGTTGCGCTGCCGGGAAAGTTTATGTGAATGTCATATTTTGAAAAGTCTATGTTGTAAAAAGTTTTCAAAACGGTGAGCATATTTTCAATCGAGCTTTTTGCGCTGCTTTTTCTTGACAGCTTTTGCGCCCCTGAAGGTGAAAGCTCCTCGTTTTCTATTATGCCGGTAATGCAAAGTTTGCCGCTGCCCGGCATGGCGTTTACCTCAATATCCATCAACATCCCGTATGAACCGCCGTAAACTGCAAGCCCGTTTACAAAGCCAACCGCACAGCCCTTTTGCACCTTTTTTTCGGGTTTTGGGTTGCACCTGCTAAATTCAACTACCCATTCTATGTCGGGTATTTCTATTGTATTTCTGTTTTCAAATATTGCAACGCTGCTTGCTATTTGAACAATGTTTACTGCTTCCCTGCCGTTTTGAGCATATCGTTCAATTAGTTCTGCAGCGCCGTCAGTCAATACAACATTTCCTTTTACTGCCGCATTTTTTGCTATTTTTGATATTTCGCTGTTTGTAAGCGGTTTAAAAAATATTTCAACGCAACGCGACCGCAGCGCCGCAGGCAACTCCTCCGGCATTCTTGTTGTAGCCCCTACCAATCGGAAATCGGCAGGCAATCCCTTTTGAAACATCTCATGTATATGAGCCGGTATGTTACCGTCTGACGAGCTGTAATATGCACTTTCCAAAAACACGTTTCTATCTTCCAGCACCTTTAAAAGCTTGTTCATTTGGATGGGGTGCAGTTCGCCTATTTCATCTATAAAAAGCATTCCTCCATGCGCCTTTGTCACAGCCCCCGGTTTTGGCTGGGGAATCCCGGCATTTCCGTAAGAACCCGCACCTTGATATATAGGGTCATGTACCGTGCCGATAAGCGGGTCTGCAATTCCCCTGTCGTCAAAGCGAAGGGTGGCGGCATCTATTTCGACATACTTTGCCATGTTAGAAAACGGAGAAAGCGGGTGTTTTTTTGCCTCATCAAGCACAACACGCGCTGCCGCCGTTTTGCCGATTCCCGGCGGACCGTATATAATAACATGTTGGGGGTTAGGACTGCAAATTGCCGCCCTAAGCGCCTTTAAGCCTTGCGCTTGACCAACAATTTCATTTAAACTTGTTGGTCTTGTGACCTCGGACAGCGGCTTGGTCAGTTTAATTTGCCTAAGATTACGCAGTTTTAACAATTCTTTTTTTGATTCATATTCAATTGACCTTTTTGAGTCTGTTTTGGTTTTCACCATGCCGAAAAAATAAAACAGCATTATAACGGATAACACAAATTGCACTACAAACAAAATTGCAATAAACATGAAAGAATAATCCCTCCCAATTAATTTTTTACTCGCCTTTTGATATTATTTCTTTATTTGGGAATAAAATTCCGTCATATGTAAAAAATATTTAAAGAACTGGGGGATGGATTGTAAATGAATGCAAAAAAGTTTATATTTATTTTTATTATAGTTACATTAATTTTTTCCGGTGCTGTGTGGAGGCTGTCCTCTGCCCCAACTCTTTCAAAGGTGGGGTCAAGGGGCGAGGAGGTTCGCCAAATTCAAATCAGGTTAAGAAATTGGGGGTATAACATTTCAGCAATTGACGGCATTTATGGCCCTAATACCAAAAATGCAGTAACCCAATTTCAAAAGAACAACGGTTTGAAGGTTGATGGAATTGCCGGGGCGCAAACCTTGGGTGCAATGGGCATTCAGTCATCAAATAATTACGAAAATAACATCCAGCTTTTAGCAAGGATAATAAGTGCGGAATCAAGGGGAGAGCCTTATTCCGGTCAAGTTGCGGTTGGCGCTGTGGTATTGAACCGAGTTCGTCACCCGTCATTCCCAAACACAATTTCAGGTGTTATATATCAACCGGGGGCGTTTACCGCAATAAACGATGGGCAATTCAACGCTTCTATATCCGTCACATCCTATAACGCCGCACGTGATGCAATGAACGGATGGGACCCATCATACGGAGCAATTTATTATTATAACCCTGCAAAGACAACCAATAAGTGGATATATTCCAGACCGGTCGTAACACGAATAGGAACACATGTATTTGCAAAATAAAAACAAAGGGGCTGACAAATGTTTTGTCTGCCCCTTTGATATGTTTTTTGTAAAATATATACCGCTTACTTTAGATTAAACCACGCATCAAGACCGGGATATTGCGCAACATCGCCGAGTTCTTCTTCTATTCTTATAAGTTGATTATATTTTGCAACCCGGTCTGTTCGTGAAGGCGCGCCAGTTTTGATTTGCCCGGAGTTGGTTGCAACAGCAATGTCGGCAATTGTGGTATCTTCAGTTTCGCCGCTCCTATGAGAAGTTACCGCAGTATATCCTGCACGATTTGCCATTTCAATCGATTCGAGCGTTTCGGTAAGTGTTCCGATTTGATTAACCTTAATAAGAATTGAATTTGCAACACCCAAGTCAATCCCTTTTTGCAGCCGCTCTGTATTTGTAACAAATAAGTCGTCACCAACAAGTTGTATTTTTTTGCCCAAAACCTTGGTCAGCATATCCCAAGCCTCCCAATCTTCTTCTGAAACGCCATCCTCCAATGAAATAATCGGGTATTTTTCCGCAAGCATTACCCAATAATCAACCAATTGTTGTTTTGTGTACATTATATCCGTTTTCCAGAAATAGTAGTTTCCTTCCTGCCCTTTCTTCTTTGCCGCTTCATACATTTCTGTGGCAGCCGCATCAATAGCTATTTTAAAATCTACTCCCGGCTTAAAACCTGCTTTTTCGATTGCCTCAATAATGATTTGTATAGCTTCTTCATCATTTTTCAAGTTCGGAGCAAAGCCGCCCTCATCGCCAACTGCGGTGCTGTAACCCTTTTCTTTTAACACGCTTTTTAAATTGTGGAAAACTTCCGCGCAATTTTTCAAAGCCTCTTTAAACGACTTAGCGCCAACCGGCATAATCATAAATTCTTGAATGTTAATGCTGTTGTCTGCATGCTCCCCGCCGTTTATTATGTTCATCATCGGAACAGGCAGCACCTTTGCGTTGCAACCGCCGATATAGTTATAAAGCGACATTCCAAGCGCCTCTGCCGCCGCCTTTGCCACAGCAAGCGACACCCCCAAAATAGCGTTAGCGCCAAGTCTACCCTTGTTGGGAGTGCCATCAAGTTCTATCATAACTTTGTCAATATTGTTTTGTTCCAACACATTCATGCCGATAACAGCGTCGGCAATTTCGGTATTTACATTCTTTACCGCCGTTAAAACGCCTTTTCCAAGATAACGCGTTTTATCATCATCTCTAAGCTCAATCGCCTCAAAAGCGCCGGTTGACGCGCCGGACGGAACTGCCGCCCTGCCAACAAACCCGCTTTCCGTCAAAACCTCAACCTCAATGGTAGGGTTACCTCTCGAATCAATAATCTCTCTTGCTTTAACATCCTCAATCATAATTACCTGTTTCATTCTAAACTCCATTCCTGCTGCGTGAAATAAGTCTGTGTCACACATGCATTTTTTAATATAATATTTAAAGCACACCATCTTTAAAGCATGCTAAATTATCATGCTGTTCCCCGTCATTTCGGACGGAATATCAAGCCCCATTAAATGCAGCATGGTAGGCGCTAAATCGGCAAGTATCCCGCTTTTCTTAAGCTGCTTTTTTTCGCCGACCAATATAAGCGGCACCTTATTTGTTGAATGCGCCGTATGAATATTGCCATCATCCGAAAGCATTTGTTCAGCGTTTCCGTGGTCTGCCGTTATCAATGCAACGCCTTTTTGCGCAAGCACTTCGTCAACAACCTTGCCCACACATACATCCACCGCTTCGACAGCTGACACAGCCGCATCAAAATTCCCTGTATGCCCCACCATATCACAATTAGCGTAATTTAAAATAATAACATCATACTTCTTTTCCCTAAGGCGGCGTATACATTCGTCTGTGACTTCATAAGCGCTCATTTCGGGCTTTAAATCGTAAGTCGCTACCTTAGGAGACGGAATCAACGCCCTGTCCTCGCCCTTAAAAACAGCCTCAATACCGCCGTTAAAGAAAAAAGTTACATGCGCATACTTTTCCGTTTCCGCAATTCTAAGCTGTTTAAACCCTTTTTGGCTAATATATTCACCGAAAGTATTAGTAAGGGATACCGGGCTAAAAGCAACCTCTACATTCGGCATACAAGCGTCATACTGGGTAAAGCAAACATAATGTGTGGGGAAATAGCCCTTTTCACGCTCAAACCCGCTAAAGTTTTCATCAACTATTGAGCGTGTTATTTCACGCGCCCTATCGGGGCGGAAATTGAAAAATATTACGCTGTCATTTTCGCTGATTTGGCTGCCCCCCTCAATAACAGCAGGAATAACAAATTCATCATTTACCCCTTGTTCATAAGATTGAGCAACCGCCTCGGCGGCATCTTTAAATTCAACGCCTTTTCCCAATACCATTGCATCGTAGCCTTTTTTTACTCTGTCCCACCTGTTATCACGGTCCATTGCATAGTATCTGCCCATAACAGTTGCAATCTTGCCCACACCGATTTTTATAATTTCCCCTTCAAGATCGTTGATGTACTCCAACCCCGATGTCGGCGGTACATCCCGACCATCAAGCAGGCAGTGAATATACACATTTTTTAGGTTGTTTTTCTTGGCAAGTTCAAGCAACGCATAAAGATGGGTATTATGACTGTGCACGCCGCCGTCCGAAACAAGCCCGAGCAGATGCAACGATGAGTTGTTGGCTTTGCAATTTTCAATGGCGTCAATTAGCGTTTTGTTGCTAAAAAAATCCCCATCCTTTATGGATTTTGATATTCTCGTAAGTTCTTGATATACAATACGCCCTGCGCCGATATTGGTGTGCCCGACTTCGGAATTTCCCATCTGCCCATCGGGAAGCCCCACATCAGCCCCACTGCAGCTTATAACGCTGTGCTGCCACTTGTCAACAAGCGAATCCATATTGGGTGTTTTGGCATATGCAACAGCGTTTCCCGTCTTTTTGTCCGACAATCCGTATCCGTCTAAAATTAGAAGTGCCAATGGTCCGTTTTTCATATTAAGCTCCATATTATCCGTTAAAATTTGTTATTACAGAAAAGTCCCCTGCCTTCAATGACGCTCCGCCTATTAAACCGCCATCAATATCCGGCATGGATAAAAGCTGTGCGGCATTTTTCGCGTTCATACTGCCGCCGTATTGAATACGAACTAAATCAGCCGTTTCACTATCGTATAACTCACCGATAACGGTTCGAATCACCTTACAAACATCATTTGCTTGCTGTTCGGTTGCGGTTTTACCTGTGCCGATTGCCCAAATGGGCTCGTATGCTATAATTATTTTTTTTACATCCTCTTTGCTTATTCCGTTGCACGCAATTATCACCTGAGAACGCACAAGTTCTTCCGTAATACCTTGCTCACGCTGCTGCAAGCTTTCGCCACAACAAACAATAGGAACAAGACCTTTTGAAAGCGCAGTAGTAACCTTTTTGTTCACCGTTTCATCCGTTTCGCCAAAATACTGCCTTCTTTCGGAATGCCCGACAATAACATACTTAACCCCCAACCCTAAAAGCATATCAGCAGAAACCTCGCCCGTAAAAGCGCCGCTTTGCTCGTAATGCATATTTTGCGCGCCCACAACTATGTTCGTGTTTTGCGTAAGCTCAACCGCAAGCGCAAGAGAGGTGTACGGCGTGCAAATAATAACATCTGATTTTGCATCCTTTACAGCACCAATCAACTCACTTATGAGCTGTCTTGTTTCTTCCGGGGTTTTATTCATTTTCCAATTCCCTGCTATAACCTTTTTTCTTGACATTTTGTCACTTTCCTTTCAGGTGCAAAATTATTATTACTTATCATCGAGGCATGCAATACCCGGCAGTTCTTTCCCTTCAAGCAATTCAAGCGATGCGCCGCCGCCTGTGGAGATATGCGTCATTTTAGAAGAAAACCCAAGAGTCTCAACAGCCGCAACTGAATCCCCGCCGCCGATAATTGTTATTCCTATAACATTTGAAACCGCTTCGGCAACCTTTTTGGTTCCGTTTGCAAAACGCTCAAATTCAAAAACGCCCATAGGACCATTCCAAATTACAGTTTTACTTTTTGCTATCTCAGATGAAAAAAGTTTCACTGTTTCTTCCCCGATGTCCAACCCCATCCAACCGTCCGGTATGCCGTCGGATGGCACAGTTTTTTTGTCCGAATCAGCCTTAAACTCCGTTGCAACAACATTATCAACAGGCAGTACCAGTTTAACGCCTTTATCTTCCGCCTTTTTAACAAGATTTTTTGCAAGTTCAATTTTATCGTCCTCGCAAATAGATGTTCCAATATTTCGACCCTGTGCCTTAAAAAAGGTGTATGCCATGCCGCCGCCGATTAAGAGGGTGTCAACCTTGTCTATTAAATTTTCAATCACACCTATTTTGTCCGACACTTTTGCGCCGCCTAAAATTGCAACAAAGGGCCGCAAGGGGTTTGAAAGCGCCTCACCCATTATTTCGATTTCTTTTTGAATAAGAAACCCGCACACCGAAGGCAAATAGTCTGCAACGCCGGCAGTTGATGCATGTGCTCTGTGCGCCGTTCCAAATGCATCGTTTACAAATATATCGGCAAAGGATGCCAAGCCTTTTGCAAAGTCGGGATTGTTTTTTTCTTCTTCTGCATGAAACCTTACATTTTCAAGCAACATTATATCTCCATCTTTTAAACCGGATGCAAGTGATTTGGCATTTTCACCAATAACATCGGTTGCCATCTTAACTTCCTTACCAAGCTTTTCAGATAGCCTTTTTGCAACAGGTTCCAAACTGTATTTCATGTTGAATTCGCCTTTTGGTCTGCCCAAATGCGAGCATAAAATTACCTTCGCATTGTTTTCAACCAAGTATTGTATTGTAGGCAAAGCCCCCGTTATTCTGTTTTCATTTGTTATTTCTTTGTTTTCATTGAGCGGAACATTAAAGTCGCATCTAACCAGAACCCTTTTACCATTGACATCTATATCCCTAATTGTCTTTTTGCCCAAAGTAAAACGCCTTCCTTTCTTTTTGGTTTATCAAACCATTTCTATTATCAGCTTAGAACATTTTAACTCAAATGACAGATATTATCAAGGATTTTTTAAAAGTTTTTCAATAATTTTATAAATCATCTTACTTGCTTGAGCACGGGTTGCCACATCTGTTGGTTTAAAATAATTGCTTTCATCGCCGCTGATTACATTGTTTTGGTAAAGAATTGCAACAGAATTTTTGGCATATTCTTCAATATCTTTTGCATCCAAAAAAGCCGGCTCGGCTCCGTTTTCATAGCTTACACCGCACTTTTTTGCGGCTTCATGCAATAAAACCGCCATTTGTTGCCGTTGCAAGGGCATGTCCGGTCCAAATTTGGTTTCGCTTATTCCCGCTGTAATACTTAGGCTGCTTGCACTTGCCACATACGGATAAAACCAACTGTTTATTGGTACATCATCAAAGGCACACTTCGCATCTGCATCGTATAAGCCAAAAGCAAGAATCAATATTTTTGTAAATTGCGCCCTTGTTATCTGGGTGTCAGGATAAAAAAGACCTTCGTTTCCCGATATAATGCCATATTTTGATAAATAAGATATTTCTGCCGCTGCCCAATGGTTATCGTCAACATCGACAAAAACACAGCTGTCATAAGCAGCATTATTGCCGAAATAATTATTTAAAATATTTTCCTCGCAATGCGCGCCTTTAAAAAGCAATAAAAAGACTACAACTAAAACTGTTCTTTTAAATTTCATAAGCTAAATACCATCGATTATTCCATCGTCCGGTATGTCGGGCAATGAATTAGGAGCATCCTGCTTTTTTTCGGGTGGAGCGTCAGGTTGTTGCGGCTTGGTGTCGCTTTGATTTTTGTTTTCAGTTGGCGTAGTATTTTCATTCGGCTTTGTAGTGCTTGGCGTTTCAGGTTTTTGTGTTGTTGTATCAGGCTCTTTTGGTTTAGTTGCGGAAGGCTTTTGGGTTTCTGTCCCCGTGGTGGGAGCGCCTGAATCATTCGGTTTTGGTGTTGTTTGCTTGGGCGCCGTATCATTTTGAACAGGAGGCGGTGAACCCAATGGTATGTTACCGCTTCTTGCTTCCGCCAAAGCCTTGTATTTTTCAACTTGGGAATTTAAATATTCATTTTCCTCCCTAAGCGCATCAACCAATTGCTGCAACTCGATAACATCCTCAGGGAGGTCGGATTTAAACGCATCGGCAGGAATATCCATACCTAACCCATCTAACTCAGCATTTTTGTTTTTGGGTGGTGCAATTATATTATATGTGACAATGAAAGATAGGAAAAAAATTGCAACAAGCAGCACTATTGCAAGCAAAATATATTTTATATTCTTTTTTCTGTCTTTTCCTCCACCGGCAGGATAATAAACCTTTCTCATATTAACCTCCATTTAAATTTTATTTATTTGCTCTGGTGCACGATATATCTTTCATGCGCCTACGGGCGCGGGTCTTAATGTAATCTATCTTGAAATTCGCCTACGCTCATTATAACATAATTTGATTGTATCTGTAAATAGGATTGCTTTAACAAGCAAAAACAAAATTGTGTTAAAATGTGCTTTATATTTGTAATGTATTATGCTATAATAAATATCAAAGCGGTTTTATAACAGGAGGGTTACTTTATGGTCAAAATTATTTTTTTAGTTTTATCTTTCACCTTGGTATTTTCGGCCTGCGGCAAAAAGAAAGGGCCCGAAAACAACATCGTTACTCCACCGTCAGCGCCGCCACAAGCTGTTGAGCCATCAGAGCAAAGAGATAAGACGGAACAAAAGCCTGATGAAAAACAAGACAGCGCCAAAAGCGATGACAACAAAATGGATTTTCAACAATTCCAACAAAAAGTGGATGAATTTAATACCACAAAAGACGAAGCCAAGCGTGAAGAACTGCGTTTGGAGCTGGAAAAGTTTTTAGAGCAGGCGGATAGCAGCAAACAAACTCCATAAAGCCTTGATTATGTTATACTATATAAAACCATCCAAATAATTATTAACTGCATTTATTGTGTTCTCTAAAAGGTGGTTTGTTTTCTTGTGCGTTTGTCCCTCTGCAAGAAAATAAAACTTGATTTTCGGTTCGGTTCCCGACGGGCGAACAGCAATGTCAATCCCATCGGACAATTCAAAATATAAAACATCCGAAGTTGCCAAATCAAGCTTATTTAGCTCATCCTTTTTGGGAGTGTATCTAACGCCTTTTTTATAATCTCTGATTGCAAGCACCCTAAAGTCACCTATGCCTTCGGGCGGGTTATCACGAAGCTTGCACATAAGATTTTTCATTTTTGCAACCCCATCTATTCCTTCCATTGTAATGCTGATGGTCTTTTCCGCGAACACACCGTATTTTTCATATAAATCGCCCATCATATTAAATAAGGTTTTCCCTGTTTTATCGTAATATGCCGCCATCTCCGCAATCAACATGCTTGCTACAACCGCATCTTTATCGCGCGCGTGGGTTCCGGCAAGATAGCCGTAGCTTTCTTCAAACCCGAAAATGAACTGATAATCATTTGTTCTTTCAAATGATAAAATCAACTCGCCAAAAAATTTAAAACCCGTCAGTGTTTTAAAAAGCTTAACATCAAGCTGTTTACATATGGCATCTACCATTTTTGTCGATACAATGGTTGAAATTATTGCCGCATTTTTTGGCAATATTCCATTTGCTTTCCGCTCGGTTAAAATGTAATGCGTAAGCAGCGCCCCCACCTGATTTCCGGATAAAGCCGCATATTCACCATTATTGTCACGCACAACAACGCCAACACGATCCCCATCAGGGTCTGTGCCAATTATCAAATCTGCTTCTTTTTTCTTTGCAAGCGAAATTGCAAGCTCAAAGCTATCCTTTTCTTCCGGGTTTGGTGAATGTACTGTTGGAAATGCGCCATTGGGCAATTCTTGTTCGGGTACAACAAACACATTGTTAAAACCTGCGTTTTTGAGCGCTTTGCGGACAAGAATATTCCCCGCCCCGTGGAGCGGGGTGTAAACAAGCTTATAGTCTTTTGAACAGCCCTCAGCCGCTTTATTTATCGTTTGTTGGCTAACCGCTTTAAGATAGGCACTATCAACATCTTCCCCTATTGTTGTTAAAAGACCGCTTTTAAACACCCATTCTTTATCCAACACTTTAGGTGAAAACATTTCAACCTTGTTAATCATTTCAAGCATGGAATCGGAAACAATAGGCGGAATTTGCCCGCCGTCCTCCCAATATACTTTATAACCGTTATAGTTTGCCGGGTTGTGGGATGCAGTAATATTTATACCAGCAATGCAGCCCAAATGCCGAACCGCAAATGACAGCTCAGGCGTTGGACGCAAACTTTCAAAAAGAAACGCATTTATACCGTTTGCCACAAGCACGGATGCCGCCTCAAAAGCAAATTCGTCGGAAAAATGCCTGCAATCATATGCTATTGCCACGCCGCGTTTTTTCCCGTCCTGCTGTGCATGCAAGCAAATATAGTTTGCAATTCCTTGGGTGGCTCTTTGAACAACATATTTGTTCATACGGTTCGTTCCCGCTCCGATTATCCCCCTAAGGCCGCCGGTTCCGAACTCCAAGTGCTTTGAAAATCGTTCTTTAATTTCCTCTAAATTATTTTCAATTGAAGTTAACTCTTTTTTAGTGTTATCATCTGCAATATCGCTTTTTAACCACTTTTGGTATTCGTCTAAAAAATTCATAATGCCCTTCCATTCTATCTGTTTTGTAAGCAAAAAACCGAATAAATATGCCTTGCTTTTATTCGATTATCTCGCCATCTACTGTTGCAAAAAGACGAAGCTCTTTTTCGTTTAACATGATTGTTACAACATAAATGTTATCACTTTTCAAGGTTTTTTCAATACTTGTTATTTTTGCATCGGGATATTTTTGCAATACTGTTTGCTCAAAAGCTGTTACATCTAATTGAGCATTTTTTTTAAAACTAAAGACTATTGCCGCCGTTACCGTTGCAATTATACCCAAACCTGCAAACATTTTTAGTTTTTTTGACAATTTTAGCCTCCTTGTCAGCAAATATATTCTGCACATATATAGTATTATCATAAGTGTGCATAATAATCAAGACAGGGCTTATTTATACTGGCTTAAAAAATATGATTTTTTCAATATTTTTTCGTCCTCGTATGCTTTTTTCATAGTTTTGACTATTTTGGTGTCTGCCCCTTGTTCCTTTAAGCCCAACTCTAACTTTTTTAATATCTCAGAAACCGCGCCATCACATTCACTTTCCAGCGCGGCCACTTTCTTAATATACGAGGCTATAAGCTTATTTTTTTCAGTTGCCCCCTTTTTTTCTTTTAAAAAAGCTGCATAATCTGATTTTGCTTGCCGTTCAAGGCTGCCAAGTTTTCCAATATATGTTGCTTTTAATAAGTATAATTGTTCGGTACTTTGTTTAATTAGGTCGCTCACGCTATTCAAAGACTCATCAGTTTCAATTTCATCGTTTTGCTCGTTTAATAATTTAAGCGCTTCCTCCGGTGTAGTTTCGCCACGCCTTATCTCTTCTTCTTCTTCATGAGAAAAGTCGCGGATAACACTTCCGCCATGTTCCTCAACTTGAATTTCAGCAACTCTTTTGTTTTTATTTATTTTTTCTGTCAACTCTTGTTTTGAGTATCTAAGCGCGGTTGCAACCGACATTATATTGTTTTTTTGCCACATAAATAAAACAGTAGAAACTGCCATAAGTATAATTAAAAGAAAAGCCAAAAATTTTTTAATAAAGCATCACTTCCCCGGATAAAAACAACAGTTATTTATATGCGCATTTTTTTGCATTCTTAATTGCTTGTTTTTGTATATACAATCTGTTCGGCAGATACCTTGTCTGCAATAAGGTACACATCGTTTATTGACTGCCCGGTTAGAATGTCGGCATAAAAAGTGAGCCCCTTTGTTGCAGCTTCAGCCGGCAGATTTTCATTATTAAAAATGTTGGTTAATAAGGCATTTTCATTATTGCTTTTAACCTCGCATTTAACTCGCAATGTTGCGCCATTATTATTTTGGCACACCAACGAAGGGAAAAATGTGAAATCTACTACTGCCTTTGTTTCATTTTCTATCTTAGTTTTTAGCTCGTTTAGCATATTTATAAATATTATTCGGTATTCATTGGTAAAATCAAAAACTGCATTTGGCGAAGCGCCGATGTTTTGGGCAAACGGGGTTTGATAAACCTCTTTTGGCAAGCCTTCCAAAATATATGGATAGTCTGTGGCATTTGCAGGGTAAGCGGTCAAATTTTTATTTATCTTTGCATTTTTAGATGCGCCAACGCCGTTTTTACTATCGGTTATATATTCAGATTTAAGCCCTATCAAGCTATCCAACTGCAATAAAATGCATGCAAATTCCTTGTGGGTAATTTGTTTTGTCGAATTTATGTTATTATCCGCCGTCAGCCTAATGCCATTTTCATAACCAAATGTTATGCAAAGGTCCGCCATTGGGTTGCCAAGGGCGCCAATGTCATTATAGTGTTTGCCGATACTCCCATATTTAACAGGAGTGCTTGACCTTTTTATAGCATTATATATCATGGCAACAAGCGTGTCCTGTATTGTAGCGGGTTGGTCAATTAGCTGTTCGTCCAAGTTGTTATCGGCAATACACTCGATAAACACGGTGTAAAAATCCTTACCGTATTTATGGTTGGAAAACGCCTCAGGCACAGGCTTGTATGTAATATTTGAGCTATCCAGAGCAAGAATAAGCGCCGCTCGCGCCATTTCACCATTTGTAAATGTTTGGTCTTTGCTGTATTCTTTTTGCAGCAACAAATTCATACTTTTAAAAACAGTTTCCAATATTTTATCCGACACAGTATCTATGAAGTTGTTTTTTTGGGCATTGCTGTCTAATGTTTGCGCACGCGTAATTAAAACAGATGCCTCGGCGCGGGTTAAAGAGTCGCCCAGCCTTAAATTCAAACCATCATCGCCTATCATTATTCCATAAGCGTAGCCCCATGCTGCCGCATCTTTGTTACTTGATTGGTTCGTTATAACCGAAGGCGCTATAACATCCTTTGGGGCTTGGTTTCTGTTCCATATTAAATTTAAACAATCATCTCTGGTGATTGCAGTATCCGGAGAAAAGACATTATCCTTTCCTTCTAATTGTGAATACATAATATAGTCATATGCCCAATGCGATGGGTTAATGTCTAAAAAGTCGCCCTGTCTTTTTTGCTCGGTTTTACCTATCATTTTAACAAATTCTGCCCTCGACACAGTTTTGTCGGGCTTGAATTCGCCATCCTCAAATCCGTTGACGGTGCCGCTTTCAACCAACATCATAACGGATGAAAAAGCCCAATGCTCCGAATTTAAGTCAGAAAACTCTGTTTGTGCACTAACAGGCATTATAAAGCCCGTTATAATCAAAACAACAACTAAATAAAAACTTAATCTTTTGTTTATCACATGAACACTCCCAATCAGATTAATTTGAACATAATAAAAATGACGCATTTTTTAAGCATTACAAACAAATAGCCTTAACACATGCACGGTTTTATAAGCCTACGGTTTTTTTAACTAAGTCAACAGCATCCTTTGAAATGTTGCAGGATAGGCAGTATACCGGTATTTTATTTAACACCCTATCAACCAAATTGAGCACAATGCTCATCATTTCCGGAAACACCGGTTTTCGTATTTCGCTAAGCATTAGCGAAACAGCCTTTGCTCCGCTACACCTCGTTATGCTGTTTTGTTCTGATTGGCTTATAAATATAATAGCTTCCAAAGGCACCGATATATTTTCGTTAATCCATGTTTTACCGCTCCATGGTGTTCCGAAAACAAATGGGACTCCCCCAACAAATCGAATTGCAGGTGTATCGTCGTTCACTATTATTGCATCGTTATTATATTTTTTCCAAAGAGCAGCATGAGTTGATTTGCCATGACCGGAGGGTGCGGAAAATAATACGCATTTACCGTTGTATGCAACAGCAGACGAATGCAAAACAAAACCGCCATGTTGTATCAGCGCATTTGTAAAAACCTCACCCGCGCAGGTAAAAAAGCGCTTATCCGTTGGAACGCCATACTCATAGTCAAGCTTTTTAAGCTGTAAAACTGTTTTTTTCCAATCGGAATCGCTTTCAAAAAGCGATATATCCATATTGGGGTCAATACAGCGTTGAAAGGCAGTATGCTTTCCATCTTCTGACTTTATCCAGTTCCACCAATATGGTCCTTTTATCTTTTTACCTTCCGGCAAGATAATTTTATCCGTACCATGATACGAAATTGTTATGTCGGGGTTTTCAACAGCTTTTGACACATATTGACTCATGCGTTCTGTAACATAATCAGAAGCTATATTTTCAAATTTCAAATTAAGATTTGCAACATTATAAAAGCTCAATGTATTTTACATCCTTTATTTCCTCATGCAGATAATATTTTGCATAAAGCGATAAGACAAATTTAAAGCCAAGGCAAGCCTTGACTTTAAATTATATACTGATCTCAAAATGCAATGCAAAATGTTTTAGTTTTAATTAACTGGGGTCTACACCAAATGGGCTTATACCCATTCCAACTAAATTTCCATCAACATTATATGCCGTTACATTCCCTTTACCTGTGTTTGCAATGTCTTCTTTTACTCTTATTTGAACAACCTCTAAAGTTGGTTTTTCGTATTTTTTCATATTAACCCTCCTATCCTAATTTTAACCCTAAATCCAACAGCCATCATTATTCAAATTCAAACTTTAACTCGACTCCATACTCTGCTTCGTCATATTTGCCATTAACGACAACATATGTTGTTATATAGTAAGACTGTCCTACAAGCATGTTAGAATTATTGTCGATAAGCTGAACAGCAAAGTTTCCTTTTAGACCTTTTCCAAGCGCCTTAAACTTTTTAATACCAGATTTAACGCCCTCACCGCCTATTGTCAATTCACCGGCAACATCATTTGCAATATCTTCTTCATTATCCAAAGACCCTAACAAAGCATCAAAATCTGCACCTGATTCATACGAAAACAGAATTCCGTATTCAACCAAATTGGCAGCTACACTGGTAGGCGTTTGAACTTTACTGAAAACCGTTACATTTTTTGCTGTGTCATTGTCGCCAATAGTTTCAAAGTCTTCAAAATAAGCAGCTTTGGTAACAGTTGGCTCGTCAACTGAGGTGGTATCAAGTTCAAATTCAACTGTTAATATAAAATCAGCTTCTATATCTTCAACAGTATAATAAGCTTTCCCATCTGCAGCTATAATTATATAGTCCATGTTAACCGCAACCTCGTCGCTACGAGTAATTGAAGCTATTTTATATTCTGCGGCAGGAGCTATTGTAAACACGCAATCGTTCCCATGCAAAACATAGGAAAGATTATCAACCTCGCCATGTTCTTCATCGGCGACTACGCTTACAGAATAAGCTTTAATTAAATCATCTTCGTCTTCATTTAGTGCAGTTATTCCGGTTGTTCTTTCTGCACCGAATTTCACAACAGTTTCGCCTATCTTGCCTATTTCGGCAACAAACTCGAACTCTGCTGTGTTGTTGTTGTCCGCTTCGCGTTGGTCGATAAAAACTATGTTTGAGCCTTCATCGTCAGCATAGGGCTTTCCATCTTCTTTCTCATCTTTTTGGTTATAAGCCAAATAGGTGACTTGCTCGCCGGATTCTAAATTAAAAGCTGTGGATGTAACCTTAACCATACCATCAGCGCCATCCAAAGGATATGTTGTGGTGGATGTAAAATAAGGCCCTGTTCCACCATCCGCGCTAACCGCAAACGATGCCATCATCGTAAATGCGATTAAAAGTGTAATAAACTTGCAAAACATTTGCATTTTTCTCATATTAATTCCCCCTATATAAAATTATATTATTTGCGCACATCGAGAAATTTGAATTTCCCCTTTTCTATTTTAGCCGCCTTTTGACAAATTTCAAATGCCGCTTTTTTGTGTGATACCGCCACACATGTTATATCTTTTAATTTTTTAATTGCAGCAAGCAATTCGGCTTCTGTGCGTTCATCTATTGCTGAAGTTGCCTCATCAAGCAATATAATTGGTGAATTGTGATAAATCGCCCTTGCTATTGCAATTCTTTGAATCTCCCCCTCCGACAGCCCTAAGCCCTTTTCGCCAAGCACTGTGTCTAATTTATTTGGAAGCGACTGTATAAAGCCCCAAATTTGTGCAATCTGTGCACTTGCTATTAAGGCGTTTTCATTGACCGCCTCATCTGAAAAACATATATTTTCCCTTATTGTGCCGGACAAAATCATATTTCCCTGCGGCACATAAGCAAAAAGCTTTCTTGTATTTTTATCAAGGTTTATTTTTTCACCTGTTTTAAGCCTGATAAATATATTACCTTTAGTTGGCGTGATAATGCCAAGCAGCAATTTTAGAAATGTGCTTTTACCTATTCCGGAACTGCCTGATATTACTATAAAATCATTCTTTTTTATTGTTAAGTTTGTGTCGCAAAGCACTTTAGCGCCATCATACGAAAAAGAAACATTCTCAAGCACTATTTCTTCCATATCATGATATAGGCTTTTGCATTCAAACTCTTTTGCGTTGTGAGACAATTCATTCGGCAATTCCATTATTTCAATTACCCGCTCGGCAGATGCTATAACCGAGTAGTATTGCGGTATCACCGATGATAAACCCCTAAACGGCACTTGTATCTGCCCAACAAGCTGAAGCATTGCGGTGAGTGTTCCAAATGATATCAAGCCGATTGAAAGCTTGTATGCCCCCCATGCCAAAGCAAAATAAAAACCTATTGTTACAGCTATATAAAATAATATATTTGCTATGATGCTTATATTATTTCTTTTTACATTATGTAAGTAGTTGTTGTTTTGCAATATATCGGAATGACTTACCATTAATTGCTCGTTGTTAAAGGATTTAATCACCAACAGGCTTTGAATGCATTCTTGCATAAAAGAACGCACCTTGCCATCGCTTTCTTGGCATATTTTATAAAGTGATTTCATTCTTTTACGGTATATTTGTGATATTGGCAAAACGATAATCCCAATAACCAAGCAAATAAATGCAAAAGCTTTGTCTAATACAATAAGCGCCCAAAAACTGAAAATTATTCTTGTAAAAAGCGAAATTGTGTTTGGAAGCATTCCAACTATTCCGCTTGTAATTACCTGAACATCGCTATTAATTCTGTTAATCAGCTCGCCTGAATGAAACTTGCTTGCATGTGAATAGCTTTTATAAAGCAGTTCTTTAAAAATATTGCTGCGCATTGACATTGTCAATTTTCCTGAAACAATGATATTTAACTTTGACAATGCAATTTGAAAAACAAGCTGCAAGCCTATTAAAACTGCTAAATATATAACCGGCTTTACGATGTTCGCAACATTTTTTGTTGTTGCAGCATCAAGCACATTTTTTGACGCCAATGCAAAAGTAACGCCTAAAACCGAAAGCATTATTCCCAACAATGATAATATAATCAAGTGAAACAGAAAGCGCTTAGTTTGCAAATACACCCATTTTAATGTTATTATATCTTTTTTCAAAGCGGCATCCACCTTTTTAATGATGACGCTTGCTTTAGCTTTTTCAACAAAACTATTATGAAATGCCTTTTTGGAAGCAGCAACACCCATAAAAAACTATATGTCTTATACAACAGCCCGTTACAGGATATATGATGTTTGCCGCGATAAAAGCTTTTGACAGTAGCAATTGCTTGGTGCGGATACACGGGATATTCTGTTTCCGTTTCAAAATCGCCCGCCATACAAATTGCATCGTTTTTAAATGCAACCACTCGATGTATTACAAACTTGCCATCATCTCTTTTATAAAAAAGCAAATCATATTTTTTAATTTTTTTAACTTGTGTTAAAATGACCGAATCAACATTGCTGCGCAAAAGAGGGTACATGCTGTTGCCCTTTATGGTTAACTTTATGTTTCTGTCGGGGAGCAACTGTTCAATAAGCGGGCAAAGATCAACTATGCTTGTATTTTTAATCTGCATGAGCATCGTTTAGCAATTTATTTTCTTTCAGCGATGCTAAAAAACTGTTGATATCTTCTGTTGCCGCTTGCTCGTCAATGTCGTATTCGCTTAATATTGCCTGCAACAGCCCTGCCTCGTCATTTTCTTCTTGCAAGAGGTTCCATAAAAACACGCCGGTTTCATTTAAAACAATGATAGCCCCAAAGTCGACCAAGTTTTCTCCGACCGGAACCACAATGCTCTCTCCTGCAATATCTTTTAAAATGAAACCCTCTTTAATTTTCATGTTTTTACCTCTGCAACACATCAAAATAATTACTACAATCCAATATTATTAGATATATTTTAACACATAAGGCAAATAATATCAATATTATTTTGAAAAAAAAGTAACCAGTTTTATGCTTTTGTTTTTGATTATATTACACAAACAGAATATAATTACTTATTATTTTCTAAAAAAACCTTGTAAGCCTTGTACGCCATGTAAACATCAAACTTCCCGGATATCTCTAATGGCGAATGCATCGAAAGCAGCGGAACTCCGCAATCGACCGTTTCAATGTTTAAGTTTGCAATAAACTGGGCAACCGTTCCGCCACCGCCCAAATCAACCTTTCCAAGCTCGCCTATTTGCCAGACAATGCCTTCATCATTAAAAACTTTTCTGATTTTTCCAACAAACTCAGCAGAGGCATCATTTGAACCCGATTTACCCCTTGAACCTGTGTATTTTGTAAGCATTACCCCATAATTTATTTTTGGTGCGTTTTGAGTTTCGGACACATCTTTAAAATTAGGGTCCATTGCCGCCCCTACATCAGCCGATAAGCAGGCAGAATTTTTAAATGTTTTTCTAATCAATAAATCATTGTAATTTTTATTTTCAAGAGATAATATGTGGGCTATTGTGTCTTCAAAAAAGCGTGATTGCATCCCGGTGTTGCCCATACTTCCTACTTCTTCTTTGTCGGCAAGCATACAAACAGCGGTTTTTTTCGGATTATTTACATCAAGGATTGCCTTTAAGGCTGTATATGCGCAAACTCTGTCATCTTGACCATACGCTGCTATCATGCTGCTGTCAAAGCCCAAATCTCGCGCCTTATGGGCAGGCACCGCTTCAAGCTCGGCGCTGATGAAATCTTCTTCCGTAATGCCGTATTTTTTATTTAACAGCTCTAATAGGGCTCCTTTAAATTTTTCTTTTTCGTCATCATTCGGGATGCTGCTTGCAAGAATGTTGAGCCCTTCGCCGGTAATCGCATCCTTCATTGTTTTCTTCATTTGTTCTTCCGCCAAATGGGGCAACAAATCTGTTATGCAAAAGATGGGGTCGCTATCATGCTCGCCTATTGTTACCTCAATTTTTGTTCCGTCCGCTTTTACAATAACCCCGTGAATAGCAAGGGGAATTGTTGTCCATTGATATTTTTTTATTCCCCCGTAATAGTGTGTTTTAAAAAAGGTCATGTCTAAGTCCTCATACAACGGGTTTTGCTTAAAATCAATACGCGGGCTGTCGATATGTGCGGCAACAATGTTTGCGCCCTTTGTGGTGTCTGAACCGATTATTGCAAGTAAAACACCTTTTTCTTTATTTTCGGCGTATATTTTATCGCCTTTTTTTAATGATTTCATATTTTCGATTGGCGAAAACCCGTTTAACTTGGCAAGCCTCACCGCCTCTGCAGCTGCTTTGCGTTCGGTTTTTCCCTCATCTAAAAATGCCATGTAATGCTCGCAAAAAGCAAAAACTTCGTCCTTTTCTCCTTTTTTAATTACTTCCCATCCGTTTTTAGGTTGATATTTAATTTGCATTTACAGTCCTCCTTGGTAATTTAATAAAGCATTTTATATATTGCATAATTATTCAAAACTCGTTTTATATATCGCTCTGTTTCACGAAACGGAATTTTATCAAGCTCGTTGCCGTTTGCGGAATAATCGGTATTTTCAAGCCACTTTTTCACATTCCCTATGCCGGCATTATACGCCGTTATGCCCAGCCTGCAATTTCCTTCAAACTGTTCTATCAAATAGTTCAAATACCAAACCCCTATTTGAATGTTTGTTCTTGGCTCGTATATTTTTTCTTCGGTAAAGCCGCCATCACCCATCTGCTGGGCGCACCACCTTGCAGTATCGCTTTTTAACTGCATAAGCCCTTTTGCCTCTTTATGCGATATTGCATATTCCGAAAAGTTGCTTTCCGCCCGGATTACAGATAGGATAAGCAAAGGGTCTAAGTTATATTGTTTTGCACTCTCGATTATTATGTCCATATATAAGGCGGGATACAGCTTTTTTAACACAGCATTGAATGTTAAAAAAACGGCAAATAAAATTGCGCATATCAAAATTATTTTTTTAAACTTTGCCATTTGCAACCTCCGAAAAAACTTTAATCCCCTCATTATAAAGCCTTGATAAATCACCGTTATTGGTTATTATGAGATTAGCCCTTTTTGTGTAGTATTCATCGTCTTTTTGTCGGCTCATCCGCAAAAGCACAGAGCGCTCGTCTGTTAAATCCCGCTGCATAACACGATTTATACGCTCGTCTTTTGGAGCAATAACCGCAATAACATAATCGCACATACCGTTCATTCCGCTTTCAAAAAGCACTGCGCCTTCAAGCACAATGTTTTTGTTTTTACATTTTTTTATTTTATCATCAATTGCTTTTGCAATTTTTTCGTGAGTTATTTTGTTCAAAAGTTTTAGTTTTTCGGCATTTGAAAACACAATGTTTCCAAGCTTTTTCCTGTCAATTTCGCCGTTTTGCAAAAGAATCTCTTTACCAAAAAGACCTGTTATTTCAGTATATGCAGGTTTGCCTGAAAGCAGAATGTCATGCCCTATCTTATCAGCGTCAATCACGCAATATCCTAAATCTTCAGCAGCCTTACAAAGGGTGGATTTGCCGCTCCCTATCCCACCCGTCACGCCTATAAGTATTTTTATCACCTCCGACTATTTTGCATCATACCATGTGTTGCCAACGCTAATGTCGACCATAAGCGGAACACTAAGGGAGATAGCGCCCTCCATTTCGCTTTTTAAAATGCTTTTTGCAACTTCAACCTCGTCTTTATGCGCCTCTACAATAAGCTCGTCATGAACTTGCAGCACAAGCTGTGACCGAGCGGTCTCCTGCCTTAGCCGGGCGTCAACCTTTACCATGGCAATTTTTATTATATCGGCTGCGCTACCTTGAATAGGGGTGTTTAAAGCAATTCTTTCGCCGTATGAGCGGGTTATAAAGTTCCCCGTTTTAAGCTCGGGAATATATCGCCTTCGGTTTAACAGCGTTGTGACAAAGCCATCTTTTTTTGCCTTTTCCACAATGTCCGTCATGTATTGTTTCACATTTTGATAGGTATTTAGATAGTTATTTATATATTTTTTCGCTTCCGCTCTTGTTATGCCCAAATCTTGTGACAAGCTAAAATCGCCAATACCATAAACAATGCCAAAATTTACCGCCTTAGCCCTAAACCGCATTTCATCCGTCACCTCGGATAAGCCTACATTAAATACCTGAGATGCGGTTTGGGTGTGTATGTCTATATTATTTTCAAATGCGCTTATCATGTTTTTATCTTTTGAGATGTGTGCCAAAATCCTAAGCTCTATCTGGGAGTAATCGGCGTCGACCAAAACAAAGTTTTCGTCGCAGGCTTTAAATACTTTTCTAAACTGGCGACCCGCCTCTGTGCGCACCGGTATGTTTTGCAGGTTTGGTTCGGTGCTGCTTATCCGCCCCGTAACAGTAACTGTTTGATTAAAGCTTGAATGAATGCGACCTGTTTTGGGGTTTATAACCGCTGTAAGTCCATCGGCATAAGTGCTTTTGAGTTTTGCTATATGTCGAAACTGCATAAGCAAATCTATTATTTCATGCTGACCTTTGAGCTTTTCAAGAACCCCCGCATCGGTTGAGTAACCTGTTTTCGTTTTTTTAATTGCCGGCAATCCAAGCCGCTCAAACAGCACCTCTCCAAGTTGCTTGGGGGAATTTATATTAAACTCACAGCCTGACAAAAAATAAATATTTTTTGTCAGCAAATCAATTTTATGCTGTAAGCTTTTTGAAAAATCCGCCAATTTCTCACGGTCAACCGCGATTCCTCTTTGTTTCATGCTGGAGAGCACACAAACAAGCGGCATTTCTATTTCGTAAAACAATTTTTCTTGCCCGCATTCAATTATTTGTCTATTAAAATGCTCATACAAGCTAATAATGGACAAAACGGCGCTTTTAAGCGTGCCGTCAAAAATATATCCAAGATGCTCCGATGTAAGAGCCGACAAATCATAGTTGCTGGAGGAGGGTGATGCAATGTATGCGGCAATTAAGGTATCAAAATAAACACTGTTTATAATATTTCCCAGCTCAAGGTCAGCTTTAATGTCATGCCCGATTTTTTTTATTGAGCCGTCGGCAAGAAGCGATGCAAAATTTTTGTTTGCCGAATCAAAAATTGCAATGTCATTTTCACCTGTTGCAGCCGCGCAACTGCCGCCGTCAATATAATAAAATAACATGCCGACTTTTTTTGCATTTTCAAAGGTTTTATCGGCATCGCATTCCGGTATATTTTTAAATTCAATTTGTTTTGGCGACTGTTCAAGCTGAAATCTTTGAATAAAGCTGTTAAAATTCAACTTTTTAAAAATATCCAACAAACGGTCGTTGTCGTAATCGCTTTTAGCGCACTTTTTAAAATCAAATTCTATCGGTGTTCTAACATCTATGGTTGCCAGTTGTTTGCTTAAAAAAGCCATGTCCCTGCCGTTTTCAAGGCGGTTTCTAACCGCCGCCGTAACATCAAGCTCGTTTAGGTTTTGGTAGATATATTCAATGCTTTTATATTTTTTAATAAGGTTGGATGCAGTTTTTTCTCCCACCCCCGCAACCCCGGGTATATTGTCGGAGGGGTCTCCCATTAACGCTTTTAAATCTATGAATTCATTTGGGGTAATTCCGTATTTTTCAAAAACCATATCAGCATTAAAATCAGTTGTGCCTGTGCTTCCCGCTTTTGTTGTCACAAGCTTTATTTTTGTGTTTTTTGTAGCAAGCTGGAGCCCATCCCTATCGCCCGTTAGGATAACGCAGTTTATATCGCCTTCTTCACAATGACGGGCAACAGTTCCGATAATATCGTCCGCCTCATAGCCTTCAAGCGACAACATATTTACCCTCATTGCAGACAAGACTTCTTTTAGAACCGGAATTTGAACGGCAAGTTCTTCCGGCATCGGTTTTCTTTGCGCTTTGTATTCCTTGTATTGAACATGGCGAAAGGTTGGCGCAGGAAGGTCAAAAGCCACACAAAGGTAATCAGGCTTTTCTTCATCCATATATTTAAATAATATATTTAAAAACCCATAAACAGCATTTGTGTACAGCCCCTCGCTGTTGGTAAGCAGCCGAATGCCATAAAAAGCCCTGTTCACAATGCTGTTGCCGTCAAGTATCATCAACTTTTCCATAAGAATTCCACAGCCTTTCCGCCCATAAAATTAACATCTTATACATGTATATTACCCGCTTGTACGAAAAATTTACTCCGGTCCCTTAATGTTTGCAAAACTTTCTTCAATTGATGTCTTGTGAAGGGTGTATTTTATGGAAGCTTCAAAAAACTTTAAAGGCTCACTTGTTGCCTTTTGGAACCGCGGTATCATGACGACAAATTCGCTGCCTTTGCCTTCTTCACTTTCAACCGTGATTTCTCCCCCCAATGTTTCAATAAAGGTTCTCACTATGGTTAGCCCCAACCCGCACCCCTCCGTTTGCCTTGTGTTAAAATTTTCAATCCTGTAATATTTATTGAAAATACGCCCAAGCTCTTTTTGGCTGATTCCGATTCCCTTGTCTTTAACGGCAAAAAATATGCGGCTGCTGTCTTTTGAATCGTATGCCCTTATTGTGACACTTCTATCAACCTTTTTGCTGTATTTAACCGCATTTGATATAAGGTTCAAAAGTATTGTTTCAAGCTTTTTAAAATCAGACACGGCATATGGGTCTTCAAAATTAACTTCAAATATGAAATCAATGTTAAATTGACTTTTAAATTTGTCCAAACCATTTTGAATGTCATTAATAAATTGTTCGACATTGCCCTTTTCGACTATTACCTTAAGGCTTTTGTTTTCATGTTGAGCCACGCTGATAATTTGCTCCGTCAAAAGGTTCATACGATGGCAGTTCTTTAAAATTCCTTCCATAATGACTTGCAGCTTTTCTTTTTCGATATCTCCTTGTTTTTGTACTCTGCTTACCAACTCGGCGCTTTTGGATATTATATCTATCGGCGTGCGAAATTCGTGTGCAATTAATGCTATGTCATTAGTTATACTCTTTTTATCGTGACTGTTCATTCATAATCACCTCCATTTACATTTTAGCATTTTTAGGTTGCTTTTGCAATATTTTTTAAATTTGTGTTGAAAAAAGACCATTATTTTGATATACTTCAAATAAGCATTTTTCTGTTTTGTATAATCAATGCAACGGAGGGATTATATGTCCTGCGGGCTTATTGCACCTGACGGTACCGTTATGCCTCTTAAAAAAATAGATTGCAACGCAAGCATAACCGAAAATTTTGGCATATATACGTTAACGCAGCATTATTATAATGAATTTAACGCGCCATTATCGGTTAGGTATGTATTTCCCATTCCCGCCGATAGTGCGGTAATTGATTTTCGCGCAATAATCAATGGTAAAATAATAGTTTCAAAAATAACGGACAAAGATTATGCAAGAAAGGCTTTAAAAAGCAAAGAAAATTGTGCAATTCTTTCAAAACATTCTGCCGGAACGCTTGAAATGCGGCTTGGATATGCCGCCCCCGGTTCTTATATCGTAGTTAAAATAAAATACTTCGCAAAAATTAAAATTGAAGACAATTTCGCTCGGCTTATAATACCAACTGTAATAGCCCCTCGCTATGTGTCCTATGGGAAACAAGTCGCAATAGAGAGCGCGGTGGTGAAAACCGGTTACAAAATAAGTTTGATGATGAAATATAAAGGCAAAAATGTTGCTGATATTTCATCTCCGACCCATGATATCGCTTTTGAAAGCACAGATGAGGGCGCAAATATTTCTCTAAAGCAAGAAGAATACGCCGACAGGGACATTATGATAGACATAAAGCTGCGGGGTAAAAACCGACCTGCAATGTTTTATTTAAACGATGTTGCATATTACTGCTTTACACCCAAAATTGATGTTTACAAGCGAATTCCACGCGAATATTGGTTTATAATTGATACCTCCGACTCAATGGGGGGCGAAAAACTAAAACAAGCCAAGAATGCGCTGTCAATTTGTCTTCACAGTTTATATAAGGAAGATAGCTTTAATATAATTGCTTTTAACACCTCATACCAATACTTTTCGCACACTCCCAGAAAATTCGGAGAACAATCGCTTTTTGAAGCTAAAAAATGGCTTGATTCGCTTGTTGCCGAGGGCGGCACCGAGCTTATGCGCCCAGTTATGATTGCAGGCGAACAAAAAGGCGCAACCGTGCTTTTGTTCACAGACGGACAAATCGCCAATTGCAGTGATATTCTTTCATATGTAAAATCCAAGTGCCGCTCGGTGTTTTACACTTTTGGCATTGATACAGCGGTAAACACAGAATTTTTAACTTCTCTTGCAAACCTTACAGGCGGGCTTGCTCGATTTATAACGCCTGATGAGCGCATTGATGAGGCAATAATTCACCTGTTTAACAAAATAGCCGTTCCTGCGATTAAAAATGCGAAAATAACATTTGATGCCAACGCTCAAAATATTACGCCGAAAATGATAAAACAAATTCACATAGGTCAGCGTGTTACCGTTGTGGCAAAATTCAGCGGCGCGCCTCCAAAAAAACTGATGGTTACGGGTGAATATGTAAATCTACAATCCGTTACCGAGGTGTTCTTCGAAAACCCATTGCGCGCAGGTGAAGAACTATTATATTATTTTGCAAAAGAACAAATTAATCATCTAACGCTTATGTTAACCGGGGACAGCGTCAGCGACAGCCTTATAAGAAAACAAATTTATCGCCTATCGGTTGACGGCGGCATTCTTTCTGAGGAAACGGCTTTTGTCCTTACGATGGGCGAAAAAGGAAAAGCAAAAGTGATTGATGCGGTTGTGCCTTCCATGCTTCCCGCCGGCTGGGAATCACCGGTGAGTTATATGCGTGAAACGCCAAAGAAAAAATCCAAAATAACTGATTTTTTAAAAATAATAAAATCGCAGCGTGCAAACGGAAGCTTTGTCAAGACAAAGGTAAAAACTTCGATACATACGGCGAATATCCTTCATTATATATGCACAGAATGTGATAAGGCAGATTTATTTGTGTGGCAGCTTAGAAAAGCGGCAAAATTTTTGCTTGATGACATAATTAAAAGCAGCAACGCCCAAATTCCGACCGAAATTATAGATGCGCTTGAGGCTTGGCATGAAAAGTTTGGCGTTAAAAATGATGAAATTAGCCAAAAGATTGGTGTTTTGGTATATATGTATAGAAAAAATTGATAAAAATTAAATTAATACTTGTAATTGGTAAAATTATAATATAAAATAGTAGCGAAACTTAAAATGCAGGAGGTATAAACTTATGAAAGTTGGTATTAACGGTTTTGGCAGAATAGGTCGTTTGGTTTTTCGGGCGGCGATTGAGCGTGGGGATTTGGATGTTGTAGCTATAAACGACCCGTTTGTTGACCCAAACTATATGTGCTACATGCTTAAATACGATACGGTCCATGGGCGCTTTAACGGCTCGGTTGAAGCTAAAGGCGATTCTATCGTTGTAAACGGCAAAGAAGTTAAAGTGTTTGCTGAAATGGATGCAAACAATATAAAATGGGGCAGCGTGGGGGCAGACTACATTATAGAAGCCACCGGCATATACACAACAACGGAAAAAGCAAGCGCGCATTTCACCGGCGGTGCAAAAAAAGTTATTATAACCGCTCCATCGTCAGATGCACCAATGTTTGTTATGGGAGTTAACGAAGGCTCTTACGCAAAAGACATGAAGGTTGTTTCGAATGCGTCTTGCACAACAAACTGCTTGGCGCCCCTTGCAAAGGTTATAGACGACAATTTTGGAATTGTAGAAGGCTTGATGACTACTGTACACGCTACAACCGCAACGCAAAAAACGGTTGATGGTCCTTCAAAGAAGGATTGGAGAGGCGGCAGAGGCGCGGCGTTTAATATTATTCCTTCTTCAACAGGTGCGGCAAAAGCGGTTGGTAAAGTTATACCCAAACTTAACGGCAAGCTGACAGGTATGGCGTTTCGCGTTCCAACAGCTGATGTTTCGGTTGTTGACCTTACCGTTAGGCTTGAAAAACCTGCAACCTATGAAGAAATTAAAAATGTTATAAAAAAAGCTGCGGAAGGCGAAATGAAAGGAATTCTTGGTTACACGGAAGACGCCGTTGTTTCAAGCGATTTTATTCATGACGCAAGAACATCTATATTTGATGCAGATGCAGGCATTTCCCTTAACGACAATTTTGTTAAGCTGATTGCATGGTACGATAATGAGTGGGGTTATTCCAATAAAGTTATCGACCTTGCCAATTTTATCGCCGAGGTTGATTCAAAGTAACTTTTCAATTTTTAAAAGGGTCGGCGTAACAGCGACCCTTTTATTTAATTTTAGGGGGCACATATGAAAAAGACTAAAATAATAACGCTTGCGGCGCTTTTTATGGCGCTTATATTGATAATGAGAACTTTTGCAACCTTCTTTTTATTCGGCTCAACAAAGTTTGGCTTTTCTTTCGTTCCCGAAGCCTTAGGCTCTGCCATTCTTGGTCCTTTTATCGGGGGGGCTGTTGGCGGTTTGTCTGACATTGTGGGTTTTTTAATTAAGCAAGACGGCACATATTTCCCGGGCTTTACAATAAGCTCAATCTTAAAAGGGCTGATTTACGGTTTGTTTTTGTTTAAAAGACCAAAAAGCCTTAGGAATATAGCGGCTGCTATTTTATCAGCGGCTGTGCTGGTGGACTTGGCAATTAACTCTATATGGATTAATATGCTGTACGGAACGAAAATGTCTGTTGTCTTTCTTTCAAAAATTGCAACTCTGCCCATATATGCATCGCTCCAAATTATGATAATTTACGCCATGTTTAAATATTTAGGCAAGGAAATAGCAAAAATTTCAGAATAGATACCTCCCCTATACATATAGTATTATGGGGGTGTTTAATGTGGACAGATTTCAAGATTTACGAAATAAAGAGGTTATTGACCTAAGTGACGGGAAACGGTTGGGCTTTGTTTGCGACATAGATGTTGACATAGAAAGCGGGCGCATTATTGCCATTGTGGTTCCGGGCAAAAAGGGATTTGGCGGGTTTTTCGGCAAAACGGAGGATTATGTTATTCCATGGAGCAGTATTTGCAAAATCGGCAACGATATTATTATTGTAAACAACCAACCGAAAGGTTCTGATTGTTACTAAGGAGGTTTTAATGTGAAGTGCATTTTTTGCGGGCATCTTGAAAGCAAGGTTATTGATACGCGTTGTGCGGAGGATGGAACATATAACAGACGAAGACGCGAATGCTTAAGCTGCGGCCAACGCTTTACCAGCTATGAACGGGTGGAAAATATGCCGCTGATTGTTGTTAAAAAAGATTTGTCAAAACAGCCCTTTAACCGCGAAAAGCTTTTGAACGGTTTACTGCGGGCTTGCGAAAAACGCCCTGTTTCATTAGAACAGCTTGAAGGAATTATTGATGAAGTAGAAAAGGTTGCGCGAAGCGCCCCTGCAAGGGAAATTACAACGGTTGAAATCGGCGAGCTTGTTACAAACAAGCTCCGCAAGATTGATGAAGTTGCATATGTGCGTTTCGCCTCCGTTTACAAACAATTTAAAGATGTCAATTCATTTATGGACGAGCTTAAAAAACTATTAAAGGAAAAGAAGCTTTGAAACATTTGTAATTGTGCCCGCACCCATCGTTATTACAATGTCGTTTTCCTCAACATTTCCTTTTAAATATTTAACAATATCATTGAAGTCGCTTATATATAATGCGCCTTCAATTTTTTTAGCAAGCATTTCGGCGCTAATTTCACCATTATCTTTTTCTCTTGCTGCATAAATGTCGGTAACGATTATATTATCCGCCAATGATAATGCAGTTGCAAATTCATTGAAAAACGCCTTTGTTCTCGTGTAGGTGTGCGGCTGAAAGACACACCAAACTTTGCCGCTTGCCATCCCTTTTGCTGTTTTAAGCGTTGCCAAAATTTCTGTTGGATGGTGGGCATAATCATCATAAACAAAAGCGCCGTTCATTTCCCCCATATATTCAAACCTACGCCCTATGCCGTCAAACTTTTCAATGCCTTGTGCAATAATATGCGGCTTTATTCCCACATTATGCGCCGTTGCAAAAACAGCAAGCGCATTAGACACATTATGCAAGCCCTTTACGCCAAGCTTTATTTTTTCTTTTAAACCGTTATAGCATACTGTAAATTTTATTGAACCATCTTTTTGTATTACTATATCAGATGCGCTATACTTACCGCTTGCTCCGAATGTAATTATTTCACAAGCGGCGTTTTTGGCACAGCTTAAAACTTTTTCGTCATCGGCATTCAACACAGCAAAGCCGCCCGCCGGTATTTTTTCAATGAATTTTCCAAACGAATTTGCAATACTGTCAACATCCTTAAAGTAATCCAAATGGTCTGCCTCAATGTTTAAAACTATTGCCGCAAAAGGATTGAACTTCAAAAAACTGTCAACATATTCGCATGCTTCAAATATAAAATATTTAGAATCGCCAATACAAATGTTTCCGTTTATGAGAGAATATTCCCCTCCAACCAAAACGGTAGGGTCGCATTTTGCATGCACAAACACACATGAAAGCATGGCGGTGGTTGTGGTTTTTCCATGAGTGCCGCTAACGGCAATGGGAACATTGTAATCGTTCATCAATACGCCTAAAAAATCCGCCCGCTCAAAAACATCAAGTCCAAGGCTTCTTGCATGCATAAGCTCGGCATTATCGGCAGCTATTGCAGCGGTGTATATAACCGTATCGGCATTTGCTATGTTTTCAGGGCGATGCCCTATTTTAATTTCAGCGCCCATTTCTCTAAGATGTGAAATTATTTGCGAATCAACAGCGTCTGAACCGCTCACATTTATGCCGCGGTTTATTAGAATTTGGGCAATCGCACTCATGCTTATGCCCCCGATGCCTATAAAATGAACATTTTTATGTAGCTTTTTATCTGACAATTCTTTGTAACCCCTTTTCTTTTAGGTTTGTATACTGTTTTTCATTTGAAAATGCAAATAAGATAGTCTTATTTTACCGTATTAACTATATTATATGCTATTTTTTGAAAAAAATCAAAAATAATTTGATTTTTTAACAGATATGTAGTAAAATATGTATATATCATAATTCAAAAAGCGAAAGGTGGTCTTTAGGGCATGGATATTACCGATATCAGGGTAAGAAAAATCAACTCGGAAGGGCGCATGAAAGCTGTTGTTTCGGTTACTTTTGATAATTGCTTTGTTGTGCACGATATCAAAGTAATCGAGGGGCAGGAAAAACTGTTTGTTGCAATGCCAAGCAGAAAAACACCGGACGGAGAATTTAAAGACATTGCGCACCCAATTAACTCTGAAATGAGGGAAGTGCTGCAGTCGGCTATCATTTCAAAATACGAAGAGGTAAAAGATTTTGAAGATTCAAAAGAAACGGAAGCCGATACCGCCTCTTCGCCGGAAGAATAAAAATTAAACATAAGCGCAACTATTTTATTCTAAAACCAAAGGTAGTATAAACACAGCAATAAATTAGGGAGAAGCGCATTTTGTGTTTCTCCTTACTTTTAAATCCAAAGGGGTGCCGGATAATATAGGGCAGCCTTAAAAATTAAACCCTTTTAAGGCATTGTAGCATGGTCATCGCAAAAAAAGTTTGTAAAAAGGCTTTTTTGCGAAAAATTTTGCCCGCTTGATTATCCGGCATTTATTATAAAAAGGGGCGTTTTTATTGTCACTCCAAATAATATATGGCAGAGCAGGAAGCGGTAAAACAAATGCCTGCTTTGATGTAATTAAAAAACATTCCGCACGAGAAACCTTGTTTATTGTTCCGGAACAAATCTCGCTTATAACGGAAAAGGAAATAACAAAAAGATTTTCTCAAAGCAAAGTAGAGGTTTTAAGCTTTGAACGCCTTGCACAGCGCGTTTTTTCCACCGTTGGTCCCGTGGGCATTCAATATGTCGACAGCTCTGCAAATTATATGCTTATTCAACAACTATTATTTGAGCTAAATAAAAAGTTTACATATTTGACCGGGGCTTGCGAAACGGAAGATTTTGGCTCCGTTATTGCCGAAACAATAAATGAACTTAAGCGATGCAATATCACGCCGGAAATTGTTACCGGTTTGGTTGATATGCTGGATGGTCCTATAAAACTTAAAATGTCAGACATTGCTTTGATATATGCGCAGTATAATAAATTGCTCGAACACCCCCTTTCAAACGAAGAAGATGCCTTGCCGACCGCCCTTGAAAAGATAGTAGAGCACAACTTATATAGTGGCATAAATGTTGTTATCCATTCGTTTAACAGCTTTTCACCTGTGCAGTTTTTGGTGATAGAGGAATTTTTGCGCCGTGCCGATACCGTTACCCTTTCGCTTTGCACCGATTCCGTTTTCCCGCCGGACGATATATCGGATGTTTTTTATTCCGCCAAAAAAAGCGCAAATAAATTATTCGACATTGCCCGCAATAATAATGTTTCGGTTCTGCCCAATATATACACCGATAATTTTAAAAAATATGAAAACAATAGTGAATTGCTGTTTTTAGAGAAAACCTACTTTAATTACAGCTCTGATAAATTTGAAGATAATGTGCAGAATGTTGCAATTTTTTCTGCCGATAACCACTTTGGCGAGGTTGAGGCGGCTGCGCAAAATATATTGCGTCTTTGCAGAGAAAAAAAATATCGCTTTAAAGACATAGCGGTAATAACAAAGGCAATGGATGTGTATGCGCCGCTCATTCGAAATATGTTTGAGGATTTTGAAATTTTATATCATATAGACGAGAAACAAAATACCATGCAGCACCCCTTCACAAGGGCAGTTTTATCGGCGCTCGACATTATAATTCACAATTTTGAATACGAGCCTGTTTTCACATGGCTAAAGTCGGAATACAGCAATGCAAAAGAGGGCGATGTTTTTCTTTTGGAAAACTATGTGCTTGCTTGCGGCGTTACATCGGCAATGTGGAAAAATGACAAGGAATGGACCTTTTTGCCGTATGGTTTTGACGAAACGGATTTGGAGCAAATAAACAATATTAGAAAAACGGTTATTGCAGACATTGTTGCCTTTGAATCAAAATTTAGCGGCAGGAAAACAGTATATGAAATTTCATCTGCCTTTATTGATTTTTTATATCAATCGGGCGCAGAAAAAACCGTGCGTGAAAAAATAGCCCAATATCGAAAAGACGGGCTCATTGAAAAAAGCAATTCGCTTTCCATGGTTTGGAACGCAATTATATCAACTATTGATTCTTTTACTTTATCCTTTAAGGATAAATATATAACATTTGAAAAATACCGTTCAATTTTTATAACCGGGCTTAAAGGTTATAAAATAAACGAAATACCGCCGACGGTTGACGAGGTGCTTATTTGCGATGTAAACCGATTTTATAATCGTGATAAAAAATGCGTTTTTATATTGGGCGTTTCAAACGGCGTTTTTCCTGCAAGCTATAAAAACGAGGGTTTCCTTTCAGACAACGACAGGCAGCAGCTTGCCGATGTAAAGGTCGAGCTTGGCGACAACACCAAAATAAAACAGGCGGGGGAAAGCTATTCGATATATTCGGCATTGACTTCGCCTGTTGAAAAATTATTTTTATTCTATCCGTCAGCAAACAACGAAGGCGAGGCGCTGTACCCCTCTACTGTTATTGATAGGGTTAAAAATTTATTTCCCAAACTAAAAGAACAAAGTAACTTATATAAAAGTAGTGATATTATGCCCTCGGTTGAAGGAACGCTGCCTTCTTTTAACAAAATGTTGACCGATATAATCAGATTTTCTGAGGTTAAAGCATGGTTTGAAAAAAACCAGTCGCAAAGGCTAAGTCATGCGTTAACTGCCCTATCATACACCAACATGCCTGCCCCGCTGTCCCCCAAAGCCGTTTCAACTCTTTTCGGCAATATGCCGAGTGCAAGCATATCTCGGGCGGAGCAATATAACGGCTGCGCTTTCGCATACTATTTAAAATACGGGCTTAGTGCAAAGGTACGCGAAAAACATGTTATAGAACCTGCTCAAACGGGCAGTTTTATGCACGAAATTATCGAACAATATTCCAACTTTGCGCAAGAAGTCGGGTGGGATAATGTGTCGCCAAACGAACTTGAACAAAAAATTAGTGAAATAACCGAAAATGTTTTTAAAAAGTATTTAAGCGAAATATACACCTCCTCTCCTCGATTTAACTACCTTTCTAAAAAAATTAAAAATATTATGTCAACCACCGCAAAAAGCATTTCGGAATTTTATAAAAGCTCTCCGTTTGTTCCGCTTGGATATGAAGTGGCTTTCGGTGAGGGGGGCAATTTCCCGCCTATTACCCTTGATGTTGACGGCGTTTCGGTAAAGCTGCGCGGGAAGGTTGACCGAGTGGACATATGGCGCACCAAAAGCGGCAACTATATAAATGTTGTTGATTATAAATCAAGCGGCAAGGATATTGATTATTCTCAAGTTTTATGCGGGATACAAATACAACTGCCGACATATATTAAAGCTGTTTGCGAAACTCTTTCACAGCGTGAAGGGGTTGTGTCCGTGCCCGCTGCAATGTTATATTATAAATTTGATTCGCCCCTTATAACGGCAAACAAAAACATTACAGACGAGCAGATTTGGCAGGGCGTTCAAAAAAACTTGCGAATGAAAGGCTTAACGCTGGAGCGAGATGAAATTGCCGAAGGGATAAACACCGTTTATGCAGTTAAATCAACCGCAACCGGCAAGAATATAGACACAATATGCTCTGTTGCGCATAAAAAGCTTTTAGCGGCTTTCAAAGGAATTTTAAAAGGAAATATCAGCTTAAACCCGGTTAGGGTTTCCGGTTATACCGCCTGCGATTATTGTCCGTACCGCCCAATATGCAGGTTTGACACCTCTCTTGGAGGCAATAAATATAAAAGCTTTAAAAAATTGAGCAAGGAGGAGTTTTTCAACCATGTCGATAAAATGGACGGATGAGCAGCAAAAGGCAATAACCGAAAAAGGCAAAAACGTTCTTGTTTCGGCGGCGGCGGGCTCGGGGAAAACCGCCGTATTGGTTGAGCGCGTTATACAGCTTATAACCGATAAGCAAAACCCAATAACGATAGACCGCCTTCTGATTGTAACGTTTACAAACGCTGCAGCAAACGGAATGCAAATTAAAATACATAAAAAACTGCAAAACTTGCTTGAAAAATCGAAAGAAAACAAGCATATAGCAAACCAGCTTGTACTTTTGCCAAAGGCAACCATCACAACGGTACACTCTTTTTGCCAAGATTTAATTAGAAATAATTTTCTTAAATTGGGGCTTAACGCCTCTTTTGAAATAGGGGACGATACACAGCTTTCAATACTCAGAGAAAAAGCGCTTGCACAAACTTTGGAAATGCGATATGAAAACTCGTCGAAAGCCTTTGAAGGGTTGGTTGACGGGTTTGGCGGCAAAAAAGACGATAAAAGCCTTTCCGATATTATCATGAATTTATATTATTTCACACAAAGCGTTGCAAACCCTAAACAATGGCTTGAAACTGCGAAAGATAATTTTTGCGACCAAGGCTTTGACTTATGGAGCAAATACATACTGCTTTCGTTAAAGGAAGAAATAAAAGGGATGATAAAGTCGTACGACAGCGCAATAGATGCAATAATAAGCGATATTGATTTGCATGCGTATCATGATACATTTGTGGCAGAGCGCGGATTGTTGGAAAATATACTTTTTAAATGCAGCGGCGGCTGGGACGAGATGAGGGAATTTATTTGCAGTATCAAATTTGTCACATTGCCTCGAAAAGGTAAAAATGCAGATGATGCGAAAGCCAATTTTGCTAAAAAAATTCGTGATAATGTTAAAAAAAGCATAAAAAATGCTTGCGACACTTTTTATTCATCAGCCCAAAGCATTAAGGCGGACAACATTGAATTATCCGAAATAATAGGTGAATTGTGCAGCATTGTTTGGGATTTTACACAGCTTTATTCCGAGTTAAAGCGTGACCGGAATTTAGTTGATTTTAATGACCTTGAGCACTTTTCCTTAAAATTATTGGAGGATAACGAAATTTCAAAGCAGGTAAAAGATAAGTTCGCTTTTGTGTTAGTCGATGAATATCAAGATACAAACGGCGTGCAGGAGGGCTTGTTTCAAGCTGTTTCAACCGGCGACAATCTTTTTATGGTTGGGGATGTTAAACAAAGCATATATGGGTTTAGAAATGCACAGCCCTCCATTTTCACCCAAAAAGCAGAGCGTTACCGCAAAGACCCAAAAAGAGGGACGCTTATCAACCTGTTTCACAATTTTAGAAGTGACGATAATATAATAAGCTTTGCAAACAATGTTTTTTATAAAATTATGAGCGAGCATATCGGAAATGTTAACTACACGGATGGACATGGCTTAAAAGGGGTAGGAAAAAGTTCAACCCAATCGGAGGTTGAAATCAACCTGATAGAAAAAAAGTTTGAATTTTCGGATGAATATTCCGTCGAGGAGCAACTGTCAAACGATATGGAACGCGAAGCAATGTTTGTTGCACGGCGTATAAGAAAATTAGTTGAAGTTGAAAAACCGCTAATACCTGATGAAAGCACCGGCAAAACAAGGCGGTTGCAGTATAGGGATATAGCAATTTTAGCGCGCAAAAACAAAGGAATTTCTGATGTTTTTTCACAACAGCTTGACGCTTTTAACATTCCTTTTTATTGTGAAGACGAAAAAGGGGATTACACCGAGTCGTTTGAGGTATCAATCATATTATCCTTTCTTAGCGTAATTGATAACCCCATCCAAGACATTCCGCTTATTGCCGTCATGCGTAGCCCGCTGTTTTCATTTGATGACGAACAGCTTGTGCGCATACGAAACATGGTAAGCGAAAGACCTTTTTATAATGCGGTGTGCGCCGATAACAGCTTTGAAAGCAAAGCTTTTTTGCAAGCGCTGGATAAATACCGAAAGGTATCAAAAGATGAAAAAATCGAATATCTTATACGAAAAATACTAAGCGATACGGGGTTTTTATCATATGTTGCAACGCTGTCCGACGGCGAAACGCGCATTGCCAATTTAAGACTGCTTTGCGAACGAGCGGGGCGGTTTGAATCGGATACGCATAAAACGCTATTTGAATTTTTAAGCTATTTAAGCGCAATGAAAGAGCATTCATACAGTTACAGCGTTTCAAAAACCTCGGCGCAAAATGACAATGCAGTAAAAATCATGAGCATACACAAAAGCAAAGGCTTGGAATTCCCTGCCGTATTTTTTGTGAGATGCGGTGAAATGTTTAATAAGACGGATTTGCGCTCTCCGTTGCAATATGACATTGATTTTGGCATAGGCTGTGATTTTATTGATATTCGGCGCGGCATAAAATACCCAAACTTGTCAAAGACGGCAATATCGCAAAAAAAGCTGTATTCGCTTTTATCGGAAGAAATGCGAATTATGTATGTTGCGCTCACCAGAGCCCAGCATTTGCTTTTTGTTTCGGCAAGCTGCAACAACATTGAAAAAAAGTTATGCGATTGGGAAAACAGCAGCCCGCTGCCATATACCGTTGCACTGCAAAATACATTTATTGATTGGATTGGCATTGCGTTGGGCGAACAAATGAGAATGCTTGGTAAAGTCCATGTCCCGCATGAAATTTTGGCTCAAAACGAGGAAAAGCCCGCAATCGAAACCTACGCTGCCGACAAAGCAAGCGACACTGCTTACTCCAAAGAAATTGCCGAGCGCCTGGAATATGAATACCCGTATAAAGATGCAAAATATATTCCCTCGAAACTTCCCGTTAGCCGTGCAATAGGTGAAGTTATGTATGAAGTAAATTTAAAAACACCGGAATTTTTGCAAAAGCCTGCAAAAATGACCGCAGCCCTTCGCGGAACGATAATACATTTTGTTTTGCAAAATATAGATTTGTCGCAAACAGACAGCAAACAGCAAATTCAAAACCAATTGTATGAAATGGTTGCAAAAGGAATGTTAAGCAAGGATTTTGCCAATGTTGTGGATATTGAAAAACTTTTTATTTTTTTCAAAAGCGATATTGGTTTCAGGATGAAAAGTTCGCCTGAAGTAAAGCGTGAGGTGAAGTTTTTTGTTGATATTCCGGCAGATAAAATTATAAACGATTTAGACAAAAGCGTTGCAAACGAAACAATTTTGCTTCAAGGAGTTGTGGATTGCTATTTTGTCGAAGACGGGCAGCTTGTAATAGTCGATTACAAAACAGGGCGCCCCGATAGGGCGGAGTTTCAAAAACAACTTGATTTGTATGCAATGGGGCTTTCAAAAGCACTAAATATGAAAGTAAAGGAAACTATTTTATACCCACTCGTATAATAATAAATTCGGCACACCCTTTGGTGTGCCGAACCTTTTTAGATTGTTTTATTTTTAATTTCTTCTTGTATTGCTGTGATAAACTCGTCAAGGGTGAGAGTGCCCAACTCTCCGTCTTTTCTTGAGCGAACAGACACGGTGCCCTGCTCCTCCTCTTTATCGCCCGCAATCAGCATATACGGCACTTTTTGCTTTTGCGCCTCACGAATTTTATAACCTATTTTTTCGTTTCGAGTATCTTTTTCAACCCTAAACCCGCAAGCTTGCAGCCGCGCTGCAACAGCTTCGGCATAATCAAAATGCTTTTCGCTTATAGGCAACACTTTAACCTGAACGGGAGCAAGCCATAGCGGGAATGCGCCGGCGTATTTTTCTATCAAAAGGGCAAGCGTTCTTTCATAGCAACCGATGGACGAGCGATGCACAATGTATGGGTGTTTTTTTTGCCCATCCGCATCTATATATTCCATCTCAAAACGCTCGGCAAGTTGAAAATCAACCTGTATTGTGATTAATGTGTCCTCCTTGCCGTGCACATTTTTAATTTGAATATCAAGCTTAGGTCCGTAAAAAGCCGCCTCGCCTTCCGCCTCAACATAGTTTATTTCAAGCCGGTCTAAAATACTTCGCATTATATTTTGAGTGTTTTCCCATTGCTCGGGTGAACCTATATACTTTTCCCGATTTTGCGCATCCCATTTAGAAAACCGAAACGACACATCTTCGTCCAAGCCCAAGGTTTTAAGCATGAAGGATGCAAGGTCAAGAGAGCCCCTAAATTCATCTTCAAGCTGTTCGGGCGTGCACACAATGTGCCCTTCCGACAAGGTAAATTGACGAACGCGTATAAGCCCGTGCATCTCTCCCGAGGCCTCGTTGCGGAAAAGCGTTGCCGTTTCGTTGTACCGAATGGGCAAATCACGATAACTCCTCATTTTAGAAAGATACGCCTGAAACTGAAAAGGGCAAGTCATCGGTCGAAGTGCAAAAATCTCTTTATCGCCTTCCTTGCCCATAATAAACATACCGTCACGGTAGTGGTCCCAATGCCCGGATATTTTATATAAATCGCTTTTCGCCATAAAGGGGGTTTTAGTAAGCTGATAGCCTCGCTTTTCTTCTTCGTCCTCCACAAAGCGCTGCAATATTTGCATAATTCTTGCGCCTTTCGGCATTAAAATAGGCAAGCCTTGCCCGATATATTCGCTTGTTGTAAAAAGCTCTAATTCACGCCCAAGCCTATTATGGTCACGCTTTTTCGCTTCTTCAAGACGGTGTAAATGTTCATCAAGCTGTTGTCTGTCCGGAAAAGAAACACCGTATATCCTTTGCAGCATTTTGTTTTTTTCATCACCGCGCCAATATGCGCCGGTAACGCTAAGCAGCTTGTATGCTTTAACGGCAGAAGTTTTGCCAAGATGCGGACCTGCGCAAAGGTCTGCAAAATCCCCTTGCCTGTAAAATGTTATTGCTTCCCCAGCCGGGATTCCCTCAATAAGCTCGATTTTATACGGCTCGCCCTTTACAAATTCAAGCGCCTCGCTTTTTTCAAGTTCAAACCTTTCGATGGGTAGTCCCTCTTTTATTATTCTTTTCATTTCCTTTTCAATTTTACCCAAATCATCAGCGGTAAAAGGCGTTTTTGTATCAAAATCATAATAAAAGCCGCTATCCGTTGCAGGACCTATCGCAAGCTTAACTTCCGGATACAACCGTTTAACGGCATGAGCCAATATATGAGAGGTTGTGTGCCAAAACACCTGCATTTCATCCGGTTTAATAAATTCGTTAGACATTTTTATCAGTCCTTTCTGTTTGAGGGCATTTGGCGATTTTACCTGCCCCGCCCGATATTACAATTACATTGTCATCGCTGGCGGTAACCGTTACACAACAACCCTTTTTAATTTTATTTGTTATAAACATTTCAGAAATTGTAGCTTCAATTTCCTTTGTTATTACCCTTCGCATGGGACGAGCGCCGTACCTAACATCATATCCTTTTTTAACTATATATTCCTTTAGCTTGTCTGTAAAGCTTATAGCAATACCCTTTTTCTCCGCCGCACTTGCTAAATCGCTTAACATTAAACTGCAAATGTCAAGCAGTTCCGGCTTGGTAAGCTCTGTAAAAATGATAACATCGTCAATTCTGTTTAAAAACTCAGGACGAAAGATTTGGCTAAGCGCCGTGTCAACCTTTGCTTTTATACCATCGGCTCGTGAGGTTGCAAAACCCATGGCGTTTGTTTTGAGGTCAGAGCCTGCATTGGATGTCATTATTATTATACAATTTTCAAAATTTACTAACTTTCCTTGGCTATCGGTAAGCCTGCCCTCATCAAAAATCTGCAAAAGCAAATTAAAAATATCAGCATGCGCCTTTTCAATTTCATCAAGCAAAATTATGCTGTACGGCTTTCTGCGCACCTTTTCGGTAAGCTGGCCCGCCTCGTCATACCCCACATACCCCGGAGGCGAGCCTATCATTTTAGAAATTGAATGTTTTTCCGTGTACTCGCTCATGTCAAGCCTTATAAGGGCGCTCTCATCATCAAAAAGCTCTTTTGCAAGGGTGCGGACAAGCTCCGTTTTACCCACCCCGGTAGGGCCTACAAATATAAACGACACCGGACGCCTGCTGTCTGACAACCCCGCTCGGTTAATTCTTATTGCCCGTGACACCGCATTTACAGCGTCCTGTTGACCAATCAGGCGCTTGTGTAATCGCTTTTCCAAATTAATAAGCCTGTCGGATTCCAACTCGGTTATTCTTTGGACGGGAATTTTTGTCCACATCTCAATGACGGCGGCAATATCATCCACCGTGAGAACTGTTGGTGCGCATTGCTCTTTGAGTTTGCTAATTTCTTCGGTTAAACGACATTCGTTTATTTTTAAATTAGCCGCCTTTTGATAGTCTTCTATCGAATCGGCAGAGGCAGCGCTTTCTTTTTGTTGTTGAACTGTTCTTAATTCGTTCTTTAAATTTTCAAGCTTGGTTAGGTTGATGTTATTGAGATTTGCTCTGGAGCCCGCCTCATCAATCACATCTATTGCCTTATCAGGCAAAAACCTGTCCGAAATGTATCTTTTTGACAAAAGCGTTGCTGTTTTTATTATTTCATCGGTAATTATAACAGTATGATGTCTTTCATAATATTCTTTTATACCTTTTATTATTTCAATCGTTTCGCCCACCGATGGCTCCTCTACAATAACAGGTTGAAAACGCCGCTCAAGCGCGCTGTCTTTTTCAATATGCTTGCGGTATTCTTCAAGAGTTGTTGCCCCTATAACCTGAATTTCGCCCTTTGAAAGCGCTGGCTTTAAAATGTTTGCCGCCCCCATTGCGCCCTCCGCATCACCGGCAGCCACAATGTTGTGGAGTTCATCAATAACAAAGATAATGTTACCCGCGGCTTTTGCTTCGTCAATAATAGCTTTAACCCGAGCTTCAAATTGACCTCTAAATTGCGTGCCTGCAACAATCGCCGCAAAATCAAGCAAATATATTTCTTTTTCAAGCAGCTTGGACGGAACATCCTTTTCCGCAATTTTTACCGCAAGCCCCTCCGCTATCGCAGTTTTTCCAACACCCGGCTCGCCTATCAATACAGGGTTGTTTTTTGTGCGGCGGTTAAGTATTTGCGTTATTCTTTTAATTTCGTCTTTGCGCCCCACAACCCTATCTATTTTATTGTTTTTAGCCCGCTCGGTCAGGTTAGTGCCAAACTGTTCTAAAACCTTTTTGCCACCCGCCTTTTCCGTTGCTTTGGTTTTTGCTTTTTTAGGCCTATCATCTGTATTGCCGCCATGTTTATCATTACTTGAATCTGAAAACAAGCCTTCCATCATAGGCATCATTTCTTGAAACTTTTCCTGCGTAAACTCCGGCAACGACTTCATAATCCCTTTATTCATTTCGTCAAACTGTTTTTCGTCTATTCCCATTTGCGCAATTATATCGTTAAGCGGCTCAATCCCAAGTTCCTTTGCACAGGTTAAACAATAACCTTCGTTTTTTTGCACACCGCTTTCAACCTTTGTAACAAATACAACAGCAATATTTTTATTGCACCGTTTGCATAGCATAATCTGCACCCCCGCTGAAATTCGCCCACATTTATTAAATCATAAAACCACAGGTTTTAAAATGACCATTGTATTTATTATAATACAAACCTTGCGAAATTGCAATACACGATAATCAACACAAAAACATAAAATTCTTTTAAGTTCTAAAATTATTTTGCTTTTTTTTAAAAAGTATTGTATAATAAAATTGCGAATTTTTAAAAGGGGGAAATGTTATGTTAAAAGGAAATGCAGTAGTGGGACAATCAGGGGGACCGACATCCGTCATTAACGCTTCTTTGGCAGGCGTAATTAAAGGCTGCCTAAGCAGCGATAAAATAGAAACGGTCTTTGGTGCGGAGCATGGAATCGAAGGTGTTTTAAACGAAAATTTTGTTAATCTTTCCGAAAGGTTTGCAAATGATGACGAATTAAATCTTTTAATAAATACACCTGCCGCATACCTCGGCTCATGCCGCTATAAACTTCCCAAGGATTGTGACGATACTTTTGCCAAAATTTTTGAAATATTTAAAAAGAATAATGTATGTTATTTCTTTTATATAGGTGGGAATGATTCAATGGACACCGTCAGCAAGCTGTCCGAGTATGCAAAATCGGTTGACTTTCCCATAAATATCATAGGGGTTCCGAAAACGATAGATAACGACCTTGCAATTACCGACCATACTCCGGGCTTTGGCTCTGCTGCAAAATACATTGCAACCAGCTTGCGCGAAATTGCTTGTGATGCGCAAGTTTATGATTCTAACACCGTAACAATAATTGAAATAATGGGCAGAAACGCAGGATGGCTGACAGCGGCGGCAGCGCTTGCACGGACAAGCAATGAGCAAGCTCCGCACCTTATTTACCTGCCGGAGCTGCCTTTTGACACAGATAAATTTCTTTCAGACATTGAAAAGGTTAGCAAAACTCATAAAAATGTAATCGCGGTTGTATCGGAAGGCGTTAAAACAAAAGATGGAGATTATGTCTGCGATAGCGCCACGGTAAATATAGTTGACAGTTTTGGTCATAAACAGCTTTCCGGAACAGCAAAGTTTTTATCCGACATTGTTCACGATAAATTCGGGTGGAAGGTTAGAGACATCGAATTTAGCCTTTTGCAACGTTGTGCGGCGCACATAACATCCCAAACGGATTTAACCGAGGCGGAACAAATCGGAACTGCAGGCGTTATGGCGGCTGTCAATGGTGAAACGGGTAAAATGATGTATTTTAAAAGGGTTTCGGAAAATCCCTACAAAACCGAAATTTTATCATACAACGCCTCAGCTATTGCCAATGTTGAAAAAACTGTTCCCCGCGAATGGATAAATGAAGAAGGCAACGATATACTCCCAGCGGCTGTTGACTACATGCTTCCGTTGATTCAGGGCGAGGTTAAAATAAAATTTGAAAACGGTCTGCCGGTATATCTTAAAAGATAAAAAATTCCTTGTAAATATTATCATAACGGTGTATAATGTATATGATATTATATGTGAAGGAGTGGTTTGGAATGAAATTAATTTTGGCAATCGTCCAGCATGAGGATAGTGCGGCAGTTTCAGAAGAACTTACAAAAAACAAAATCAATGTTACCAAGCTTGCTTCCACAGGTGGTTTTTTAAGAGCAGGGAATGTTACCTTTTTAATCGGTACAGATGAAGAACATATCGATAATATAATTGACATAATAAAAAATAAGTGCAAATCAAGAACGGAGCTTGCAGCGCCCGCCGCCATGTATATGGGGGCATCGGCATGGCCTGTGGAGGTTGTTGTCGGCGGTGCGACAATATTTGTTTTGGATGTTGACAGGTTTGAAAAGGTATGATTTTTGACGGCATATACGGGCATGATGATGTAAAGCAAAAACTTGCCGATGCAACAAGCAATAACGCTGTTTTCCATGCTTATATATTTTGCGGAAACAGCGGTATCGGCAAAACTTCCGTTGCCCGCAAGTTTGCGAAGCACCTTACCGGCAACAGCGAGCCTGATATGATTACCGTTACAAATGAGCGGTACGGGGTTAAAAAAGCATCTTTTTCTGTTGATACGGTCCGCGCCGCAAGGCTTGATATGTATGTAAAGCCGTATATTGCCGATAAAAAAGTTTTTATTTTTCCAAAAGCAGATACCATGACTGTTGAGGCGCAAAACGCACTTTTAACCGTTTTTGAAGAGCCGCCTCCATATGTTGTTATAATTTTAATTTCATGTGGGGAACGGGCTTTTTTGCCTACCATTCGGTCACGTGCGCTTGCAATTAGGTTTTCACCGTTGCCTGACCTTATAATAGCTCAATATCTAAAGGATAAATACAATTCATCCTTTGACGACATCACCATGCGCCTATGCAACGGCAGCATTGAAATGGCAGACAGGCTGATGACAAACGAAGGTTTGCGCAACAGTGCAAATGACTTTGCCAAAGTTTTTAAAGAATTTATCGGCACAGACAAACTGTCCATCTACAAAGCGGCAGAGTTTTTTGAAAAAGAAAAAGATAAATATAACACTTATTTCGATGTTATGAGCATAATGCTTTCCGATTTCTTGTTTGAAAAAGACAACGCCCCGGGCGTAAATAAAGGTGCTATGGTGGAAATATTGGATAACATTGAAAAAACAAAAGGAGCAATCGCCCGGCACAGAAATTACAATATTGCTGTAAATGAATTGCTACTTGGCGCTTGGAGGGCCTTGCATGGTTAATATAGTTGGAATACACTTTAAAAATGCGGACAAAATTTATTATTTCGACCCTGAAAATCAATTCTATCAAAAGGGTGAAAAGGTAATAGTTGAAACCGTACGCGGCGTTGAAATGGGTGAAGTTGTGCTTTCAAACAGAATGGTGCCGCGCGAATCTGTCGTTATGCCGTTAAACCCCATTATGCGCAAGGCGGAAAAAAAGGATTTTAAGCAACTTGCCGAAAACGAAAAGCTGGAAAAAGAGGCTTTCGATGTTTGCAACGCAAAGGTAAAGGAGCATGGCTTGGATATGAAGCTTATAGATGTTAAATGCACCTTTGACTGCAGCAAAATTTTATTTTATTTTACCGCCGATGGGCGTGTGGATTTTCGTGAGCTGGTAAAAAGCCTTGCAGCTGTTTTTAAAACAAGAATAGAGCTTAGACAAATAGGTGTTCGTGACGAAGCGAAAATGTTAGGCGGCATGGGCGTATGCGGGATGGAGCTTTGCTGCAGAAGGTTTTTGGATTCGTTCCAACCTGTGTCAATTAAAATGGCTAAGGAGCAAGGATTGTCATTAAATCCTGCTAAAATTTCCGGCACATGCGGGCGGCTTATGTGTTGCTTGAAGTATGAACAAGAAACTTACGAGCATTTGCTCAAATACACGCCAAAAATAGGCGCAATCGTTCAAACCCCGGATGGAAAGGGCACTGTTGTTGAAACCAATCTGCTTACCGGAAAAATAAAGGTGAACCTTAAAAAAAATGATGATAGCGTCAACCACATCTACGATGTGAAGGATTTAGTTATAATAAAAGATGCCGACATTAAACTTACACCGGAAGAAGTAAAAGAGTTGGGAAAACTGGAAGATGACAAATAAGCAACTAACACTTGCTTTTGTAATGGCGTTGCCTGCTCATAAGGTAAGGCAATACCCTTTCTTGCACCTTACTTAAATATCTCATGGTGCAAGGTTTAGTTAAAAATAATATATAAAACTTAAACGGAGGTGTTAAAATGGCTTATGTCATAACAGACGACTGCATCAGCTGCGGCGCTTGCGAACCGGAATGCCCGGTATCATGCATTACGCCGGGTGATGATAAGTATGTAATTGATCCCGAATCGTGTATCGATTGCGGTGCATGTGCAAATGTGTGCCCTGTTGACGCTCCGATTCCGGAATAATTTAGATTAAGGCTGTTTTGAAAAATAACAAAACAGCCTTAATTTTTTTATCTTATTGTATGCGGCGCTGTTATACTTTTTGGGATTATAAATTCCGGGCTGCCTTGCGCCCCTGCGGCAACCTCGTATTTGTCAAAGCATATAACAATATTTCCGTCGCTGTTTATATAAAAATTTTGGTCTGCATTGATATTTTCAAACACTTCTGTAATATATTCTTGGGGCTCAACCCAAAACAGCCCATCCTCCTCCTTGTTTTGCCGCAACATTTCACCTTGAATATAACTGCTTAAAATACCAACATAATCTGTACCTTTTTTAAATATACCGTTTAGCGACAACAGCTGTCCGGTTTTTTTGTCTATGGTATAAAAAGTATGCTTTGTAGAGGACGAGCCGGCGATATTGAGCAAATATACATCTATTGCCAAAATATCGTCTGTGTCGGTTTTTATAATATAGTTTGATTCAACCCCCATATGAATAGTTTCATCACCGTATAATGCTTTTAATTCTTTTAAGTCATTCTCATAGGCTGCTATAACGGCGTTTGCGTTTTCCTTGAAGCTCTCGTTTAGCTGTTTTTCAAAATCCTTGTCTAAAAGCCCTTCTATTGCAGGCGTAACAACCTTTGCCTGATACCCGTTTTCCTGCGTTTCGTATTTTCCAAAGGTGAAAACTTTAATAATAGCGTTTATCACAGAGTTCCTTTCAAAAGCATATGCAAAGCTTGGGCTTAAATTTAACAATGTTATGCATGCTGTAACTGCAATAGCCGCGGCTGCTCCGCTTATTTTAAAAAGCATTGCTTTTCCCCGTTTTTTTTCCATCGACTTTTCAATCCTTTCTTTTAAAGCTTTGGGAGCTTTGATTTTTTCATATTCCGACTTGGCATGCTCAAAACCCTTCATGTTTATCCTCCAAACTTATTTTTAATAGTTTTAGTGCACTATAAAGCCTTGTTTTTACAGTATTTTCATTGATATTTAAAACCTCTGATATTTCCTTTATTTTCATATCCTCCAAAAACCTTAGAACAATAACAACACGATGGTTTTCGTCAAGCAGGCTTACTATACTTTGAATAGTGATGTGCGAATAATCATCGTTAGACTCGCAAAGCGTATCCATCTTGTTATTTTCAATAAAATACAGCTTTGATTTTTTCTTTAAATGCGTAAATGCGGTATTTGCAATTATTTTGTAAAACCATGTTTTCAAATGCTGAGGCTTTTTCAAACGATTTATGGATTTCAACGCCTTTAAAACGCTGTCGCTGACAATATCTTCTGCATCCTTTTCGTTTTTTACAAATGTAAACGCGAAGCGGTATGCTAAATCCAAGTTGGTAACTAAGTAATCATTAAACAGTTTGTTTTTGTCCATTTTTTCGCCCCTTCTATTTGTTTAGACTGTTGTGAACGCAAAAAAGTTTTAAAAACTTTATTTCTTTTTCACAAAATCATTTGGTATTAACTGTATTCGCCTTTCTTTGGTAACATACTACAAACTTTGTAGCATTTTGTCAACAAGAAATGTGAACTTTAAATTTACCGAACATTGACAGTTTTATCTTTCAATGTTATACTAAATTCCTACCCAACTTGTTTTAAGGGAGTGAATTTTATGAGCGAAACCTTGCACACCGCATCTCGTCCGGTTGCCAAGGGGCGTGCTATGCAACCATTTGTTAAAAGGGTTAGCACTACTTTCGCAGCCTTGCTCGTTATTGGCGCTTTTTCAGTGTTTATTTTAATCTACTTACCTTTAAATAAAGCACTTGAAAAAAGCTTAATCAATAATTTTAGACATCTTTCATCTGCAAGCTATCAAACACTTCAAAACGATATTTTTAAATGTGTGGAAAGCGGCAAAGTTTTATCAACTCGTATAGCACTAAAAAATGCTATATTAAACTACAAAAACGAGGAAATAGGCATTGAGGAGCTTGCGTTGTTTTCTCAAAGCAAATATGAAGAAGCCTTGCAAGGCGTTGGCGGTTTAATTTCGGCAAATCGTTTTGTTGATGACATTCCAATCGCAAAAGTTTCCCAATCAAAGGTTAGCCTTGATGAATGGGACATGTCGGATATCATGTTTGATAAAAATAAGGCTGCGGATTCAAATATACTTTTAAAAGACAACCGCATATACTGTATTGTAAAGTCTGTTATTGTTCACGATAGCAAAAGAATTGGGCACGATATGCTTGTTTTTGATTTAACGGAGGATGTAAACCTGCTTTCCGGCAATGTATTTGATGTAAGCATAATAAACGCCGCAGCATATAAGACGCTAATTAACGACTCTAAAATATATCAAAATTTTGACGGAATGTTGCTGTTGGGTATGCCCGACTCATTTTATGTATCCATTCCGATAAACGAAAACGCCTATTTTGTTGCTGAACAAAGCAAAAAACAGATGTTTTCGATGGTAAACCACTTGGGAACTCAGGCATGCATAGTTTTTGCTTGCATATTGCTTGCTTACATCATTATGGTTCATCTAAATATTGTGCAGTTTGCAAAAAAGGAACTAAAAAAATTGGAAATCACAAATGCAGCCCTTGGGAAAGCAGCGTCAGAGGCTAATGTTGATTCTTTGACAAAAGCAGGGAGCCGCCGTTACGGCACGGAATTTTTTGAAAAGGTGTTTTCCGATTTTAAAATAGGCGCGCCTTCCCCCATAATCATTATGTTTGATATTGATTTATTTAAACAAATAAACGATTCCTACGGTCATTACACAGGTGATAGGGTTTTAAAAAAAGTTGTTGCTGCAATAAGAAAAACTATTCGTAACGAAGATAAATTGTTTCGGTGGGGCGGGGATGAATTCGTAGGGGTGTTTTTTGGTATAAAAAAAGAAAATGCGGGCTTTTTTGCAAACAAGATGCTCAACACCGTTTTAGACTTGGAAATTGAATTAGACGGCAAAAAAATAAGACCAACGGTGTCTATCGGCATTTCGTATTTCAAAAGCACCGATACCGACTTTTACGAAGCGATAAACCGGGCAGACCGTGCAATGTATTTATCAAAAGCGGGACCCGAAAGAAAGGTAAATATTTTATAAGTTATACTGTAAATCCAAATATAAAAGGAGGCTTAATCCTTACTAATATGAAAGAATCATTTGATATTATTGTTATAGGCAGCGGGGCGGGACTTATGCTTATGGAATCCGCCCTTGCAAACGGTTTAAACTGTGCAATTATTGAAAAATCAAAATTTGGCGGAACATGCCTCACCAAAGGCTGTATCCCTTCCAAAATGCTTGTTTACCCCGCCGATTTAATTCGCGAGTCAGAAAAAGCCGACAGAGTTGGCGTTTCGTTCAAAAAACCTTTTGTAGATTGGGAAAAGGTTTCAAAACGAATGTGGCAGCAAATCAATTATAGCGAAAAGATGGAAACTAACCTAAAGCAACTAAAAAATTTGCAAGTTTTTAACGGCACGGCAGAATTTACCGGGGAAAAAACGCTGCGGGTAAAACAAAATGACGGCAGTTATTCACATGAAATAAAAGGAAAAACCATAATTGTTGCACCCGGTTCACGCTCTTTTGTTCCACCTATTAAAAACATAGAACAAACCGGGTATGTGACATCCGAAACTTTTTTTGGAGAAAAGTTTCCAAAAAAGCTTTGGGATAGCGTTATAATTGTGGGCGGCGGCGCCGTAAGCGCTGAATTTGCACACATTTTTTCATCTTTTGGAACTAAAGTCACCATTGTTGAAACAAAATCTCGAATTCTATTTTCCGAAGAAGAAGAAATAAGCGCCTTTGTTGAGGCTGAATTTAAAAATAATTCAATCGATATATTGCTAAACAGCAATGTTATAAGCTCAAAAAAGCTAAACGCCTTCAAAACCTTAACTGTTGAAAACACCGTAACAAAAGAAGTTGTCGACATTTCGGCAGACGAAATTTTTATCGCCTCGGGGATACAATCAAACGGTGATATCCTCCGCCTTGAAAACACCGATATACAAACAGACGAAAGAGGCTGGATTAAAACTAATGAATATCTGGAAACAACGCAAAAGGATGTTTATGCAATAGGCGACATAAACGGAAAATATCAACTTAGGCATAAGGCAAACTACGAAGCGGAAATTCTTATGCACAACCTGTTTTCAGACGGCGCGAAAAAAGCCGCTTGCTATAATGCCGTTCCATGGGCAGTATTTACCAACCCGCAGGTTGCCCATGTGGGGATGACTGAACGCGAAGCAAAAAACCTTGGAATACAGTACTGGGTGGGCAAAAACTTCTTTTCGCAAATTGCGGGCGGCACAGCCATGGGCATCACGGATGATTCATCCGACAACGGTTTTGTTAAAATAATCGTTGGAAAAGAAAAAACAATACTTGGCGCTCATGTGGTGGGGCCGCATGCCTCGATACTTGTACAACCATTTGTATATTTAATGAACGCGAACCATAAATGCGAAAACCGTCAGATTGAAAAAATCGGCAACATAGCTTGCCCCCAATTGGGCAGTTATATGCCGATAAACGACTCAATGATAATCCATCCTTCGCTAAACGAGCTAACGGCATGGGTTATCGGAAATATTGATTGGAAAGACAAGAAATAAAGCTGAGGCAATGTTTTGTTATATATTCAAGCTTTCTATTCTGCACCCATCGGTATAACCTAAAAGCTCTATCATGGAAGGGATATTATTCCCTTCCTTTGTTACTTTAGCGCTTGCGCAAGATGTGCCCAACACTAATTGCCTTGAAAACTCTATATTGCTTAAATGCCCATGACACATTCCTGCCAAAAATGCATCGCCGGCTCCCACCGTTGAATTAACCGCAACCGCAGGCGGAATTACTTTAATTGCCTCGTCTTTCGTAACACCTATAACCCCGTTTTTTCCGAGCGTTACAACAATTCGTTCGATATCGTATTTTTCAATCAATGCCATGCTTTCTTTTAATATTTGTTGCTCAGATAGCCCCGTCTTGCCTAACATATCTTCAAATTCAAACAAATTCGGCTTTATGCAAAACGGCGAAGCCTTGATGCTTTCTCGCAACACGCTGCCGCCGCAATCTAAAAAAACATCTTTTTTATATTGTTTAGCAATTTTTATTAAATTAAAATATGTTCCCAAAACCATATCCGGCAACAAACTTCCGCTCAAAACAACAATATCCGCAAAGGGCAGTTTTTCTTGGTATTTTTCAATAAAAAGCGAATAATCATCACTCGAAATGGGCTCTCCTGTTTCGTTAATTCCCGTTATGGCTTTCGCAGACAAATCCATAACTTTAACATTAAGCCGAGTTTCAAAGTTTTTTATGCGAACAGGGTCAAAATTAACGCCCTCCTCGTTTAACTTTTTTATCAAAAGTTCTCCTGTGTTGCCGCCTATAAGCCCAAGAGCCAATGTATCGCGCCCCAAAAGCCCGCATACGCGCGAAACATTTATTCCCTTGCTTCCGGCATTAAGCAAAACCTTGTTTGCCCTGTTTAGCTCCTCCGGTTTAAAGCTGTCTAAAATGTATGTTTTATCAACCGATGGGTTGAGAGTTACAGTAAGAACCATAGTGACCTCCGATTCAATTATCACTTCGATACTATATTTTTACATATGCATTATATAATATTCTTACCAAAAAAGCAATGTTTTTTTGATAATTCCTTGAACTTAGGGCAAAAATATATTATAATAAGATACATACCGCACTAGTTGGGGAATTAGCGGCGCCCTGAACCCTTAATCCGCTATAATGGGGACGAATGCTCTTTTGAGGTATGGGTTATGTAAGGTCTGCATTAACGAACAGTATGATGAGAGTCCGGTCCCGCGCAACAAAGGGTTATGAACCTCGTCAGGTCGGGAACGAAGCAGCGATAAGTAATTTTCTTTGTGTGCCGTGGGGCTGCCGGGCTTGAATATTTTTCGTTCTTAACGCTTATGTAATCGTATCGACTTTGAGATGTGCGGTATGTTTTTTATAAAATCGGGGGTTTGAATATTTGTGGCTTATCAGGCGCTTTATCGAAAATGGCGTCCAATGGTGTTTGAAGATGTCATTGGGCAATCGCACATTACCGAAACACTGGGAAATGAAATAATCAGCAAAAAAATAGCTCATGCCTTCCTGTTTTGCGGCACAAGGGGAACGGGCAAAACAACAGCGGCAAAAATACTAAGCAGGGCGGTAAACTGCATCTCGCCTAAACTTGGCGGCAACCCCTGCAACGAGTGCTCCAGCTGCCGGGGCATTATTAAGGGCACCATAATGGATGTCATCGAAATAGATGCCGCATCAAACAACGGCGTTGATGATATCAGAAAACTGCGTGATGAAGTGATTTACACCCCTGCAACCACGAAATATAAAGTTTACATTATAGATGAGGTTCATATGCTTTCAATGGGCGCATTTAATGCGTTATTGAAAACCCTTGAAGAGCCTCCGCCGCATGCTATCTTCATATTGGCAACCACAGAGCCGCACAAAATACCTGCCACAATACAATCACGCTGTCAACGCTTTGATTTTCGGCGGATTTCAAACCATCATATAGCCGGCAGGATAGGTGAAATAGCTAAAAAAGAAGGCATCGAAATGTCATCGGATGCGATAAGGCTTGTTGCATCGATAGGCGACGGCTCAATGAGGGATGCCCTTAGCGTGCTTGATTTATTTATTGGCAAGCCGGGTGAAATAACAAAAAGCGATGTAGAAAATTTAACAGGAATGGCTGGCAACGAAATTATTTTTAAAATAGCCGGTTCACTTATAGATAAAGATATTTCAAGCGTAATTTTATTTACCGATGAGGCGATAAAAGCGGGCAGGGACATCACTTATTTCGCAGAGGAACTGCTCAACTTTTTCAGAGAATTGCTAATTTGCAAGGTGTCATTGGCATCGGCGGATATTTTGGATAAATCAGACGAGGAATTGGCTCTTTTAAAAAGTCTATCCGAAAAAACAACTACCGAAATGCTTGTTCACTCAATAAAAGTTTTCTCGGATGCGATTTACATGTGCAAATGGGCATCAAATCCCAAAGTTATATTAGAAACATCTATGATAAAAATATGCAGCCCACAGCTTGACACAACAAGTGAAGCGTTTGCGGCTCGTTTGGAAAAATTAGAATCGGCGCTTATGCTTGGCAAGGGGTTGAAAGCCGATACAAAAAATGTCGTTTTGCAAAAACAAACGGAAAGTGCGGCGGAGCAAAAAGAAGAACCGCAAAAAGAACAGGAAATGCCCGATGAATGGTCGCAAATAATAAATGCTGTAAAAAAACAAGATGAGGCTGCCGCCGCTTTACTTTGCAACACCGAATGTAAAATAGACGATAATGCTTTTTACATAATATTTAAAAGCGCGGCAATTCGTGACATTGCAAGCAAAGACGAAAATATTAAAAATATTTTATCGAAAAAAACACAAAACCGCATATTGCGGTTTGTGGAACAAAATGAGCTTCAGGGCGTCGAAAATAAATCGGCTGACAAACAGCCTGACCCTATTGACGAATTATTACAGAAAAAAAACGAGTTGGGCGACCAAATGACAATATTTTGAGGAGGATATAAAGATTGGCAAAAAATAAGTTCCCAAAAATGGGCGGCGGCATGAACAATATGCTAAAACAAGCGCAAAAAATGCAGCAACAAATGGAAAGTATGCAAGGAGACATTGAAAACCGCATTATCGAGGTCTCGGCAGGCGGCGGTGCGGTAACGATAACAATGAGCGGCAAAAAAGAAGTGAAATCCATTAAAATAAGCCCGGATATTGTTGACCCGGACGATGTTGAAATGCTTGAAGATATAATAATGGCTGCGGTTAACGAAGCCGTTTTAAAAGCAGACAAAATGTTGGCTGATGAAATGGGCAAAATCACCGGCGGTATAAGCCTTCCTGGGCTATTCTGATTATATGGATTATTATGTAAAGCCCCTTGCGCACTTGATAGAACAGTTTGAAAAACTGCCCGGCATTGGGCATAAAACGGCAAGGCGCCTTGCCTTTCATATTCTTGATTCACCTGATGTACATGCGGAGGAATTTGCCAATGCGTTGATAAATGCCAAAAAGCTTGTGCGATATTGCAATATCTGCCAAAACATGACGGACGCGGAAGTTTGTTTAATATGCGCTGACGATAAAAGGGATAACTCCGTTATTTGTGTTATGGAAAGCCCAAAAGATGTTATGGCGCTTGAAAAAGCAAGGGAATATAACGGTTTATATCATGTGCTGCACGGCGCAATTTCGCCAATGGACGGTATCGGTCCGGAAGATATAAAAATTGCGGAGTTGCTTTCCCGGCTTAGCAGCGACACCGTTAAAGAGGTCATAATGGCGACCAACCCGAATATAGAAGGCGAAGCGACTGCAATGTACTTATCAAAGCTTATTAAACCGCTTGGGGTAAAGGTTACAAGGATAGCCCACGGCGTGCCGGTAGGCGGCGATTTGGAATACGCAGATGAAATCACCCTTTCAAGAGCAATTGAGGGAAGGCGTGAGATGTAGCTTTTACGAAAGGAATGAAAGCCTTGATAAATACTGCAGCCAAAAAGGAAACGGCTGTTCTTTTCGGGGTTCACACCGATAACAGAAACTATATACAAGACTGTACGGAAGACTCCATGCAGGAGCTTGCTCTGCTTGCCGAAACGGCAGGTGCAGAGGTTGCAGGGGTCATTATTCAAAACCGCCCATCTCCGGACAATGCAACATACCTTGGAGAGGGTAAAATTTTTGAGCTTAAAGCGCTTTGTGAGGCAAACGATGCAAACATAGTTATTTGCGATGACGAACTTACCGGAACACAGGTTAAAAACATAGAAAATGCCTTGGATATCCGTGTTATAGACAGAAGTTCTTTAATTATGGATATTTTTGCGCAACGCGCAAAAACCCGCGAAGGTCAACTTCAAGTTGAGCTTGCGCAGCTCAGGTACTTCCTCCCTCGTCTTACCGGCTCTTTTACGGGCTTGTCAAGACAGGTGGGCAACAGTTCAATAGGCGGGGCGCGCAGAGGACCCGGCGAAACAAAGCTTGAAACGGACAGACGCCATATAAAAAGCCGAATTCAAACGATTACGGAGCATCTTTCAAAGGTGCATCGGCATCGCAACACACAGCGAAGGCAACGCGTTAAACAAGGTATTTTACAGGTTTCAATTGTGGGTTACACAAACTCGGGCAAATCAACCCTTTTGAACCATCTCACAAATGCCGGCGTGCTTGCGGAAGATAAATTGTTCGCATCACTTGACCCTACTGCAAAAAAACTGACCTTGCCTGATGGCACAAACATTATTATAATCGATACCGTCGGGTTTATCAGAAAACTTCCCCACCACCTTATAAAAGCATTTAAAGCAACATTGGAAGAAACGATAAACGCCGATATGCTTTTGCATGTCGCTGATGCATCCTCACAGCATTTGGAGGATAACATTAAGGTTGTCGAGGGAATTCTTGCCGATTTGTGCGCTTTGGATAAGCCTGTGCTAACGGTGTATAATAAGATTGATTTGGTTGAAAAGACATCTAATTTTGTCGCCAACAAAGTTGAAATAAGCGCAAAAACAGGCGCCGGCATTGATGATATGTTAAATACTGTCTGCAATATGCTGCCCAAAATAAACAAAAGAGTTACTGTTGTTATTCCATACGCTAAAAGTGAAATGGTTTCAACGCTTTATAAAAATGCCCATGTTTTTTCCGAACAGCATGAGGAGCACGGAACAAAGCTTGATATAATTATTGACAAAAGCCTGATTTCGATTGTGAGTGATTATATTGTATGAGTATAAAACAATAAAACAACGACATTCCTTTGAAATTATAGAAAAAAAGTCACGATTTATAGCGCATGTTATGCCTGTTGGCAATGAGAATGACGCCCTTTCTTTTATAAACGCAAAAAAAACGGAGTTTTGGGATGCAAGCCACAATGTCTATGCTTATGTGTTAAAAGAAAATTCAATTTCCCGCTATTCAGACGATGGCGAGCCGCTCGGAACTGCCGGAATCCCAGCATTAAATGTAATCCAAAAAGAGGAACTTTTGGATGTATGCGTTGTGGTTACGCGATATTTCGGCGGGATACAGTTGGGTGCAGGCGGTCTGGTAAGGGCTTATACCAAATCAACTAAAAGCGTTATAGATAATGCGGGCGTTGTGCGCCGAATTTATTGTTTATTATATAACATACAAACCGAATATACCTTGCTTGGCAAGGTGCAAAATGCGGCTGCCGAATACGGCTGCATTGCGGGAAATATAGAATACACCGACATTGTACGGTTGCAATATTATGTTCCGTTTAACTTAAACAATTTTTGCAATATTATAAATGAGGCTACAAACGGGAGCGCGGCTATAACCAAGACGGATGAAGGGAGATACATAGATGTTAAGTGACATTGAAATTGCGCAAAGAGCAAATCCAAAACCAATAACCGAGGTTGCGGCTCTAATCGGGATTGAACATGACGAGCTTGAGCTTTATGGGAAATATAAGGCAAAGCTTTCCGACGGCCTTGCAAAGCGTTTGGAGGACAAGCCAAGCGGAAAGCTGATTTTGGTTACGGCAATAAATCCAACCCCTGCCGGAGAGGGAAAAACCACAACAACAATCGGTTTGGGGCAGGCTTTCCCCAAAATCGGCAAAAAAGCGGTTATCGCGATCAGAGAGCCCTCACTCGGACCGGTTATGGGCATGAAGGGCGGCGCAACGGGCGGCGGATATTCGCAAGCCTTGCCCATGGAAGATATAAACCTTCACTTCACAGGCGATATGCACGCAATTTCTGCTGCAAACAACCTGCTTTGCGCTATGGTTGATAACCACATACACCATGGAAATTCACTTAAAATTGATATAAACAGTATTCAAATCAAGCGTGTTGTTGATATGAACGACAGGGCGCTTCGAAATATTGTAATTGGTTTGGGCGGCAAAATAAACGGTATTCCAAGGGAAGATAACTTTACCATAACGGTTGCATCTGAAATTATGGCGGTGCTTTGCCTGTGCGAAAATTTACAAGACCTAAAAATTCGGTTGGGTAAAATAGTTGTTGCGTATGACGAAAACGGCAAACCTGTTACAGCGACGGATTTAAAGGCAAACGGCGCAATGGCGATGCTTTTAAAAGATGCAATAAAACCTAACCTTGTTCAAACGCTTGAAAACACCCCTTGTATTATACACGGCGGACCATTTGCAAACATTGCTCACGGCTGCAACAGCATCAGGGCTACAAAGCTTGCCTTAAAATTAGGCGATTACTGCATTACGGAAGCGGGGTTCGGGGCAGACTTAGGAGCGGAAAAGTTTTTTGACATAAAGTGCAGGCTTGGCAACATAAAGCCAAATGCCGTGGTTATTGTGGCAACGCTGCGCGCTTTAAAATATAACGGCGGCGTGGATAAAGCAAATGTTTCCAAACCAAATTTGTCGGCGCTTAAATCGGGTATCTCAAACCTTGGCGCTCACATTGAAAATATAAAAAAATATAATGTGCCATGCGTGGTAGCCATCAATAGTTTTGAAACAGACGAAAGCGCCGAAGTTGATTTTGTGCTTGATTATTGTAACAACTACGGCGTAAAATGCGTGCTTTCAAATGCTTTTTCCCATGGGGGCGAAGGCGCAATCGAGCTTGCCAAAGCTGTCGAAATCGAGGCTGACAAGGCATCTGACTTTACACTGCTTTATGAAGATAGTGTCGGCATCAAAGCAAAGATTGAAAAAATAGTAACGCAAATTTACGGCGGTAAAAATGTTATTTATACAACTGCGGCAGAAAAAAGTATTGAAAAACTTTCCGCGCTTGGATATTCAAACATGCCGATATGCATGGCTAAAACACAGTATTCTCTTAGCGATGACCCAACGCTGCTTGGCAGACCCAAAGGCTTTAGCGTGACGGTTCGCAATGTGAATGTATCGGCGGGGGCAGGTTTTATTGTGGCGATTGCAGGCAATATTATGACAATGCCCGGCTTGCCGAAAATTCCCGCGGCATGCGGCATTGATATTTCCCACGACGGCAAAATTACGGGGTTGTTTTAATGGTAAAAATAATTTCAAACTCGGAGGGCGACACTTTTGCCATAGGCGCCAAAATAGGCAAATCCTTAAAAGTTGGCGATGTGGTGATATGCAACGGGCAGCTTGGCAGCGGCAAGACAGCGTTGACAAAGGGTATTGCCTCGGCGTTTAATATAAAAAATGTGCACAGCCCAACCTTTACCTTGCTAAACGAGTACGAAGGCGATGTAAAGCTTTATCACTTTGATGCATACAGAATAAGCGAATCTGATTGGATGGATTGCGGGTTTGATGAATATTTATACGGTGACGGCATTTGTGTGATAGAATGGGGAGAGAACATTAAAGGCATTTTGCCCGATAACATAATTGATGTTTCTATATCTCCTAACACACAATGCGGCGATAACAGCAGGCTTTTTTTAATAAAGGGGGCAAAGCTTTGAATATATTGGCTATTGACAGTTGCAGCAATGTTGCAACCTGCGCCATTGTTAAAAGCGGAATTCTTGTAGGCGAATCAGTAATTAACAATAAAAAAACTCACTCTGTAAAGCTACTCCCCTTGATAGACCAACTACTAAAAGATACCGACACCGATATTTTTGAGGTTGACTATTACGCTGTTACGGTTGGCCCCGGCTCGTTTACCGGGCAAAGAATCGGGATTTCGACAATAAAAGGGCTTTGCCATGCTACGGGTAAAAAGTGTGTCGGCGTTTCAACGCTTGAGGCGTTAGCGCATAATGTGCCGTTAACTGATTTCTTTGTATGCCCGATTATGGATGCCCGCCGTGAGCAGGTTTATACGGCAACATTTAAAAACGGAAAGCACATCGTAAAAGACAGAGCAATTGCCCTAACTGACTTGTTAGCGGAGCAAAAAGGGAAAAACACCGTTTTCGTAGGCGATGGGGTTGCTGTTTTTCGTGAAACAATAACAGATTTTATGGGAGAGTTTGCGCATTTTCCTCCGCTTAATTTTGAGCATTTGCGGGCGGGCAGCGTTGCGGCTATTGCAAAAGAACATATTGATTTAAATCTTGCAATAAACTGTCATTTGCTTACGCCGCTGTATTTGAGAAAATCACAAGCCGAAAGGGAATACCTTGAAAAAACACATAAATAACGAAAGGAAACTTTTAGTTTTTTCAAACTAACTTGCCTTCGGCGGAATTTATTACGCGTGCGACATTTTCGCCTTTGGCGAAACGCACATGCGCAAAGTGCCATTTAATACGCCTTATCCGGCTCACGATAAGCGCGTAGGCACAAATTTTAATATAATTTTGTGAGCCGGAAAGGCTAATGGCACTTATTATGATAATAATAGGCAGCGACCACGGCGGGTTTAAACTTAAAGGAGAACTTAAAAACTTTCTTGAGGAAAAAGGGAAAACGGTCATTGATTGCGGCGTGTTTAACGAAGAATCGGTTGACTATCCCGACATTGCACAGCTTGTATGCAACAGGCTGTTTGAAAAGAAGGCAAGCTTTGCGGTTTTGATATGCGGGACAGGCATTGGCATAAGCATTGCCGCAAACAAAATTAAAGGCATACGAGCGGCTTTAATTTGCAATGAGTTTTCTGCAAAAATGGCAAGCGAGCATAATAATGCAAATGTGGTATGTTTTGGCGGCAGAACAACAAATTTTGATAGCGCAGCTAAAATGCTTGATGTGTTTATGACATCAAAGTTTCAAGGGGGAAGGCATCAAGCACGGGTTGATAAAATCATGAGTATTGGAGAATGCAACAATGAAAAGACGAGATAAACATAATTATTACTTAGATATTGCGCAAACAGTGCTTAAAAGAGGCACATGCCTGCGTCGCAACTATGGTGCAATTATTGTAAAAAACGATGAAATAATCGCAACGGGATATACCGGAGCGCCGCGCCGAAGGAAAAATTGCATAGATATTGGCGTGTGTCGTCGTGAGCAGCTTAGCATCCCTCGGGGAGAGCGGTACGAGTTATGCCGTTCGGTACATGCGGAGGCAAATTGCATAATAAGCGCATCGCGAAATGATATGTTGGGCTCAACCATGTATTTAACCGGAATTGATGTTAAAACCGAAAGCATTATTGAAGATGCGTCAAGCTGTGCCATGTGCAAGCGTCTTATAATAAATTCCGGCATAGACAAACTTGTTATTCGGAACACAGCCGATAACTATACGGTTGTAGAGGTGCAAAGCTGGGTTGACAATGACGAAACGCTTGAAAATGTTTTCGGCTATTGATTTTTAAAGCTAAACTTGCAAAAAAATAACGAAAATTCTTCTATCTTGTCAAAAGTTTTAGAACGATTTATCACCGCCTTGTCCTTTCTTATGGTATAATATCTGCAAAGCAGATATTATACTTGCTCCGCAGGAACTTATGCGCCACCGGTATTTTCCTCACTATGTTTGGAAACGGCGATGCGCAATTATACCAAAATCCTTCGGATTTATGGTATAATGAGCGTAACATAAAGATTTAAAAGGAAGTGACAAATTTGGAGGTTTTATCAATATTTAAAAGCAAAGAAAGTAAAAACAAGCTTGTTCAAATACCAATTAAAGATATTTTAACCAATCCGCATCAGCCGCGCAAGGTTTTCTGCAACGAATCAATAAACGAACTTGCGGAATCAATCAGGCAGTATGGGCTTATTCAGCCTATAACCGTTCGGAACACAGGCAACGGAAAGTATGAGCTTATCGCCGGCGAAAGACGGTTGAGAGCTTGTATGATGGCCGATTTAAAAACAATCCTTGCAATAATTATTGAGGCTTCTAACTGTGACAGCGCAGCGCTTGCATTAATAGAAAACCTCCAGCGAGAAAACTTAAATTATATGGACGAAGCGGAAGGTTACAGCAATCTTATTGTTGATTTTGGGCTCACACAAGAGGAGCTGGCGCAAAAGGTGGGTAAATCCCAGGCCACTATTGCAAACAAGCTGAGAATACTTCGCCTTTGCCCTCGGGTTAAAAAGATATTACGAGACAACGAACTTACCGAGCGGCACGCGCGGGCGCTTGTAAGGCTTGAATCAGAGCATGACCATATAAGAGCGCTTGACATTATTTGCTCTAAAAACCTTAATGTGAAACAAACGGATGAACTTATAGATAGTATGCTTTCTCCCAAGCAAAGCAGACGGCAAAAAAATAAAAAAAATACAATTCGTATATTTAAAGACATTAGAATTTTCGCAAATACAATCAAACAGGCTGTTGATATGATGAATCAATCGGGAATAAATGCCACCTCGGAAAAAACGGAAAATGACAACTATATTGAATACATAGTAAGAATTCCAAAATAACTGTTTTAAATTTATCATCCAAATTAAAAACAGTTCAAATCAACATGCTCAGTTTCGCCTTTTTTTGCCCTTCCCATTAAATCGTCAACGGCATCGGAAGGGTTTTTATTTTCAAATAATATCTTGTGCGCCTCATGAGTTATCGGCATTTCCACATTATATTTTTTTGAAAGCGCATATGCCGCACGGGTTGTCACAATTCCCTCAACAACCATTTTCACTTCTTGTGAAGCTTGCTCCGGCGTTTTCCCCTGCCCGATTAAAATTCCCGCCCGCCTGTTTCTGGAGTGCATACTTGTGCAGGTGACAATTAAATCACCTATTCCGGTAAGCCCGGCAAAAGTTTCAAGCCTTCCTCCCATCGCCCTTCCCAAGCGGATAATTTCGGCAAGCCCCCTTGTCATAAGCGCGGCTTTTGTGTTGTCGCCAAACCCTAACCCTTCGATAATCCCGGCGCAAAGCGCAATAACATTTTTCAGCGAGCCGCCAAGCTCAACGCCAACTATATCACTGCTTGTATAAACCCGAAAATTCGGAGACATAAATAAATCCTGAGCATACTGCGCTATTGATATATCCGGATGCGCCACAACATTTGTTGTAGGCAGCCCCTTGCCCACTTCCTCCGCATGCGAAGGGCCGGACATTGCCGCAACATTTGCATTTGGGATTTCACTTTTAACAACCTCCGATAAGCGAAGAAGGGTTTTTTCATCAAACCCTTTTGAAATATTTACTATAACTTTACCGTCATTTACAAAAGGAGCAAGTTTTTTTGCTGTTTCACGAACTGTCTGTGACGGCACGGCAATAACTATAATATCGCAATCTGACACGCATTTTTCAATGTCATCGGTAAAGGATATGTTTTTGGGCAAAATAACGCCGGGTAAAAACTGCTTATTTTCCCCATGCAACTGCAATGCGGCGCTTTCTTCCTTCAAAAAAGACCAAAGACGAACCTTATGACCTTGCTCCCCCAACATATAGGAAAATGCAGTCCCCCAACTGCCCGAGCCTATAACTGAAATATTAGCCACCGCTCTTCCTCCTTCCAAACCGATTTTCTGTCCCTAACAAAAGGCGATGAATGTTTTGTCGGTGCATAAAGATGCTTAGCGCTGAAATAACAATCGAAAACAATAAAAACTGTATGTCGCCAAATCGAAAAATCAGCGCCATTATGGGCAGCAAAACAGCCCCGATTACAGACCCGAGCGACACATACCCGCTGATAAACATTATTGCAACAGATACTGCAAAAATGATAAGACCTACGCGCCAATCGCAAAAAAGGATGGAAACAATCGACACCAAAACGCCTTTGCCGCCTTTAAAACCGTAAAAGATTGGAAAGTTATGCCCGATTATAACGCTAATTGCCACAAAATATAACGCCTGCGGCGCAAATAAAAGGGTTAAACTCAGCGCAACAGCTGCTTTGAGCGCATCGCCGACAAAAACCAATATGGCGGTACGCATCCGAAAACTGCGCAAAGTATTAGTAAACCCTGCATTTTTACTGCCGAACTGGCGCACATCTTTTTTTTCAATAAGCCTTGTTAAAATAATTGAAGAATTGATGCAACCGAGAAAATATCCTGCTATTGATAAAATAACATTTAACATCAGCTTTCCACCTTTTCATAAGATAAATGCGTCTATTGCGCGCTTTCCCTTGTTATAAACCGTATCGGTGTGCCTTCAAAACCAAAGGTTTCCCGCAGACGATTTTCAAGATACCTAAGATACGAAAAATGCATCAACTTTTTTTCGTTTACAAAAAATACAAATGTGGGCGGTCGTGTTGAGGGCTGTGTGGCATAATATATTTTTAACCGTCTGCCTTTATCGGACGGCGGTTGCACCCTTGCAACAGCTTCGTTTATAACATCGTTTAACATTCCTGTTGTAATTCTCATGGAATTTTGGTCTGCCACATGCTTAATCATATCAAACAATTTTTCAACGCGCTGACCTGTTTTTGCCGATATGAACATAACCGGGGCATACATCATAAAAGAAAAGCCTTTTTGAACATTCAATCGAAAGTTATCCATCGTTTGAGTTTCTTTTTCAATCTGGTCCCATTTATTTACCGCAATTATACAGCCTTTGCCGTTTTCGTGAGCATATCCCGCAATCTTTGTATCCTGTTCGGTGACGCCCTCGTTCGCATCAATCATTATTATAACAACATTTGCCCTGTCAACCGCGGAGAGCGACCTTATAACGCTGTATCTTTCGATATTATCGTCTATCTTTCCACGCTTTCTCATACCGGCGGTATCTATAAAAAGATACTTATCATCGCCGTGTGTATAATATGTGTCAATGGCATCCCGCGTTGTGCCTGCCGTTTCGCTTACAATAACTCTTTCATGACCCAAAATATAATTTATAAGAGATGATTTCCCCACATTCGGTTTTCCGATAACCGCAACATTAATTGTGTCATCCTCTTGTTCATCGGCAACTTCTTCGGGAAAATGCCTTATCACCTCGTCAAGCAGATCCCCAATACCCATGCCGTGTATTGCCGAAACGAGGTACGGTTCTCCAAGCCCGAGGCTGTAAAAATCGTACATTTCAACAGGGGGCTTACCCGGCGTATCAGCCTTATTGCAGCTTAGTACCACGGGCTTTCCGCTCTTTTGCAGCAGCAGCGCAACATCTTTGTCGCTTGATGTTACCCCCTCCCTTATATCCGAAACAAACACAATAACATCGGCGCTGTCAATCGCCGCTTGCGCTTGTGATATAATTTGGTGCGAAAATTGTTCTTTTGAATCCCGCTCAATGCCGCCCGTGTCTATTAAAACAAAGTTTTTCCCGCTCCAAGACGAATCGGAATAAATTCTGTCTCGCGTTACGCCCGGGGTATCGTCCACAATTGAAATGCGCTTGCCGACTATTTTATTAAATAGTGTAGATTTACCAACATTTGGTCTGCCAACTATCGCTACAATTGGTTTTTTCACCTTGCTATCCACTCCCTAATGCCGACCTTGCGTGCCGTTAAGGCTTTAAAAAATTTGCCTCCGTCATTTTCTACTACCTTTAGCCGAACACCTATTTGTTGTTGCACCTGCAAAGGCGTCATGTCATCTAAAAACAATCCGTCAATGTTTAGCATACTTTTTGGTATCAAAAGCATACTGCCCAAGTCTTTTCCTATTAGTTGCTTTATTAAATCACACCCGGTAATTAAACCGGATACTGTAATATTCTCACCGAAAAACTCATTTTTTATTGTATAAACCTTTGCCTTTTCATTGCCCGAAAGCATGCCGACCAGCCCTTTAATAAAAGGTGCTGCGCTTTTTCCGGTTGCTATTGATAATTTTTGATAAATCGTGTTATTTGCAGAATTTTTGCACGCATTGTTAAATTCTTCGTTAAACGAAGCAACAAGACCTACCCCGTTTTCAATTTGCAAAAAATCCTCATATTCCTCAAAAGGGGGAACCGGCAGTTTGGCGCTGATATAAAACTCGTCCGAAGGAAAAACGAACCGTGTTTTTTTCTGCGACAAAAAATCCTTTTGCAATGCTGATAATTGAGCAATAACAGCGCTTGAAGCGCCCTCATCAAAAATTTCAAGCTGCGGCAAACCTTCGCGGTGCGAAGTAAGCCCGACAGGAACTACCGACACGCTTTGAACATGCGGATAAAGCGAAAATAGCTTGCAAACGGTGTCATGGAGTGTCTGCCCGTCATTTATGCCTTTGCATAACACAATTTGACAATTCATCGCAATTTTCGCCTTTGCAAAACGCTCCATAATTGCAAACACATCGGCATTTTTGTTGCTTAGCATATGACTTCTTGTTTTTTCATTGGTAGAATGAACCGATATATTAATACGCGGAAGTCTCATTTTTATAATTTTGTTTATATCGCCGTCCGAAAGGTTGGTAAGGGTAATATAACTTCCGGTCAACATAGAAAGCCTGTAATCGTCATCTTTAAAATATAAGCTTTTGCGCATACCTCTTGGAAGTTGGTCAATAAAGCAAAATATACATTTATTTTGGCAAGACATTGGGCGGTCGATAAGGTCTTCCTCAAATGTAATGCCCAAATTTTCATATTCGCTGTTTACTATTTCAATTTCCTCAACAACGCCGCTTGCTTTTTGCACCCTTAGCGTTACATCTTCGCCTTCCGACAAAAATCTGTAATATAAAATATCAAATTCGCCTTCGCCGTTAACGGCTAATAGCGTATCACCTTTTCTTATCCCTGCCAAATGCGCAATACTGCCTCTTTTTACACCTTTAATAAGTGCTCGCATTGCTATCTCCGCCTTGAAAAAAGAGCCGTAATGCTTTTTTGCAACGGCCCCTTTAATTTAAGCATCTTTTTTTAAAATCTCTTTGCCCTTGTAGTAACCGCAAGCTCCACACACTCTGTGAGGCAATTTAAACTCGTGGCATTGCGGGCAAGAAACAAGACCCGGCAAAGAAAGCTTCCAATGAGCCCGCCTGCTGTTTCGTTTTTGTTTTGAGACCCTTCTTTTTGGTACTGCCATTAATTTCACCTCCGAAACCATTAATCAAGCAACTTTTTTAATATCGAAAGCCTTTCATCTATTGCCTCATCGTTGCATTTGCATTGACCCTTGTTCAAGTCCATTCCGCATTCGGAACAAAGACCTTTGCAATCAGAACGGCATAAAAACCTTAAAGGCATATTAAGGTAGATATTTTGTAACGCTATGTTTCCAATATCCAGCAAAGAACCCTTTAGGTTTTCGTCATCCTCGACTTTCTCTTTAATATCAAATTCGATTTTTTCAACTGCCTCTCCTAAGCACCTTGCGCAAACAGCGGATAAATCAGCCGAAACACGCATATCAAGCTGCAAACTGCCCAAAACATTAGTAACTTTGCCCAAAGCGTTTGCGTTTATGCGCAAATCCTTTTCCTTTTGGGTTATTTCAAAGTCAAAAGGGGTTTTAAAACCATCATTGCCAATTAAAAAAGTTAAATCGATTTTCATAAGTGATATTATATAATTGTTCGACCGTTTTGTCAATGAAAATTTTAAGGTTTGCCTTTTTTTCTGCAATACGCATATTACAATCTTATATTGTGATAATCTACACAAAAATGTGTTTGTATTTTTAAGCAAATTATGTTACAATGTCTGTTATAAAATTCAATATTAAAACGAGGTGTGAACAAGCATGCAGGAAAAAATTCTTAGGTTGTTGGAAAACGACGGAAATTACACCAACGAACAATTGGCAACAATGCTCGATACTACACCGCAAAAGATTGCGGAGCAAATTGCCAAGATGAGGGAAAAAGGAATAATACTTAAATATAGCGCGATAATTGATTGGGAAAAGACAAACAGGGAATTCGTAACCGCCCGAATTGAGCTTCGTGTGACCCCGCAACGAGGTGAAGGCTTTGATAAGGTTGCCGAAAGGATTTACCAATACCCGCAGGTTAAGAGCGTTTATCTTATGTCGGGCGGATATGATTTAGGGGTTACCATTGAAGGTAAAACTATGAAAGAGGTTGCTCTTTTTGTTGCTGAAAAGCTTGCGCCCATGGAATCCGTCGTTTCGACCAAAACCCACTTTGTGCTAAAAAAATATAAGCAAAACGGGGTAATATTTTGCAAACCCCAAAAGGATGAAAGGCGTGTGATTACCCTGTGAATATGAAACAGCTTCTTTCACCTGTTGTATCAAGCATACAGCCGTCCGGCATACGAAAGTTTTTTGATATTGTTTCATCCATGCCGGATGCCTTATCGCTTGGCGTGGGCGAACCGGATTTTGTAACTCCGTGGCATATACGAGATGCCGGCATTTACTCGCTTGAAAAAGGTCAAACATATTACACCTCCAATAGCGGTATGGCTCCGCTTAGGGAAGAAATATGCAACTATATGAATCGGCGGTTTTCACTTGAATATAACTCCGATACGGAAGTTTTGGTTACGGTTGGCGGAAGTGAGGCGATTGACCTTTGCCTGCGCTCTTTGGTGTGCAAAGGTGACGAGGTGCTTATCCCCGAGCCAAGCTTTGTTTGCTATTCTCCATGTACGCAGCTTGCAGGGGGAACCCCTGTGCCTATCGTCACAACGGAAAAGGATAATTTTAAACTTACCGCCGAGGCGCTTAAAAAAGCAATAACCCCAAATACCAAGCTGCTTATATTGCCTTTCCCGAACAACCCGACCGGCGCTATCATGACAAAACACGAGCTTGAACAGGTAGCAAAGGTGTTAAACGACACGCAAATAATCGTGTTGTCAGACGAAATATATGCCGAACTGACATATAACGGAAAGCATACATCTATTGCAAATATTGAGGGAATGAAAGAACGCACCGTTGTAATAAGCGGCTTTTCAAAGGCATATGCCATGACGGGCTGGAGGTTGGGGTATGCATGCGGCCATAGCGATATAATAGCGTCAATGACAAAAATACATCAGTATTCCGTAATGTGCAGCCCAACAACAAGCCAATTTGCGGCAATAGATGCGCTTAAAAACGGCGATGCGGATATTGAGGCCATGGCTGCGGAATATAATTATCGTCGGAAAATTATTTTAGACGGTGTCCGCCAAATCGGGCTTGAATGCTTTGAACCGCAAGGTGCGTTTTATATATTTCCGAACATAACATCAACCGGTCTTTCTTCAAACGAGTTTTGTGAAAAGATGCTTACCGAGCAAAAAGTTGCCGTAATCCCCGGCAATGCTTTCGGCAGCTCCGGCGAAGGATTTATTCGATGCTCATATGCATATTCGATTCCTGTGATAAATCAGGCGCTTGAGCGTATGGACACCTTCGTTAAAAAATATAAACGCTGACATAAAGCGCATAAACGCCCCTGCTTTGGAATATTTATTACTGTGGGGTGATGGTTTTGAAAAAGAAAATTTACATTATTACAGCAGCTTTTGTGTTTTTAATAATTTTAGTTATTTTAATAGCGGCACAAACGCCGATAGGTCCGTCCGCTGCCGCAGATTATCTTACCGTACTCGGCTGGGAAGTTGACAAAAAGCCGATTGAAACCGAAATAGTCAATCTGCCGTTTGAATTTGACGATGTTTACGCCGAATATAACAAGCTGCAACGGCAAGCCGGCTTTGATTTGTCGGGGTACATGGGCAAAAAGGTCACGCGATACACCTTTGCGGTGAAAAACTTTGAAGGGCAAACAGGCGTAAGGGCAAATGTGCTGATGTATAACGGCAGGGTAATTGGGGGCGATTTAATGACGGTTGCAATTGATGGGTTTATGATTCCGCTGAAAAAACGCTGATTAGTTAGCTTGTACCAAGGAGGAAATGAAAATAATGGATATAGAAAAAGTGCTGGCATCAGAGTTCGGCATAAAACAATGGCAAGTTGAAAACACCGTTGCGCTGATTGACGAAGGGAATACCATTCCCTTTATTTCGCGTTATCGAAAAGAGGTGACAGGTGAGCTTGATGACCAGCTTTTACGGGAACTGAGCGACCGTCTTTTGTACCTTCGCTCTGTGGATGAGCGCAAAAACGAGGTTGAGCGCCTGATAGACGAGCAAGGGAAATTGACACCCGAACTAAGCGAAAAAATCCATAATGCCTCAAAGCTCACCGAAATTGAAGATATTTATCGTCCGTTCCGTCCCAAACGCAGAACAAGGGCAACGATAGCAAAAGAAAAGGGGCTTGAACCGCTTGCGGATTTACTTTTTAAGCAAAACATTTATGATGGAATTATAGATGATATATGCGCCGAATATATTAACGAAGAAAGGGAAGTAAACACAGCAGACGATGCGCTTGCAGGCGCAATTGATATAATAGCGGAAAACATTTCGGACAATGCGGATTTTAGAAAATATATAAGAGAATACACGCTTTTAAACGGCATAATATCGTCTAAAACAACCGAGCAGGAAGAAACGGAAAAAAAGCGTGATGTATATCAAATGTATCATGATTTTTCCGAACCGGTAAGCAAAATTGCACCGCACCGTATTCTTGCGCTAAACAGAGGCGAGAGAGAAAAGTTTTTAACCGTTAAAATAGAGATTGAGTCGGAAGGCATAACAAATTATTTATATAAAAAGCTGATTCCAAAAAAAGAATCCATAACAAGCGAGTATGTGCGGTTGGCAGCGCAAGATGCATATAAACGGCTTGTTGCGCCAAGCATTGAAAATGAAATACGAAATTTCTTAACGGACAATTCGCAAGAAGGCGCCATTAAACTGTTTTCAAAAAACCTCAAAAACCTGCTGCTTACGCCGCCCATAAAAAACGAGGTGGTGTTAGGGCTTGACCCTGCTTATCGAACCGGCTGTAAAATTGCCGTTATCGACCCAACAGGCAAGGTTCTTGACACTACTGTTGTGTTTCCCACGCCGCCGCAAAATAAAGTTGATGAGGCAAAAACAACCCTTAAAAAGCTTATATCAAAACATAATGTCAGTCTTGTTTCGATAGGCAACGGAACTGCATCGAAAGAAAGCGAAATTTTTATTGCACAACTTCTAAAAGAAATCGATAAAAAAGTCTTTTATATAGTTGTAAGCGAATCGGGCGCATCGGTATACTCCGCATCCAAACTGGCGGCAGAGGAATTTCCGGATTTTGATGTTTCGCTGCGAAGCGCTGTTTCCATTGCACGGCGGGTGCAAGACCCGCTTGCCGAATTGGTAAAAATAGACCCCAAAGCAATTGGAGTGGGGCAATACCAACATGATATGAACCAAAAACGCCTAAGCGAGGCGCTCGGCGGTGTTGTTGAGGATTGTGTGAACAGCGTAGGGGTTGACCTTAATACCGCATCCGCACCGCTGCTTTCGTATGTTTCTGGGATAAACCAAACGGTTGCAAAAAATATAACGGCGCATCGGGAAAAAGAAGGAATGTTTCTAAGCAGAAAACAACTTACAAAGGTTGCAAAGCTGGGTAAAAAATCTTTTGAACAATGTGCAGGCTTTTTGCGCATACCCAACAGCGATAACATTTTGGACAACACCGCCGTCCATCCCGAATCATACAAGGCGGCGGAAAAACTGCTTGAGCTAACCGGATACACCCTTGATGATGTAAAAAACAACAAGTTGGAAGGCCTGCATAAAAAGGTTTCGTCAAGCATCGATAAATTGGCTGAGGAATGCGGCGTCGGAGTTCCGACGCTTCGCGATATTGCGGACGAGCTTTTAAAGCCGGGCAGAGACCCCCGCAGCGAATCGGAACCCCCAAAACTGCTTACTGATGTTTTAGGGATTGAAGATTTAAAACCGGGCATGACGCTAAGCGGCACCGTCAGAAATGTTATAGACTTCGGCGCTTTTGTCGATATAGGGGTGCATCAAGATGGGCTTGTCCATATTTCAGAGCTTTCAAACAGCTATGTGAAGCACCCTACCGATGTTGTTTCGGTGGGCGATGTTGTCAATGTCAAGATTCTTGATGTAGATATCGACAGAAAAAGAATTGCGCTTTCGATGCGCACTACTTAGTGCATTTTATGAAATAAAAAGGCAAGTATTGTGCATTTTTTGCCGCACAATGTAGCCGTTTATGCAAAATACCTAAAAGCACATTTTTAATTTTGTCTATTTAGGTAGTAACATTAAAGAAAAAAATATGCTATGATATAAGTGTGCTCGTATGAGATATGTTTTATTTGTTTAGGGGGAGTTAATAAATGGCAAGTTTAAAGTTAGACGGAATGTATAAGGTTTTCCCGGGTGGAGTTACCGCAGTTAGCGACTTTACTCTTGATATCGAAGATAAAGAGTTTTTGATATTGGTCGGTCCGTCGGGGTGCGGAAAATCTACAACACTACGCATGATTGCAGGGCTTGAGGAAATAACCGAAGGAATGCTCTACATTGATGACAAGGTGGTAAATGATGTTGCGCCGAAAGACAGGGATATTGCAATGGTTTTCCAAAACTACGCGCTTTACCCCCACATGACGGTTTATGAAAACATGGCATTCGGGCTTAAGCTCAGAAAAACGCCTAAAGCCGAAATCGTACGCCGTGTTACAGAGGCGGCAAAAATTCTTGATATTGAACACTTGCTCCAACGAAAGCCCAAAGCGCTTTCGGGCGGTCAGCGTCAGCGTGTTGCATTAGGTCGTGCAATCGTTCGTAGCCCTAAAGTGTTTTTGATGGACGAACCGCTTTCAAACCTTGACGCAAAACTAAGGGTTCAAATGAGAACGGAAATAAGCAAACTTCATCGAAACTTAGAAACCACCTTTATATATGTTACGCATGACCAAACCGAAGCAATGACCATGGGTTCAAGAATTGTTGTCATGAAAGATGGGTTTATTCAACAGGTTGACAGCCCGCAGGTGCTTTATGAAAATCCGTGCAATGTGTTTGTTGCCGGTTTTATCGGAAGCCCGCAAATTAATCTTTTTGAAGCCGGGTTGTTCAAAGACGGCGATGAATATGTTCTGAATTTTAACGATAAATATAAAATTAAAGTTCCTGCCGGCAGAGTTCCGAAATCCGCTGATAACTATGTTGGCAAAACAGTTATTGTCGGCATAAGACCGGAGCATTTACACGATGAGGAAGCATATATTTCATCAATGGCGGACAGTACCGTCGATGCACATGTAGAGGTAACCGAAATGATGGGCGCGGAAACATTCTTGTATCTAACCATCGAAGGCTTGCCCTTTACCGCAAGGGTTAACCCACGCACATTGGCAAAACCGGGCGATACAATTAAAATTTGCTTTGACATGAATAAAATGTTGATGTTTGATAAGGAAACTGAAGTTACAATAAAATAATAAAATTATCAATAAAATAACATAAAAAAAACGGCGAAACAAAATTTCGTCGTTTTTTCATTGTTTTAAAATTATCTTAATTCTTTTGCACCATCGCCTATTTCGCTTATGTAAAAGTCAGCCTCGTAGCCAATCCTACTTTTATACGCCTCGCCCACCGTTTTGATAAACTCGTCTACCACATCGTTTTCAACTATACTCACCGTACACCCGCCAAACCCCGCACCCGTCATGCGAGAGCCTATTACCCCCTCCATTTTGCGTGCTTCCTCAACTAATGTGTCAAGCTCTGTTCCGGTTACTTCGTATAAATCCCTTAACGAATTATGCGACTTATTCATTAGTTTGCCAAAAGTGCTCATATCACCGCTTTTTAATGCAGCAACACTTTTTACAACCCTGTCAGTTTCGTAAATTACATGCTCGGCGCGCTTGCTTATGGTGTTGTTTGTTAAAACTTTTTTGTATTGCAAGAATTCCTCTACTGTAATTTCACCCAAAAACGCTTTATCGGGCAATACTGATTTAAGCTGTTTTAACGCTATATCACATTCTGCCCTGCGCTCATTATATTTTGATGTTTGCAAACTTCTTTTTTTATTGGTGTTTGCAATTACTATTCTTTTATTGTCTAATGAAATAGGCACATATTCATACGACAAATCCCTGCAATCAAGAAAAATGGCGTGCCCCTTTTTACCCAAAGCAGATGAAAACTGGTCCATAATACCGCAATTTACGCCGGCGTATTCTATTTCTGCCCTTTGGCTTATTTTTGCCAACCTCACTAAATCTATATCTTTATTGTCGATACCTCTTTTTTCATTTGAAAATGTTTCAAGCATAAATGCCGTGGCAACTTCAATCGCCGCGGATGATGAAAGACCCGCGCCATGCGGAACGCTATCATCATATAACAAGTCGCAACCTGATATATCAAAACCTTCAAGCTGCATAATATGTGCCACACCGGCTTGATAATTCCCCCACCATAAATCTTTGTAGCAACAAAGGTTTTCAATATCAAGGCTTACACGGTCGGGCAAATCGGTGGCGGCAAGATTTATTGTTTTACTATCCGTTTTTCTTGCGGCAATAACCGTTCGCATTGTGAGCGCCGCCGGGAAAACATATCCTCCGTTATAATCGGTGTGTTCACCCATTAAATTAACTCTGCCCGGTGCAGAAAACAAGCGGATATCCTTTTCTTCACCCCCATAAATTTTTATAAATTTTTGTTTAACTTCGGTAAAATACATAGCTTTTTATCCCTCCGGATTTTAAAGTATTATGTAAAAACCATAGATGAAATGTTTTACAACGGCAACGGTATTTAATAAATACACGATTCCCAACAAGCATTGTATCATCAATTTTCATTATTGTAAAGCAAAATGCTTGACGAATTTCCTTTAATTCTGTATAATTAATTTGGCTAAATCGGCTTAAAAGCCATTATTGAATTCCGGGGGTAGTATATGACAAACCAAAATAACATAAGAAATTTTTGCATAATAGCGCATATTGACCATGGAAAAAGCACCTTGGCGGATAGACTTTTGGAGTTTACCGGTGTTTTGTCCCAGCGTGAAAAACAAGAACAAATACTCGACAATATGGAGTTGGAGCGAGAGCGCGGCATAACCATAAAAGCGCGCGCTGTCCGCCTTGTTTACAATGCAAAGGATAGTAAGCAATATATATTGAACCTAATTGACACGCCCGGGCATGTCGATTTTAATTACGAGGTTTCTCGCTCGCTTGCAGCGTGTGAAGGCGCAATTCTTATTGTTGACGCGGCGCAAGGCATCGAAGCGCAAACGCTTGCAAACACATACCTTGCCCTGATGAATAACCTTGCAATTATTCCTGTTATAAATAAAATAGACCTCCCCAGCGCGCAACCCGAGCTTGTAAAAAAAGAAATTGAAGACATAATAGGGGTGTCGGCAGAGGATGCGCCTTTAATATCGGCAAAGCAGGGAATCGGCATTGAAGCGGTGTTAGACCAAATAATAGAGCAAATACCCCCTCCTACCCAAGACGAAGACGCTCCCTTTAAAGCGTTGATTTTCGATTCCTTTTATGATAGCTTTAAAGGGGTTATAATTTATTGCAGGGTTTTTGAAGGCAGTATAAAAACAGGTGACAAAATTAAAATGATGGCAACGGGAAAATGCTTTGAGGTTACTGAAATCGGCTTTTTCGGCGCAAGCTCCATGACGCCGTCCGGCAAGCTATGCGCAGGCGAAGTGGGATATATAGCGGCAAGCATTAAAAATGTTTCGGACACTCATGTAGGCGACACCGTAACGACCGCTGAAGGTGGTGCAACGCAGCCCCTGCCCGGCTATAAAAAGGTTAGCCCCATGGTATTTTGCGGGGTTTATCCGGCAGACGGCGCCCGTTATAACGATTTGCGCGATGCGCTTGGCAAGCTGATATTAAACGATGCCTCTCTTTCTTTTGAACCCGAAACATCAATAGCGTTGGGTTTTGGCTTTCGATGCGGATTTTTAGGGCTTTTGCATTTAGAGATAATCCAAGAGCGTTTAGAGCGTGAATATAACATTGACCTTGTAACAACAGCTCCCAGCGTTATTTTCAAAATTACAAAAACAAACGGCAGCGTTCTTGAAATCGACAACCCCACAAACCTTCCCCCCGCTGTTGAAATAGACCATATGGAAGAACCGATAGTGAGCGCAAATATAATGACCCCTTCCGACACGGTAGGAAATATTATGGAGCTTTGCCAAGAAAGGCGCGGAGTTTTTAAAGATATGAAATACCTTGATGATAAGCGTGTTTCCATTCATTATAATTTGCCGCTTGGCGAAATAGTGTATGACTTTTTCGATGCGTTAAAATCAAGAACCAAAGGGTATGCCTCTTTTGATTATGAGCTTTCCGGGTATCAAAAATCCTCGCTGGTAAAGCTTGACATCTTGCTAAACGGCGAAACGGTTGATGCGCTAAGCCTTATAGTTCACTCGGAAAAGGCTTATGAGCGCGGCAGAAAAATTTGTGAAAAGCTTAAAAATATAATACCCCGCCAGCTTTTTGAAATTCCAATCCAAGCGGCAATAGGTAACAAAATTATAGCGCGCGAAACGGTGAGAGCGCTACGAAAAGATGTGCTTGCAAAATGCTACGGCGGCGATGTTTCCCGAAAAAGAAAACTGCTTGAAAAACAAAAAGAAGGCAAAAAGAGAATGCGGCAAGTAGGCTCGGTGGATATTCCGCAAGAAGCCTTTATGTCTGTGCTAAAGCTTGATGAGTAGCGGCGTATATATTCACATACCCTTTTGCCAAAAAAAATGTTACTATTGCAACTTCAATTCTTTTGATAATATTGAGCATTTAAAAGAAAAATATATAAATGCTCTTATTTACGAAATAAAAAACAGCAGTATGCATGATTATGACAGCGTTTTTATTGGCGGCGGAACGCCCACATGCGTTCCAATACATCTGCTTTTGGATGTTGTAAGGCTTGTAGCCAAAAAAGGCTGTGAGTTCACCATTGAGGCGAACCCTGCCACCATATCCGAGAAAGGTCTTTTTTTGCTTAGAAAAGCAGGCGTAAACAGGATAAGCTTGGGGCTGCAATCGGCAAACGATTCAGAGCTTTTATCGCTTGGCAGGCTGCATACCTTTGACGGTTTTTTAAATTCCTTTAAAAATGCACGGCGGGCAGGCTTTGACAATATTAACATCGACCTGATGTTCGGCTTGCCCGAGCAGACGATAGACAGCCTAAAGCATAGCCTTAACGCCGTTGCGGATTTAGCGCCGGAGCATATTTCGTGTTACTGCCTTTCTGTCGAGGAGGGCACCCCTTTTTATAATATGCCGCTTAATTTACCTGATGAAGAAACGGCGCGCCAAATGTATCTTTTGTGCGTTGAATTTTTTAAAAAACATGGGTTTAACCATTATGAAATTTCTAATTTTGCAAAAGATGGGTTTGAATGCAAGCATAATTTGAAATATTGGGAAAGAAAGCAATATTACGGTTTTGGTGCGGGTGCACATTCGTTGTTGCAAAATATTCGTTACAAAAACAGCAACAATGTATGCGAATATATAGATAGCAATGTAGCGGAAAGAACTGTTCTTTCGCAATCCGAAATAAAAAATGAATACATATTTTTAGCTTTGCGCAAAACAAACGGTATAGAGCTTGCAGATTACAACGCAATTTTTTGTGAGGATTTTTTAAAAAAATACGATGCTCAAATTTTAAAGTATAAAGATTACTGTACCGTTAAAGATGGTCGGTTTTATTTAAACTTAAACGGTTTGACCGTTTCTAACACCATAATAGCTGATTTTTTGGAGTGATTGCGTTTGAAAAGACCCCTTCCAATGTTGGCTGCTGCCGGGGTTTTCGGCGTGTGGCTTGGCATTACGCTTGAACCGCAAATTTTAATTCGCATATCTGCTGTTTTGCTTATTGCAATCATGATAAAGCGTTTTAACGCAAAAAGCTTGCTTGTTACAATTTCTGTCTTGCTTTTTTGCGTCGGTCTTATTCGCGGCGCTTATGTCAAGGATTCGGGCTTTAATCCATATCTTGCCTTTGAAAACACAAAGGTTACCATCCTTGGCGAGGTTGTGTCGATTGCTCCTCAATATGCAACCGTTAAGTGTTTTGGCATTTTAAAAGAAGATGTTTTACATAAAGCGCAGTCAAAAGTTTTAATTAACACAACCAAAATAAATCAAGACTTTAATTTTCGGGATATAATAGCTGTTGACGGAATAATCAGGCTTTACGAACAAATGCCATACTGGGGCGAAACAGGCAGCCGTGGGTTTTATGCTTCAAAGGGCATTTTTGCAAGCTTAACTGCCGACAAGGCAGAGCTTATCGAAGAAAATCACATAAGGGCAGACTTTTTACTTTGGGGCAGCAACGCCCGCCAGCATATAAAAAACACAATTGACAAATACCTGCCGGGCGATGAAGGAGCGCTTATCAAAGGCATATTAATAGGAGATAAGCAGGATTTTTCAACTGATTTGAGCAATGCTTTTCGGCTAAGCGGTCTGTCACACATTGTTGCCGTTTCGGGTTTGCATATCGGTATATTTATTATGTTTATAAGCTTTGGCACATCACTTTTTTCATCCCGCAAGCTACAAGCGTTTATCATGCTTTTAATGATTTTTATATATGTTGTGATTGCCGATTTTCAGCCATCAATTCTTCGTGCCGCGGTGATGGCGGCATATGGTCTTGCAATCGAACTTTCAAAATTGCGCAAGGATTCCCTGTGTGCGCTTATGGGGGCAACTCTTTTATTGTCCTTTATAAATCCATTTTTAATATGCAATATAGGCTTTATACTTTCGTTTTTGGCAACTCTCGGTATTGTGCTGCTGGGCGGCGCTTTCACCAAATATAAGCTTGCCAACGCAGGCATTGCAGCGTTTTTATTTACCGCCCCGATTATTGCATACAGCTTTAACACAATAACGCTTGCTGCATTGTTTACAAGCATACTGATATCTCCGTTGGTTGTAATGGCGTTGCTGTTAGGGCTTTTAATGTGCGCTCTTCCTCCTTTGGGCGTTTTAATATCCCCTGTATTGTTTTGCATCAGCCATGTTATGATTATAATTTCAAAGGTTTTTGCATCAATAAAATTTTTGACAATTGATGTTCCCTCTCCAAGCCTGTTGGTTATGATGTTTTCTTTTGCGGGGCTTTATTTGCTGTATCTGCTGCTTGTAAAAAAAGGCAGCAAGCTAAAATTTGCAGTTATTGCAACTTTTATGTTGCTATTTATAATCGCGGGCAGCGTCGGTTATGCGGTCGCTTACAAAAACGCAGAGATAACCTTTATAGCAACTAAATATTCAAACGGTGTTTACATTAAAAGCCCGAATTGTTATAATATAATTGCGGCGGAATCCGGCTGGTATGATATCGCTAACTTTCTTTGCAAGAAAAACATCAAAAAGCTTGATACTGTTATTTTAACAAGCGATAAAAATATAAGCGCATTAAATTACCTAACGGATAAAGTAAAAGTTTCGTCAATCTATGCGCCGCTTGGCGTTAGCTTAAGCCTGCCGAATACCGAGGTTTTGTTTTACAATAAGGCTCAAACAATATCAAAGGACGGCATCAATTTGGAACTGCTTTATGCCGATAACGGTTGTGCCAACTTGAAAATAGCGTCTTTATCTTCCACGGCAATCTTTGCCGAAAACAGGTATTCAAGCAACCGGTTGGATGCCGACATTGTTTTTATCGCGTCTGATTTGCAAAAAAATGCGGTAAATGCAAATTACGCCGTTTTAGGTATGCAATACAAGCGGGAATTTTTGCCCGCGCAAGCAACGGATGGGGCAGAAATATTGAGGATATGCGACCTTGGCAGCATTACCTTTAGGATAAACGAAAAAGGAATTGCGGCAGTTAAAAAAACAAGAATGCCTTTTTATTAAAAGGGCAAATATTATACGGAAGGGCTTGAGTTTATACCATGATACTCACTGCAACGGAACTTAGCAGGCAGTTGAAAAACAAAATAAAAAATGTTTATCTTTTCTTTGGTGAGGAGGCTTTTCTTCATACCGTTTATATCGAAAGAATTAAACAAAATATATTGGAAGGTCCGCTTTCGGAGTTTAATTATTCGCTTTTTGACGAGGATAATGCAGTGTTTGAAGATTTTGCCGCGCAGGTGGATACATACCCTCAAATGGCAGAAAAAAAGCTGATTGTAGCTAAAAACACCGACTTTTTAACAGCGGCGGAATATCAAAAACAAATTGAAGGTATCCTTGCAAACCTCCCCGAATATGCAGTTTTGATTTTTTCACAACAGGATAATAAAAAAATAAAAAAAAGCATCTTAGGGCTTATTGAATCAAATGGTGCAGTAGTCTCGCTTGCAAAACAAGAGTTGAGGGAACTCCGTCCATGGGTTGGCAGGCAATTTGCACGGCTGGGTAAAAAAATTTCAAACGAAGATGCCGAATTTTTAATTAGCATATGCGACGGCAGCCTTTCACGCTTGGAAGTGGAATGTAACAAACTTGCGGCGGCCGCAGGAGATGCTGAAAGGATAACCGCAAAGCTTATCGATGAGATGGTTTATATGCCGCTTGAGTACAAGATTTTTTCTATGGCAGACAAGCTTTTAGCAAAAAACAGCGCCGAGGCTTATAAAATGCTTAAGGAATTCAAAACTGCAAAAGAGCAGCCGGTGGTTATAATATCCCTTATATATTCACAGCTTTCGATGCTTAATATGTTTCGGCAAATAAAGCAAAAGGGGGCTGAGTTTCTTCCCTCCAACAGAAAATTTTTAGCAAGAAGGCTTTTGTCGGAAAGCGCTCGCCATAGCGAAAAAAAGCTTCAAGACGGAATGCGCAAGTGCGCCGAGTATGACGATAAAATAAAAAACGGGCTTATGGACGGATGGACGGCATTGGAGCTTATAATGGCGTTTCTTTTGACATAAATTGTGCAATTTCAACAGCTAATATCGCTTTTTAACAAATGTTTATGTAAAATTGCAAATTAACTTGCATTTTTTGCGGTTTAGAGTTAAAATATACTTGTGTAATTTGCTTTTGTTGCGCTATTTAATTAAAATGATATTAAAAATACTTAACGAATTTTTGACCTGATAAAAAATAGGAGGCTTAAATATGCCAGTACGATTATTTCAAACTGTAATATATCAGATGCAAGGCGCGCTCTGCGGCAGAGCCGCGGGCGTTTTGGATGACGCAGGCAATGTAATTGCCAGCACCGACGCTTCTGTTATAGGAAGGGTATGGGAAAAGGTTGCCGAAATTGCCGGCACCACAATGGATGCCTTTGTTATAAGCGGCAAAACCTTTAAACGCCTTGGTCGGGGAAGTAAGCTTGATTACATTGTGTTTTGCGAGGGCGAAGATGTTTGTGCAAAAGGGTTTGCGGGGTTAATAAGCGTCTCCCTTTCACAGTTAAAGCATTATTACGATGAAAAGCATGATAAAATCAGCTTTATAAAGAATATTTTAATAGACAACATAATGGTGGGTGATATTTACCCCAAGGCAAAGGCTTTGTATCTTAACACCGAATCGCATCGGGTGGCATTTTTAATCAGAACGCTTGACGACGAGTACGCTTCGCATGATGTTATATTAGGGCTTTTCCCCGATAAAAACAAAGACTTTATCGTTAGCATTAACGAAACGGATGTTGTTTTGATTAAAGAAACAAAAGAAGATGTTACCCTCAAGGAGTTGGAAAAGATTGCCGCCTCCATTGTTGATACATTAAGCTCGGAACTTATGACCAATGTTAAAGTGGGCATCGGTTCGGTGGTTAAAACAATAAACGAAATCGGTCATTCATATAAAGATGCAATTATAGCGCTTCAGGTCGGCAAGGTTTTTGACACCGAGCGCAACATTATAAGTTATAATGACCTTGGCATCGGTCGTTTGGTATATCAACTGCCCACAAAGATGTGTGAGCTGTTTTTGGCTGAAGTCTTTAAAAAAGGCTCTATTGATATATTAGACAGTGAAACAATTGTAACAATTCAAAAGTTTTTTGAAAACAACCTAAATGTCAGCGAAGCTTCCCGTCAACTTTATGTGCATAGAAACACGCTTGTTTACAGGCTGGATAAAATACTGAAATTAACCGGTCTTGACCTGCGAAGGTTTGACGATGCGATTGTGTTTAAAGTTGCAATGATGGTAAGCAGATATCTTAAATCGGGCGAAATAAACATTTAATGCCCAACAGGGGTGAGCCTTTTGATTTTTTTTAACAATGTAACAAAGCAATACGAAAACGGAACCGTTGCGTTAGACAATGTGGGTTTTTTTATAGATAAAGGAGAATTTGTTTTTATCGTAGGTTCGTCCGGAGCGGGCAAATCAACCATAACAAAGCTTATTCTGTGTGAAGAACAACCGACAAACGGTTCGGTGCTTATAAACGGAATTGACCTAAAGGGTTTGAGCCACCGTGAAATGCCGTACTATCGGCGTCAGCTTGGCATGGTCTTTCAAGATTTTCGGCTTTTGCCGAACAAAACGGTGTATGAAAATATTGCATTTGCAATGCAGGTCAGAAATGCAACGGCAAAGGAAATTCGGCGCGCCATTCCCAATGTTTTAAGCATGGTGGGGCTTTCGCACAAATCAAAAGTTAAGCCGGGGCAGCTTTCCGGCGGCGAGCAACAACGGGTTGCCCTTGCGCGGGCAATGGTAAATAATCCTCCCGTTCTTATTGCGGACGAGCCAACGGGTAATTTAGACCCTGCCACAGCTTTTGAAATTATACAACTGCTTGAAGATATAAATAAAAGGGGAACCACCGTGCTCACCGTAACGCATGCGTGCGATATTGTAGATAAAATGAAAAAAAGAGTAATTGAAATAGATAATGGTAAAATAATCCGCGATGGGGTTGGGGGCTACAACATATGAACTCCAAAACTTTTAAATTTTTTATTGTCGAAGGTTTAAAAAGTTTTTTTAAAAACGGTCTTTTATCTGCGGCATCTGTGATAACAGTTTCGCTTAGCCTTATTCTGTTTGGCGTTTATGTTTTGTTTTCAATGAATTTAAACTATGCCGCAATGCAGATTGAAACAAACTACGAAATTCAAATATTTATTGACGAAAATGCCGATTCTTCTCTTATAGGGCAAATAGAGTTAGGTTTGGGGGAAATAGAAAACATAAATACAATCACCTTTGTTGCCAAAGGGCAGGCGCTAAAGCAATGGATTGACAGCATGGCGGATAATATCGAGGCGCTTGAGGGCTTGGAGGATGACAACCCCCTGCGCGATTCGTTTAGAATCACCTTTAAAAACTTACAATATGCAGACGAAACGCTATCCGAAATTAAGGCAATACAAGGTGTTTCATACATAAAGAACAACAAAGATGTGGTGGATAAGCTTGTTGACATCACCGACAAAATTAAAAAGTCAAGCTTTTATTTTATGCTGTTTTTTGCGGTTATCTCAATTTTTATAATATCCAACTCAATAAGAATTACAGTTTTTGCACGAAGGCGCGAAGTGAACATTATGAAGTTTGTCGGTGCAACCGATTGGTTTATAAGGTTGCCATTCATGATTGAAGGAATAATAATAGGCATTGTGGGGGCAATAATTTCAGCAATTATCGTTTCAAGCGCATATGGGTATTTTTTATCCACCACAGGTGTTTTGATTGAAACAACGGTTAAGCTTTTGAAAACCGGACAAGTAACCCGAATTCTCATAGCATACCTTGCCGGCGGCGGCATTGTGCTTGGCGCTTTAGGCAGTTCACTATCGCTACGAAAACATTTATATGTTTAAAACAAAGGAGTTGTTTGATATCTTTAACATGAGCGCGAAAGCTAAAAAAATTACTGCAATTTTGGTGATAGCCTTTTTTGTTTTTGCTTTTTTGTTTCCTCTGCTGGCAAACCTTTTGGTAAGGGCAGACCAATTAAGTGATATCGGAGCAAAAAAACAACAAACTCAAGGGCAGATAGACACAATTAAAAAAACAAATAAAGACATTTTGTCTCAAAAGAAAAAAGCGGATGAAGTGATTAAAAATATTGAAAAAGACCTTTATGCATTGCAAGTTGAAATAGATAACCACAATGAGGCATTACATATTTTAGAGGGTGAGCTTAAACAAGCGCAAGCGGATGCAGAGACGCAATACAAAACATTAAAAAAGCGTATAAGGGTTATGTACGAACAGGGTGCAGACAACTATCTTGAGGTTTTACTTTCGTCAGGCAGCATTGCAGACTTTTTAAACAGATTTGAAATAATAAAGCAGATAACTGAATATGATAATAAAAGATTTAAAAATCTTACACAAGCAGTTAACCAAATAGAAGTTAAAACAGAAGAAATCGAAAAAATAAAGGCACAAAAAGCAACTAAAATGGCGGCACAGCAAAAGGATAAAGAAAAGCTTGACAACGAGCAAAGAAAGCGTGACGGCATATTAGATGAAAACAACATGGAGGTTGCACAGCTTGAAAAGTTTTTAAATGAACTTGCGGCTATGGAAGCCAAATTAAAGGCGGAGGCCGCAGCAAAAATGAGTAAGACGGCAAAGTATGCCGGCGGTCAGCTGGAATGGCCCGCCCCGGGTTGTTATACCATAACCTCTCCTTTCGGCATGCGATATCACCCGGTGCTCAAAGTAAATCGCGGGCATGCCGGGCTTGATATAGGCGCTCTGAACGGTTCTTCGATAGTTGCCGCAAACGATGGCGTGGTTATCAAGGCAACATATAATTCCTCATACGGAAATTATGTAATGATAGACCACGGCGGCGGCATTGCCACGCTGTATGCGCATTCGAGCAAACTGTGCGTTTCTGAAGGCGCCAAGGTAACGCGGGGGCAAGAAATTGCAAAAGTTGGGTCAACAGGCATTTCAACAGGTCCGCACCTGCACTTTGAGGTTATAGTGAACGGAAGTAATGTTGACCCTGCATCGTATTACTGATGCTTTCATGAGGCTTACCATACAACAAATCGGAAAGGATATCCCTGTTTAATTATCAGCGTTTATAAGTTGTGTTTTTGAAAATTACAAACTTTGCGTGTAAAATAATGCGGGTATTAGGTATCATATTATGCGAAACAAAAAAATAGGCATTGTAGTTTCCGTCACCATTATTATAACTGCATTTCTTACATTTTTGGCAACAACAGCTTTTTATGCGTTTTTGCTAAACGGAAAATCAAGTGTCGGTTTGCAAAGCGGTGCAAAGATATTGCAAACGGTAAGCGCGTTGCAAAAGCATTATTACTATGGAATTGACGAGGAAGAATTGGTTGACAGCACCCTTAAAACAATGCTAAGCTCGCTTGGAGACCCATATACCGCTTATATGAATGCGGATGAATATAAAACATTTGCCGAGCTGATAACCGGCACATACGCCGGCATAGGAACGGTTGTGCTATGGGATGATGAATTAAAAGCGGTTACCGTTGTAAATCCTTTTGAAAATTCACCCGCCGAAAAAGCGGGGCTTGTTAAAGGTGATAAAATAATAGAAATAGACGGGGAGGATTTTGCAAACATTGATTTTGAAAGCGCCGTTTCAAAAATGAAAGGCGAACGCGGAACAAATGTGATTTTAACAGTTTTAAAAGCCGACTCGGGCGAAAAAGTAACAATCGAGGTTACGCGCGATGAGATACAAATTCCATCGGTTGCATCCAAGCTTCGGGGAAATATCGGTCACATCACAATTTCAATGTTTGACATGCACACAGGGGAAGAATTTTCACAGCATTTAAACGATATGCTAAATCAAGGTGCAAAAGGAATTATACTTGACCTTCGGGATAATGGCGGCGGGCTTGTTGAGTCTGTCACCTCCGTTTCAAATCAATTATTAAAAAAGGATGAAATGATTTTTTATACCGAAAACAAGGCGGGCAAAAAGGTTGTGCATAAATCAACAGGCAACGGTGTTGATTTGCCGATTGCGGTATTGATTAACGAAAATACCGCCAGCGCGTCCGAACTTCTTGCAGGCGCGCTTCGCGACAACAAAGCAACGCCGCTTATCGGGAAAAAGTCTTTCGGCAAAGGCGTTGTGCAAATGACATATCCCCTTTCCGACGGGAGCGTTATAAAATTGACGGTTGAAAAATATTTTACGCCAAACGGCAATGATATCAACAATAACGGTTTAAAGCCCGATTACGAGGTAGGGCTTTCATCAAATAAAGACGAGCAATACCAAATGGCAGAAGAAGTTATAAAAAATTTGATGTCATAAAACAATTAATCTCTGCGTATAATTAAGACAAATGAGCAAAAGCATTAAAGCTGCTTTATGCTAATTCGCATTAAATTCAAAGCCGTTTTTTGCGAGTTGGCACACATTGCAGCTATTTTGTTTTAAATTTCTTAATTTAAAAGCATTTTTTTAAGAAGGGATGTTTAACATTGCAGAGGTTGGGAATCATCGCTTTGGAATGCGAACGGCTGGCTTCACTCGGCTTTTTTTGTTTGGGACGAAGCAAAAGAGTTGACAAATGCCTCATATCAGACAACCTTGAAACGATTGCCGTTTATGTCGAAAAAAACATAAAGCGCCTTTCAAAAGCGCTGTTGCAAAACAACATTTCTTATGCTGTTTGCACAAAAAAATTTACCGATAAATTTGGAAAGCTACAATTGCAGGGCATAGAAATTATTGACGGTTTGCCGCTGTACAAACAACTTTTACCGGAAATAATTAAAAAAGCGTCAAAACTCTCGCTTTCACCCAAGCAGCAGCGCGTGCTTGCAATATGCGGGGATGATGCCGACTTTGCATTTTCGCTGATGACAAAACTTTGTAATGACTTTAGATATGTTAAAGTTATATCTAAAAACAAAAAAAAGGTGTCTGAAATTTCAGAAAAATTTTTAGACGAACTTGGAATACCTGTCATTATGTCAAACTCATCATCAAGGGTTAAGTGCGACATAGCTGTAAAAATAGAAAATCAAAGCCTTTCTGTGCCTAAACATACCATTTTAATTGATGGCTGCGCTGAGCATACTATAACAAGAAAAAACACAATCAACTGGGTTGACCTTTCTCTTTGCTATAACATCCCATTTGATGTTGACAGCCTTAGCATAGCACAAGCAACACAGCAACTTACCGGCAAAAAAGCCCATTTCAAAATCAGCGCCTTTCGGTGCGGAAAAAATAAAACCATTTTCGATATGGGGAAAAGGATTGACAACACTTAAAATATTGTATATAATAAACGCCATAAAACTGTTAGAAATGAGTTTGCCGCGCTTTAGACACTATAATGTGTTTTTCAAAGCCACCATATAAATAATCAAAGATAAAACAAATGAGTGTTGACAAATAAAAGGAGTGGTTTGTATGACATTAGCAAAACAAGTAATTTTAACATATGAGGGATTGGAAAAATTAGAAAATGAATTAGAACATTTAAAAACTGTAATGCGAAAAGAGGTTGCCGAAAAAATTAAGCAAGCCCTTTCCTTCGGTGACTTGTCGGAAAATTCCGAATACGATGAGGTTAAGAAAGAACAAGCGCAAATGGAAATTCGCATTGTTCAAATTGAAAAAATGCTAAAAAACGCGAGAATTATCGATGAAGATGATGTTTCAACCGATAAAGTGTCGCTTGGCAGCAAGGTTTTGGTGCTGGATATAGAATTACAAGAACAAATCGAATATGTTATAGTCGGTTCAATGGAAGCCAACCCTGCCGAACTGAAAATTTCTGATGAATCGCCGGTGGGAAGCGCGCTTTTGGACAAAAAAGTTGGGGATGTTGTGGAAGCAACCGTCCCTATGGGAACGGTTAAGTTTGAAGTTATTAAAATTAGCAAATAGGGGGCAGCACTTAATTGATTGAAAATTCAAACGAAAATTTGCAAGACATTAACGAAATTCTTCAAGTTAGAAGAAAAAAACTTTCAGAGCTTGTTTCAAACGGCGAAAACCCGTATGCCGTTACCAAGTATGAAGTTGATGCTTCGGCAAAACAAATAATAGAAAATTACGATAATTTTGAGGGTAAAGCTGTTTCGCTTGCAGGGCGAATTATGTCCAAAAGGGGTATGGGAAAAGCCTCGTTTTGTGATTTAAGCGACCGTGATGGCAAAATTCAGCTTTATATACGAAAAGACGAAGTAGGCGAAGACTCCTACGAAAAGATAAAAAAGATTGACATAGGCGACATTGCGGGAGTGACAGGAGAAGTTTTTACAACAAACAAGGGTGAAATTTCTGTAAAGGTTAACGCCTTTACACTGCTTTCTAAGTCGTTGCAACCGCTCCCGGAAAAATTTCATGGCTTAAAAGACCAAGATTTGCGTTATCGTCAGCGATATGTCGACTTAATTGTCAACCCCGAAGTGAAAAATACTTTCATCACACGAAGTAAAATTGTAAGCTCAATGCGACACTTTTTTGATTCGCAAGGATATTTAGAGGTTGAAACGCCGGTGTTAAACAACATCCCCGGCGGCGCTGCCGCGCGGCCTTTTGTCACACACCATAATACCCTTGACATGAATATGTACCTTCGCATTGCAACGGAGCTTCATTTAAAGCGGCTTATAGTTGGCGGAATGGAAAAGGTGTATGAAATAGGCAGAATTTTTAGGAATGAGGGGATGAGCCCGCGGCATAATCCTGAATTCACAACGGTTGAAGTGTATGGTGCATACACCGATTATAATGATATGATGACTCTTACTGAAAACCTTGTTTGCCATGTTGCAAAAGAAGTTCTCGAAACCCTTGAGATTACATATCAGGGCGAAGAGATTAATTTAACGCCGCCATGGAACAGAATGACTATGGTTGATGCGGTGAAAAACTACACAGGCATAGATTTTAGCGCTATACAAACTGACGAACAAGCGCGCAACGCCGCAAAAGATGCCAATATAGCTATTGAAAATACCGACACTTGGGGAACGATACTTAATAAGCTTTTTGAAGAAAAGGTTGAGCAGCACCTTGTTTCTCCCACCTTTATTATTGATTATCCGGTTGAAGTTTCTCCGCTTGCAAAAAAAATGCAATCAAATCCAAGACTAACCGAAAGGTTTGAGCTGTTTATTACAAGACGAGAAATTGCAAACGCCTTTTCAGAGCTTAACGACCCGATAGACCAACGAGAGCGGTTTGAAGAACAAGTGCGCCAACGGGCAGCAGGTAATGAAGAAGCAAATATGATGGATGATGATTTCGTGTTAGCTCTTGAATACGGAATGCCTCCCACAGGCGGTATGGGTATGGGCATTGATCGTCTTGTAATGCTGCTCACCGACAGCCCTTCCATTAGGGATGTGTTGCTTTTCCCCACTATGAAGCCAAAAAAAATCGGTGAACAGTCATGAAAGTATTTGGCAAACAAATAGACAAGCAATGGTTTGAAAACTACTGGTATTATTATAAAAAGCATACATTCGTAGGCATATTTATATTGTTTATTATCTCGTATACAGCAGTTGAATGCTCAAAAAATGTAGACCCGGATGTATCTGTTCTATACATTGGAAGCACTTATTTTGATAATGAATTTGCGGACAAGCTTGAACAACGGCTTTCCGATTGCATCGAAGATATAAATAATGACGGGGTCATAAAGGTGCAATTTTCACCCATTTTTATTTCCGATGAAATGAAATCAGAGCAGGATTTTGCAATGCAGCAAAAAATGCAGCTTGAAGTTGCGGTAGGGGACAGTTATTTATACTTATTGGATAAAAAATATTATGAATCGTATGCAAAGCAAGATTTGTTCGTTGATATTTCGCCGTATATTGACGCAAACGAGCCGACATATGGGCTCGATGCATATGACAGCCCTATTTTGCAAGAGTTAGGAATTAAAAATGATTCCCAAATATATGTTGCCATAAGGGTGCTCACACAGGGGGATGAAAAAAAACAAAAAAAGACGGCAAACCAGGTCAATGCAATCAACATTATAAAAGAATTGTATAAAAATGATTGACTTACAACATAGCCGCATGCTATAATTTATATCGTGTTGCATATTAGGGCTTATAGCTCAGCCGGTTAGAGCGCACGCCTGATAAGCGTGAGGTCGGTGGTTCGAGTCCACCTAAGCCCACCAATTGGTTTTTAGCCGCTTGGGGGTATTGAATCGAAAAGATTATATGGAGTTTGACTAATGACAAATAACGTTTTAGTTTTTTTATCAGCAATGGCGCCTATTTCGGAGCTGCGCGGTGCAATACCGCTGGGCATTGCACTTGGTATGCCACCGTTTAAAGTGTTTTTTATATCAATTATAGGGAACATTCTTCCTATTCCTTTTTTAATAATCTTTTCGCGACCGGTTATACAATTTTTTAAAAGATTTGCAATATTTGAAAAAATACTCACTTCCATTGAACAAAATGCAACAAAAAAAGCTTATAAAATTAAAGGCTACATTGCGCTTGGTCTTTATTTGCTTGTTGCGGCGCCTTTGCCCGGAACGGGGGCGTGGACAGGCTCTTTAATTGCAGCAGTCCTTAATCTGCGGCTTAAATATGCAATACCGATAATTTGTGCCGGCGTGCTTACGGCTGGCGTTATAGTGCTTATTTTAAGTTTTGGCACAATACATCTTTTTGGTATATAGGAGGAATAATTATGCAAAAATATTTTACATCCGAATCTGTAACGGAAGGGCATCCCGATAAAATTTGCGACCGCATATCCGACTCTGTTTTAGATGCCATATTGGCGCAGGATAAATACGCGCGCGTAGCTTGCGAGGTGGCTTGCACCACAGGGCTTGTTCTTGTTATGGGTGAAATTTCGACCAACTGTTATATTGACATTCAAAAAATTGCAAGAAAAGCAATTCGCGATGTGGGTTACACACGGGCAAAATACGGCTTTGATTCCGATACATGCGCCGTTATAACCGCGATTGACGAACAATCGCCCGACATTGCGCTTGGCGTAAACAAATCAATGGAATGCAAATTAGGCGAATGTGACGGATTGGATATAGGCGCAGGTGACCAAGGGATGGTTTTCGGCTTTGCTTGCGATGAAACGGAGGAACTTATGCCGCTGCCCATTTCGCTTGCGCATAAGCTTGCAAAGCGCCTTTCGGACATACGAAAGGAAAAGGTGGTTGATTACCTCAGACCGGACGGAAAAACGCAAGTAACGGTAGAATACGACGGGCATACCCCTTTGAGGGTAGATGCCGTTGTCGTTTCGGCGCAGCATAGCGAAGAGGTTTCTCGTGAAACGCTAAAAAAGGATATCATCGAGCATGTTATTAAAAAGATAATACCGCAAAATCTTTTGGATGATAAAACAAAAATATTTGTAAACCCTACCGGAAAGTTTGTAACGGGCGGTCCGAACGGCGATTCGGGGCTTACGGGTCGTAAAATTATTGTAGACACATACGGCGGTTATTCCCGGCACGGCGGTGGCGCGTTTTCCGGAAAAGACCCTACAAAGGTTGACCGTAGCGCAAGCTACGCAGCGCGATATATAGCAAAAAATGTTGTTGCTGCCGGGCTTGCCAAAAAGTGCGAAATACAAATTGCATACGCAATAGGCATTGCCAAACCGCTCAGCGTGTTGGTTGAAACCTTTGGAACCGAAACTATACCGGTCGTTGAAATCCAAAAGAGAATATTAAATGTTTTTGACCTTCGCCCCTCCTCTATCATCGAAACGCTTGATTTGCGCCGCCCGATTTACGCAGACACATCAGCATACGGGCATTTCGGGCGAACAGACATCGAATTACCATGGGAAAAATGCGATAAAGTTCAACAGTTGAAAGATTGTATTTAAATGTGTTATTCTTTTTGTAATAAAGTAAGTGGGAGATGACAATGTCTTACATCAAACAACCTATCACACAAACGCTTGAGCAAAACTATATGCCGTATGCCATGAGCGTTATTATTTCGCGTGCCATACCCGAAATTGACGGTTTTAAGCCTTCACACAGAAAACTCCTTTATACAATGTATAAAATGGGGCTGCTTAGCGGTAACCGAACAAAATCGGCAAATGTGGTTGGGCAAACAATGAAGCTAAACCCGCATGGCGACGCGGCAATATATGAAACCCTTGTGCGCCTTACGGAAGGCAACAATGCCCTTTTGCACCCGTTTGTTGACAGCAAGGGAAACTTCGGAAAACAATATTCGCGCGATATGGCATATGCCGCCTCTCGTTATACAGAGGTTAAATTAAGCGATATTTGCAGCGAAGTGTTTTCGGATATAGATAAAAACACAGTTGATTTTGTCGATAACTATGACGGCACAATGCAAGAGCCATCATTGCTGCCCACTCGATTTCCGAATATATTGGTTAACCCAAGCCAAGGCATCGCCGTTGGCATGGCATCTAACCTGTGCAGCTTTAATTTAAAAGAGATATGCGACACAACAGTAGCATACTTAAAAAATCCGAAGTGTGACATCGCAAAAACGCTCATAGCTCCCGATTTTTCGACAGGTGCGGAGCTTATTTACGATGCCGATATTATCAACGAAATTTACGAAACGGGCAGAGGAAGCATAAAAGTTAGGGCAAAATATTCTTATGATAAAAAAAGCAACTGCATTGATATAACAGAAATTCCGTATACCACAACGGTAGAGGCAATAATAGATAAGATTATTGATTTAATGAAGCAAGGAAAGCTCCGTGAGGTTTCGGATGTGCGTGACGAAACGGACCTGCATGGTTTAAAGCTGACCATTGACTTAAAAAGGGGCGCTGATATTGACAAGCTTATGGCGTTTCTTTTTAAGTTTACTCCGCTTACCGACACTTTCGGTTGCAACTTTAACATATTAGTAGGTAGTATGCCTAAAGTTATGGGCATTAGGGAAATTTTATACGAATGGACTGCCTTTCGCATAAACTGCATTAAACGGCTGCTTGCTTTTGATATACAAAAGAAAAGCGACAGGCTGCATCTGCTTTTGGGGCTTGAAAAAATCCTTTTAGACATTGATAAGGCAATAAAAATAATACGCAATACCGAACGAGAAAGTGAAGTTGTGCAAAACCTTATGGATGGCTTTAGCATTGATGCAATACAAGCGGAGTATATTGCCGAAATAAAGCTGCGTAATATTAATAAAGAATACATATTAAAACGAATTCAGGATATTGAAAACATAATAGATGAAATTTCTTCCCTTCGCGCCACTCTTGGCGACGAAGCTAAAATAAAAGAGCTTATAATAAAACAATTAAAAGAAATTTCAAAAAAATACGGAAAACCACGGCGCACAACGGTAATTGAGTCGGATAAAGTCGAAGAATATGTTGAGGAGCAATTTATAGAGGATTATAACATAACGGTGTTTTTAACGCGTGATGGCTATTTTAAAAAAATTACGCATGCCTCTTTGCGTGCCGCCTCCGAGCAAAAACTTAAGGAAAACGATGAAATCGTATACAGCTTAGACACCGTTAATAAATCGGAAATGCTTGTTTTCACCGATAAGTCTACCGTTTATAAAGCAAAAACCCATGAAATCAGCGATTGTAAAGCAAGCCAGCTTGGCGAGTTTCTTCCCGCATTGCTTGATATGGATGATGATGAAAATGTGTCGGGCATCATTATGACAACCGATTATAACGGGTATGCGCTGTTTTGCTTTGAAAACGGAAAAATGGCAAAGGTTAATATCAACGCTTATGCAACGAAACAAAACAGAAAAAAGCTTGCCAACGCATATAGTGACGCTTCACCGCTTGTAAAGGTACTGCATTTTAATGAGGAAGTTGATTTGGCAGCCCTTTCAAGCAATAACAAGGTGTTGGTCTTTAATACCTCCTCCATTGCGCTAAAATCAACCCGCAACTCACAGGGTGTAAATGTAATTAAGCTTAGAAAAACAGCTGTGCTTTCCGATGTCAAGCGAACAGAGGATATGAAGCTAATTGACGCTAAATACTACAAAACAAAAAACATTCCCGCCTCCGGTTGTTTTTTACGCAAGGAAGACAGCAAAGCACAACAAATAAGCCTGTTTTAATAAATAGGGTTTATAAATATTAACAAAGTAATAATCTAACCACATACACGCTCACCAATATACCTGTAAGGTCTGCAAGCAGTGCAGCTTTAACGGTATATCTGATGTCTTTAACATTTATACTTCCAAAATAAATTGCTATGGTGTAAAATGTAGTTTCGGTCGAGCCCATCATAACAGAGGTTGCCCTGCCCAAAAATGAATCAGGCCCATGTTTTGACAAAAGCTCTCTAACAATAGCAAGTGCGCCGCTGCCCGAAATAGGCCGCATAAACGCAAGCGGAACAAGTTCTTTCGGAAACTGTATCATAGAAAGCACCGGTGCAATAAAATTCGTTATAATTGTAAGCGCGCCGGACGCCCGAAACATCGAAATAGCGGTAAGCAGCCCTATCAAAGACGGTAAAATTCTAAAGCAAGTGTCTATTCCATCCTTAGCGCCGTTTATAAATGCGTCAAACACCTTAACCCTTTTGGCCGTTGCATGGGCTATTATTGCAAAAATCATAAGCGGTATTATTGCAACTGAAATGATTTCCATGATGCTACTCTTTCAACGCAAGAAGCTTTGCGGCTGTAACTCCCACAGTTATCGCAGCAATGCTTACCAACCACACAGGCACTATTATTTCAAAAGGGTTTTGCGCGCCTTGTCTAAGCGTTATCACCGTTGACGGTATCAACTGGAGAGAAGCGGTGTTTATCACAACGAACATACACATTTCATTGCTTGCAACAGCGCTTTTGTTCAGCAAAGAAAGCTCCTTCATTGCCTTTAGCCCAAGCGGAGTTGCAGCATTGCCTATCCCAAAAAGATTTGCCGTTATGTTCATAACAATGGCATCGGTTGCCTTGCTATGTTTCGGAAGTCGGGGAAAAAGCAACCGTATCAATGGGCGCATTGCCCGCGTGAACAACCCTATAAATCCACCGTCTTGCGCGATTTTCATGATACCCGTCCAAAAACACATCATCCCAAGCAGCGAAAAAGACATTGAAACCGCCTCCGCCGCACCCGCCATTGCAGCGGATGTAACTTCCTTTAAATTTCCGGAAAACAAAGCGGTTGCAAGGGAAACAAGCATCAGACCTCCCCATATGTAATTTAACAACATTATCATCCTCTCTTTTAAAGTTAGACCCTATATATATTTATACGGCGATTTGAGGCAAAATATTAGTAATAAGTGACAATGAAAAGTTTGCCGAAAAGGGTTGACTTATTTTGGCAGTCGTGGTAGAATAATGTCGAACAATACAAGGGAGGTAGGAAAATGAAATCAACAGGAATTGTTAGAAAAGTTGACGAGTTGGGAAGAATTGTTTTGCCAATAGAACTGCGAAGAACTTTGGGTATTGATATTAAAGATTCTCTTGAAATTTCAGTCGATGGCCCGCAGATTATTCTATCAAAATATGAACCGGCTTGTATTTTTTGCGGCAGCGCAAAGGATGTTCAAACTTTTAAAGAGAAAAAAGTTTGTTCCAAATGCAGAACAGAAATTTCAAAATAAGGCTTGTGTGTCCTTGACAGTTTTTCTAAATAGTATTATAATATTAGTTAGCTATCTTTTACTTGATTGGCTAACTTTTTTTTATTATATTTGCAAAACTTGCTAAGACAGAGGGGCATATTAAACTTGAAAAAATTGCTTAAATATTTAAAACCATATACAAAATATGCCGTATTGGCGCCGTCATTGTTGATGATTGAAGTTTTTCTTGAGCTGCAACAACCGCGCCTTATGGGAAATATCGTGGATTTGGGCATTGCAAGAGGTGACATGTCTTTTGTAATAACCACCGCTATTAAGATGATTATTATATCATTTGCCATGTCGGCAGGTGGTGTTAGCTCCATCTTTTTTTCATCAAGGGTTTCGCAAAGCTTTGGCGCTGATGTTAGAAACAGCTTGTTTGAAAAAATCCAAAGCTTTAGCTTTTCCGATATAGACAAATTCAAAACATCCTCCCTTATAACGCGCCTTACGAATGATGTTACACAAGTTCAACTTATGGTTCTTATGGGGCTTAGAATGATGTTTCGCGCTCCGCTCCTTGCTTTTGGCGGGTTTTTTATGGCTGCAAGGCTAAACTTAAAATTATCGCTTGTGCTTGCAATTGCGTTGCCGATTTTGGCGGCAGCGGTTACATTTTTCATCTACAAAAGCTTTCCTCTTTTTAGAAAGGTTCAAAAAAAGCTTGACAGAATCAACCTGATTATGCGTGAAAACTTAAGCGGGATTCGGGTTGTAAAGGCATTTGTGCGCTTTGATTATGAACAAAAAAGGTTTGATAGCGCAAACAGCGATTATACCCAAATCGGCATCAAGGCGGGTTCACTATTGGCTCTTTCAATGCCCGCAATGATAATTATTATGAATTTTACAGTTGTTGCGGTATTATGGTACGGTGGGTTTTTAGCGCAATCGGGCGAAATTGAAGTTGGCAAAATTATAGCGTTTATCAACTATTCAACTCAAATTTTATTTTCGTTTATGATGCTCGGTTTTTTGTTTATTAACATTTCAAGAGCATATGTTTCGGCGGGAAGGATAAACGAAGTGCTTGAGACGGAAAGCACAATGCAAAGCCCGCAAAACGCTATAACAAAAGAGATTTCCAACGGCGTTATAGAATTTAAAAATGTTTCTTTTAAATATAACAAAGCAGATAAAAACAGCCAACTAAAAAATATTAATTTAAAAATAGCTGCCGGCGAAACGGTTGCAATACTTGGTGAAACCGGCTCGGGTAAAACAACTCTTGTAAATCTTATACCGCGGTTATATGATGTTTCATCCGGTCAAGTTTTAATAGATGGCGTTGATGTTAAAGATTATGACATTGAAACGCTGCGTTCCTTTGTAGGCATGGTTCCGCAGGATACTGTTTTATTTACCGGCACCATTGCGGATAATATAAAATGGGGGAATCCAAATGCGCAAGACGATGAAATAAAGAATGCCTCCTCCATTTCACAGGCCAGCGAATTTTTAGACGCCATTCCCGATGGCTATGATACAATTGTTGGCCAACGCGGCGTTGGCTTATCCGGCGGGCAGCGTCAGCGTGTTGCAATAGCGCGTGCCATTGCCAAAAATCCTAAAATCCTTATTTTTGATGATAGCACAAGCGCTGTGGATGTTGTAACGGAAGCTAAAATTCAACAAAACCTTAAAGAACAGCTTTCAACCCGCACCTTTATAATAGTTGCCCAGCGCATTAGCTCAGCTTTAGACTCAGACAGAATTATCGTTTTAAAAGACGGTGAAATTGCAGAACAGGGCACACACAGCGAACTTATTGCAAAAAACGGTATATATACCGACATATATAAATCACAACTTGGAACGGAGGGGATATAATGCCACCACCGACAGGAAGAAGGCACGGGAGTGCAATGCCTTTTAAAAAAGCGAAAAACCCGAAAGGCGCAATAAAAAAGATTTGGTATTATATCAAAATGCAAAAACTTGCATTGATTTTAACTTCAATTGCCGTGGTAATTCAAACTGCCAGCGTAGTATACGGAACAACGCTGGTGGGAACAGCCATAGACAAATATATTACAGTTTTTAATTTTAAAGGTCTTGCGCGATTTTCCGTTTTACTCGGCGCTGTTTATGTCGTATCAGCTGCTGCGGGATGGTTGCAAACACGCATTACTGTGAGCGTTGCAAATAAAGCGATGTATAATGTAAGAAACGATTTATTTGCAAAGCTGCAAAAACTGTCGCTTAAATACTTCGACTCGCTACCGCACGGCGAGCTTATGAGCAGGCTTACAAACGATGTTGATAATATAGGTCAGGCGCTTAGCCAGTCCATCGTTTCGCTTATTTCGAGCGTGTTGTCTATAATTATGACCGTTTTTGCAATGCTCATTATAAACCCTTTGCTAACTCTTGTTGCTTTTTTAATAATCCCAACGGGAATACTTATTACCAAAACAATAGCATCCCGCTCAAAAAAGCTTTTTTCAAAACAACAAAAAAGTTTGGGCGAGCTAAACGGCTTGATTGAAGAAACAATAAGCGGTCAAAAGGTTGTAAAGATATTCGGCAGAGAAAAAATAATAATAGACGAGTTTGCCAAAAAAAATGACGAGTTAAAACAAGCCGGTACAAAGGCGCAGTTTCTTTCAAGCATTATTTGGCCCACCATGAATTCACTTAATAATTTAAGCTACTCATTGATTGCTTTTGCAGGCAGTTTACTGCTTCTTAGCGGCAAAACGACCATTACAATCGGAAAAATCTCAAATATGTTGATTTTTTCAAAACAGCTTGCGCGACCTATAAACGAAATTGCAAATCTTTTTAACACCTTACAATCCGCAATAGCAAGCGCCGAGCGTGTTTTCGAGGTTATTGACGAAACTCCCGAGCAATCGGAAGGCGTTTCGGTTGCTGACATAAAGGGCAGAGTTGAATTTAAAAATATAACATTTGGATACAACAGCAATGAGCCTGTTTTAAAAGGCGTTTCGATAAATGCAGAGCCGGGCGATTCTGTTGCGCTGGTCGGTCCCACCGGGGCGGGAAAAACAACCATAGTAAACCTCCTTACAAGGTTTTATGATGTAGACGAAGGTTCTATTTTGGTAGACGGCAAAGACATAAGAACCTTGGATAGAAATTCACTGCGCAAAAGCCTTGGTATGGTGCTGCAAGATACATACCTGTTCTCATCATCAATAAAAGAGAATATACGGTATGGAAAGCTAAGCGCAACGGATGCCGAAGTTGAACAAGCTGCGCGGCTTGCAAATGTGCATCAATTTATAATGCACCTACCGAACGGATACGACACAATTTTAACAGACGGCGGCGAAGGCATAAGCCAAGGACAGCGCCAGCTTATTTCAATTGCGCGTGCGATTTTGGCAAATCCGTCTGTTTTGATACTTGATGAGGCAACCAGCAGTATTGACACGCGCACAGAAAAGCAAATTCAACAGGCGTTGCTAACCCTTATGAGCGGCAGAACAAGTTTTGTAATTGCACATCGGCTCAGCACAATTCGTGACGCAAAAGAAATACTGGTTATAAACGATGGACAAATAATCGAAAGAGGAAACCACGATTTTCTGTATAATAAAAAAGGCTTTTACTATAACTTGTATATAAGCCAATTTAAAAGAATCGCTGAAGAATAAGCCTTTTGGGGCGTAAAACTATTGTCGCCGCTGCCCGCTATATGATTTTAAAAACCCTATTGCTCGCGCTTCGGATAGGGGCTTGCTTAAATAAAAGCCCTGGGCAATATCGCAGCCGTGTTCTTTCAAATAGTTTAACTGGCACTCGCTTTCAATTCCTTCGGCAACCGTTTTTAAGCCCAATCTATGCGAGGCGGAAATTATGTCCGACACTATTAAAGGATACCGGTCATATTGATTGATTTTATCGATAAATGACTGTTCAATTTTTAATAAATCAATATTTAAGTTGCGCAGCTCGGCTAAAGAGGAATACCCGGTGCCAAAATCATCCAAGGCAACCAAGCTGCCCATATTTTTTAGTTCCGCCAGCCTTTCGTTTACCAATTGAAAGTTTTCAACCAACCTTGATTCGGTGATTTCAAAAACTATGCGATTTAGATTTTTGTGCGAAAAACCAATGCTTTTTTTAATTGCGTGAACAAAATCATCCCTCAATAATTGCGTTACGGAAATATTAACGGTTATGTATATGCCTAAATACCCTGTTTCTTCAAGCAATTTTAAAAAACTCAAAACCCTTTTTAAAATTATGTTGCCTAAAGAAAAAATCAAATTCCGCTTTTCGGCTAAGGCTATAAACTCCAAAGGGGATATATTTCCGATATTCGGAACGGTTAGCCTTGCCAACGCTTCAAAGCCAACGATTTTATCTGTTTTTATATCAAATAACGGTTGGTAAACCATATACAGGGCGTCTTCATTTTCACCGCTAATAACGCCCATGAGCGCTTCTTCTATCACCTTTTCGCGCAATAATGTATCCTTTATCTCTTGGTTATAAACAATATAATTTTCGCTTAGGCTGTTTTTTAAAGAAGTCATGCAAATAAAAACATTATGTAATATTTGGCTTGGGGAAATATTCTGGTCTTGCATTTCATACAAAGCAATCTTCAAGGTTAAATATTCATGCTTTGACATGTTAAAATCAGAGCTTTTGAACTCCTTAAACAGTTTTTGGGAGATAAAATTTAACTCGGACAAGCTTTTATAGTCGTCTATAACCGCAACAAATCTATCCGCCTCAAAACGAAATAAAATATCACCCGCAGGTATATTATCGGCAAACACTTTTGCCATTTGCTTTAAAATAATATTGCCGTATTTAAAACCGTATGTTAAATTTAAAAGTTTAAAGTTTGTGCAATCTAAAAGCAACACGGCGGTTTTATTATTTTTGATGTCTTTAATTTTTTGCGATAGGTAATCGTTTAAATACTCATTATTTGGAAGCCCTGTGAGCTCATCATAAAAAGCTATCTTGATATTGTCTTTGTTTTTACTGTATGCATAATATAAAACAGCGCCCAACACAATAAAAACTAAAATAAGACGAAAACCGTTCTCTATAATGATTTGTTTTATTTCAGTATTAATAAGTCGCGGCGACCAAATTACTGTTAGTGTTCCTATCTTTTCGCCATTATAAAAAACAGGAGCGCAAACATGCAATGTGCTGTCACCCACTGCAAAATCTTTGCCCACCCTGGGTTTTTCATATGTGAAATGCTTGAAAATATCTTCCGAGGCAAAAGCCATACCAACATATTCTTCACTGCTGCCGGCTATTATTTCATGGTCAGCATTAGTAAAGAAAATATTGTCAACATTTTCGTCTATAACAAAATCTTCTATCAAGGTTCCAAACGCGAACATATGTAAAAAATCATAAACCTTGCGCGCCAAAACGCCTATTTGCACAATTGTGTTATCTTTTGCCCTTGCAAATGCGTATTTATAAAACACCTTTGTTTCGCTGTTAGCCCTTATATCCTCAATTAGCGTCTCCTGCCCGCTTATCATAAAATTATGCGCCGGGTGACCTTCATATGCTTTCCAGCCAATGATTTGCTCTGATGTGCTGTTTATAATCTCGCCAAACTCATTGTAAATGTTGATTTCATCTACAAAAAGTTCCTCAGACAGCTCTGTCAGATTTACAGTTTTTTTTGGGGATTCCAATTGATTTATAATTTTAGTTGCGGATAACAATTTTTCATCAATCAAGTTTGTTATAATGTCTGTCGCCGCATTGGAATTTACAATCCTTTTGCTATAATTCTCGACTATTCCCATAGAATGCTTTTCAATCATTGCGTAGGTGTTTTTGATGTGTTTATTTACACTTATGCCGGTAATTACTGCAAAAAGCATGGCTAAGGCAAGAAAAGGAAACAGAAACAGGCGTATATCGATGGCTTTTAATTTATCTTTTTTCATACTGTATAAACGCTCCGGACATATTTAAATGTTCAACATAGACAAATCAATTAACCTTATAACATTACCAATAAAATGTGCTGCTTTTTGTAAACATTCTAATATTCCGAAATTATTATGCATCTTGTTTTGCAAAAAAGTATCCCACCCCGCGTCGTGTAACGACATATTTGGGGTTTGATGCATCATCCTCTATTTTTTCACGAAGGCGGCGTATCGTAACATCAACCGTTCTGACATCACCATAATATTCATAGCCCCACACTTTTTCCAAAAGCGCTTCCCTTGAAAAAATCTTTTCCGGCTGCAATGCAAGAAACTTTAAAAGTTCAAATTCCCTAAGTGTAAGGTCTAAAGCCTTGTCACCCTTTTTTACCTCGTAGCGTTCTATGTTTATTTCAAGAATACCATGAACTAAACAAGCAGTATCAGCGTTTGCCCCAAGATACGATATATCATGAGCGCCCCGGCGTAAATTTGCTTTGACCCTTGCCATAAGCTCTTTTATTGAAAAAGGTTTTGTAATGTAATCATCCGCCCCGATGGCAAGCCCTAAAACCTTGTCGACCTCCTCCTCCCTTGCGGTTATCATGAGAATTGGAGTTGACATCCTTTCTCTTAATTTTTTACACACGGTAAAACCATCCATTTTAGGCAGCATAACATCAAGCAAAATCAAATCCGGGTTTGACTCAAGCGCAACTTTTAGCGCCGTCTCCCCGTCATATGCCTCTAAAACCTTGTACCCTTCTTTTTTCAAATTAAAACGCAAAATATCTACAATAGGCTCCTCGTCATCAACAACCAAAATAGTTCTTTCCACTTTAACAACAATTCCTTTCTTTAAAAGTGCAAAACAAATCTATAAGCCTTACCCAAGTTATAAGCTATATTAATTAAGGTAATTGCTCGGATTTTGCGCAACTCCGTTTACCCTTACCTCGAAATGGCAATGCGGACCTGTGCTGTTGCCTGTATTGCCGACTTTTGCTATTATATCACCCTTAGACACCTTATCGCCAACCGACACAAGCATTGCGCTGCAATGTCCGTAATATGTCTCAAAACCGCCGCCATGGTCTATTCTAACAAGATACCCATATCCGCCATTCCATCCGGAAAAATTGACCGTTCCGCCGTCTGCTGCCGTTATTGGCGTCCCGGTTGGGGCGGCTATGTCCAAACCGCTGTGAAAGCCCCTGGCGCGATAGCCAAAACGGGATGATATGGTTCCGTAAACAGGTCGAGACAGCCTCCCTGTCGTTGCAACGGATGATAAGCTTTTTTTCATGCCTACTTTGACTGTTGCGGCAACCGGTTGTGATAAAATTTCTTCTGAAATAACATTTGTTTCTATAACTTCACCGTTTTGCTTTACAACTTCTTCCACAACATATTTTTTACCTTCAACACCGGCGGTAACTACCGTTTTTTTGCCGCTTTGAAGGTCAAAATCTTGAACTTCATCCGTTTCATACGGTATTGCTTTTTCGCCTTTGTAAATATATTTGGATTGCACACGAACGAGCGGTTCGCTTTTGTTGATGATTATTTCGTCGCCCTCGTGAATTATGTCATTTAAATCTTTGTTTAAACAGTATATTTCATCTACGCTCATTGCAAACTTATTCGCAATTCCCCAAATAGTGTCGTTTGCTGTAACGGCATATGTTTTTTGACCCTCAAGCGGTGATGTGAGCGCCGCATAAACACCGTCTGCCGAACGCACATACCCAACCGGAATAAATTCTTTTCTTATTGAAATGTTTTCAACAAAGCCGATTTCTGCATTAACATCGTCTTCGGAAAACTGGCTTTTGATTTTATCCAAAACATTTTTTACAATGTCTTCGCTCAACGCCGCACAAATCAAAGAATCATTTACATAAACGGCGTAAGCCTCTTCAACATCGTCAAAAGCAGACAGCACATTTTGGCGCAAGGCGTATTCGCCGGTTAAGCTTTTTCCGAAAACAAGCCGTAATATATAAACAGGCTTTCCAATGGGCGAAACCTCTTTGCCAAGCGTTGTTGATAAGGATTTTCTCATATCCTCAACCAACATTTCAAAATTTGATGTGTTTTTAATAACTCCGACCGTCTTTCCATTAACTAAAGCCTCTTTAGCAAAATGCACATCTGCCGCTATTACAGACCCATAAACAAGAAAGCCGGTAATTAAGGCCGCAACGGTGTATAAAGAAGCCGCCTTTAAATAACCAAGCCTTTCCCATGTGTTTTTTATGCGTTTTACCATAAGCTTTTCTCTGTCTAAATTAAATTTAATTTTGTAATCACTAAGCCGCTTATGCAAAATATTTTGATTTACATTACTTTTCTTTTGAAGTTTTGATTTCGTTTCGGCAACAGCAATAATATTTCTGCTTCTTGCAGGTCTTGTTCGCTGCAACATAACATCAGCCACCTCAAAAGTCAAACGCGCGGTTTTTTTGCAATAAAACAAATTATCACCTCAAAATAATAACCTCGACATTTGACATTATATTATAATTTTAACAAAATTGCAATACTTTTGTAACATTTCGTTAAATTTGTATTATTCGGCATAATACAAAAGTAATAACGGCAGGGATATTAAAATATGTTTTTTATGTTTATACTGTCTTTTTCTGTAATATGCTTTATTCCAAAGCTAAGAATAGAAACTTGAGCCATTGCCTCGGTTTTTTCGTTTTGCATGATATAAGTTTTTAAACTTGCCATAGTAACCCCCATATCCCTCAACTCGCCATGATTGAAAAACACTGCAAGCTGTGAGCTTAGTTTATCCCACGCGCCTTCAACGGTTTCTATCAACTCCATGCTTTGCTCCCAATCCTCAAGCTCAAGCGCTCTTGAAATGTCATTCAAAACCGTTTTGAAACTGTCCACCTTTTGTAAAATATAAAAGTTGGCAAAAACTATTGACATAATTATTAATATGAGAATAACACCGGCAAATATTACCGTTTTCAATATAATTCAATCCTTTCGTTTGTTTTCAAGCTGCTTTTTTATTAACCTTTCCTTTTGTTTTGCTTTTTGTTCCTGCTCTTTTTTTTGCTTTTTTTGCATTTGTTCCGTTAACTGTTGCTGCTGTTGTAGCATTGTATCAATGTCTTTTTGCACAAGCGGTTTGTTTTCTTTTTTGGGAATAACGCTTAATCTGCCGTTTGTTTCAAGTATTCCATATTGCACATCGGCAATGTTTGCATACCCCGATAATCGCAACTCCTCCATCAAGTCATCCCTGTTAAACCTAATGCTTTTCATTTCTTCAATCAACATATTCCCCTCATATATCAATATGCTTGGAACGCCCTTTATAAAACGCCTTATCTTTTTGTTTTTCATTTCGGTAAAAGACAATAATACTTCAAGCACCAACAGAGTAAATATCGGAACAATTCCGGTTGTCAGCGGTATTCCCGTTTCTTGCATAGGTATCGCTGCAAGTTCGGAAATCATTATGGTAACCACCAACTCAATCGGCTCAAGCTCGCCTACCTGCCTTTTGCCCATAATCCTAACCACAATTATTACAAGCAAATACAAAATTATCGTTCTCACAAAGGAAATTGCCATTACTCCACTCCTCTTTCGCGCTAATTTGGATGCTAAATTTGTTATATATCACCCACTTAGTATAATAACAGTTTATATAGAAAATTATGTATTGCATTTGATTTTACAATGTGATATAATTCGGGCAAAGGAGTGAATATAATGTCAAAAACAAAAACTATTACAAGAACCGCCATATTGCTTGCGCTTGCTATCATTTTTCAAAACTTTCGGTATTTCATCGGCGCGCTTCCTTTTTCTACATTAATAATAGGCTCCTTAGTTAATTTAGTTATCGTTACGGCAACGGGATTTACCGGGCTTTTATCCGGGTTGGTCATTTCTTTGGTAACCCCTTTGGTGGCTTTGTACCAAGCGCATTTGCCCCACCCCCTGTTGGCGCCTGTAACGGCCCTTGGAAATTTCGTGCTTGCGCTTAGTTTTTATTTGTTTTTAAAATCAAAGTTTAGCCAACCTTTTAACATGGTTTTAGGCGTTATTATAGGCGCTTTTGTGAAGTGGGTTGTGATGTATTGGTTCGGAGTTAAAATTGTTCTACAACTGTTTATTCCCGACCTTCCGGCTCAAAAAGCCGCCGCTATTTCCGCCTCGTTTAATACCCCCCAAATTATCACAGCCTTAATCGGGGGCGGTTTGGCAATACTGTTAATTAAAATGCTCAATCGCAACTCATAAACATGTTTCATATATTGTATAATTTGGTTTTAGGTCGATTAGCTCAGTAGGTTAGAGTGCTTGCTTGACATGCAAAACGATTGCCCTTGATTACAGGCTTTCCCATTGGTATGAGTAGGAATAGAAACAGAAACACCCCCTATATAACCACTAAAATAG
>Ga0265293_10000262_pt1 | contig 129799 bp, 123 predicted proteins | sample Munlanlewell138R_FD_192505 | JGI IMG/M metagenome (GOLD analysis project Ga0265293, IMG submission 192505) | Leachate microbial communities from a municipal landfill in Southern Ontario, Canada - Leachate well 138R | ecosystem: Engineered > Solid waste > Landfill > Unclassified | place...
ATAGTTTTTTATCTAAAATTGACCCATAAAGCGGTAAAATGATTAAAAGTTTAAAAGATCTGCTTGATAAGTTTAGTAGGTTTACAAATTCACTAGTTTATGATGGTGGAATTTGCAAGCGGCTCATTAAAATAGATTTTTTTGTAATGGATGAAATATATAAAATTCAAGATGATATATCGAGAAAGCAAATATTTACTCACTGTTTATACAGATTGAGTAAAATGAAATCAGATTTTTATTTAATAGGTCCATATTTTAACGGTTTTAGTGAGGAGTTTAAAGAAAAAACAAATTCAAAATTTGAGAAATATTCTACAGAAATTGTAAAAAAAGATGTTGTAGATATAAGTTTAATCCCAATAAATAGTGAATATAGCTTATTTGGAGAAAATCTTAAAAAGTATTCTGGTAAAGAAGTGAATTTAAAGCATATATTAACTAGTTTTTTAGAACAAACTTTAATATATGCTAAACAAGTTAGAACCGTTGAGAGTCTAGCTAGAAAATTTGCAGAATCAAGAAATATTGAAGATAACGAGAATGGTTTAATTGATTACATAGAAGAAAGTGTTAATAAAAACTGGTCATTAATCGAATGTTTAAAGAAAAAAGTTGCTTTCCATCATGGTAAAATACCTAGATATATTCAAGTTGAAATTGTAGAAATGTTTAATAAAGGTGAAATAGATTTCTTATTTTGTACATCAACATTAATTGAAGGAGTAAATACTTCTGCTAAGAATGTAGTTATCTATGATACTTTAAAAGGATCAGATGAAGTACTTACAGGGTTTGATATTAAAAATATTCAAGGTAGAGCTGGTAGATTTCTTAGGCATTTTATAGGAAATGTAGTAATCATGGAACCATCTGAGGCGCCTGCTGAAAAGGATATAATTGAGTTTAGTTATTATGATAAAAAAGAACTTGAAAATGATGAAATATTGCAAATAGATCAAAATGATTTGAATGAAAAATCATTAGATAAATATAAAGAAATTGAAAAGTTTCTCAGTTCAAATAATATTCCTATTTCCATTATAAAAAGAAATAAATTTATAGATATATTTAAACAGATTCAATTTATAAATTTTTTAAGATCAAATAAGGATTTTTTACAAAGTTTATATTTTGAAAATAATATTCCTGAAAAAGTGCAATTAGAAAAAATCTTAGAATGTTTACATGAATATATATTTAATAATCAAGATAAATTTGATAAGGCTTTTCCTTTATTTAGATTGAAACATTTAACAAAATATTATGTTTATAAAAACCCTCAAATTAAGGAGATTATTGCAGAACAGGAGGGAAAAAAAGTTGACACCAAAGTAAGAAATGCTTTTAAATTAATTTCACACTATTTTGAATTTGCTTTACCAAAATATTTGACTGTATTTGAAAATTTATATAATTTTGTTTCAAAAGATAAAATTTCTTTAAAGTTTTTAATTATGAAGTTAGAATTTGGTTTTACCGAAAATCATGAAATTTTACTAAAAGATATTGGTATACCATATAATATAATAAGAAAAATCTCAGAAAAATTTGCAGACTGTAAAACTTTGGAAGATTTAAAGTTAAAGTATTTTTTTGTTGAACAGAAACTTGAGATATTACCTTATGAAAAAGAAATTATAAAAAAATATTTATCATAAAATATATTAAAATGGAGAATAAATGCAATTAGTGAATAGTGTACAATCTTTTCTTTTAAAATTAGAAAATATTACAAATACAATAAAAAGTGACTCAAAACATGATAACATCTTATTAACATATAGAGGACATGAAATTGAATCTTGGAAACTTGAACCATCTTTGTATAGAAAAGGAAATAGTAACAAAATAAGAAATGAGCATAATTATATTAATGATGCTGTAATTAATTTTCCAAATGATTTAGAGTCTCATAGAACAAATTTTGAAAAACTAGCTTTTTTTCAACACTATGGATTTCCCACAAGACTATTAGATTTAACAGAAAATCCTTTAGTTTCACTTTATTTTGCATGTCAAAAAAATACGAGAACAAAACAGAATGCATCAGTAGAAGTTTTGGCAATTGAAAAAAGTTTGTTAAAATATTATAATAGTGATAGTGTTTCAGTATTAAGTGCTTTTTCACGTTTAAATAATACTAAAATTAGAGATATAAAAAGTCAATTTGAATCACATTTACTACGTTCTAATGATAGTGATATCAAAAAGTTATGTAAAGTTAATGCGGGGCAACAACAAACTCTGTTAGAAATGATTTCTTCTAAGTATTCTACATTAAAAGAATCTACTCAAAAAGAAATAGATTATCAATTAAATAAAACAGAAAATATAAATTTTTTATATCATGAAATAAAATATGAAAAATCTCATTTTGAACATAAAATTAAGTTTGAAGATTTTGATAATAGAATTTTATGTGTAAAAACCAAAATGAGTAATCCTAGGATTTTAGCCCAACAAGGTTTATTTTTACTTTTTGGGATTTATAATTCTAACAAAATGAATATGTCAAAAATAAATTCGGCTAAATATAAAAAATTAATTCATAATAAAAAAATAACTATAGATATTAATTCAAAAGAGAAAATTTTAAAAGAATTAGATTTATTAGGAATCAACCAAAAAAGATTATTTCCTGAATTTTTATATTCAGGGAAGTCTATATTAAATCAATATTAAAAGGATGATTGTGGAAAATACTTTATTATTTGGTAATGGTCTTAATCAATTAACTAATTCTGGTCCTAGTTGGAATTATTTACTTGAAAGACTAAAAGAAAATAACACTTTTAAACATGATAAATTAACTAATACTTTGATATATGAAAGAATTTTTCTAGAAAGAGAAAAACCCTCTTTAAAAAAGGAAATCATAATCAAAGAAGAAGTTGCATCAATGATGGAAGAAATATCAGAAAGTAATTATTATCAAAAAATTATAAATTTAGGGTTTAAAAACTATATAACAACAAACTATGATTATGCATTTAGAAAGACTTTGAATCAAGAGGTTTTAAATGAAAATACAGAAAAAGTATATAGTATTAGGCGAAACTTAAATTTTAATAATTTAAAAGTGTGGCATATACATGGTGAAATCAATAATCCAAAGTCAATCCAATTAGGTTTAGATCATTATGCTGGATATATTAGTAAAATTGATTCTTATATTAAGGGCAATTATGAATACCAAAAAGATAGTGAACCTAAAAAAGTTGATAGTATAGTAGAAAAACTTCAAAATAATAAATATGATAATGTTTCATGGATTGAATTGTTTTTTAATACTAACATTCATATATTAGGCTTAGGATTAGACTATAGTGAAATAGATTTATGGTGGATATTGAATAAACGTGCTAGATTGATGATTGATAATGATATAAATAATAGAATAGTTTTTTATACTAATAAAATTGATGAACAAAAAAGAGGTTTACTAAATTCTTTTAATGTAGAAGTGGAACTTATTGATAAATTTAATGAATCAGCACTAAATGAGAAGAATGAGAAAGTACCTGACTATAAACTCTTTACAATTGAAGCAATAAATAAAATTGCTAAATTTAAAGATTAAATATGAACCTATCCAAATCCCTCTACACAAAAGGCATCCAATGTCCCAAAGCACTTTGGCTTAAAAAGTATAAGCCAAGTGTACTCACCCCACCTGACAAGTCAGTGCAGGCTATATTTGAAACAGACAATGCAGTAGAGCAGTTGGACTGTGAATTTTAAGAAGTAATCTTGTAAATGTAAAAAGATAGATTGTTAAGTAAAAATAGAATATTTAAGGAAATAAAATGTTTGATAGTATGAAAGAAAAAGTTGGAAATGTAACCAAAAAAGCTAAAGAAATTGCAAATGAAACAAAAAATAAGCTTAATGAAACAATTGATGAAGGTATTGAAAAAATTTCGGATGATTATATAGACTCTAACATTGAAGAGATTAATAGTTATTGTTCTTGGTGCTTTGAGAAAACTACTGTAACATTAAAAGAAAAAAACAATTTTTCAAGAAATATTTATGTTTGTAATAATTGTAATAAAGAGGTAGTAAAGTGTAGAGTTTGTGATAATAAGGCAAAGTACTCTAAAAATAAGAATGATGATGTTGGAGTTTGGTCAAATAGTTTTTGTTCTGTACATGAAGGGCTTATCTCTAAATTCGAGACACTAAATTGGTCTCTTAATACTATAGGTGAATATAGAGATATTCTTGAAAGAGATGAAAGAGATTATAAAAAAATATGTACAACTGCTGCATTTACCATTGGAGGTGCTGCAGTTTTAGCACCAGCTGCATTACTTGCAGCTCCAGCAGTTGGGGGAGCAATTGGAACAAGTATGTTAGGACTAAGTGGTGCAGCGGCAACAAATGCAGGATTAGCAACATTAGGTGGTGGTGCGTTAGCAGCAGGAGGTGCAGGAATGGCAGGTGGTGTTGCTGTTGTAACTGCCGCTGGAAGTGCATTAGGTGGAAGATATGGTGCCATTATTTCAAGTAGTTATTTTGGAGATATTGATGGATTTGAAATAGTTAGAATTCAACCTGGTAAAGGGCCCTCTGTACTTTGCATAGATGGTTTTTTAACAGAAGGAGATAAAAAAGCCGGCCAAAAATGGTTAGATGCAATAGAAGATAAATATAAAAATAATACAATTTACCATATTAGGTGGGAATCTAAAAAGTTAGCTGAATTAGCTAAATTAGCAAGTTGTATACTCGCGAAAGGCAAAGTTACTGATAGTACTATTAGCATGGCATTATCTGCAACTAAAGTGGCAGCGAAAAAGATTTTACCTATAGGATTGGCTATTCAAGCTCTTGGACTACTAGATAATCCTTGGTCTGTAGCCAGTTTAAAAGCATATCAAACGGGAGCAGTCTTAGCCGACATAATTGCAAGAACAGATAAAGAGTACATACTTATTGGTCATTCTCTCGGTGCAAGAGTGATTTATTCATGTTTATCCTCTTTAAAAACTAAAGACTCTATATATATTAAAGAAGCTCATCTTTTAGGTGGAGCAGTTAATAATACAGTAATTAATGATGATAGTTCAAATGAACGTGTGAACTGGAATGGTATTAATAAAGCTGTATCTGATAAAATCTATAATTATTATAGTAAAAATGATGATGTATTAAAATACCTATATACAGTAGGAGAAAGTGTAAAGTTTGAAAATGGTGATCCTATTGGTAGAAATGAAATAAACAGTGATTATATAACAAATATAGATGTAAGTGATTATATCAGTGGTCATACTAAATACAAAGATAATTTATCTAAATTTATAAAGGCTTAAAATGAGACAGGTAGTGTTCTCTAAAATTAAAGAAGTTTTTAAATAGTTATGTTGCCTCTTTCTAAATCCCTCTATACAAAAGGCATCCAATGTCCCAAAGCACTTTGGCTTAAAAAGTATAAGCCAAGTGTACTAACACCACCAGATGAGTCTGCCCAAGCTATATTTGATACTGGAAATATAGTAGGAGATTTTGCATGTCAGCTTTTCTCTCATGGAAAAGAAGTGCCATATTCAAAAAACTATGATGAGATGATAGCTACTACAAAACAGTGGCTTGATGAGAAAGTTGAAAATATCTATGAAGCTACTTTTAACTTCTCTGGTATTTTAGTTATGGTAGATATTTTAACTATTGAAAATAGTGAAGTATCTATTTATGAAGTAAAAAGTTCTACAGAGGTAAAAGATATATATTTGCATGATGTATCTATTCAGTATTATGTACTTAAAAACTTAGGTTTTAAAATAAAAAGTGCAAATGTGATTCATATAAACAATGAATACATTAGAGGTGATAACTTAGATATAAATCAACTTTTTAAAATAGTTGATGTTACAAATGAAGTTATATCAATGCAATCAAATATTCCAAATATTTTAAAAGAATTTGAAACATATCTAAATGACAAAGAAAATGAACCAAATATAGATATAGGTAAACATTGTAATAATCCATATGTTTGTGATGCCAAAGAGTATTGTTGGAAAATTCAAAGACAAATACCTGATTACTCTATATTTAATATTTTCAATCTTGGAAGTAAAAAACAAATTCAACTTTATAGTAGAGGTATTATAAATATAGATGATGTTCCACATGACTTTGATATGACACCAAATCAAGCTCAAGCAGTTGAAAGATACAAGTCAAAAATTACCTATATAGATATAGAAAATATTAAATCATTTTTACAAACTCTAACTTATCCAATATATCATTTAGACTTTGAAACTTATCAACAAGTAATTCCACAATATAAAGGTTTAAAACCATTTGAACAAATACCATTTCAATACTCACTTCATATTGAGTATGAAGATGGAAGATTGGAACATAAAGAATATTTATCACAAGATAGTGTTGATAGTAGATATGAACTTGCTCTTAGACTTTGTGGAGACATACCAAATAATGTTACAGTTTTAGCTTATAACATGAGTTTTGAAAAAGGTGTTATAAAAAAATTAGCAACTTTGTTTGAAGAGTTTAGTGAACATCTATTATCTATAAATGAAAATATGCAAGATTTGATGATTCCATTTCAAAAGAAATGGTATGTAACACCTACTATGAACGGAAGTTACTCTATCAAGTACGTTTTACCAGCACTTGTGCCAGAGTTTGAAAAAGCATACAAAGAACTTGATGGTGTTCAAAATGGAAGTCAAGCTATGAATGCTTTTGCAAGACTAGCTTCACTTGATGATGTAGAAAAACAAAAACTTAGAAATTCACTTTTAGAGTATTGTAAGTTGGATACTTTGGCTATGGTGAAAATATTAGAAAAGTTAAATAAAGATATAGCGTAAAGGAAAATAAACAAAATATGAAGAGAGAAGAATTTTTAAACAATTTATTTAAATATTACAATCAACAATTACTAATAGATAATGTAACTGGCGTACAAATTGAACAAAGACATTTTAGTGAATATATTTTTGACAATATTAAACAGAAAATTATAAAACAATACAATGAAAAGTTAGAGAAAAGTTATTACTTTTCTTTAAGTTCAGATATCAAAAAAGATGTTTTACCAATTACACCATTGAGTCAATTTGAACAATTTGTAGAGTTTATATCATTTTATGAAAAATCCATATCTCTTGAAAATACTAAATTAAATAAAAAAACAGATGTTTTACAAATTGAAAAACATCTAGGGTTTAAATTTAGTCAAGATGGTAATACTTTTCAATATGGATTAGCATTTAACTTGTTACCTGAAAACCCATTGAGTAATTATTCAAAACAGATACCGACATTTGTTATACTATTTCCTGATTATGATAAGCAGTTTAATGTTCTTTCAATTCCTAGTATATTTGCAAAAATAAAACAATATTTAGAACGTGAACTTACCGAAGAAGAACAAGAGATAATGCCAGACTGTGATCCAATACTTGTTTTTAATCCAAAGGTATTAGAACCATATAATTTAGAGGTGCCAGAGTTTGATATATCAGACTTTGAAAGCACTCAAAACAATATTAGTTATTATATGGATGAGCTATTAAAAAACTCTGATAATTTTAAAAACTTTAATGATGATTATCAACTTGAGCCATATTTGATAGGAATATCTAAAAATCTAAATATGGGTTTAACCAAAATATATACATCTATTTTTAAGTATGAAAATATTAATGATACTTTACAAGAATATTTTACAATACACGAAAGAAAAGCTAATAAGTTAAATATACCTAATATTGACATTGATGAAATTATCACATCAAAAAAAACTGTAGATTCGTATAAAAAGCATTTAGGTTCATTTGATAAAGAATATCCTCTTGCAAAAACTCAAAGAGAAGCTTTTACATGTTATCAAGAAAATAAAAAAATATTACCAGTAAATGGTGCCCCAGGTACAGGAAAAACTTCTTTGTTAAGAGCAATTTTTGGAGACTATACTGTTAAAGTAGCAATATCTTGTTTTAATACATATAAAGAAAAAGGGATTATAGAATTTGCTACTCCGATTGTATGTTCATCAACAAACAATCAAGCACTTGCTAATATCTCAGAAGGAATAAATGGTGGCTTTAATTTAACAGTAGAAAAAGAAACTGATATTTTGTATACACGTTGGTTAGCAAATGATATTGAAGCTTATGAAAATAAGATTATTAATTTTAATAAAAACTTATTTAGTCCATCTATCAAGTCAAAAGCTGAAAAAGAATATGAATTAAGTAAGTATGATATTGAAAGTGTTACTGGAAAAATTGCAAAAGATCCTATGTTTTATCTTCAAAACTATTTTTCCTTTAGAGGAATGGAGATTGAATATAATAAAGTGGATAAAAATACACATAAATATTTAAAAGAAGCTGCTAAATATTTTTATGATTTACTAATGAGCAATAAAAATACAATTGAAACAAAATTTGATTCTAAATCTATGAATTCACTTGAAACATTAGAGATTGAGATTGTAAAGAAATATATTGAAGATGGAGTTCAAGAGGATTTAATTAAAGCAATATTAAATGAGATAAAATCTAATTATAGTCACTTTGAAGATATGATAGATAAATTAAAACAACTCAAACAAACCTTAAATGATTTTGAAACTAAAAAGAAAGAAGTTCTACAAAATCTTGAGTCTAAAAACATAGAGTATACATCTTTAATTAAAAAAATTCATAATGATTCCGAAGAGATAAAAACTTTAGAAACACAAATTGAAAAAGAGACAATTTTTTATGAAAATACTGTTCGATCCCCTTTATATTTTTCTATATTTGAAGAAGAAAAACGAATACAGCAAAATATACTTGACCAAGAAATAGATTATATTAAACAAGCCTATAAGGTAAAGATAGAATCTGAAAGAAAAAACAGTAGTTTTTTAGAAAAGGCTATTGCAAAAGTATTTCAAAAGGGGATGCTTTATAAAACGATAGCTTTGCTTCAAGAAAAGTGTAGTCAAAATATTTCTATCAAAATTGATGAGTTTTATAAAAGTGATTCTTTTGAAAATAGTGTAAATGAAAAAATTCAAAATAAGCATCAAAATAAAATAACTCATTTAAAGGCAAAAATAGATGAACAAGGTAGTTTTATTACAGATAATTTGGCAATAGCTGATCAACTGGAATTAGAACAAGATTTATTAAAAAAAGAATGTGAATCAATACAAAGAAAACATTTTTTACTAGATAAGCAAATTGATGAGCAATATAATTTATTAGGTGAAGAAGTTATCTCTATAGAAGATATTGAAAAGTTTCTTACAGTGCAAAAACTATATAAAGATCTTGATTACTATAAAAAACAAGGTGAACATTTGGATACTCAAGAAAAAACAGACAATTTTTATTTTGCATTACATTTATTAGAAGCTATGTTTTTTATTAAAAATAAACAAAGTTGGAATGGTTCTATAGAATCACAAAGTTATGAAAATAAAACTACTGTTTGTCCAATTTGCCAAGAAGGAACAATGGTTCTTAAAAATGACAGAATAACTTGTAATAGTTGTAAGAAGTTCTACAGCTTTAATAACCCAAATAATCCAAAAGAATTAAATGAGAAGCAGCTACTTTATGTTATGAAGTATCAAAAAGCAATTATTAATGATAAAACATATAAAGTTAGCTCAAACGACCAGTTTATCAATATAATTACAGACACTAAGCAATCTAGTAGTTTGATTACAGGTTTTGATAATGCTTTCCCAATTTTTCCTATTATCAATATCACATGTAATAGCTTTGGAACAATAGTTTCAGGACAAGGGTGTGATAAAGTTGAAAAAGATATTTTTGATCTTATGCTTATAGATGAAGCAGGAACAATTCCTGCTTCAAAAATGATTATTCTAAATTGTGCAAAAAGAGTTATGCTTTTTGGTGATGAGAAGCAATTAAAACCAGTACTCCCATATAATAGTAAAATAGAAAATAGAATATTACGAGATTTTATGGAGAAACAAGAAGATATAGAAAAAATATCAAATTATTTTTCATGTGCAACTAAAGAAAAAGATGAGATTGTTATTCAGAAAAATAACAATGCAATGGCTATTGCAAATAGCTGTTGTAATTATTTCTTACCATATAACAATAGTAAAATGGAGGGAGATATATGGTTAAAAGAACATTTTAGATGTCAAACACCCATTGTTAATATATCTAATGAAATCTCTTATCATAATGAGATACTTCCATTAAAACAAGCTAATAAAGTTCAGTATTCTGATATTTTAGTATTTAAAGAACATAAAGAAGAAAAAAGTTCCAATAATACAAATCATGGAGAAGCTAAAAAAATCATTGAATATATTCAAGAGAATAAAGCATATTATATAAGGTTTTTACAAACAATTAAAGAAAAAGATGGGGTAGTACCAGAAGTTACAGATGAAGATTATTATAACTCTATAGGAATTATAACACCTTTTGTGAATCAAGAATATCTATTAAGAGATATGGTTATTAATGAAATAGGACGTTCGCATGAGAATAAAAAAGAACCAATAATTAAAGTTGGTACAGTACATAAGTATCAAGGCTCAGAAAGAGAAATAATTATTTTTTCATCAGTATATAATACAGAAAGTATAGGTAAAACACAAAACTTATTTTTTAATCGAGAAGATCCAGATATGATTAATGTAGCAGTTACAAGAGCAAAAGAGATATTTGTATTGTTTGGGAATAGAAATGTTCTAATTGATCAAGAAACATATTCTGGGGTCATGCTAAAACACATTGATAAATATAAAATAATAAAATAGGCGGATAACTTTTAAAAGTTTTTTCTATTATATATCAAAGTTAAATAGTGTACAAAACGGAGGTCAAGCTATGAATGCTTTTGCAAATCTTAGTAAACTTGATACTTTGACTATGGTGAAGATTTTATAAAAACTAAAAGGAATAAAATGATTAATTACAAAGAAAAACTAACAACACACAGAGAACTTTATCCTTCAAAAGATATTGAAACAACAGTTGAAAGTGATAGAGGTAGAATTTTTTCATCGGCTGCATTTAGACGATTGCAAAAAAGAACACAAGTTTTTGCTTTGGAATTAAATGCTTCTATTCGTTCACGACTTACTCACTCACTAGAAGTTGCACAAAATGCAAGATATATTGCTAAAACTATTTTAGAAGAGTTGAAAAAAAATGATTTAAAAACTTACGGTTTGGAAGATATGGAAAATGCTTTTATTTCCACCTCTGAAATGACAAGTTTAATTCACGATATAGGGAATCCGCCTTTTGGACATTTTGCGGAAGAAACGATAAATAAGTGGCTTAAAATAAATGTTTTACCAAAATTAGCTACTTTTAAAACGGCCACAAAAGAAGCAGAAGATTTAAAAAATCTTTTAGCAAAAGATATTTGTAACTACGATGGAAATGCTCAAGCCATAAGAATAATTACAAAACTTCAAAGATTAAATCTTTCGTATTTCCAAATAATTGCTGTTCTAAAATACACTCGAGGGGCTTTTGAAGATAAACCAAAATCAGATGACCCTTTAAATTATATAAAAAAGAAACCAGGGTTTTATTATAGTGAAAAAGATTTAGTAGAAAAAATACAAACAACATTAAATATAAAAGCAGGACATAGATTTCCAATAACTTATATTATGGAAGCAGCTGATGATATTTCATATTTAACTGCTGATTTAGAAGATTCTGTTGAAAAAGGCATTTTATCTTTAGATGATGTTTATAATATTATTAAAACTGAATGCCAAAAACAAAATGAAGAATTTTTATTAGAAATTATTGATAAACAGTATGAAAAAGCAAAGAAAAATGAAGAACCATATCAGTTTAATATGTTTTTTACTTTTTTAAGAGTTACTTTAGTTACAAATTTTGTCAAACATGTTTCAGTAGTATTTATGCAAAATCATCAATCAATTTTTGAAGGCAGTTTCAATTGTGCCCTTTTAGAATATGACAAACAAAGTAAATATTATAAAGCTCTAAAAGTTTTACAAGATATTTCAAAAAAATATATCTATCAAAATAAAGAAGTTCAAACTTTAGAACTACAAGCTTATACGATTGTAAACTCTTTATTTGATATATATAAACCACTTTTAGAGTTAGAAACTCATGATTTTGCTGAACTCTTAAAAGATGAAAAAATTAATTGTTTTGTATCAAGAAGGTTAATAAAAAGAATTTCCTCAAAACAAATAGTGGCATATAAAAATGATATTGAAAAATTAAACAAAGATAATATTGAAGAATTTAATATTTTAGAATTTTATTACCGAGTTCGACTGATAATTGATTATATCAGTGGAATGACCGATGATTTTGCACTGGAAGAATACCAAATATTATTTGCCTTAAAATAGTATTTTTATACCATAAAAGCCAGTAGCTCAATCAACTTTATTTGGTCATCTTACATTTTGAATCAAACCACTGATTCTTAGCCACTTTATGTCATAATATGTTTTACTTTACATGGGGAATATATTTTTGATTGAGATACTTATTTTATCGTTTGCATTGAGTATGGATGCGTTTGCTGTTTCGATTGGTTTGGGCGTTAAGAACAAAGAGTTTAACCTTTTATTGGCGTTAAAAGTTGCTCTTCTTTTTGGTTTTTTTCAAGCATTGATGCCTTTATTTGGTTATTTAGCCAGTATAGGGGTGGGAAGTTATATTGAATCTTTTGATCACTGGATTGCATTTTTATTGCTTTGTGTGATTGGTGGTAAGATGCTGTATGAAAGTTTTGGTGAAAAAACCGAAGATGAGATTACCCATATTAGCAATAAGATCTTGCTGATTTTAGCTATTGCTACAAGTATTGATGCCATGGCGGCAGGATTTACTTTGGGTTTGATTGATTTTAATCCATTTGCTTCAATGATTATCATTGGGGTTATTACGTTTGTTTTTAGTACTTTTGGCGTATTTATAGGCACAAAAGGGGGAAGTTTTTTAGAGGACAAAGCCGAAAAAATAGGTGGTGTGATTTTGATTTTAATCGGATTTAAAATACTCATAGAACATCTCTTTTTTTAACCATATCCTAAATTTTAATTTATTACTAAAATAACACTTTTTTATAGTACAATTTATCAGCTTATTTATAAGGAGCCATCATGACAAAAAATGTAGGAAAAATAGATAGAATTATCCGAATTGTTGCTGGTGTTGTGTTAATTGTTGTGGGTGTATTGATGCAAAACTACCTTATTGGTATTATTGGACTTATTCCGCTTTTAACAGGAGTTTTTAGTTGGTGTCCATTGTATTGCCCTCTAAATATTTCAACGTGTGATGAAAAGTGCAGCAAGTAATTGCTGCACTTTTTTTAAAGCTCAATCCCACTTTTAATAATATCCACTCCAAACTTTTCTCTTAGTTGTTGAAGCGTATTATGAAGTTTATTTCGCTTTAAATCCTCTTCATAATTAAAAATATCATAACTTTTGGGATTGTGTTCATTGAAGTTTGAAACAGCAATATTAAGTTGTATGACTTTATGTGTTGGGTGTTTGTCGGTTTGGATAAAAAGTTCCATCATGGTTTGTTTGAAATAAGTTTCACTGAACAATCGATTGGTATTGAAGCTATTTTTAGATTTGACGTTATACTCATATTTAATTTTGATAAAAAAAGTTTGAGGATTGACTTGTTGTTTTTTGACCAAAAAGCTGATATATCGGCATAAAATTATCACTCGACGTTTTAATTCATCTCGAGAAGCAACCGCATCAAAGGTTCGCCCTATTCCAATGGATTTTCTGCTGTCATACTTTTTATCATAAAAAGAAGCCACTTTTTCCTTGTCCAAACCACAAATTCTATTGTACAACTGTATACCAGGCTTTTTCCATGAATAAAACAGCTCTTTTTTATGTTTAACTTGTCCTAGCGTGGAGATCCCATAACCGTGTAATCGTTGAGCAAATTGTTTGCCAATACCTGCAAATTTTTCAATGTTGATATTATAAATAAACGCCTCTTCTTCTGTTTTAAATAACACTTTGACTCCATTGGGCTTGGCGTATTCAGTGACTAATTTTGCCATATATTTGGTGTTGGCAACCCCAATGGAAATGGGCAAATCCAATTTGGCTTTAATCTCCTCTTTTAATTCAAAAGCAAATTTTTCAATATCCTCATCGTCCACCCATCCTGTGACATCGCCAAAAAATTCATCGATACTGAATTGCTCAACAAACGGCATTTTGTTTGATAACAACAACGCCAATTGATGAGAAAGTTCATGATACAAAGGATAATTGGGCTTAACCATTTTAAGATGAGGGCAAATACTCAACGCTTCACTCACACTCATGGCGGTTTTTACCCCATAGGCTCTGGCTTCATACGAAGAAGTCGTAATAATACCTCGAATACGTCCGTGTTCATCTTTAAAATATTGTGCATCTTCTTCCTCGTTGTAGCTGATAATTGAACTGACAAACGCCCCACTGTTCGAATTTGTCATTCGATTGGCTTTTTGGGTATTAAAAATATTTAAGTTGCTTCTTCCTCCTACAGCAACAGGAATATTGAGTAATTTTTTATTTATCGTTCGTTCAGCTGATACAAAAAAGCAGTCTAGGTCTAGGTGTAAAATCATACGAAAGTATAGCTAAAAATATTACAATATGAAATTAAATTTCATATTGTAATATTTTTAGTGAGAAGTAAGAAGTAAAAAGTGAGTGGTAAATAAAATATACTTCTCACTACTCACCACTTACCATTTACTCTTTATTAATCCAAAATAATGTACCATTGCTTTTTAAAAAGGATACTCCATCGAAACGTGTAGAAATTGCAAACGAGAAATTGAAAATAAAATCCGACAATGCCCTTATTGTGGTATTTTAAATCCAACGGTTAAAATCAAAGACGTCTGGATTGGTATTTTTGTTGTTTTGGCTTTTATGAGTCTGTATATGATTATCTTTCGATAATCAGCGTTTTATTTTTCCCAAAACAAATCCCAACGCCAACCCTATAAAGTGAGCGTACCATGCAACGGGAAGTCCAAGAAGTACAGGGAAAATTGAGATAACCAACACCCATGTAATGATTCCTTTTCGTTGATATTTATCCACCAACGCCACATAGCCCAATAAAACACAAATGGCTCCCGAAGCTCCGACCAAATTGTGATATAAGCCCAAATAATACATAAAAGCAAAACTTCCCAGTGAGGTTAGAATTCCACCGATAAAATAAAGAAAAAGCAGTTGACCTTTTCCTCGGTATGTTTCAATTAAATTTCCAAATTGATACAACACAAACATATTCATCACCAAATGGGCAACACCTCCGTGGGTAAAAAGGGTGGAAAGTGGTTGGAAATATAAGCCATTTTCTATAAAATTGAGGTTTAATCCTAAAATAATCGAACCGTGTTCAATGTTGGTTTGAAGCACATACATCAACAGTGTTACAATAATAATGATGTTTGTAATCGTAAAAATTTTATTGTTTGGCATTTTGCTTAAATGAGTTCATAATGCACTCAACCTTTTGTGAGATTTCCTTGTCATTGTTTATGTCAAGATAAGTATACATTCTGAAAACTTCAATTGCACTTATTCTAAAAGAGACCAACAATTCAAAATGTTGTAAAGGATTGACCGATTCATTTTCAATCATTTCATACTTTATATTAAGAAATTTTTGGGCATTTTTCACCGCAACCACTTGAGTGCTGTTTTCAAAAAAAGCATTGATATACTCAAGAGAGAATCTCTTAGGCACAAGAGAATTTTCGTGTAAAAGTAATCCGCCATCAAACATATAATTGCCTTGTTCAAAAAGCCTCCATGCTTCATCTAAGCGTTTATCGTTACTTATTTTTTGAGTGATTTGAAATGCTGTTTGACAAGGTAAAACAGCAGGAGTAAAGTTTTGTTCTTTTTGAGGGTGAATGTATTTGCTGTATAAGGTTATAACCGCTGTCATAATAACAATGGTCGCGAGTGTATAGAAGTTATTGATAATTTGACTGGGATTTCTTCCATAGACTCGCTTTTTCATTATTGGGCTATATGAGTGCCTCTTTTATCACATCTTCAATCGTATCCACAGGTTTAATTTCCAATGCTTCTTTAACTTCTGTGGGAATATCTTCTAAATCTCGTTGGAAGTTTTTTCGTGGAATTAAGACTTTGCTCATTTTGGCTTTAAACGCTGCAATGAGTTTCTCTTTTAATCCCCCAATGGGTAAGATTTTTCCTGTTAAGGTCAATTCCCCTGTCATAGCCACATTGCTTCGTACCTCTTTTTGAGCCAAAATAGAAGCAATCGTTACTGCCATGGTAATCCCAGCACTGGGACCATCTTTAGGCGTTGCCCCTTCTGGAATATGCAAGTGAATGTCATTGCGTTTGTATATTTCAGAGGCATCGAGTTTGATGTTCTCTTCTTTTTCTTTGAATGATTTGGGAATACTCTCTTGTGGAATTTTGATTTTTCCATTGTCAATAAGCACTTTAACCACACTGTGAGAAATACGCGCAGACTCTTTCATCACATCGCCCATATTTCCCGTGAGTGATAAAACGCCTTTTCCATTGAGTTTGATGGCTTCAATTTTAAGCACATCTCCCCCTACTGCTGTCCAAGCTAAACCATTGGTAATACCAATTGAGTTTTTCTTATCAGCTGGATCAATTTCAAAAATGGGTTGTTCTAAAAACTCCACAATGTTTTTGGTGTTGATAGAAACTTTTTTATTTTCAGGGTGCGTTAAAAGTTTTTTTGCCACTTTTCTAAAGAGTTTTGAAAAAACTCGTCGCAAGTTTCTTACTCCTGCTTCTCGTGTATATTTTGAAATAATGGTTTCAATAATGGTATCACTTAAAACCACTTCACTTTTTTTAAGTCCGTGTCGTTGCAACTCTTGAGGGATTAAATAATCTTTGGCAATATGAAATTTCTCATTGGGTGTGTACGAAGAAATTTCGATAAACTCCATTCTGTCTTTAAGCGCAGGAGGAATTCTTCTGGCATCATTGGCTGTTGCTACAAATATTACTTGCGATAAATCAATGGAAAAATTCAAATATAAATCTCGAAACTCATTGTTTTGTTCAGGATCTAAAATTTCAAGCATTACTGCACTGGGGTCTCCTCGGTGACTTACTCCTAATTTATCGATTTCATCTAACACAATCACAGGGTTCATGCTTTTTGCATCTACTAAACCTTTGACTAATCTCCCCGGCATGGCTCCTACGTAAGTACGTCTGTGACCTCGAAGTTCATTCACATCTTCCATTCCTCCCAACGCAATTCGCACTAAGGGTCGCTTTAATGCTTGAGAAATAGAGTTGGCTAACGAAGTTTTTCCCACACCTGGAGGTCCTACAAAACACAAAACCGTTCCTTTGGTTTTGTTATCATTGATGCCTCGAAGTTCAAGTAACTCTTTAACCGCAAAATATTCTGCAATTCTCTCTTTGGGTTTTTCCAAAGAGTAGTGGTCAAGATTGAGTTGTTCTTCAACATTGGCAACAGATATTTTGGCATCGGCGTATTTTCCAAATGGCAACTCTAATACCTGTTCAATATAGGTTTGAAGCAGTGAGGCATCGGGTGAATCTTGGTGCATACGAGAGAGTTTTTCGATTTGTTTTTTGGTCTCTTTGTATCCATCTTTTGGCATAAAAGGCTTGAGTTTTTTAAGCTTTTTGGTATAAATTTTGATCTCTTGATCTTTTTTATTGTCCGTACCCAACTCTTTTTGTATGGCTTTGATTTGCTCTTTTAAGAAGTAATCTTTATGCGTTTTTTCAATTTTGGAATTGACTTTTTGCGTAATCTCATTTTGGATTCGAAAGCTCTCTATCTCTTTTTTTACTGTTTCAATGATTTTAATGAGTCTTTCTTCTACGTTGGTTTGACTAAATAGCTCATACGCTTCTTCTTTTTTTACACGTAAAACCGAAGAGATTAAATCAGCGATTCTTACGGGGTCATTGTTTTCATCAATGGTTTTGATTAAATCGGCTGGAAATTTTGAATTAATTTTTGAAAGTTTTTTAATTTGCTCACGCAACACATCAATCAAAGAGACCACTTTTTGCTCTTCATACGCATCGGTTTTAATAATATCAACGTACGCAAAAGCAGGATTTGTAGGGTCAAACTTCTCGATTTTTCCTTTGGCTAAACCTTGAAAAAGAACTTTTATTTTGCCATCAGGAAGACTCACTTTTCGCATAATATTTCCAATAACACCCACATCGTAAAAACTGTTTTCATCACGTTTACCTTCATGCGAAGGTTTACTGACTGTTACAATAACCAGTTTGTTGGCGTCAATTGCCGTTTCAACGGCTTTTACATTTGTGGTTTCACCTAAAAAAAGCGGTGCTATCATAAATGGGTATAAAAAAATATCGTCTTCAATTATTAACGGGATCTCTTGTGGAAAAGAGTCGTAATTGCTTAATTCCATTTATAATTCTCCTTTATAAAATTATTCAAATACACTTCGATATAACGGAACACTCACCGGTTCTACGTCATCTAAATAAGCCCAAGCATTGTGAGCTTTTTTCATATAAAATTCTGCGGCTTGAGGTTTGTCTTTTCTGGTATATAACTCAGAAATTTCTTTGTCAAACGTTGCTTTTGCCATACTGATTCTTGAATTAATATCTTCAACCAAATAAATATAAGGAGAGTTTGAATATTTTTCCATAAACACAGCAATATCATCTAAGGTATCTAAGATGAGTTGTTGATTTCTAAATTGACTCTCAAAAGCAAAAAAGTTGGCTTTGATTTTTAAATATCGTACATAATCAATATTACGACTCAAACCAAATCGTTTGATGTATTCATCCAAATAATATTTCGCCAAATCGTACTCTTCTTCAGCAATATGGGCATTGGCAATAATCAGCATCGCCGTAGGAATTAAAGGTGAATTTCGATGTTCACTCTCCAAAGAAATAAACGTATCATCCGCCGCTTCCAAATCGTAAAATGCAATTTGCTTAAGCATTTTGTTGTACCAATAAATGGCAGGTTTATTATACTCTTGTGCTTCTGGGTCTTTTGAAGAACACCCAATTAAAAACACAGCAATTACGCTACTGGCTAAAAATACTTTTCCTATTTTTAAAATATTTTTTACGTGAATCATATTCATCCTTTTATTTTCAACTTTCATAAAGGGCAACTCTAAAAAACCAAGGTACCATGAAGCAAGTATTTTATCCAATACAACCTTATAGACTGACTTCATTCTATCACAATTAATACCCAATATCAAAAATATTTGCTATAATAAAACCATACTTTACAAAGGTTATTATTATGAAACTTACATTAATTGGAAATGGCATGATGGCAGAGGCATTAACTGCTGGATTGGTCAATAAATATGAGATTGAGGTTATTGGAAGAAGTCCTGCAAAACTGCAAAGAATGCAACAAAAATTCCCACAAATCCAAATTCGAGTTATGAGTGATAAAGAAGATATTACCAACAAAAATATTATTTTTTGCGTAAAACCTTATGCACTGCAAAGTGTTTCACTGCGTTTAGATGGAACAGCTAATACCCTTTACTCTATTTTAGCAGGAACCACATTGGAGTTTTTAAAACGTCAAATCAAAGCCAAACACTATATTCGAACGATGCCCAACGTAGCTGCATCAAAACAAAAATCAATGACTACGATTACAGGGGATAAAGAGGCTCAAAATGAAGCCGTTGAAATTTTTTCTTCCATTGGAAGAACCCTTTGGGTCAACACAGAAAATCAACTCGATATTGCCACGGCTTTAGCCGGAAGTGGTCCTGCTTTTTTAGCTCTTGTCGCAGAAGCATTGGCAGATGGTGCGGTTAAAGCAGGGTTAGAGAGAAGTTACAGTGTGGAGTTGGTGCGTGGTTTATTTGAAGGAACCTCTGCGTTACTCGAAGACAATCATCCTGCTATTATCAAAGACAGTGTGATGAGCCCCGGTGGAACGACGGCACAAGGCATAGCCAAACTGGAAGAAGGTGCTGTTCGAGACGCTTTTATTAAGGCCATTGAAGCCGCTTATCTCAAAGCACTTGAAGTTGGAAAAAAATAGTTTTTCACTTTTAGAAACAGTTTTATCGCTGATAGTTTTATCAATTTTAGTGAGTGGATTTTCACAATTAACTTACCTTAAAAAAGATACAACTGTTTCTTTAAATTTTATTGCCAATCTTTTCAAAACCAATGCTGCTCATCCACATCTTCACACCACTTCTTTGGGCTATGAAATCAACGCTTCACATATTACTTTTACCCAAGGCAATACACTGATAAAAACCATCTATGATGATGGAATATTTCAGCTTGAACACTATACCCTCAAAGAAAAAAAAGCTCAAACAGTTGAGTTTAAAGTGTTTGAATGAAAAAGTCAATGTTATTATTGGAAACACTGGTCTCTTTTTTTATTTTAAGTGTGGTGATTCTTTTTTCATCGATTTTGTACACACAACTTTTAAATACCCATAAAACCAAGTTCAACACTATTCTTGTTGAAAATGATTTAACCGCAACCAAACTTTTTATGGCTAAACAGCTTAAAGAGGGAGTTGTTATTGAACTTTTTCCTCAAAAAATAGCTTTTTATGCCTTGGATACTCCTGCTTTTTTGCAAGGTTTTTATTCGGGCATTATCGATTTAAATCAAAGTTCTTCTCAAAAAGTTTTTACGCCATCAAGTCAAACCCAAAAATTGACCTCTTCTTACCTTTTATTTGAAAACACCCTTTTGTATGAACTGTTACCTCAGTGTGAAAACGGATTTTTATGTTTTAAAAATCCGTTGTCTAAAACCATTTATGAACACTACTCCATGGTGAAAAACATCTCCACGTTTTACGTCAAAGAAGAGAAACTCTATTTTAATGACATACTATTGCAAGACAATATCACCTCATTTAATGCCCAAAAACTTAATGAGAAAGTCCATGTTGATGTGTGTATTCAAACACGTTGTCAAGAGTGGATTTTTTAAGATGAAAGCCTCTTTTGCCTTATTGCTTACGGTTTTTATCATTGCACTTTTTTCTTTAATGCTTATGCCTATAAGTTCCAATCATACCTTTTCTTCAAACAACACCACTCAAGAGTATTTGTACACTCAAGCTTCTTTGCACAAAGATTTTTTTAAAGACCTTCTTTTAACGATGGAAGAAGTGCCTTGCAGTAATAAACTGGAGCTGGAACACCCTACGTTTAAGATGTATGCCCAAATCCAATGTATCCAAACACATGCGCTTATTGATATCTTTGTGGAAGACAAAACCGACTCTTTTCATATTCGTTTGCATGAACGATTTATCAAGAAACATTAGGACTTTTTTGTCAGCACTTCCAACACTTTTTTTGCCAAATGCAATGCTTGGCTTCGGTGAGAAAATGTTTTTTTAATCTCATTTTCTAATTCACCCAAAGTTTGGGTATATCCATGGGGAATAAACATCGGATCGTAGCCAAAACCGTTTGTTCCTCGCTCATGGTCAATCACCTCTCCGTGCATCCAACCATGTACAGTATAGATTTGACCTTGATAAACCATTGCAATACACGCGGTGTAAAAAGCAGGAGTAGAAGAGAGTTTGGCTTCTTTTAATTTTGTCATCAGTTTGGCGTTGTTGGCTTTGTCATTGGCGTTAATGCCTGCATATCTCGCACTGTAAACACCGGGTTCATTGTTTAAAGCTTGAACACTAATCCCACTGTCATCTGAAATCACAATGGCATGATTGTCATTGAGTTTATCGTAAACCGTTTTGGCTTTTAAAATGGCATTTTCTTTAAACGTTGTTCCCGTCTCTTCAATTTCCATTTTTCCCAATAACTCTTCAAAGGCACACACCTCATCGTGTGGCATAAGTTCTTTAAACTCTTTTATTTTACCTTGGTTGCTTGTGGCTAAAACTATTTTCATAAAAATATTCCTTAACGCGTTATTAACAATTTTATTATATAATCAACACCTTATTTTATCTTGTTTAGGATTATATATGATTAAAACCATTTTACCTTTATGTTCCATTATCTCATTACGATTTTTTGGGCTTTTTTTAGTACTTCCTGTTATTTCTGTTTATGCCATGACTTTACATGGTGCTAATACTACTTTAGTAGGGATTGTCATTGGCGGTTACGCTTTAACTCAAATGATTTTTCAACTCCCTTTTGGTATATTAAGTGATAAACTTGGACGAAAAGGCACCATTATTATGGGGCTTTTACTCTTTGTCATTGGTTCGCTTATTTGTGCTGTTGCAGTGGATATTTTAGCGTTGTTATTGGGACGATTATTGCAAGGAGCTGGGGCTATTGGGGCTGTGGTAACTGCCATGATCAGTGATGTGGTCAAAGAAGAACAACGCCCTAAAGCCATGGGAATTATGGGGGCTTCTATTGCCTTTAGTTTTGCTCTTGCCATGCTTTTAGGTCCTGTTATTTCTGCCTTTGCAGGGGTTGAAATACTGTTTTATATCACGGCTTTTTTAGCGCTGTTTTCCATTTATTTAATTGTTAAAAAAGTTCCTAATCCTCCTAAAATCACGCATACGTATAACGATGCTTTACACTTTATGCCCGTACTTAAAGACAGTAATTTGATTCGAATGAATATCACCAATTTTTTACAAAAAGGGTTAATGACCTTTGCGTTTATGATTATTCCTATGGTTTTGCTCAATAACTTCGAGTGGGAGATGAAAGATCTGTATAAAGTCTATATTCCTGCCATGATTTTAGGGGTACTTGCCATGGCACCTGCGGTGATTTTAGCTGAAAAAAAAGGGATGTTTAAAGAGGTGTTAATCATCGGAATTGTTTTTTTTGGTATTTCTTATTTAACCATTGGTTTAAGTTCTAGCGATATCATTTTTGTTTTGGGTGTGGTGATTTTTTTCATTGGATTTAATATGCACGAACCCATTATGCAATCACTGGCAACCAAGTTTGCCAAAGTACATCAAAGAGGGATGGTTTTAGGAATTTTCAACTCTTTTGGTTATTTTGGTACCTTTTTGGGAGGATTATTGGGAGGAATTTTCTTTAATAAAGCCTCATTATCAGCAATTGTTATAACCATTGCTGTGGTTTGTGTGTTATGGATTATTTTAATTGCATTTATGCCCAATCCCATGAAAAAACAAGTGGCGTATATTGCGTTAGACAATATTGACAAAAACAATTGCGCGCGTTTAAATGAGAAAGGCTTTATTGATGAGTGGTACATCAATGAAAATGAAAATTTACTCATTGTAAAATACAATACAAACGATATTAACCAAGAACAATTAGAAGAATTGCTCAAATAATTCATGTATGTAGAACCCATATCCGTTAAAAAACGATTAACTTCTTCTTGCTATACTCCAATTGAACCATTGGAGAATTTTAATGTTTGATAAAGTATTACGTTTTTTTATTGAAAATACGCGAATCAACTATACACTTTTTGTACTCATTTTTGCCGTGGGAATTTGGTCTTATACAAAAACTCCCAAAGAGATTTTCCCCAACTTTGAACTCGATATGATTTCTATTAAGGGCTCATATTCAGGGGCAAGTGTTGATATTTTGGACAAAATGGCCGTCACAGAGATTGAAGACAACATCAAAAATATTGACAGCATTGATACCATGTCCACGGTGATTAGTCCGGGACGTTTTACGATTATTTTGGAACTGAAAAAACATGTCAATAAATATCAAGAAGCCGATAAAATCAAAGATGTTATTACACTCATTAAAACCAATCTTCCTTCAGATATGGATGAACCCAGCGTCAATGTTTTAGACAGAAGTCGCTCTTTGGTGGATATTTCAATCACCTCCTCCACTAAAAGTTTGGATGAACTCAAACCTTTTGCTGATGATTTAAAAAGTACGTTACTCAACATTGGTGGTATCAATGAAATTACCATTTTTGGGGATTCTGATAAATTTTTTGAAGTTTTACTCGATGAGAGAAAAATCGAAGCTTTAAGTCTGAATAAAAGTGAAGTCTTTGAAGTGGTTTCGCAATTGTCCTATATTTTCCCCATTGGTAAAATTGAAGACCCCAAAAAACATTTTTATATTTCTACACACAATGGCGCCAAAAATGCGGAAGATTTTGCCAATACACTTATTCGAGTTTCCAATAAAACCCTTTATGTCAAAGATATTGCCACCATTGCAAAAAAATATGAAGATGCTTCTACGCTTTACTCTTTTAATGGGAAAAAAGCTCTCTCTTTAGCCATTGAACAACTCGATACAGCCGATGCCATTCTTATTGTACAAAACATCAAAAAAATCTTGCCCTCCATACAACAAAAACATCCCGACATTCATATTCAAATTCTTGATGATGACAGTGAACGAATTAAAGATCGACTCAATGTCGTTGTTTCCAATATTTTATTGGGCATTATTTTAATTACCATTTTAATTGCGGTTTTAATCAATTATCGAATGTCGTTTATTATTGCTGCGGGGATTCCCACTTCGTTTGTTATTGCTGCTGTGTATATGTATTTATCGGGCTATACCATCAATATGATTTCACTCGTTGGTGTCCTTATTGCCATAGGGATAGTCGTGGATGATGCCATTGTTGTCAGTGAAAACATTCAACAACACATCGAAGAGGGATATGCTCCCAAAGATGCTGCTTTTATGGGAACAAGTGAAATGGTTAAACCCGTTACCATCGCTTCATTGACCACTTTGTTTTCATTTTTACCCATTTTGATGATCAGTGGAACCATGGGTGAAATTATGAAGTTAATCCCCATTGCTTTAAGTGCCTTGGTTGTCGCTTCTCTTATTGAATCATTTATTTTCTTACCCATTCATGCCGCACATACGCTTAAAACAGGTTCAAAAGTAACTTCATGGGAAAAAGCCAATGCCATTTACAATACCATCATCCACTTTTTTATGCACTGGAAAAAGAGTTTTATCGCCATATTTGTTGTTTTGGTTCCTTTATTGACGTTCTATTTTGTCAGCAATTCCAAATTCCAAATGTTTCCTAAATTTGATGCCAATGATGTCAAAATCACCCTAAAAGCCAACTCCAATACCACACTCGAAGAGGCTTTTGCTATTGTCAGTAGCATTGAGAATGATCTACTCCAACATCAAGAAGAGTTTTATATTCGAGGCATTGATTCGGTTGCAGGATACCGAAAAGATGTGGGGAATAACACAGAAAATTTCCCGTATGCCATGTATATGACTGTTGAATTACAAAAACTCAAAGCCATCAACTTTTTAGATAAATATGTCACACCTTATTTGAGTTTTCATTACGATGATGAATTTCGAACTCGAGAGATTACCTCCGATGATGTAGCAGCAAAACTCAAACACTTTTTACAACAAAAAGATTATAAAACCAAATTTAATTTGGATGAAATCGAAGTCTTAGAGCGAAAAGTAGGACCCATAAAATCGGACATTAAAATTGGCGTAGTTACCCCTGATAATCAAAAAGCCATTGATGCGGTTTTACTGCTTAATGATGAGATTGCCAAAATAAAAGGAATCAAATCTTCTGCGAACTCTTTAAAATTTGGTATCGATGAAATTAAAGTTAAAGTCAATTCGTATGGGGCTTCTTTGGGTATTACTGAATCATTTATTGGCTCATACTTATCCAATTTATATTTGTTGAAGAAAAAAGCGGTTTCATTTGATGAAAAAGAGATGTTGGATATTAAAATCAAATCCCAAAGTAAAGACAGTTTTCAAAGTTTAACCAAAACACTCATCCCTTTAGATAATGGTACGTTTGTTGCCTTAGATGAGATTGTTGAACTCAATACCATTCGAGCTTTCGAACAACTGCTTAAAGACGATGGCATTAAAAATTTTTATGTTGTTGCTAATGTTAATCCCGATGTTATTACGTCCACAGAAGTCATTGAGATATTAAAACCCACGTTAAAACAAATTGAAAACAATGGAGTAAAACTCACCTACAAAGGGGAAGCTGAAAAAAAGGCTGAACTGAAAAGTGATATGCTTTTAGCCACTGCCTTAGCAACGGTTTTAATTATGATTGCCATGTTGTATTTGTTTAACTCTTTTACAGAAACTTTAATTGTCATGAGTGTGATTCCTTTTTCAATTTTAGGCGTTTTATTGGGGCATGAAATCATGGGCTTAAATCTTTCTATGCCCTCTATGATTGGCTCACTGGGACTTGCAGGAGTTGTCATTAACGATGGAATTATTATGATGACCTATTTGAAAAAAGCCAAAACCATGGAAGAGATTTTTGCTCGTGCAACGAAACGATTACGTCCGATTATGATAACCACCATTACCACCATTGTGGGGATGATTTCATTGATCTTTTTCCCCACAGGAGAAGCGGCGATTTTCCAACCCATTGCGATTGCGTTAGGGTTTGGTTTGGCTTGGGGTACGGTTTTAAATCTTATTTATCTGCCTGTGTTATATACATTAACTCACCGACTTAAACATAAAGAGTTGTATTAGTTATTGGTTATTGGTTATTGGTTATTGGTTTGGATTGCCTTTTGAGTCAACAACTAAAAACCAATCACTATCAACTAAAAATATGTTATGATTGTAGTGACATATTTGTCAAAAGGAGAAACAATGAAAAAATTATTACTTTCGTTTATACTGTTATGCAGCCTTGCCCTGCTAAATTTAAGTGCCAGTGCTTTAAAAGAGTTTGATGCCAATGCGTCAGCCAAAGTCAAAGAACTTGTTGCCAAACACAATTTAACCGTGGTGGATTATGCTTACGTTAAAAAAGCTGTAGGTAAGGGAACACGAGAAATGGCAAAAGCAGTTGTGCTCGATGCAAGACCAGCGAAGCTTTATGAAATGGGTCATATCCCCAGTGCGTTGTCATTGCCGGACAATAAATTTGCACAAATGTATGAAGCAACCTTAGGAAATGTGGCAAAAAATAAAGAGCTTATTATTTATTGTGGTGGATTTGATTGTGCCAAAAGTCCTCAACTTGCACTTATGTTGATGGAAAAAAAGCACACCAATATCAAAATCTATGCCGCAGGAATGCCTCAATGGAGTCAAAAAAGTTATGATGAAATTGAACTTAATGTGGCGTATGCGATGTATGAAAAACGAGCCGCTTTTTTTATCGATGCAAGACCTTATGGTATGTTTGAAAAAGGAACAATTTTAGGAGCCATTTCCATTCCTGATACACAATTTAACCAATTCACTGGGTTTTTACCTGCGAATGTCAACACACCTGTGATCACTTTTTGCGGAGGACATGAGTGTGCCAAATCACACATAATTGCTAAAACCATGGTTTCAATGGGGTATCAAAATGTCAAAGTTTTAGCCTCAGGATTTCCTTCATGGAAAGCTGCCTCTTATCCAACAACAGGAGCAGCTGTGGTAAAAAAACAAACGGCTGTAACAACAAAAGAGGTTGAAACCTTCCTAAAAAAAGGCGAAGACACAGGTACAGTTGATGGCAAATGGTTTGTTCAAAACTATAAAACTTTTCCAAAAAATGTTATTTTGGTCAACGTTAAAAGTGCCGATGAGTTTAAAACAGGACACATTGAAGGTTCAATCAATGTGAATGCTGAAAAAATGAAACCACAAGAACTCTTAAATGCTCTACCAAAAGAGGGGGAAATTATCTTTTATTGTGGAACAGGAACACGAGCAATGGAAGCATGGGGAATGTTAGCCGAAGAGTTAAAATATGAAGATATTCATAGAATCTTCTATTTAGATGCCAACATCAAATGCAATGAAAAAAATGAATGCACCATTGAACCCAATGAGCCTTTAGGCGTTTAAAAAAAGTAAGAGGTGAGAAGTAAGAAGTGAGTGGTAAAAAACAAAGTCACGTTGCTTCACCACTCACCACTCACCACTCACCACTCACCACTCACCACTCACCACTCACCACTCACCACTCGCAATTTATACTTGTTTCTGTCTTTAAGATACTGACTTAATTGCACTTACTACATCGTGTGCTTGTTTGAGATTGATATTATCAAATTCAATTCCCACTTTTTTAAACTTATGAATAAATCGAGGTTTTAACCCACAAATAATCAATTTTTTGTTGTTGGCTTTAAAGTTATCTACAATGGATTTAAATGCAACTAAACCTGTCATATCTATCATGGGAACATTTTCCATATTGAGTATTACGACATTAATGTTCTCTTTATTTGCAATGAGTGTGCGTAAAGCACTTTGAGCTGCACCAAAAAACATGGGACCATTGATATCGTAAATTGCCATATCTTCAGGCAAATCAGGATGCACGGTCTCTCTTTGTTTGTTATTGAGTAATTCAATCGAGTATAAATCAATGGTGCGTTTAATAAACAAAATTGAAGCCAATCCCATTCCTACACCCACAGCAATTTGCATATCAAGAAGAACGGTTAAAATAAAACAGGTTAAAAGAACATACACATCGTGTTTTGGTGCGACTTGCAAAATATTTTTAAAGTGTTTAATTTCAGACATATTCCAAGCAACAATTAACAATAAAGCCGATAAAGACGCCATAGGTAAATAAGATAAATAAGGGGCAAATAAAACAATGGAAGAAAGAATAAACAAAGAGTGTACCACCGAAGAGAGTTTTTGAGTTCCTCCTGATTTTATATTGGCAACACTTCTGGCAATCGCAGCAGTTGCAGGAATTCCACCAAAAAATGGTACTGCAATATTGGCTAAGCCTTGTCCAATTAACTCTTTATTGGGATTGGTTCTGTGCCCTGTCATACCATCTGAAATAACGGCACATAATAAAGACTCTAACGCTCCTAAAATGGCAATCGCAACACTGTGTGGTAAGAGTTTATAAAACAACTCCATATTGATTTCTTCTAAACTCAATCCACTCCAAGGCAACACAAATTGTAAAGGAATAGGAGGAATTCCTCTTCCACTTAGTTCTCCAATTTCATACTCAAACGTTGAAGCAATGGTTGAAACACTAAAAGAAGGGAAATACTCTCCCAGCATAATCACACCCAAAGTTACACAACTTAACGCAATAAGAGCAGCAGGAATTTTGCTTTTTGTTTTTGGCCATGCAATTAAAATGATTAATGTGGTAGCCCCTACAAGCAATTCATTGATTTGAAAGGTTGAAAAAGAGGTTGCTAGTGTATAAACTTTATTGTGAAAGTGTCCGGTAAAACTCTCTAGTTGCAATCCAAAAAAATCTTTGATTTGAAACGTTGCAATAACAACGGCAATTCCAGTTGTAAAACCAACGGTAACAGGATAAGGAATAAGTTCAATAAGATTTCCTAATTTGAAAACACCCATAAGTAATAAAATAAATCCGGACATCAAACCACACAGCAATAATCCCATAAGTCCAAACTCTTGAACAATGGGAATTAAAATAACTACAAAAGCTGCCGTAGGACCTGAAATATTGACTTTACTGCTTCCAAAAATAGAGGCAATAATCCCTGCAATAATCGCAGTATACAAACCATTCTCGGGAGGAACACCAACAGCAATTGCCAATGCCATGGATAAAGGTAAAGCAATAATTCCTACGGTTAAACCAGCAAAAATATTTTTAGTTATCATTTTTTAACCCTTTGTTTTGATTTTCTTCTGTTGATTTTATATTTACAGTTTTTTAATTTTTGTATCATTCTTGAAGCAATATTATACATCTTTAATACATTACTTTTTATATCTGTTTCAATTTCTTCTTTGGCAATTTGTTCATAATAATTAAGCAATTTTAAATAATCAATTTCATTTAAAAAAGGATAAAAATACGTTGATTTATTCTCTTCAATAACCCATTCGCTTAAAAGTGCAAAAATTACTTGCTCAGGAATCCAAGGTTGTCCATCGTTAAGTATTGTTTCTATCTCTTTTACAAGAGTATTAAAATATAAAATAAGGGCTTCATCATCGGGTAATAATCGTGTATTGGATCGTTTGTTTTGTTCAATTATGATAATATTTTTAAGTTCATTTGCATTTAAAACATTTTGTTGTAATTTTGCCAATAAAAATAAAACATTATTTCTAATCTCATCATTAAACTCTTTATATCCAAGATTTATGCTGTACTCATTTTTATCAATTTTTGATACTATCTCTTCTAAAACACTTCTAATATAAATCATCAATGCATCGGTTTTAATGTCTCTTAATAACTTTACTTTTATAATATCTTTTCTCATATTCTTACTTTATTGAAATATACGTCAGTTTATTCCTTTTCTTCTTAATTTTGAATTAAGTTCAATATTAAGAAAATTGTTCAAATAAAATTTAATATTAATAAAAAAACAACTATAATAAAAACAAAAAGTATGCTCCTTGAAAAAAATAATAGAAGAAGTCAATAAAGTCAAAAAAGAGTTGTATTTAAAAGAGGCCTCCTTATATCTTGATGAAGTGGGATATAAAAATTTTAAAATTTCGCAACTTGCCAAACAGTTAGAAACCTCTGTAGGTACAATTTACAACTTGTTTAACTCCAAAGAAGAGTTGTATTTGGAGTATCTTATTTTAAAACTGCAACTCTTTTCACAACGATTAAAAGAATGTGAAACTGCCCATGCTATGGAAAATTTAAAACTCTATTTACACTGTAAATATGAGATTTTTATCCAAATTGATAAGAACAGTCCCATGACCAGTGATCCTTACTTTTTCCATAAACTCGATATTGCCAATCACCCTATTGTGCTTGAGATTTATGAATTTTTGCAACGACAATTTAAACGTCTTGATAACTCAAAAAAAGAGAGTTATTTGCATGAAGCCATTTTATTTAAGAAATTTTCCGATGGTTTTATTGAAAGTTATTTGCTGAAAAAATATGACACACATAATATTGTAGAAAATACCATGGATCACTTCTTTAAAGGTATTGCATTATAAGAAGATAAACATCGTTTTAACGGCTTCAAGTCCGACATCAACGGGTTCAACACCCAATGTTTCTAAACTGTTTTTAACGTGATACATCATTGAAGATAAGAGAACTTCAAAAGACATATTCGATTGAGAAAAAAGTGTCTCTTTACCCTCTTTAATGTATTTTAAATTTAATATATCCTCATAGGTTTTTATCTCTTTTTGTTTTAATCGTTTTTCCAGTTCTATTTGCCAATTATTTTGCCAAGTTAAGAAAAGATATTCATCTTTGGCATCTTTTGCATGACTGAGTTTCCACTTTAAAATTTGCAAATTTTGGTATAAGTTTTGAAGTTTATTTTTATCATACGTCAGCGCAGTGATTTGATGCCCACTTTGAATATCGTACGCATCGTAAATCTCTTTGTATAAACCTAAGATTAAATAGTCATTTCTGTTTTTTATTTCAAATTTACTAAAAGCAATTTGCAAATACTCTTTGTAGGTGTGCAGTTGAATATTCTCAAAAGGTAAATTAAGAGTGTTGGTTAAGTTGTTTATTTCGGTATAAATTTGATTGGAGAGTTGTTTGTCATAGGCACTGGGGTTACGTTTATCAAGTTTGTCTTTAAAAACAATCAACTCTTTGGTGATTTGAGTGTAATCTTTTTTCATGCTGTTGGCTGAATTGGTTTGTAACATCTTCTCAACTCGCTCTTGTGTGGCAGAAATACACCCACTAAAAAGCACGACTACAACTATCCCAAAAAATATATTTCGAATTGTTATCACATAATTCCTTTGAGCTTTTGTTTCAAATACGTTATTGAATTATACCCTTATGATACTTATTGTTTAAAAAAACAATACTTTTTTAGTGCGTAAATGCTATAATCCCACAAATATTAGGAGGTTAAAATGCCAATTGTTATACCCAAACAACTTCCCGCTGTTGAAATTTTAGAAAAAGAAAATATTTTTATTATGAACGACAACAAAGCGTTACAACAAGATATTCGTCCTTTAAAAATTCTTATTTTAAATTTGATGCCCAATAAAGTCGAAACCGAAACACAACTCTTAAGACTGTTAGGAAACACCCCTTTACAAACTGAAATTATCTTGCTTAAAACGGCAACGTATCAGTCAAAACATACATCAGAAGATCACTTAGAGAGTTTTTATCAAACCTTTGATGAAGTCAAAAATCATACCTTTGATGGGTTGATTATCACAGGTGCCCCTATTGAAACCATGCCTTTTGAAGAGGTTTCTTATTGGGATGAATTAACCCAAATAATGGAGTTTTCTAAAACCAATATTACCTCTACTTTACATATTTGTTGGGGGTCACAAGCAGGGTTGTATTATCACCATGGGATTGAGAAATACGAACAAGACAAAAAAATCTTCGGCGTATTTGAACATGAATTGTTGAATAAAACCAATCCGCTTTTAAGAGGATTTGATGATGAAGCCTATATTCCACACTCACGCTATACCACAGTATTAAAAGAGGACATAGATAAAATTCCTGAACTTGAACTGTTGTTGTATTCAGAAGATTCAGGAGTGTGTTTGGTGGCATCAAAAGACAGAAAACATGTCTATATGAGTGGACATGTGGAGTATGATTTTGACTCATTGCAAAAAGAGTATTTCAGAGATGTTCAAAAGGGTTTGGACATACACATTCCCAAAAACTACTTTAAAAATGATGATACCACTAAAAATCCTACTGTAAAATGGCGTTCAACGGCACACTTATTGTTTGCCAATTGGTTGAACTATTTTGTCTATCAAGAAACACCGTTTGAGTTGAAATAGAAAACTATTTCTTCTCAACTAACGTTGTGGGCTCCCCTAAATAATACCCTTGGGCATAATCAATATCCAGTTCTTGAACTTTTGCTAATATACTTTTACTGGAAACAAACTCAGCAATGGTTTTTACACCAATTTTTTTGGCAAAATCAACGATTGTTTTCGTAACTAACTGAGATTTTTCATCCTTATCAATATTTTTTATCATACTTGCATCGATTTTCAGATAATCAAAATTGAGTTTGAGAAGATACTCAAAGTTTGAATACCCCGTACCAAAGTCATCGATGGAAATGGTTGCCCCATATTTTTTGACAATTTTGATAAAACGTATGATTTCATTGTAGTTATTTATCCCTTCAGATTCAAGTATTTCAAACGTTATATTACAGGCAAAATCTGATTGTTTAAATTCCTCTTCTATAAATTGGATAATTTCGTTATTGGCCATATCATCTTTGGTTAAATTGATAGAAAATTTATACTTTGTCTCTTTACAAATCGCAAAAGTTTTTTGAAGCATTATCAATGTAAGTTGAGAATAAATTTTATTCTCTTTTGAAATATCCAAAAAATGTATAGGAACAATATAGTCATCTTCCCCATTTTTGATTCTCATGAGTGCTTCATATTTAATCACTTCGAGTGTCTTGCAATCAACAATAGGCTGAAAAAGAGGTATGATTTTATCCTCATCTATGGCTCTCATCAGTCTTTGTGTCCAGCTTAATCTATTTTCATACGCTTTTAACGTTCTCATCTCTTCTGTATAGGTTAAATAGTGTTGTTTATTTTTTTTGGCAAGTTTTAGTGCCATATCCGCATTGGGAAGCAAAAGAGTCGATCCATGGGAAATACCAATAGTAAGATTGATAAATATCGTTTTGTCTTCAGATATTTTAAATTCATATTTTCCCAGATGACTGATGATATAAGAAGCAATATTTTCAAACTCTTCTAAATCCATTGAACCATGGGATATAACACCAAATTCATCGGCGTGCATTTTGTATAAGATGGACGTTTGAGGCAGAAGCTCTTTAAATTTATCTCTGTATTCTAAGAGTATTTTGTCGCCTATTTCATCACCATATAGATTATTAATTTGCTCAAATTTATCGATGTTAATTATCATAAATAATAACTCTTTGCCTTCATCCAAATCTTCCAACAAAGCTCTTCTGTTTTTTAAGCCTGTCAAATAGTCATAATAAAATTGATACTCAATGGAATCGAGCATTTCATTAAAAATAACTTGCATCGATTGTATTTCATTAATGTCATAATCGACGGTTACTCGTTGTTTTATATCACTGCTTTTTTTAATGATGTTTGCTGTTTTGATGAAGTTATTAATGGGTGCGAGTAAATATTTGTTAAAATTTAAAAATAAGAGTATAAAAATAACAAACGAAAAACAAATAATAAAAATCAAAAACAGATTAATCATATCATTAAGAGATATTTTCAAATCCGTTATGGGGTAATTAATATTAATCACACCCAATACATCCCCAGAAACTGCATTAACATGGCAAGATTTGCACTTATCATTGGCAATGACGGGAAAATAATATTTAATAATATCTGAGTTGACTATATCTAACGCTTCTTCCCCTTCAAAGGTCGTTTTAACATATTCATTGGTATTTCTTACATGTTTGTCTTTTTCAATGTCTCCAAAAATATCGGCAACTTTTTTACTTCGGTATATATTGATTTCAAGATTTTCATCCACTTTATTCAATCGGTGAATGACCTCTTGAACATCATCTTTATTCCACCCTTTTTGCATGGCAGAATACATGGATTCAAAAACCAATCTGCTTGTTTTTTTGGCATCGACTTTTGCAAGATTAATCACCACTTCTCTTTTGATATATTCAGTATAAGCAAAAGCAAGTCCCAAAGTTATTAATAAAATAACCATAATCATTTTTGCAGTAATTTGATTGTAGGTTGTGTTTTTTTTAGACATTATTATTCATCTTTCGTAGTCAACATAAAAGAAATTTTAGGAATACTCTAATAATAAATTCATTATTATTCCTATTGTTGTGTTCTACTTTTTTTTCAATTTATATTCGTTATTTTGTCTTATTTTATCATAAAAATTACAATTTTGGTAACATTTTAGTATTTTTATTTTTGAGTGGATTTTTGTATATATTTTATTGCAAATAATTGGAGTTGACTACACCAAACAAGATATAATATATTCATTTTTAAACGCAATAGTTTTTTATAAGCTTACATCTAAATCTTTACGCATAGCAACGGCAGAACAAGGACAAATACAACTAAACTCTTTAGTTTGTTTAATTAATTTTGGTAAATTGTCTTTATTTTCTACTTGAAATTCATATTTTAAAAAATATTTCTCTGCTGTGGTGGTAAGCAAATATAATGTTTTTATTCCTTGTTCAAACGAATAATTAAATAATGATAAAATCAGTGTGTCTCCAATTTTTTTATTTCGTAAAGCCTTATCAACAACAAATGAACGAAGCAATCCAATATTGCCATATATTTCCAAACCAATTGCACCTACAATTTTTTCTTCTTTTTTAGCAAGAATAAAATGAGTAAAATGTTCATCAATATCTTCATAAGGCAATTTATACTCACGAAGAAATAACTTCACATCTTCTAAATATTGCATTTCAGATGGAATAAATTCTATTTTGCTTTCCATTGGATTTAATTCCTCATTTTAGTATGTTAGTTATTATTTAAATTTTATCATAAAACATAAAATAATTTTCTTCTCTTGAAAAGCTAAAGGTATAGTTTTAGTAGGCATTCCTATCGAGGATGATGGGCATGAGAGAATACGCAAATAAAATAATTACAAACAAAATTTTAACTCTTTTTTTCCAATATAGTCTTTTTAATAAGTTCATCAATGGTATTTTCAGACACCGTATCAAAATCACTTTTATCATAAATATACATTAAATAAAGTCTGTTATCAACAAGTTTTAAATAAGAGATAAGTCTATATCCTGAACTTTTTCCACTCTTTTTGTCACTGTTAGCAATACGTACTTTATAAACACCTTGCCCTAAGTTTATTCCCAAATCTTGAGTAGTTTGAATAGATTGAATGAAAGTATCACAGTCCGTTTCGATATTTTTAAATCGTTTTTGAAGTTTTTTATAGCTTTGGTAAATGTCTCCGTCTCTTCAACACTAATACCAAATAAAGAACTCAAGAGATAGTCCTAACCTTTTTTGTGCGATTATGTTTAATATCATCAACTGCACACAAAATATTTTTTTCTATCTCTTTTAGGTTTTTCTCTTCATCAAACTGTTCAATTTTCACAGCTTTTTTTGGAAGTATCTCTAAAAAGGAAACAATTTTATCAAAATAGTCATCATTGATTTTAAGAGTCAATGTTTTCATTGCAAACCTTTCATATAAATTTTATGATTAGAAGTCAATTGTAGCATAAAATAAGACAGAAACCAAAACTAAATTTGGTTTCCTCTCTCACTCAAAAAAAATCTAACTCAACGACTTCAATTCCGCCAAAACTTTCTCCAATTTATCTTCAGCAGCTGCCAACCCTGCTTTATTTTCTTCAATAACACTCGCAGGAGCATTGGCTACAAATCTTTCATTGTTTAACATTCCAGATAGTTTTGATATTTCTTTTTCCAATTTTTCTTGTTGTTTTGTAAGCTTAGAAATAATCGGTGTCATATCGATTTCACCTGTTGGAATATAGACTTCTAAATTATCACTTACATCGGTGATTGAGTTTTCTTGTTTGGCATCTACAAACTCGATATTTTCAACTTTAGCCAGTTTTTCGATAAATGGTTTTGCTACAGCTATATCAATTAAATCTAATGTATTAATATCTCCAACAACATTAAATCTTATATAAGCTTTAGCAATTTTACTATTCCCCATATCAATAATAACTTTTGCTCGTCTAATTGCAACAATGGCCTCTTCAATAAGAGTAAACATAATTTCAATATTTTTATCTTTTTTAACATCTTTAGGGAAATTCATAATCATCAATGAATCACCCTTTTCAAGCGTTGTTCCACTTAATTTGTGATACAAATAATCAGAAATAAATGGCATAAATGGGCTGACCATTTTTAAAGTCTCTTTGAAAATTGCTCCAAGTTCCGTTACCGAATCTTTAGACGCTTTGGCGTATTCAATTCCCCAATCGCAAAATTCATTCCATACAAACTTGTATAAAATACTTGCGGCTTCATTGAATTTATACGTTTCAAGAGCATTTCTTACCTCATCTACGGCATCGCTTAATTTGCTTTGCATATAAATTCCAAGCGGTGTTTTGATTTTTATATCTTTTAAGTCAGGGAACGTGTCCACGTTTAATTGTAAGAAATTACTTGCATTGTAAAGCTTATTGGTGAAGTTTCTAAATTGCTCTAGGTTTTTAGCACCTAATTTTATATCTCTACCTTGAACACATAAATACGCTAAAGTAAATCGAATAATATCGGCTGAATGTTCATTGACCATATCAAGTGGGTCGATGACATTTCCTTTACTTTTTGACATTTTTGCCCCATGCTCATCACGTACAAGGGCATGCATATAAATATCTTCAAAGGGCAACTCTTTTTTGAAGTGTTCCCCCATCATCATCATTCTTGCAACCCAAAAGAACATAATGTCAAACCCTGTAATTAGTAGTGAATTTGGATAAAAATCGGCTTCATCGGTATCGTTGTAAAGCTCTTTTAGTTTTCCGTTATTTCCCCAACCTAATGGCGACATTGCCCAAAGTGCTGAAGAAAACCATGTATCTAAAACATCTGGGTCTTGTGTATAGTTTTTGCTTTTACATTTGGGACAAGCTTCTGGCTCATCGGCTTTATCTGCCCATTGATGATTGCACTCTTCACAGGTAAATACAGGAATTCGATGACCCCACCAAAGTTGTCTTGAAATACACCAAGGTCTTAACTCATCCATCCAAGCGGTGTATGAATTTATCCAATGAGCAGGGTGAAAAAGTGTTCCGTTGTGTTCACCACTTGCGGCTCTTTCTTTTGTCGTCTCTTTTGTTTTTCTAATAGACTCTTGCGCCATTTCTGAGCTTAAAAACCATTGTTGTGAAATGTATGGTTCAACGATATTTTTACATCGGTAACAATGCCCTACTTGGTGGATATGCTCATCTATTTTTACAATGTATCCTGAGTTTTCTAATGCTTTAACAATCACAGGTCTTGCTGCTAGTCTTTCAAGTCCAGCAAATTCTCCACAATATTCGTTTAAAATACCTTGTTCATCGAATACTTTGATGAACTCTAAATTGTGTCGTTTTCCTACTTCATAGTCGTTTTGATCGTGAGCAGGAGTTACTTTTACCACACCTGTTCCAAACTCCATATCCACATGAGAATCGGTAATAACTTTGATTTTTCTATCAGTAAGTGGCAATAATACTTCTTTTCCTACGATGGCTTTATATCGCTCATCGTCAGGATGAACCATAATGGCTGTATCGCCAAAATAGGTTTCAGGTCGTGTGGTTGCCACTTGAAGTTCTCCTGAACCATCGGCAAACTTATAAATCATATGATAAAACTTACCATTAATTTCTTCGTGTTCAACTTCAATGTCTGATAACGCACCATCGTGTGTACACCAGTTGACCATGTAGTTATTTTGTGTAATATGCCCTTCGTTGTATAAAGAGATAAATGCTTCTTTAACGGCTTCTTTTAAGCCCTCATCCATCGTAAATCGTTCACGTTTCCAAGCAGGAGTAACGCCCAGTTTTCTCATTTGGTGTACAATATTTCCACCCGAAGTCTCTTTTTGTTTCCAAGCTCGCTCTAAAAACTTCTCACGTCCAATCTCTTCTTTGGTGGTACCTTCGGCTAACAATTGTTTTTCAACAACGTTTTGAGTTGCAATTCCCGCGTGGTCTGTTCCTGGTTGCCAAAGCGTTTTGTACCCATCCATTCGTTTGTATCGTGTAATAATATCTTGTAAGGTAAAAGTTAGCGCATGTCCAATGTGCAAAGACCCTGTTACATTGGGAGGTGGCATCATAATTGAAAATGTTTTAGGTTTGCCATTGGCATCTTTTTCTTGAATTGAGGCATTCCCGTCAATTTCAAAATATCCTCGGTCTTCCCATATTTTATAAAATGTATCTTCTACTTGTGATGGTTCGTACTTTTCACTCATGTATTGTCCTGTTTGCTTAAATATTCGCGATTATAGCCAAAAGAAGTTTATAGTTAGTTTTGAAAAAAAAGATTACACACCCTTATAAATTAAACAAACTTTTCATATTATGATCAAAAGTGACATTTAATCAAAGTTTTATTATGTTGTTTTTGTTATAATTCTAAGCAACTTTAACGCTTAGGTCAATATGAAAAAGTATATCAATAGCCGAACCATTTTTTTGTCATCGCTTATTTGCATTGTGCTTATATTTTACTCGTTAAGTTATAACTTTTTCTTAACTAACTTTATTCATATTGAAAATATCCAAAATGAAAAAAACATCCACAATTTAGTCAATCATTTTAATTCAAACTTCGATTCTTTGGTAAATGTTTCCAATACTTTTAAACAAAATGGATTTAATATTCCTCATATTGAAAATTTAAATCAATTGGGATTGGATTTTATCATTTATCAAAACAACAACAATAAAAATATTTTTTCACAATACAGTCAAAACACTGAAACTTCCGATACTACACGTTTCGAAACAACCCTCTTTGAAACCTATGCTTCTATGCCTGAAGTACGTACAATCTTTACTTTTGAAAAAACACTTTTTTATGTGGTTAAAACAAAAATCAATAAAAATCTCAATTTATACGTAGGGAAAGTTTTAAATCATCAAAACTTAAAACAACTCTCCATTGATTTTGAACAACTCTATATCGGAAATCAAAAAGAACTGGGAAATGTAACAATAAAACTCTCTTCAAAATATATTCCAAGCATCTTAATAGAAGTTTTACTTTCCGATACACAAATTCATAACACTTTGTTATTTCAAGATGACACCTCTCACGTTTTGTTTTGTGTTAATACCATTAATCAACGTCAATACGTTAATGAAGGCAAACGAACCATTCATATTGTCAATGTTATTATGGCACTGTTTTTAACCATAATTTTATATGTCGTATACAAATCTCAAGTCGTTTTTAGACGAATGTTGCAAAAAGATAAAAAAGCGCTTGAAATCAAAGTAGAACAACGCACCAAACAACTTGAAGCAGTGGTCAAAAAAGTTAAAGTTTCCAATCAGCAACTCCATGAGTTAGCCTATACCGATTTTTTAACCAAGATACAAAATCGACGAAGTTTTTTTATGAAAACCAGTGAACTACTCAATGAAGCCAAAATCAAACAACAAAGTGTATGTATTTGCATGATTGATATTGATAATTTTAAAAAAATCAACGACGAATATGGGCATGATATTGGGGATAAAGTCCTCATTGCTTTTGCGTCTGTTGTAAGCAATGAATTAAGTGGGCATGAAATATTTGGGCGTTTAGGGGGAGAAGAGTTTGCACTTGTTTTCCCTAATACCCTTTTAAAAGATGCTCTTACGAAAATTGAGCATCTGCGTCAATTAATTGAAAATATTATCATTAAAATCGATACCAAAACCAAATTGACATTTACTGCCAGTTTTGGGGTAAGCGATAATTCAACCAGTCATAATATTGACAAAATTCTTCACAGTGCCGATGAACTGCTCTATACGGCTAAACACTCAGGAAAAAACAGCATACGAAGCCGTTTTAATAACAGTGACAAGTGAACAGTAAGAAGTAAGAAGTAAGTAGTGAGAAGTGAGAAGTGAGAAGTGAGAAGTGGAAATCGTACCAATCACCACTCACTTCTCACGATTCACTACTTACTACTCACCCTTAATTAATCCTGCCTCTTTTAAAAAAGGGGAATGTATAAAATCCATTTTTTTAATTCTGTCATACTTGGCATAACTTAAATACAAAATATCTTTGGCTCGTGTGACGGCTACATAAAACAGTCGTCTCTCTTCTTCTATACTTCCACCTTTGCTCATAAGTTTTCGATTGGGAAATCGCCCGTCCATCAAATCGATGACATAGACCTCTTTAAACTCTAAGCCTTTTGAGGCATGCACACTTAAAAGATTGACGCCATCGCCTTCACTCATTTCACTGCCACCTAAAATCATAGCATTAATAAACTTGCCTAACTCCGTATAATGGTGTGCCAATGTTTTGAGCAATTGTAATTTTCTATCAATTTTTAAAGCCGCACTGTGTTTCACACTTTCATTGATACTGCCATCTTTTTGAGTGGCTCGTTTGGTACTCAAACTCTCTTTTAGAAGTTTAAAAAGTTCTGATTTGGCAATGTGTTCTATAACTGAATTGGGGTTTTTGACTCGTCGCAACTCTTTGATGCTTTTATAAAACTCATACACAAACTCTCCCCCTTCGCGACTGAGTTTTGGGTGTTTTAATAAAGGATTGGCTAAAAATTTCTCTTCAAAACCACTCTCTTTGAACTTTGAAATACTGCCTAATTCAATAAAATCATCAAACAAACCCAACTGGATATTTTTGACTTTATTTGACACATAAGGATTGTTAATTTTCTCATCAGGAGAAAACAATCCTTGAAACAAATTGCCATTGCCCAATTTAATCAACGCATCAAAAATATCTTTAGCGATGGCTTTTCCTATGCCTTTTCCATACTCCAAAATATGAATAACCGCCATCATATCATTGGGATTAATCAACAATGTCATAATATCTAATGTAAATTTTATCTCCAAAGAATCAAAAAAAGAGTGTCCTCCCTTTCTTTTTGCAGGAATACCATACTCTCTTAAATTAACTTCAATCCCATCCGCACTGGAGTTATTTCTATAAATTATGGCAATCTCATTGTGTGGGGTGGTGCTTTGAGAAATCAGTTTAGAAATGTACTCATACTGTTCAAACAGCTCATTAAAGCTTAAAAGTTTAGGTTTAAACTCATTTTCTTGACGTACCACTTCAAGTTTTTTTTCGTAGATACGTTCATTGTGCTCAATCACTTTAGTTGCAAGTTCCAAAATGGGTCGAGTAGAGCGATAGTTTTTTTTCAATGTAAAAACATTGGCATTAGTATATCGTTTTGAAAAGGTTGAGATAATTCCAATATCTGAACCATTAAACGCATAAATACTTTGGTCATAATCGCCTACACAAAAAAGAGATTGAGGTTTAAATGCTTCAAGCAAACGCCCTTGTAAAGAGTTGGTATCTTGATATTCATCGACTAAAATCTCTTTAAATTCAAAATGATTCTTACTCAACGTATCGAGCATAATGGTTAATAAATCATCAAAATTGGCATAACCATATTTTTTCTTTAATTCATTAAACTCTTCTACCACGTCTTCATAAATGGGTGTATAGAGTTCATGTGAAGCATTTTTTGATAAAATCCACTCTCCAAACGTTTCATTGTGTGTGGAGTTTAAAAATAAAGAGTATAACTCATATAAATAACCTCCATCATAAGGATTGGCTTGTTCATCTCTGTTATAAAAAACTCTTTTTTCATAAATGGATTTAAACAATGTTTTGAGTTCATTGGGTTGTTTAAGGGTAATATTAATCTCTTTTTGTTTTAACAACTTATACGAAACACTGTGAAAAGTTCCAGCAGTTATGGACTTGGCAATCTCTTTTCCAAAAAACTTTGCCACTCGTGCAACCATTTCTGCTGCGGCTTTATTGGTAAAGGTTAAAAGTAAAATTTCATTGGGCTGAACCCCTTGGTTGATTAAATTAGCAATTCGACCTACAATCGTAGAGGTTTTCCCTGTACCCGCACTGGCTATAATTAAATTGTATCCGCTTTGGCACGTTGCAGCTTGGAGTTGTTGTTCATTAAGATTTGATAATGGCATTAAAAATTAGTTTTCATGTAGTGGTTTTTCATTTTGCAATGGTAGCAAAAAGTTCATTTAAAGCTGATTGGACTCTTTGATAATTTCAAAACTTTACTCGTTGTTTTAATTTGAAAAAAGCGATTATTGCAATGACGAATAAATAACCATATTGTGCTTGACTGAGCGATTTTTGTGCCATTATAAAATGTATGGTCACCAAAAGTAAAACAACATAGATGGCTTTATGATAAGGATAATATTGTGCGTACCATTTTGGGACAGAGGTTACTGCCATAAAAAGTAAAATAAAAAACGCACTCATACCCAAATAGATAAAGGGCTTGTCCAAACTCTCTTTAATAACAAAATTCATATCAAATTGGGCATCTAAGACAATAAAATTGCTTAGATGCAAAAAAGCATAAAAAAAAGCAAATAATCCAATTTGTCTTCGATAAGACATTAAATTAATTTTTCTTTTTATCAAAGAAATGGTTGTTGTTACAAAAAGTAAAATAATCCCCATCACACCTGTAAACGTATAGATAAATTTTATGGGGTCAATGGCACTTTGAAAATAAAACAGCTCAGCACTTAAATAAATAAGAGGAAGCAATAAAAAAATAAATAACCCTACTCTCATTAAAAATACCTTGTCAAATCCATATCTTTGTACAAATATCCAACTTCTTTTTCATACCCATTAAACAACAAAGTATCTTGTTTTAAAAATTTTCCCAATACTCGCTCTTTTTTTTGGCTCCATCGTAGATGATCCACTTTTGGATTAACATTGGCATAAAACCCATACTCTTTGGGATTCTCTTTTTGCCAAGAATTAAGAGGTTCAACATCAGTAAATGAAATCTTAGCAATGGACTTAATCGATTTAAACCCATATTTCCAAGGCACAACCAAACGAAGTGGGGCTCCATTTTGATTCTCTAAAGTTTTTCCGTATAATCCCACACAAAGAAGTGTTAAGGGATTCATCGCTTCATCAAGACGTAATCCTTCCACATAAGGGTAATCAATGGTTGCAAAAATCCCTCGAGTTTGATCAGGAAACATTGTTTCATCGTATCTGGTTTCAAAACGTATGTATTTGGCTTTTGAAAGCACTTTGGCATCACGAATAAGTTGATTTAACTCAAAGCCTATCCAAGGTACGACCATCGACCAACCTTCAACGCATCTAAAACGATAAATTCGTTGTTGCAAAGGGTATTTTTGAATCAGTTCTTCAACATCCATCTCAAAAGGTTTTTCCACCAAACCATCAACCACAATACTCCAAGGCTTTGGTTTAAGCGTATGTGCCAAACCTTTAACCCCTTCTTTTGAAGTAGTAAACTCATAAAAATTATTGTATGAAATGATTTGTTCAAAGCTGTTCAGTGTTAAATTATTGGGATTCGTATCTTTGACATAGTTTAAATTAGACATAGGAAGATTTTCTTTGGCAAGTAAGTCAACCAAAGCACTGTTGGCAACTAAACTGGCTACTCCCAGTTTTAAAAACTTTCGACGATTATCAAAAAGCTCTTTAAGGGTAATATCATTGCTTGTTAAACTTTTCATGCTAACTCCTTTACACTTCTAACCTTAAGTATAGTCAAAAAGTGTAAAGAAACACTTTAGTGATTGGGTTTAAATCCTTTTATAAAAATTTATATATAATAATTTAAGTAATACTAAGAGTAATATTTATATAATACTTAAAAGGAGTAAATAATGCATACTATTACACTCAAAGCCGATGATAATTTCTTTAAAACACTCAACGAGTTAGTATCTAAATTGGGAACATCAAGAAGTAGCCTTATACGCAATGCTGTCATAAACTATAAAGAAATGCTTGAAAAAGAACAACTTAAAGAACAAATAAAAAAAGCCTCTTTAAAAGTTCGTAATGAGTCAATTCAAATAACCAACGAGTTTGATAACACACTTGAAGATGGATTAGACCATGTTTAAAAAAGGTGAAATTTATTTAGCCCAATTAAATCCTAAAAAAGGAAATGAAGTGGGAAAACTTCGCCCTATTCTTATTTACCAAACGAATATGTTAAATGAAATAGCCCATCCAACAACAACAATTTTACCTCTAAGTACTCATCTAATCGATGAAAGTTATCCTTTACGTTTTAGAGTACAAAAAAGAGATAAACTTCAAGCAACAAGTGAAATTTTATGTGACCAAATTCGTACAATTGATAACCAAAGAATTATTGACGAAAAGCTTACTACACTAACAAAAGAAGAAATGGAACAAGTTGATATGCAAATTATGATTGTGTTGGAATTGATTTAACGTTTTTATATTATTTTATTTAACTTTGACATAAAAATTTTCGCTAAAACTTCTATGTATTTTATGCTTGTTTCTTTATTAACCCACTCAACTGCCAAATTTTAGAGTTCATTTGACTTTTGCGTCATCTGTAATCAATTTTTAACGTAAGTGAAGTAAAATTTACACTTAACTTCACTTCTTTATTTTGTTAATGATTGGGTTTAAATCCTTTTATTAAAATACCCAAATATTTAACACTCCATGCCAAAAGGGCTAAAACTAAAAGTAACGCACTGTGGTTAATCCAAAAAATATAATCCAAACTGAAATTCAAAGAGAAACTGGCAAACAGTCGAACCAATACAATCAGCTGAATAAAAATGAACATCGCAATAGCGATTTTATCGGCATGAGGTGTTCGTCCAGAGTGCCCTAGAACAACGCGTGTGCCAAAACCAATGAGTATCGTTAAAAAGTATCCCAGTGCAAATGTGTGCAAAGAGGCTTTTTCAAAAATTATCCCCCAATTAAAAAGTGCACTAAGAGATTCAATGACTGAAATGAAAAATCCTAATGGAATCCAATATAAAGAGATAAACAGTACCCACATAATGGCACTGGTTTTAAAAACAGGCAATTTCCATTTGAACAGTTCATACGTAAAAAATAAAAACAAAGGGATATCTGCCAAAAAGTAAAGTTTGGGTTCACCGATGGTAACTACAAGTAATTTTACAAACAACAAAGCATATACTTTTTCCATTAAATATTTTGATTTATTGATTTTATATCCAGGCACTTTCATGGAAGTAAAAAAAGGAATCATACGTTGAGAAATGGCAAAAATAATAATAAATAAAAAGAGATAAAATCCTGCATGAACAGCAAATTGTTGGAAAAACAGATTGTATTTAAAATCAAATAAAGAAACTAAAAACAACGCATTGGCAGTGAGTCCTGTGGCAAATCCTACCAACACCCACTTGGTGTCGTACTTATCTTTGACAATAGAGTTTTGATAAATGGCAAATAAAGTCTTGAAACTCAATATTTGCGCAACAAAAATTAACAATAAGCCAACAATATAAATATCCCAAGAACATAACAAGGCAATCAAAAAAAGGTAAGAACCTACAAAATAGAGAAAAAATTGTTGCATATACACTTTAGGATTAATGTTGGCTTGAATCAGAAATCTTGGAAAAACGACAAATAAGAAACCCAAAAAGAATTGAATAAATAAAACAAAAATAAAGGCATACGCATGAAACGTCATCAAAGAAGTATGCACGGTAATGACATTTGAATAGGATAAAAATAGCACTAACATAAATGCCATAAACAAAATAATACCATTGGCAAAAAAAGGTTGATGGGGCTGGGCAGAAAATCTTTCATACCAAGTTTTTAACATAAATTCTCCTCATAAAAAAAGGGCCACCAAATTGCTTTGGTAGCCCTTTAGCAATAGCGTAATTATACGGCTATTTTGTCATTAAAACCTTGATTAATGACAAGTTCCACAACAAGAAGTTGAAGTAGCATCTTTAATTGCTGCTAATGCTTCATCATAATTTGGCTCTTCAGTAATTTCTCCACAAATGTCTTTGTATGTTACCACACCACTTGCATTGATAACGAAGATTGCTCTGCACGTTACCCCTGCTAATGGTCCATCTGCAATTAAAACTCCGTAAGCATTGGCGAAATCTTTTGCTCTAAAGTCAGATCCAACCGCTAAGTTTTCAATTCCTTCAGTTGTACAAAATCTTCCCATTGCAAAGGGTAAATCCATAGAAACGACTACGACTTCAGCATTTTCAACTTTTGCAGCTTCTACGTTGAATTTTCTGGTTTCAGCAGCACATACAGGAGTATCTAAAGAAGGTACTACTACAACGATTTGTGCTTTACCTTGTTCTCCACCGATTTGGATTTCCGATAAATCTTTTGCTACAACTTTAACAACCGGTGCTTTATCACCTACGTTAATTTCTGTCCCTGCTAAGTTAACTAAATTACCTTTTAGTTTTGTTGTTGCCATATTATGTCCTTGTATTTAAAATTTAAGTTCCGTATTGTAATAAATTAGGATAAAAGTTATCTTAATTTAAAAATGTACTCAAAAATGACACTATTTTTTAAGCTTAATGCCCTCTTGTACGTTTTCAATTTTATCTTGTGAAATGAGTTTTGTCAATACTGCTTTAAAGTTTTTTTTGCTCAATCCAAAGATTTTAGTAATCACATCGGCATCGCTTTTTGAAGTGTAGGGTAAAAAGCCTGAGTTTTTTTCTAACAAAGAAAGCACTTTATTGACTGCGTCATCATCCCCTTTTGAACCCACTTTTTGTAAAGCAATATCAAGTTTTCCATCTTCTCTTACTAATTTGATAAACGCTTTTTTCTTATCTCCCACTTTAACTTTTTCAAAAATTTCATTGTGAAAAATCATTCCTTCGTAGTTGTTATTAACAATAACTTTAAAGCCCATGGGAGTTTTAGCAAAAAGTAAAATCTCGACCTCATCGTTTTGTTTAAAATGTTGTGTATCTTTTTGTAAAAATGAAGTGATTTTTTCAACGCCTATAAGTCTCCCACTGTTTTCATCTTCAACCACTCGAATCAAACGCTTTTCACCCACCACAAAAGGGGTTTTTTGTTTATTTTTAGGCACCAACAAATCTTTGGGCAATCCCCAATTCATAAAGGCTCCAAATTTTGAACTATCAACCACTTCTAAAAATCCAAACTCATCTTTTTTAGCATAGGGAGTCAAAGTCGTTGCCACCAATCTGTCTTCTGAATCGGTATAAATAAACACCTCTATGATATCACCCACTTGCATTGAAGAGGTAATATATGCATTGGGCAAAAGAACGCTCTCTTCTTCATTTTGAGACACCAAATACAATCCTGGTTCAGTTACTCGATTGATTTGCAGTTGATTGATTGTTCCCAATTCTATTGTTTTATTCATTTTTTTCCTATTTCTTAAATATTTTTACCACGATTAAGCACATAATTGCAACCATAATAATAGAAGCCCCCGAACTGATATTATACACATACGAAACCACCAATCCTAAAAGAGTAAAGGCTGTTGCCAAAAGAGAACTTATTATCATCATGGAAGAGAGTTTATTGCAAAAGCTTTCTGCTAAATACGTGGGGATAGTCAACAGTGCAATCACTAAAATCAAGCCCACAACTTTTATCGCAGCAACCACCGTCAAAGCCGCCATAATTAAAATCAAGGTATAAAAAAATTCGACGTTAATCCCTCTTAATTTGGCAAATTGAGCATCGTAGGAAATCGCCAAAAACTCTCTGTAAAAAAAGACCACTAACGCGATAATAAACCCATCTAAAATCCCCATATACCAAATATCTGCTTGTGGTACAGCAATAATCGAACCAAACAAATAACTCATCAAATCCACATTATATCCGGGGGTTAAATCCACAAAAACAATCCCCAAAGCCATACCAAATGCCCACATAATTCCAATAATTGAGTCAATTCGGCTTTTGTTATAAAGGGTTAAAAAAGAAATAATAATTGCCATAATAACCGCAAAAACCGTTGCTCCCAATAACACAGGAAGACCCAAAAAAATAGCAATACCAATGCCCCCATATGAACTGTGTGCAATGCCTCCTGCTAAAAAGGTGATTTTATTGACCACCACCAATGACCCCATAATCCCTGCGGCTATGGAGATAAAAATACCTGCTAAAATGGCATTTTGTATAAATTCATACTGTAATGCGTCTAACACTTTTTTCCTTTAATGACAACCGCATGAGTTTTTCTCTCCCAATGCGCTCAATAACTCAACTTCACACAAATGAGTATCTTCATTAAGCGAACTGTTGATATGCCCTAATGTGTGATAAACCAATGTTTTATTAATATGTGCCACGTTTTTTGCATAATTAAGCAGTACAGAAATATCATGGCTGACCACCACAATAGCAATGGTTTGACTTAACTGCTTAAGTAAATCATACACCTCTTTTTGTCCTTGTACATCAATACTCGCCGTAGGTTCATCCAATAACATAATTTTAGGATTGGCACACAACGCACGTGCAATAAAGACTCGTTGACGTTGTCCTCCTGAAAGATTGCCAATTTTCATATGAGCATAGGCTTCCATACTGACTTGTTGCAACGAATTCATTGCACACGCTATTTCCTCTTTGCTGTATCCAAAAACTTTTTTTTGACCACCAATATATCCCATAAGTACAACTTCAAGTGCAGTAATAGGAAAATTAATATTTAAATTGGTATTTTGAGGAACATATCCCAATAAACTCTTATCGACATTAACCTTGATATCTCCACTTTTAGGTTTTAACAATCCCAATATCAGTTTTAATAAGGTCGATTTTCCCCCTCCATTGGGTCCTATAATTGCCAGAAAATCATTTTGATTGACAGTTAAATTAATATTTTCTAAAATCATCTGCTCTTTTTCATAGGCAAAAGAGAGATTATTGACCTCTATGTACTTCTCCAACTAAATCATTCCTTTAAATGTTTTATAAATATCGTTAAGAAGCGTGTATAAAATCCCCACATATTCGTGAATGGCTTGTTGAGTGTTTAACAAATATTTAGCACTGATTAAATGATAAAAACTCACTTCTTCTTGATACAAAAAATGTGTCGGTGCTGCAATGACATTAACGCCTTCATTTTTAAAAATCAACATAGCCCTTGGCATATGAAGGGCACTGGTTACGAGTAACAAAGGTTTGCTTTGAATAATATGTTTCACTTCAATGGCTTCTTCAACGGTATCTTTAGGTGTAGCTTGTACAATAATATCCTCTTCGTGTACCCCCAATTGAATCAATTTCTCTTTGGTTTCTTGAGCTTCACTGATTTGTTTTGCCCCTTCATATCCCGATGTTATAATTTTAAGATTATTGATTTGTTGGTACAAGCGTAATACTTCATAGGCTCTGTTTTGAAAATCGCCTCCTAAAAGCAAAACATACTCAATGCCTTGAATATCATCACTGATTTTAGGATAAACATCCTCAAGCGGTTTTACTAAGGCATTGGAAAAAGGAGCAAAACTAATAAGAAAAAACCACACTAAAGTAAGCGATAAAAAGAGTTTAGCTTTTTTCATTTTATTGGCAATTAAAAAATACAATGCCAATAAACATAACATTAATCCAATTGAAATGGGCATAATAAAAAAAGAGATTATTTTTTTTAATGTAAAACTCATATGTTATTTCCCTATTAAAACAGAAGTATATCCTACCACTCGTGAATCATCTCCACTGGCATCATAACTGGTACGATAATCTATAATTTGTGATTTTAAATGGTTTTTTACAGCATATTGGGCAATGGCTTTCACCCCAATCATTCCACACGCTTCACATCCCGAATCGAGTTGTTCCAAATTAAGATTTTGAATGGCTTGTAAAAAAATACCATCTAAATAATTCGCATCTTCTTGAGAATAAAAATGACTCAAATCTGTACTGATAACGACAAAATTTTCGGATTCTAGCATAATATAACTGATAATCTTGCATAAGGTTAAATAATCAATTTTACCGTAAACAATTTCAACCACACTCGCATGAGGAAAATAGTTTTTTATAAAAGGCATTTGTGTTTCTGTGGAGTGTTCACTGTGAGCTAAAGGATTAAAAAAAAGCGTATCAAAGTGCTCTTTAAGTTCATGTGAATAGTCCAAATCCATCGTTAAATTTCCCAAAGGTGTCTCATATTCATCGTACAAAGCAATACTTGCCCCTTGCAAAAAAACACGATGAGAAGGACCTATGACAATAAAGCGTTTGATTTTTTGATTTTCAATGCAACGATACACTTCATTGGCAGTTAGTCCACTGTAAACATATCCTGCATGAGGAGAAATAATTGCTTTTGGCTCTTTTATGTTGATCTTTTTTGCTTGTGCTTTTGCATTAACGTGTTCAAAAAAGGCGTGTAACTCTTTAATATTATTGGGATAAAACGATCCGCTGACAGCATTTTTTCTAATTTTCATCAAAAACTCCTTCTGGTTTTTTGTTGCAAAAAGGACATTTGCCTTGAACCAAATGATTAAATACCACATTAAATTGTTCTCGTTTGATTAATGCCCCATGGCATTGTGTACAATACGTTATATTATCAAAAGAAACATTCCCTACATAAACATAGTTTAATCCCACTTCTTTTCCAATCGCATATGCCTTTTGTAATAAAGCTAAAGAAGTTTTGGGTAAATTTTGTTCTTTAAACTCAGGATGAAATGCACTGATATGCCAAGGAGTATTTTCATCCAATTCATTGCGTATAAAAGAAGCAATGGCGTTAAGTTCTTGCAAAGAATCATTTTTTGTAGGGACAATTAATGTTGTCACTTCCAGCCAAATACCAAGCGATTTTAATGTTTTTAAATTTTTCAAAATGGGATCAAGTTTACCCCCTAATTGCTTATAATAGTTGGGGTTAAAACTCTTTAAGTCAATATTGCACGCATCAATAACCCCTTTCATATCGATAATAACCTCATGGCTTTCATACCCATTGCTGACATAAATATTTTTCAATCCTGCTTTTTTGGCTTCAACCGCAATATCTTTAGCATAAGGATAAAAAATTGTAGGCTCATTGTACGTATAAGAAATCGAGGCACATTTATATTTTAATGCCGATTGTACAATATCCGAAGGAGAATAATAGTGTCTGTTATCGATATGTTTTTCTTGAGAAATACCCCAGTTTTGACAAAAAGGACAATGAAAATTGCACCCAATGGTTCCCAAAGAGAGCGTTTTAGTATTGGGCAAAAAGTGATAAAGTGGTTTTTTTTCTACGGGGTCAATATTTAAAGCAGCCAAATGTCCATACACCAAACACTCAATTGTGCTGCCACTGTTTTTATTAACACCACACAGACCTACTTGATTGGGACTTAAATGGCAATAGTGATTACAAAGAAGACAGACTAATTTTTCATCTTTTTGTGTAAAATATTGCATATAACTCCTTTTAACGCTATTTTATTTTATCAACCTTATATGTATATATGATGGCGTTATTCTCTAAACATGCCACACTTACCCCTGCTTTTGCACACAAATGTTCAAAAAAAAGCTTAAAGGTAGGCAGTTGTTCCCAAACTTGAGGTAAAAAAGTTGCTTGATGATTGCCATACTGTAAAATAACTCCATCCACATAAGGGTGAATTTGTGTTTTTAAATTCTCAACCGAATCATAAAGCAGTTTTTGTGGTTCACTTAACAAAGAGAGCTCTACTTCAATTGATTCAAACTCCTGTTGACTTAAGGGATTAAAGCGAGGATCTTTAAAAGCAGCGGCTTTGGCATTGCTGATTATATCATCATACAGTGTTCTGTGGGCAATTAAAGATCCTATACATCCTCGTAATTGTCCATGAAGCATCAACGTTACAAAGGTTGCTTTGGCTTGATTGAGAAAAGGGTATTGTTCTATCAGTTTGGTTTTATCAAGCAATGAAGTGTTGAAAAGATTTTCTTCTATTGCCCCTTTGGCAATACGAAGCAACACGGCATTAAACTCTATTTGTTTCATAAAAGCTCTTTGATTGCTTTAATAAATTTTTCACTGTCATTGACACAACTGCAGACTTTATACTCTTTAATCTTTAAATCGTGCGCCACCTCTTTATATTCAATGCCCAATTCATAATGCGTTTCAGAATTATCAATAATAAAAGCAATGGGATAGATGAGTACTTTTTTATTTTCAAACTGTTCCAAAGAGCTTTCCAAAGAGGGTTCTAACCATTTTAAGGGACCCACTTTGGATTGATATGCCAAATTGACAGATTGAAACTGTACATTTAAATCCAACAATTTATTTTTTAAAATCTCAACATGTTCATTGACTTGTTTTTCATAAGGATCACCGGCATTAACAATTTTTTGAGGCAATCCATGCGCAGAAAAAATTAAATTATATTCATGAGGATTATCCACTTTTGAACAAATTTCATCAATAATAGCACTGTTATAGGTATCATTTTTATAAAAGGGTTCAATCACGCGAATCGAAAAAGCCTCTTTAGCTATGGCTTCAAAATCTTCAACACTGGATTTTGTTGTTGTTGTAGAATATTGAGGATACAAAGGTAACAAAATAACCTCTTTGATGCCTTTTTGTTTAATTTGTTCCACACATTTTGCAGCAAAAGGGGGCGTATAACGCATGGCTTGTGTAACATAAATATCGGGTAAGCTTTTTTGCAATTTATCAATGAGTTGTTGGGTTAATTCATTAATAGGTGATTTTCCACCAATAGCAGCATAATTTTCCCATGCCGAATTTTTTCGTGAAAAAACAATCAATGAAGCAATCATAGAACGCAACAAATCACTCTTCATGGTTAAAATGTTTTTATCGTTAAACATATTGCGTAAAAACATCTCTAACTCCTCTTTATTTCGAGGTCCACCCATATTTAATAATACTAAGGCTTTTTTATACTCTTGCATCATTTTTCCTAATCATTGTTTAACGTAATGGTTTTATTGCTGCACCAAGAAGCCAATGCTTCATCGTGCGTTATTAAAAGGATACCACACTTATGCAAAAATTTCATCAATAACTGCATCACTTCAAGGGCAATCACATTATCCAAAGCCGAGGTGGGTTCATCTACTAGCAACAACTCCGGTTTCATTAATAAACTTCTTAAAATCGAGCAACGTTGCAATTGTCCCCCACTTAACTCGTGTGGCTTTTTTTCTAAAAGCTCTTTTTGTAAGGAGAGTTTTTGGGCATAATCATCCAAATCATCTAAAGAATCAACCACATCTTTAATTTGTTCTATAATCGTATACGTTGGATGAAAAGAGCTGTAGGGGTCTTGATAAATTGAGCTTGTCTTTAATGCTTTTATCTCTCCTTGCAATGGCTTTAGGTTATTGCATATGAGTTCAAACAGCGTTGTTTTACCACAACCACTGGGTCCAACAATAGCAGTAACTTCTCCTTGATTAAGAGTCAAATCAAAATTGTGATAAATTAAGTGATTCTTTGAATATCCAAAAGATAAATTCCTAATCCTTAATACTTCTTTCATTTAACCCCTTTTTATTTGTTTTTAACATTTACACCATTCCATAAAAAGAGTATATTTAATCCTATTTAAAAGTTTAATTAATATAAAATTAGGTAATATGATGTCGATAAAAAACAGGAGGAGATATAAAATGAAAAAAATCATTTTAGGAACATTAATTGGTGCAGCTTCACTTATGGCTGCTAACTGGGCACCATGTGCAGCATGTCACGGTGCAAATGCTGAAAAACCAGCTTTAGGAAAATCACAAGTCATTAAAGGTTGGCCAGCAGATAAAACTATCGCCTCATTAAAAGGTTATAAAGATGGATCGTATGGTGGGGCTATGAAAGGTCTTATGAAAGGTCAAGTTGCAAAATTAAGTGATGCAGATATTGCTGATTTAGCCGACCAAATTTCTAAATTCTAATCGCTTTTAGTCTTAAAAAACGCGAACACAAAAAAGGGAAAGAGTGACACTCTTTCCCTTTTTTACTTTTAACTTCATCAACTCTTAAGAATCCACTTGATTTCTTGTATAACTAAAAATTATAAGATTAGGAAAAGTTAATCTTGCTAAAATTTTTTTTAAATACAGCTAAGGAGAACGAAATGAAAAAAATCATTTTGGGAACAGTAATCAGCGTAGGTGCTTTAATGGCAGCTTCTTGGGCACCTTGTGCTTCATGTCATGGAGCAACAGCAGAAAAATCTGCTTTGGGAAAATCTCAAATTATCAAAGGATGGGAAGCTTCAAAAGTCGAAGCGGCTTTAAATGGGTATAAAAATGGCACCTATGGCGGAGTTATGAAAGGTGTAATGAAGGGACAAGTATCACGTTTAAGTGATGAAGATATTAAAGATTTGGCGCAACAAATCTCAAAATTCTAAACCAAAAAGAGTGAAAAGATTCACTCTTTTTTGCTCTTTTCTTCTTTAGGTTTCATTGATTCTTTGAGTTTTTTTTCTCGATTAATGGCGTCATTTAAATCTTCTTGAGAATCAAACAACAATCCATCCATCATCTTTTTGGTATCATCAAACTGTCCGCCTTTGGCTCCCCAAATAAAAATCCCTAAAATGGCAAAACTAATAAACAGTCCTACAATCAACATCATGGTTAATACATCATTCATCTTTTATTCTCACTTTTCATTTTTTATTCTCATAGAATTTGCCACAACCAACAATGAACTTAAACTCATCGATAAGGCAGCCACTAATGGTATGACAAAACCCATCATGGCTAAAGGAATGGTAATCACATTATAAACCAGTGAAATTCCCAAGTTTTGCTTAATAAATTTATAGGTTCGTTTTGAGATAACAAAAGCCTCTTTTAAACTTTTTAAACTGTTATTTAATAATACCACATCCGACACACTGATCGAAATATCTGCGCCATTGCCCATGGCAATAGAGACATCACTGTTGCTCAATGCCACAGCATCGTTCACCCCATCTCCTGCCATAACCACAATTTCACCTTGTGATTTAAGCGTTTTGATATATTGGGCTTTTTGTATGGGATCAATGCCACATACAAATTGAGTTATTCCCAGTTGAGTTGCAATTTTTTGAGCCACTTTTTCATTGTCTCCTGTGAGCATGATTAGTTGCATACCACTGTTTTGAATATACGAAACAAACTCTTTGGCATCGTTTTTAATCTCATCTTCTAACTCAAATGTAGCAACAATGTTTTCATTGATGGCAAATAAATAGACACTGTTATTGGCATTAAACGTATAAGAGACATTAAACTCTTTTAAAAGTTCTTCATTGCCTCCTAATAAAGTGTACTCTTTATTTTCAACATTTTTATACCGGGCAACCACTCCTTTAGCTTGAATATTTTTAACGTCTAAAAGTGTTTTATGTTCTAAGTGTGAATAATGTTCAAGCAAATAGTTTTTAACCGAAACACTAATAGGATGAGTTGAAGATTCAAGCAAGGAGTAGAGTAAATTCAATTTATGAATATTATCATCTACAATATTGGCATGAACCACTTTGAGTTCACCATGGGTTAAGGTACCCGTTTTATCCACAACTACTTTAGTCGCTTTTGCAATGGTTTCTATAAATTTAGCTTCTTTAAAAAGCAATCCTTTACTTGCTAAAAGCGAAATCCCTACTAAACTTGCAATGGGTGTAGCCAATGCTAACGCGCACGGACAAGCAATTACGATGACTGAAATTGCCACGATAAACGCTTGTTCAAATGTATTTGCACTTTCATTGATAAATCCCATTTTAAAGCCAAAAAAATACCAAGCCAAAAAGGTCATAAATGAAAGAATTAAAATCGTCGAAGAGAATTTTCGTGAAAGTTGGTTGGCGGTGTACTCTATTTGTGGTTTTGAACTTAAAGAGTCTTCTAGGAGTGTCACAATAGAATTGAGCGTTGAGTTAGCAAAATTTGTTGTGGCTTTATAGTGAATCAACGAGTCAATGTTAATCGTACCACTAAAAATCTTATCACCTCTGTTTTTATAAATATAATGAGACTCTCCACTCATACTGGATTCATCAAACGTGGCTTTATCTTCTTGTAACTCTCCATCAACACACGCTTTTTCACCGGGTCTTAATTCAACGATATCTCCCACATTAATTTCATCTAAAGCCACCACTTTTTTTTGATTGTTTTCAATAATAACCGCTTCTAATGGCAATTGACTTTTGATTTTATCTAAGGTATCTACGGCATTTTTTTTACCAATGACTTCTAAATATTTGCCCACTAATACAAAGGTAATAATCATGGTAACCGAATCAAAATAGCTCTCTCCTTTACCTCCAAATAATACATATAATGAGTAAATATAGCTCGATGTTGCCCCTGAACTGACCAACAAATCCATATTGACAATTTTATTTTTTAATCCAAAATAAGCGCCTTTGAAAAATATCCAACCACTGAAAAATAAAACAGGTGTGGTTAAAATAAACTCACCTATATGAATAAGATGTTTGGTTTGTTCATCAATACCGGTAAAAAATCCCGTGTATTTTGCAACCGAAAGCATCATGATATTGAGTGTCGCAAAGACTGCAACCATCATTTTAATAAAATAATCCCGTTGGGCTTTAGTGGCTTTTTCATCGGCAATTTTAGCATCATACGCGTAAGCGTTATACCCAATACTTCGTATTTTTTCAATTATATGCGAAAGCTTAACCAAAGAGTCATCCCAGACAATTTTGGCTTTATTATTGGTAAAATTAATATTGGCTTCAATCACACCCACTGTATCGTATAAAATCTTTTCATTAAGCCACACACATGCCGCACAATGAATGCCTTCAATGATTAAATCCACTTTTTTAAAGCCGTTATCCAATGTTTGAACAAATCGTTTCTCAAAACTTGCTAAATCAAATTTTGTCGTATCTTTATCGCAGTTAATAGGTGGTTCAATTGATTTATTGCCCAATTTATCATAAAAAGAGTCCAACCCATCCTCTTTTAACAGGTGATAGACTCCTTGGCAACCATTACAACAAAAATAGAGATTATCCTCTTTAATCATCACCTCTTTTGCAAATATTCCATGACAATGATTGCACTTGATTGTTTCTGACACTCAATTCCTTCTTTTTGTTCTTTTTATGTAACTTCTTATGAAAAATCAATGCAGTTTGACCAAACTGTTACATCCATAATTTCTCTTTTATTAAATTATGGGTATTATATCTAATAGCAAATAAAAAGACATACTTCGCAACAGCGATATTGACATTTGTTATGATTATTAGGGAGTTACAATTAATGGTCAACAATATTTCTATTTTAAAAAATATTACAATTTTATACGCTGAAGACGAAGATGCTCTGCGAGATATTACGCTCAATATTTTAAAAGGTTTTACCAAAAAACAATACATCGCCAAAGATGGACTTGAAGGATTAAAACTTTTTGAACAGTATCAAGACCAAATAGATTTGATCATCACCGATGTTAATATGCCCAATATGAATGGGCTTGAAATGATCAAAAAAATCAAAGTCATTAATCCCAATATTCCTATTATAGTCACAACGGCTTTTTCCAATACCGAATACCTTCTTGAAGCCATTGATATTGGAGTGGATAAGTACATTTTAAAACCCATTGATATGAAAAAACTTTTGCAGATTATGGGGCAATCTTTACTCTACCATGAATTAAAAGATTTATACATTGATAAACTCACCAATTTACCCAACCGAAATAAACTCAAAAAAGATTTAGATGAAAACAGCAATACCATTATGGCATTGGTGAATATCGATAAGTTTTCCAACATCAATGACTTATACGGTGAAGAAAATGGGGATGAATTGCTTTTCCAATTTGCACTGAAACTTAAAAATGAGTTCTCCAACAGTACTTATCAGATTTATCGAATCGAATCCGATAAATTTGGAATTGTGACAAAAGACCACTCCATCGAGCTTGAAGAGTTTAAAGAAAAGTGCATTAAACTTGCCCATGAAATCGAAGACAACTCCATTAAAATTGCCGAACACGAAATTGATATTAATGTCACGATAGGAATTGCCACAGGAGCTGATGCGTATAAATTTTCTCAACGGGTTATCTCTTATGCAAAAAATCGTCTTGAGCAAGTTATGGTTTATGATCACTCCTTTAATATTCAAGAAGATATTGAAGAGAACATCAAATGGGTTAAAAAAATCAAAAATGCCCTTAAAGAGAATAAGTTTCGAGCCTATTACCAACCCATCGTTGATTCGCAAACCAAAGAGATTTATAAGTATGAAGCCCTTTTGCGGTATATTGATGAAGATGGATCGGCTGTCTCTCCCATGCTTTTTTTAGATATCGCCAAAAAAGCGAAACTCTATCCAAAAATTATTATTGTTATGCTCAAAGAGGCTTTTGAACTAATTAAACAAAAACAAAAACGTGTTGCAGTCAATATCTCTTTTGATGACATCATCAGTGTCAAAACACGAAAAAAAGTTTTTGAAATTTTAGAAGAGAATAAAGCCCATACTTCTTTGTTGGAATTTGAGATTTTAGAGAGTGAACAAATTAAAGATTTTGATGCGGTCATTGATTTTATCAAAGAAGTTAAAAAAATTGGTTGCAATATTGGAGTAGATGACTTTGGAGCAGGATACTCTAATTTTATTATGCTCACCAATTTAAATATTGATTTTGTAAAAATTGATGGGTCATTAATTAAAGAGATTGATCAACGACAAAATCAACAAGTTATTGTCAGTACCATTGCCAGTTTCTCTGACCAATTTGGATTTAAAACCGTTGCTGAATTTGTATCAAGTGAAGCAATTTATAATAAAGTTAAAGAGATTGGTGTAGATTATTGCCAAGGCTACTACTTTGAAAAACCCATCAGCTTTGAAGAAGTCTAAACCTATTGACTGAATACGTTTATGCTTCTAACCAATCTTGAATAATAGTTAAAGAAGAGAGTTTACTTTTAACTCGTGCTGCATTCGCAATAGATACAAGCTGTTTTGATGCTTCTTGTAAATTGTCATTAATAATCAAATAATCGTATTTCAAAAATGATTTAATCTCTTCTTGTGCATTTATAATTCGCTTTTGAATCACCTCTTTTGAATCGGTTGAACGATTATTGAGTCGAAACTCCAGCTCTTTTAATGAAGGAGTAGTAATAAACACGGAGGTAATAATATCGTTAAGCTTTTTTCGAACAATTTTATGGCCTTGAACATCAATATCAAAAATAACCAATTTGTTCTCGTGTAAGGCTCTCATAATCGGTTTTAAAGAAGTTCCATAGTAGTTCCCATGCACATTGGCATACTCTAAAAAATTTCCCGCTTCAATATCTTTTTCAAACTCTTCTTTAGAGACAAAATAGTAATCAACGCCATGTTTTTCACCCTCTCTAGCAGCACGGGTTGTTGTAGAAATTGAAAAATAGTAATCGCTTATGTCTTTATACACCTCTTTTAACAGAGTGGATTTTCCACATCCACTGGGACCCGATAGAATTAAAATTGCCCCTTTATTTTGTGTAATCACACCTCTTCCTTTAGCTTTAATTCTAAATTAATTGACCCACCTGTTGTCAATTTGTCAATGCTATTTTGATCAAGTTTAAGCAACAAAGGTTTAAGCTCTTCCATAGTAAATTTACTCAACACTAACGTAATTGCGCCTGAATCATTTAAATCAAATTCATAATCTTTAACCTCTTCTAAGGCTTTATCTATAATTTCTGACAAATCTAACCAATCCTCCTCATTCATTTCTACTTCATTTAGTGTGGGTTCAATATTGAGCAAACTTTGAATTCGTCCTAACTCTTTTGAATCTAAGACTCCTCCTTTTTTTAAAGAGGCGAATGAAACAATTGATTCATCGTTTTCGTCTTCAATATCTTGAGCAATATACGTAGCAATTGAATCCATATATTCCTCTTCTTCATTGGCAACGTGATGATGTTTTTGCTGTTGAATTTTTTGTTGATTTAACTCTTGCTCCATTGTTTCAATAACGTCTTGGATAATCTCTTGCAGCTGAGCAGGAAGAAACGGTCGAGGAATAATAAAATCTCTTGATTTATCAAAAGGCAAATCTTCACTGCTAATGGCACCAATTTTTGTGCAAAATTGTTTAATAATATTAAATCTATCATCCACAAATTGTGAATCAATAACAATAATATCAAACTTCTCATCCACATTATTATCTTCTTGTATCTGCAATACAACATTGAGTTTTTTACAAATTAACGTAAAGATTTTTACAATAATTGGTGTTTTACAAATTAATAAAAGCTTCATTTTATAACCCTAAGTTCTAAGTCGTTTAGTTCATATACTTTGTTACACTGCATGGCAATCTCTTTTTCGTGTGTCACAATAATCATTCCGGCATGATTGTTTTTAACATACCTAAAAAGCGTATTAATCACCTCTTGTGCAGTCTTTTTATCTAAATTTCCTGTTGGTTCGTCTGCGAATATTACTTTGGGTTTTTTCGTCAAAACTCGTGCAATTGAGAGTCGTTGTTGCTGTCCACCACTTAATTCACCCACCCCTTGATTCATAACAAAATCAATATTAAGCTCTTTTAAAAGCTCATTATTGATTGTGTTGTTGCTTAATAAACTTGCTACTTGAAGATTTTCATAGGCACTGAAACCTCTGAACAAATAATGTGCTTGAAAAATTATACCAAAATCATCTCTTCTTATCTTTAAAAGTTCATGTTTTTTTAAAGAATAGATTTTTTTATTTTGAAAAACAACCTCTCCGCTTTGAGGTTTTAGCAAAGAACATAAAAGATTTAATAACGTCGATTTTCCTGTTCCACTTGCACCCATTATTGCAATGGTTTCTTGCGGGTAAAGTTCAAGATTAATGTCGTTAAATAAAGGATAATCAAATTCATAAGAAAGTTTTTGTGCTTGCAGTATAGGCTGGTTATTCAAAATCGCTCCAGTCTTTGGTAGAAAATACCGTTTGTTTTAACAACAAGAAGAAAAAGCTTCTTCTTGTTTCATAAGGCAAAAAAGGATTACTTTTTTGCCATTTGTGCAGCAACTTCTGCTGCGAAATCTTCTTCTTTTTTCTCAATACCTTCACCCAATTCAAATCGTACATATTCTACAATTTTAATTGAAGGGTCAACCTCAGCAATTGCTTGTTCAACTGTTTTTTTGTCGTCCATAACATACGCTTGAGATAATAAAGCACATCTACCATCTAATTGTGTATTGTCGGTAATATATCGTTCAATTTTTCCAGGAATGATATTGGCCCAAATTTTTTCAGGTTTACCTTGTTCTTTTAACTCTGCTTCAAATTTAGCTTTTGCATTGGCAATAGCTTCTTCTGTCAATTGAGATTTAGAAACAAAATCAGGAATATTTTTTAATGGTTTTCCTAATCGTTTTAATTCATCATTTTCTGCTTCAATTTCAGCTTTAATTGCTCGGTTTTCATTTTCAACAAATTCAGGGTCTAAATCAGTGTAGGAAATAACCGTTGGTTTCATAGCACTTGCATGCATTGCAACACTTTTTAATAAAGCAGCTGCTTTATCTTTTACAGCGGCATCACACGTAGCAGCTAAAATAACCCCTACTCTTCCATTTGAGTGAACATAACCGTTTACAACACCTGCATCCGTTGAGATAGTAGCCATTTTTCGTGCAACGATATTTTCACCAATTGTGGCAATTTTTTCATTTAAATACTCTTCAAAAACTTGTCCATTGATGGTTGTTTTCTTTAACTCTTCCGTTTCGCTTACTCCTGTTGCTTGAACATGAGCCGTTACATCTTGAGTCAATTTAATAAAATTGTCATTTTTAGCCACAAAGTCTGTTTGAGAGTTAATCTCAACCATAGTTGCTTTTGAAAAATCATCATTAACTAAAACAGAAACCAAACCTTCAGCAGCAACATTACCAGCTTTTTTAGCTGCTTTTCCAAGACCAGCTTCTCTTAACGCTTGAACGGCTTTTTCTAAATCACCGTCTGTTTCGTTCAGTGCATTTTTGCAATCAAGCATTCCTGCACCCGTCATTTCTCTTAACTCTTTAATTAATTTAGGTGTTGCTCCTGCCATAATTATGCTTCCTCTACTTCGTCTTCTTCTAATGCTTCAATTTCACCTTCAGATAATACTTCTTCTAACACTTCTTGTTGTTCTTCAGCCGTAATTTCTTCGATTTCTTCACCTTTTTCTTCTGCTAATAATGCTTTACCTTCATTCATCGCTTCTGCCATTTCTGTACAGAATAATTGAATTGATCGAATTGCATCATCGTTTCCAGGAATGGGTAAATCTACAACATCAGGGTCACAGTTTGTATCCAATGGTGCAATAACTTTAATTCCTAATCTTCTTGCTTCTTGAATTGCAATTTTCTCTTTAACTGCATCTAAAACAAACATCATATCTGGAATTTTAGTCATGTTTTTAATACCACCAAGGTATAACTCTAACTTCTCTTCTTTTCTTGTAAGCATTAACGCTTCTTTTTTAGTTAAAAGATCTAATTGACCTTCTTCTCTCATTTTTTTAATAATTTCTAATTTTCTGATTGATTTTTTAATTGTTCCGTAGTTAGTTAGCATCCCACCTAACCATCTGTGGTTAACGTAAGGCATTCCACAAGAAATAGCTGCATCTTTAACTGCTTGGCTGGCTTGTTTTTTTGTTCCAACAAACATCATTGTTTGTCCTTGGGCTGCATTGTCTCTAACTACAGTATAGGTATATCTGAAGTATCTTAATGTTTTTTGTAAATCTATAATATAGATATTTTTTCTTACACCAAAAATAAATTTTTTCATTTTTGGGTTCCATCTTCTTGTTTGGTGTCCGAAGTGTACACCACACTCTAATAGGTCTTTCATTGTAACCATTGTTTTTTCCTTGTTTTGTAATATATGTCTTCTTTTTTCACACAAAAATAAATTTTGTTAAAAAGAAGCAAAAACCTAAAGAGAACAACGAGTTGTTCTTATTAGCTATTTTTTTTGGGGTTTAGCCTCTGTGCCCCTTAATGTCAAAAGTTTCTCTTGACACAACCCGTACCAGGATTGACACATGTGAGGTTTCTAATAAAATTAGAACGCTGATTTTATCTAATATAAGTTTAATTTTACTTTAAGTAAAAAATTTTTACGCCATGCCTTTAAATTTTGCTTGAAGTTCTTCTTTTCCATCAAACTCTTTATTGGCTAACTCCACAATTTTATGCGATATTTCATTTGATTGTAAGGCGATTTCATTGGTATCTCGTGCGACTTTGGCATTTTCTTGCGTATTTTTATCCAATATGGCAATGGAATCATTGATTTGTACAATGGCTTTTTCTTGTTCTTTACTTGAAACAGTTATATTTTTAAGTAAATCCATTGTAAGTTTGATATTGGTATTTAACGTATCATACCCGTTAATCATTTTTGAAGCAATCTCTTTTCCGTGATTGGCTTTTGATGTAGCATTTTCAACCAATGTTTTAATCTCTTTTGCTGCTTGGGCACTTCTGGTTGCTAAATTTCGAACTTCTTGTGCAACAACAGCAAACCCTTTTCCTGTTTCTCCTGCGGTTGCTGCTTCAACTGCAGCATTAAGGGAAAGAATATTGGTTTGAAAAGCAATTTGGTCAATGACAGTAATGGCTTCATTAATTGCTTCAACTTCTTCATTAATTTCATCCATGGATACCGTAGTTTCATTAGCCAGTTTTTCTCCATCGTTTGCAGAAGACGTTAATTCTTCTGCATATTGTGCCATTTGATGAGTATTTTGATTACTGTGTTGCATACTTTTAGTGATTTCATCTAAAGCAACCGACGTCTCTTCTAAAGAGGTGGCTTGCAAATTGGCGGCTTTTGTCAATATCGAAACATTTTGTGTCAGTTGAATTGAACCTTTTTTGAGCATCAATCCATTTTCATAATTAATTTTACTGAATTCATTTAACGCTGACCCTAAAGAGTTAATGCCATGTGCCAATTGAACAATATCTTCTTGCATTCCTTCAACATTAATCACAGATCGATAATCACCCTTGGCATAGGAATCTAACGTAATAATCATTTTTTGAATAAACTCATCTTTACTTTGAGCAACCGCAATCACTTCTAAGGCTTCATTGATTTCATTGGAAACACGAACAAAATCACCATGTAAACCTGATGGCAACATTTTTCGTGTCATATCTCCTTTGGCAATTCCTTTTAATGATGAGGAGATATCACGACTAAATGCTTCTATTTGATCCAGTAAATTATTGATATTCCAACTAATATGAGCTAAGTTGTTGTTGGTTTTATCAATATGAGTGATACGATGATATAAATTCCCATTGGCCACTTTTTTTAAAACCGTATTGGCTTTGAGTAACTCTTGTTTATAGCCATTCATAAGTATTGATGCAAGAATTAACACCAAAAGTGCTTGAAGAGGCACAAGCACAATTAAAATTTCTACCAACTTCTGCATTTGATTAAAATAGGCTATCGTTAGTAACAAAGATGACGCAACAAAAGTACCTATAATGAATTTGATTTTTCCAAATAGATTCATTGCTTATCCTTGTAATGAGATGATTAAATCATCATAGTTTGTGTTATTTTGAATCAAAAAATCACTTAAAAACTCTTCAGATGTTTTCATACCCGAAGCCATTTCAAGTTCAAGCAGTTTTTTATAAAGAGGAATAATGGTCTCAATCGCGTTTTCATTGGGTTTACGTCGAACAGAGGTGTAGCCTATAATATGTTGATTTTCATCATAATCAGGTGTAATATTGGCAAATACCCAATAAAAGCCGCCATCTTTTTTCATATTTTTAACAAATCCAAAAAACTCTTTCCCATTTTGTATGAGTTCCCATGCCAATTTAAAGGCAACTTTAGGCATATCCGGATGACGAATAATATTATGATTTTTGCCCATAAGCTCTTCTTCTTTATACCCAGCAATGGACATAAAGATTTCATTGCAATACGTAATTTTACCTTTACTGTCCGTTTTGGAGACAATAAAGTCATTGGATTCTAACTTTGTTTCTGCATTTGTTGGAGTAATTTGCATAAGGCATCCTTCCAATTTTATACACCCTTGAGTGACAAATAATGACCTATTTAAAACTATCTGTCATCTTAACATAAAAAAATTAAATTTTCTACGAAAAAGAGCGTGATTCCTCTTTTTGGCAAGCAATATCTGTTTTAAATAATAAGTTTTTGTGTTATAATGTAAAATATCTCAAGAGGGTTTTGACATTGGAAAAAATAGAAGATAAAATTATTAAAGCAATAGAAAAAAGAAATATACACAACAAAAACTATTTTTGGATTGTATCAATTTTAATTCTCAGCATTATCATTATTATCTATTCGTATCAGACCGATACTGGTATTATTGCCAAACAAACCATCAATAAAGAGTTGGTTGTTAAAAATCAAGAAAATCTGAAGCAACTTTATAAAGAGAATAAAATGGCAAGCAATACTCTTGCACCAATTGAAGAAAAAATTGCCCCCATTCATAATGAAACAATCAAGCAAAGGGTAACAGAAGAGAACCCTACAAACGCAGTAGAAGAAGCCATCATCCCTCAAGAAAAAGAAATCACAGTTAAGGAAAATGCTTCTGAACAAACAGTTTCTATTGTAGAAGAAAAAATTACTCCCAGTATTGTTGCCATTAAGAATGAACCTGAACACATACCAACTGTTGTAAAACCCGTTGAAACAGTTCAACCCCAAAAAACGCAAGAAGTTGTCCAAGAAAAAATCAGTGTTGAAGAGAAAAAGATTGCTGCTTTAGACAATAAACAAACCACCTTGAAAAAAGTTATTGAACCCAAAACTTCTTTTACGTTAACTCATTGTTATGAGTTTGAACCCGCCAAATATACATTTGTATCAAGCTGTCAAAAAGAGTTGGATACTTTTATTCAAAATAACGCTGAAGCTCTTCGCTATGAAATTATTGGCTTAATTGATGTTGAAGATGTCAAAAACTTAAGCAATAAAGGTGAAATCAATCAAGGAGTCTTAGCAAAGAATAGGATTATTGCGGTGCAAGAGTTTTTAAAAAACAAAACTCAGATTCCTCTTAGTGACCACTTTTACTACTTAAAAAGCGAATTGCCTATGAGAGGATTTGTTTTACGAGCCTATTTTTAATAATGATTCAATCACTTCTTTATCAGAAAATGGCATTTTTTGGTCATAAATAATCTGATACGCTTCATCCCCTTTTCCTAATACCAAAACCACACTTTTGTCGTTACTTAACGCAATGGCTTTTTTAATTGCCTCTTTTCGATTAATTTCAACTTGCACACTTTCATGGCGAGTAATGCCTTGTAAAATATCTTCAATGATTAAATCAGGGTCTTCAAAACGAGGGTTATCACTTGTTACAATGATATGTTTACTGTATTGTTGAGCCATTTGTCCCATAAGTGGACGTTTTTCTTTGTCCCGATTTCCCCCTGCTCCAAAAACACAAATAATCTCTTTATGTGCAAAACTCTCTAAGACTTTCTTCATACCATCAGGCGTATGAGCAAAATCAATAATCACCAAAGGATTTTCACTGATGGTTTGCATGCGACCACTGACCCCAGCAAAATTTTCAACCGTATCACAAATCTCTTGCAACGGCCTTTTAGTCATAATATGCACAGCAGCAACTGCAGCAGTGAGATTATAGACATTGAAAATCCCCATCATTGAAGATTCGAAATGCACGGTTTGATCAAAATGTTGAAGCATCACTTGCATACCATTTTTAAAAGAATACGCCTGAACTTTATACGTTGAGGGTTCGTCTAAAGAGTAAGCAAAGCCGTTTTGAATATTGTAATTGACCACTTTATCGTCTTTATTGATCAATTTGGGTGTCGAATCACTGAAAAATGAGTTTTTAACTCGAATATACTCTTCAAGGGTTTTATGATAATCCAAATGATCACGCGTAATGTTGGTATGAATTTTTAATGCAAACGACAATCCCTCAATTCTTTGTTGTTCAATGGCATGAGAGCTTACTTCCATTACAAAAAATTCACATCCCTGCTCTAATGCTTGTTGAATATGTGCAAAGTTTCCCAACTGCACAGGTGTGGTTAAAGAGTACTCTTCAACACGATTTTCATTAATAAAAAAACCTCGTGTTCCTTGCAGTGCAACTTTATATCCCAAATCTAGAAGTACAGAATAAATTGCAGCAGCGGTGGTAGTTTTACCATTGGTTCCAGTAATTCCAATAATATTGATATTGGAAAAATCAACATATTGTTCCAACGAACTTGAAGGAATTATCTCTTTACAGCTACAAGAAAGTGCTTCATCTTTGAACTTTTCATTATGTTTAGAAAGTACAAAAAAACTCTCTTTTGTTATTTCATTGGTATTATCGGTAAATATTTGGTTATTTATGGTTAGGAGCAAGTTTTTTCTCTTCTAATTTTTTATATAACTCTTCTAACTGTTTATCGTAAGAAAAGTATTCATTAAATCCATCTAAATAGCTGTATGCCGTTGTATTAAAATCATTTTCAATTAACTTAGTAACAAAATCAAAAAAGTCCTCTTTTGAATCAATTGCTACTTTGGTTGAAAACATAATATCTTCAAATGCTACACGAAAAGAGCCTCGGCTTTCAACAAGACGGATAAAATCATCATACTTAATGGCATCAAGAGATTCAATAGTTGAATCGGCTAAGTCTTTTAACACTTGAATCATTTTTTCATTATTGCCATCATACGCTTCAACAATATTCATAACATATTCAATAGCTTCATTGATATCTTTATCTTTTACCACTGAAAAATAGTCGTACAAAGAAATTGCTTTTTCTTCATCTTCTGTTGCAATATCACAAAAAAGAGCATACATTCCATACTCTTTATTATCGGGAAATAAAGAACTTAATTGTCCATATAAAAAAAGAGCATTGGTATAATTTTGTTTTGAAAATTGAGCGTGTGCATCATTTAAAAGTCGTGTTTCATTAATCATTTACAACTCCTCAATTTTGTCTTCCATTCCTATTGGTACATTTATAATTTTAATATCGGGATGAATTGCTTCTTTTAACTCTTTTTCTACTACAAACTTTAGTGTACTTCCACTGGCACTACAGCCAACACAAGAACCTTGTAGTTGAATATATACCGTAGCATTTTTTACAGTAATAAGTTCAATAGCACCTCCATCTTGTGCTAGCATTGGAGCAATCTTTTTTTGTATAATTGAAGTTACAGGTGGAAGTAAATCTTCATCACTAAATGGAAACATAAAAAACCCTTTATTTTTTTAATTTTACTAAAACAATACAAACTGCAGTTATTGCAAGAATAATTGCAATGGTTATAACTATAATATCAAGTGTTACGGGTTGGCTAAACATCAATTTTCTACTGTTTTAAGACATCAGAACATCTGCTGCACAACTCATCTTCTTTGTATGCAGTAAATTTCCAACATCTTGGACATTTGTGTTTTGAAGAGATATAGACTTCAAACTCACTGCCATCAACTTCAAACGACACTTTGCAGTTGTCTTGTTTTTCTTCAACAATTTCGCTGACTAAGAACCAATCAGCCAATTGGGTTTGACACATTTGTTGTAACTCTTGATTTGATGTATATAAAACCAATTCAAGTGTCGTTTTAATGGTTTTATCTTTTTTAAGTGTATCAATTGCTTCACTAAATTTTTCTTTAGCATTTATTAAAAGTTCTTCGTTAAGCTTACTTTCAACTTCTGGCAATTCATAGTAATTTAAATCAAATACATCTTGCGCATTGTCTTTAATGATTGCTGGTGCATACTCCAATAATTCATCAATCGTGTAGGTCAAAATTGGTGCCAATGTTGAGAACAGTTTTTTCGCAATCATTGCCATAGCCGTTTGTGCGCCTGTTCTGTGAATATCAAATTCCCCATCACAATACAATCTGTCTTTACACACGTCCATATAAATACCACTTAAATCAACCACTAAAAAGTTATTAAGTTTATTTAAACCTTTAGAGAATTCATATAGCGCAAATGCTTTTTCAATCTCATCAAAGACTGATTTGGCTTTATTTAAAATCCATTTATCTAATACGCTCATTTTATCCACACTAACAAACTCATTAAGTCCTTCAATATTCGCCAATAAAAATCGAGCTGTGTTTCTGATTTTTCGATAGAGTTCTGCATTTTGTTTTAAAATATTGTCTGAAATTTTCAGATCACTTTGGTAGTCACTCATGGCAACCCAAACTCTTAAAATCTCACTTCCGTATTGTTTTAATACTTTTTCTGGGGCAACCACATTTCCTTTTGACTTAGACATTTTTTCACCTTTTTCATCTACGGTGAATCCATGCGTTAAAATCGATTTAAAAGGAGCTTGCTCACTTGAAGCCAACGTGGTCAACAGTGAAGATTGAAACCAACCTCGGTGTTGGTCACTTCCTTCTAAATACATATCAGCAGGGAACGTTCCAGCATCGTAGTTTCGGCTTCGTAATACTGCATTTTGCGTAGAACCTGAATCGAACCATACGTCTAAAATATCGACCGTTTTTTCTAAATCTTCAGGATTTAATCCACTTCCAGGGTATAGTAATTCAGATATATCTAAATCGTACCATGCATCGCATCCTTTTTGTTCAAAAATCATAGCAGTGTAGTTTAATACTTTTTCATCAAAAATGATTTCACCTGTTTTTTTACTCACAAAAAAGGCAATAGGCACACCCCAATCTCTTTGTCTTGAAATACACCAATCAGGTCTTCCATCTAACATAGCTTTAAGACGGTTTCTTCCCCATTGTGGATAAAACGTTAAGTTCTCAACCACTTCAAGCGCATTTTCTCGTAAGGTTTTATTCTCTTTACCGTATTTATCATCAATCGAAATAAACCACTGCTTTGTAGCTCTAAAAATAATAGGCGTATGCGTTCTCCAACAATGCGGATAGGAGTGTTTAATATCAACTCTTTTTAAGAGTGCTTCACCTAACTCTTCTAAAATGCTTTCATTGGCTTTAAAGACATTTATTCCTAAATATTTATCGGTATCTTTAAAGAGTTTTTCTCGCACAATAGTTTGGTCAAACTTTCCAAAAGCATCAACGGGCATAATAACATCAAGATTATAAAGAAGCCCTACTTTGTAGTCATCTTCCCCATGTCCAGGTGCTGTATGAACTGCACCTGTTCCTGAATCCATTAATACATGCTCTCCTAAAACCACTTTTGATTTACGGTCATTTAAAGGATTAATAGCAAAGCTATTTTCTAAACTTTTTGGGTCAATCTCTTTTACAATTTCACCTTTTATGACTTCATCGGCAATAAGTGAATTGTAAAGCTTTTTGGCCACAATAAATTTATCACTTGTAAGCACATACTCTTCTTCACCATTTAAAGAAATTCCTGTATTTGCAGGAAGTGTCCAAGGCGTTGTTGTCCAAATAATAATACTAGCATCGAGTGTTTCATGTTTAAATGCAACATAAATTGAAGGGGAAATTTTATCTTCATACTCTACTTCTGCTTCAGCAAGTGCTGTTTGTGCCGCCCACGACCAATACACAGGTTTGCTTCGTTGTACAAGAAGACCTTGTTTCGCAATTGCGCATAACTCTCTATATATATTGGCTTCAAATTTAAAATCCATTGTTAAATAGGGATTTTCCCAATCGGCAATTACACCTAATTGTTTAAACTCATTGCGTTGAATATCAATAAATTTACCTGCGTGTTCTCGACACAACTCTCGAATTTTTGACTTAGCTAAAAGTTTTTTCTTTTCACCGCCAATTTTCTCTTCGACTTTTTGCTCAATTGGAAGTCCATGACAATCCCAACCTGGAGTAAATCGAACCGATTTTCCATTAAAATAGTGGTATTTAACAATAATATCTTTTAAAATTTTATTCAGTGCATGTCCGATATGAATATGACCATTAGCATAAGGAGGACCGTCGTGCAGTGTAAATGACGGAGCATCTTTTCGGTTGACTTTCATTTTGTCATAAACATTTAAATCGTGCCATTTCTTATATCGCACAGGCTCATTTTGTGGCAAATTTCCTCGCATAGGAAAGTTGGTTTTTGGAAGTAGTAAACTGTCTTTGTAATCCATTTTTTAATTACCTTGTTTTCATAAAATAGGGGTGATTTTATCTAATTTTTTGTTAAAGCTGTATTATATTGAATAAAGCAATAATTTTATTTTGGGTCAATATTTCGTTTTCCACATCGAGGGCATGGATTTTGTTCATTCGCAAAGCACGAATAACAATACGTTGCCTTGCAATCTTTGCAAGAGAGCTTACAGTGCTTGCACACAAATATTTTGCCATAAGAAGATTTCTTTTTTTCTTTTTTCTTAAAAAAATTAAACATATAAAATGGTACAAAAAAAGCCTACAAATACTCTTGTATTACATCAAGATTTATCCATAATTATACAAAGTGTTACCAATGGCTATGATTATTCATTTTTTATCAGATTTAAAAGCTTAATTTGGGAATTAAACTTTTATTATGATAACATTTCAGCATACATTTTAAAGAATAGGAACTGTACATATGAACGATAAAAATTATGATGTAGTCATCGTTGGTGGCGGGATATCAGGTGCTGCTTTGTTTTATGAACTGGCAAAATATACAGACGTAAAGAAGATTTGTATGTTGGAAAAATATGAAGCGCTTGCTACATTAAACACAAAAGGTACGAGTAACTCTCAAACCATACACGTGGGTGATATTGAAACAAACTATACCTTAGAAAAAGCGAAAATCACTAAGCGTACAGCTCGAATGATTGAGAAGTTCTGTTTACAGTATTCATTAGAAAACAAAGTAATGTTTTCTCATCAAAAAATGGCTCTAGGAGTGGGGGATAAAGAAGTAGAATTTATCACTAACCGTTACAACGAATTTAAAGAATTGTTTCCATACTTAGAGTTGTGGGATAAAGAAAAACTAAAAGAAGTTGAGCCAAAATTAGTTGAAATGCCAGATGGTACAGACCGACCTGAAAATATAATTGCTATGGGTGCAAAAGATCAATATACAACTGTTGATTTTGGGAAAATGACGGAAGAATTGGTTAAACAAGCACAAGCGTGTGAAAACCTTGTTACTGATGTTTATTTTAATACAGAAGTTGAAGACATTAATAAAGTAGAAGATGGTTATGAACTTAAAACTACAAAAGGTGAAGTGTATAAAGCTAAATTTGTTGTAGTTAATGCCGGAGCACACTCTTTATACTTAGCTCATAAAATGGGTCATGGAAAACATATGGGAAGTTTACCAATGGCAGGAAGTTTTTATGTTACAACGAAACACCTTTTAAATGGTAAAGTATATATGGTGCAAAATGATAAACTTCCATTTGCAGCACTTCATGGTGATCCAGATATTTTACTTGATGGAAAAACCCGATTTGGTCCAACAGCACTAATGCTTCCAAAACTTGAAAGATATAAACCAGGTACCTACTTGGATTTTTGGAAAACCTTGAATTTTGATGGTGATATTTTAAAAATCTTTTGGGATTTATTAAAAGATTCAGACATCCGAAATTATGTCCTTAAAAACTTTATGTTTGAAGTTCCTGTTATTAATAAAAAATTATTCTTAAGTGATGCACGAAAAATTGTTCCATCATTAACAGAGTGTGATATTGAATATGCCAAAGGCTTTGGTGGGGTAAGACCACAAGTTCTTGATAAAGAGAAACAAAAACTGATGTTAGGTGAAGCTTCAATTGATACAGGTGATGGAATCATCTTCAACATGACTCCAAGTCCAGGGGCAACCTCGTGTTTAGGAAATGCTGAGCGAGACATTCATAAAGTGTGTGATTACTTAAAACTGAACTTCAACGAAGAGCAATTCTTAGCTGATTTAACAGAACCTCAAGCATAATACGCATTTAAAAGGTACAAGATTTACTTGTACCTTTTTCTTATTCGCAACTTTTAATCCTTTTTTACTACAATTAATTTTACCCCTTTTATAACAAAGATAAGGAGTCTTTATGTCAGATGAATTATTTACCACACAACAAATGGAAGAACTGCAAGAGTTATTGCGTCAAAACAACAAAACCCTCACTTGTGCTGAATCTTGTACAGGAGGATTAATTGCATCACTTATTACAGAAATTTCTGGTTCATCGGATATATTTCACGGAAGTGTTGTAACCTACTCTAATGAGATAAAAATCCAAGAGCTTCAAGTCAAAAAAGAAAATCTGGAGCAATTTGGTGCGGTATCACAAGAAGTGGTATCCGATATGCTCGATGGTGTTTTAAGCAAGTTTAAAGCAAACTACGCCATTGCCGTCAGTGGAATTGCAGGACCCAATGGTGGCACAAAAAATAAGCCAGTGGGAACGGTTGTCATTGGTATAGCTTCTTCAAACGCCTATAAAAAGGTGGTTACTTATCATTTTAGTGGTAACAGAAAAACGGTGCAGATACAAACGGCTAAAACCTCTTTACAAAATTTGTTAAATTTATTAAAAAAAGACTTGACAAAATAGAAATTATTTTATATAATTCCACTCCATTTTAACAAGAGCGACCCGTTAGCTCAGCTGGTAGAGCATCTCCCTTTTAAGGAGGTGGCCGATGGTTCGAATCCATCACGGGTCACCACTATTGTTTTAATGTTATTTTAAAAAAAGTGTTTGATACAATTTCAACCCTTTAGTACGGTCGATTAGCTCAGTTGGTAGAGCGCTACCCTTACAAGGTAGATGTCACAAGTTCGAGTCTTGTATCGACCACCATATTAAAGTGGTCCCTTCATCTAATGGTTAGGATTCAAGGTTTTCATCCTTGCCATAGGGGTTCGAATCCCCTAGGGATCACCAAAGTTTAAATGTGCGGCTGTAGTTTAGTTGGTTAGAATGCCTGCCTGTCACGCAGGAGGTCGAGGGTTCGAGTCCCTTCAGCCGCGCCATTTAAAACTCACCTGACCCGTTAGCTCAGCTGGTAGAGCATCTCCCTTTTAAGGAGGTGGCCGATGGTTCGAATCCATCACGGGTCACCAGTTATAATGAATTAACAATAGTGAAGAGTGAATACCTGCTATTTCATTCATTGTTCAGTATTCATTATTAAATTTTGTTAGTGGTCCCTTCATCTAATGGTTAGGATTCAAGGTTTTCATCCTTGCCATAGGGGTTCGAATCCCCTAGGGATCACCAATAATTTGCTTTTATTGTTTTTCATCACTTTTATTCAAAATTAATGTTTAAACAATTTCGGTCGATTAGCTCAGTTGGTAGAGCGCTACCCTTACAAGGTAGATGTCACAAGTTCGAGTCTTGTATCGACCACCATATTTAAAGTGTGCGGCTGTAGTTTAGTTGGTTAGAATGCCTGCCTGTCACGCAGGAGGTCGAGGGTTCGAGTCCCTTCAGCCGCGCCACTTTTTCTTTTTTTACACACTCCTTCATTGCTTTTTTAATCTCATGTCATTTTTAATACTTTTTCAACAGTTATTAGCTATTGTTATTATGTAATTTAAAATCTAAGGTTCAATAATAATGATTAAAGTTAAAAGTATTTATCAATTAATTGTTTACAGTATTATTTTCATTATTCTACTCATATCTTTTTTTACATTTATAATTATTTCAAATGCCTTTACTGAGTTTCAAGAAAAAATTCATATTATTGAACAAAATAACCTAGAAAAACAAAAATCACTTTTAAAAGAAGATATTTCAAGCACTATCAAATTTATTGAATACTATCACAACAAATACAAAGATACAAAATCAGAAGAAGTAATTAAAAAAGAGATTTTAGAAGCCCTTGAGCAATTAAAAGTTACCAATGATATTAACGACTATTTATTTATTTACAATTTCAAAGGTAAATCAATTTATTATCAAGAAATAAAAGAGTTTATTGGACAAAATCTTTATGAGTTTACCGATCCAAATGGAATTAAAGTCATAAAAGAGTTAATAAAAGTTTCTCAATTACCGCAAGGTGATTATGTAGAATATCGTTGGTATAAGCCCGATAAGAAAAGAGATATTAAAAAAATATCGTATGCTTTATCTTACGATGCTTGGAATTGGACTATTGGAAAAGGCGTATATTTAGATGCAGTTGAAAAAGTGGTCAAACAAACACAAGAACAATACGATGAGAAAATTGCCAATTATGTTTTACAAATAATATCATTGACTATTCTTTTAGTTTTATACTCTATTTTTATTTATAAAAATGCCACTATTTTAATTGCAAATGAAGTAAGAGAAATTGGGAAATACTTTAAAGAATCTCAAAATGAAGATAAACCTTTTAATCATAATAAAATATCTTTTACTGAGTTTAGAACCATTGTAAATTATGCCAATGATGCAATGACCAGTATCAAATATAAAACACATTTACTCGAAGATTTAAATAAAAACCTAGAAGAAAAAGTCAATGAAAAAACACAAGAGCTTACCAATATTTTATTGGCACAAAAAGAGTTTTTAAAAAAAGCTGTTCATGAAATTAATACTCCCTTGTCAATTATTCAAACCAACATTGACCTACTGCGAATGCAAAATTATGATAATCCTCATTTAAAAAATATCGAATCGGGTTCTAAAATTATTAACACCATTTATGAAGATTTAAGTTACATGATTAAGAAAAATCGTATTCATTACACCAAAGAGGTTCTTAATTTTACACACTATTTGAAAAGTCGTATCGAATTTTTTAATGACATTGCTCTTTCAAACGGACTTTTTTTTGTCACCAATTTTGAAAATGATGTGATGATTTATTTTAATGAAACGGAACTGCAACGTATTATTGATAATAACATCTCCAATGCCATTAAATACTCTTTTAAAGAATCTCCCATTTACATCAAACTGCTGACATACAATCAACACGTAGAGTTCCAAATTAAAACCCACTCTAAAACCATTTATGACATCAATAAAATTTTTAACAATCAATTTTACAGAGAGAATAAAGCCAAAGGAGGATTTGGTTTGGGATTAAAAATTGTCAAAGAGATTTGTGATGAAAATTCAGTTATAATCGATTTGCAATCAAGTAACGATGAAACAAAATTTATTTATAGGTTTAAACAGTATGAAAATATTACTTCTTGAAGATGAGTTAATGCTCAATAACGCCATAAATGAGTATTTAACCAGTATTGGACACCAAGTTGAAAGTTTTACGGATGGTCAAGCCGTAGTTGATGGCATTAATACCAGTTACGATTTGTTAATTTTGGATATCAATGTTCCTTCATTGGATGGCTTTGAAATTTTAACCCTCTTAAATGCCAAAAAAATTTTTATTCCTACGATTTTTATCAGTGCTTTGCGTGATATTGAAGATATTACAAAGGGGTACGATTTAGGGTGCAAAGAGTACTTAAAAAAACCGTTTCATCTTGCTGAACTTGGCATTAAAATCAATCAAATTTTAAAAAGTGAACAACAAACCACTTCACATATAAAATTTTCAAAAAATTACTCTTATTCAAAAACCAATAAGACCCTCTACTTTAACAATCAACCTCAAAATCTCACCAAAAAACAACTTGAAATTATTCATATTTTGGCATTAAACATCAATATGATTGTTGATTTTGAACGATTTAGAATTGATGTTTGGGATGCAGAAGATATTGATAATCCGACAATTCGAGCTGAAATTTCTCGATTAAAAAAATCACTAAAAGAAGATTTTATTAAAAATATACGGGGTCTTGGTTACAAAATTGACCGATATTACTCCGCATAATTTCTCTTTAAAACAGCCATAAAATGGTTGTTTTATCAATATACCTGCAAAAAAAATAAAAAAAAACTCTCAAATTTGTATGAATGCTACCCAATTGCTATTAACATCTTTTATACTTCTTTTGTTACTTTAGTAATGGCTAAATAAATTTTTAAAGTTTATTTATTCATTGGGTATAAACTAAAAAAGGAGAAAAGATGAGTCCAGAAAAAGCTCAGGCTTATTGGAAAGAAAACATTAGCACAATCATCAAACTACTTGTAGTTTGGTTTGTTGTTTCTTTCGGTTGCGGTATTATATTTATTGAACAACTCAATTCAATTGAAATTGCAGGGGTTAAGTTAGGATTTTGGTTTGCACAACAAGGTTCAATCTATGCGTTTGTTATCTTGATTTTCGTCTATGTAAAAGTTATGACGGGAATTGATGAAAAATACGGCGTAAACGAGTAGGAAAGGAATAATATGGAATTACAATCATTAATTTACCTATTCGTAGGTGTATCATTTGCAATTTATATCGGTATTGCATTGTGGGCTAAAGCTGGCTCAACTAAAGACTTTTACGTTGCTGGTGGTGGAGTTCACCCAGTAGCTAACGGTATGGCAACAGCTGCAGACTGGATGTCAGCTGCATCATTTATCTCACTTGCAGGGATTATCTCTTTTATGGGTTCTGCTGGTGGAGCTTACTTAATGGGTTGGACAGGTGGATACGTTCTACTTGCAATGTTACTAGCACCATATTTAAGAAAATTTGGTAAGTTTACTGTTCCTGACTTCGTAGGTGACAGATATTACTCAAGTGGTGCAAGACTTGTTGCAGTTATTGCAGTTATCTTCGTATCATTTACTTATGTTGCAGGTCAAATGAGAGGGGTTGGGATTGTTTTCTCAAGATTCTTACAAGTTGATGTTAACACAGGTGTTATCATTGGTATGGCAATTGTTTTCTTTTACTCAGTTCTTGGGGGAATGAAAGGGATTACTTATACACAAGTTGCACAATATGTGGTTATGATTTTTGCTTATATGATTCCTGCAATTTTCTTATCACTTCAAGTTACAGATACATTCATTCCTCAATTAGGTCTGTTTGCTACAACTACATTTGAATTTCATGATGGAGTTAGAGTTATCCCTGAGGGCACCTACTTGCTTCATGCACTCGATCAATCATTGGCTGATTTAGGGTTTACTGAATATACAAATACAGGTAACTTATGGAATGTATTTATGTTAACAACTGCATTAATGCTAGGTACTGCTGGTTTACCACACGTTATTGTTAGATTCTTTACAGTTCCTACTGTTAAAGATGCTAGAATTTCTGCTGGTTGGGCATTGGTATTTATTGCGATTATGTATACAACGATTTCTTCAGTTGCAGCATTTTCAAGAGTAAACTTAATCAAAAATGTTCAAAATGTTGAATATAAAGCATTCGTAAACGGAGAATTAACACACGCTGATGGTACTCCAAACAACGGTGCTTGGTTTAAAACATGGGAAAATGGTGGATTATTGGCTTGGACAGACCGAAATGGTGATGGTAAAATTCAATATGCTCCAGATGCTGCATTTGTTGGTGGAAAACCTGCATTTGATGGTACTAATGTTGGTATTCATGGAGAGAGAGTTACAACAAACGCAAAACCTGCTGCTAACAGCGGTAAAATTGAAAACGAATTGTATGTTGACAGAGATATTATGGTTCTTGCAAATCCAGAGATTGCTAACTTACCAAACTGGGTAATTGCATTCATCGCAGCTGGGGGTCTTGCAGCAGCATTATCAACAGCAGCTGGTCTATTACTGGTAATTGCTTCTTCTATTTCTCACGATTTAATGGGACAAGTAATTTTCAAAGATCCAGAAACAGGTAAATCAAAATTAAATGAGAAATCTGAGTTAATGTGGGCAAGACTTTCAGCCGTCGTTGCAATTTTAATTGCAGGTTACTTAGGGATTAACCCTCCAGGTTTCGTGGCACAAGTTGTTGCGTTTGCATTTGGACTAGCAGCTGCTGCGTTCTTCCCAACAATTATCCTTGGGGTATTTGATAAACGAATGAACAAAGAAGGTGCGATTGCAGGTATTTTAACAGGTCTTATCTTTACATTTGGATACATTGTATACTTCGTATTCTTAGGTGGAGACAAAGCAGATTACTTCTTAGGAATTGCTCCTACAGGTATTGGAACAATTGGTACAATCTTACACTTAATCGTAGCGTTTGTTGTATCAAGAATGACTCCACCACCACCACAAGAGATTCAAGAATTAGTTGAACTAATCAGAATTCCTTCAGGTGCAGGTGCAGCACACGATCACTAAGAAGTGACGCTACTCAAAGTATGCCTTGGGCATACTTTGTAGTATTTTTTTATGTTAAGTTTTTAGGTATTTAACGCGAACATTTATCTAAAAACTTAATATAAAAAAGTACTTATATCAAAGCTTATTACACTTAAACCATCGGTTTTCAACTTGTCTTTGTATCAAATTAAAATAAAGGTTTTTTATGAGTCTTAGAGATCAAGAATCTTTCTTATCCAATATCCATCCGTTTGAAGTTTTAACACAAGAAGAGATGTCCCTTTGCATTAAAAATATGGACATTGCCTACTACCCTAGAGACACCACGTTAATCAGTCCTGAAAAAGTTTCCAAGAACTTCTTTATCATCATTAAAGGAACGGTGCATGAATATAATGAAGAAGAGATGGTCATGGATTTTCATCAAGAAGACTCTTTTGATGCCAATTCTTTGATTTATGGAAAAACCAAACACAATTTTAAAGTGTATGAAGATTTGATTTGTTATGAATTAAACAAAGAAGTTTTTCTCAAACTTATTGAGCAAAACAGTGAATTCAAAAACTTTTTTTTAAATAATTTGGTCAATAAAATTCAAGAGTTAAAAAATAAAGAGTTTACTTCTGAACTCTCTTCGTTTATGATTGCTCGTGTTGATGATACGGTTATTCATGAAAGTTGCGTAGTGGATGTGGGCACAAAACTCATTGACGCGATTGAAAAATCAATGGAATACAAAACCTCTACGATTATTGTGCGTAACGGTTTGGAATATGGCATTATTACGGATTCACTGCTTAAAATGAAAGTTCTTTTAGAAGGAAGAGATTTAACCATTCCCGTAGAAGAGATTGCAATATTTCCCTTAATTTCAGTACAAAATGATGATTATTTATTTGATGCTTTTAGTTTATTGATTAAAAATAACATCAAACGAATTGGGGTTAAAAACTCCAAAGGTGAAATGATTGGTGTATTAGAACAAATTGACGTCTTATCTCATTTTGCTAATCACACCTATGTTGTTGATTCTAAAATTAAAAAAGCCAAAACCGTTGAAAATTTGAAAGAAGCCAGCTGTGAGTTGATTAATACCATTAAAACCCTCAATGCCAAAGGGGTTAAAGTTCATCACATCTCTAACTTAATTGGACAACTTAACTTAAAAGTCTATCGTAAACTCTATCAGCTTGTTGTTCCTAAAGAGCTTCAAAAAGATGCGTGTTTTATAGTTATGGGAAGCGAAGGAAGAAACGAACAAATTATTAAAACCGACCAAGACAATGCCTTAGTGGTGTGCGATAATGTTGATGTTGAACAATATCGTCCTTATATGAACCAAATGACGGAGATTCTTATTGACTTTGGATACCCAAGATGTGAAGGCAATATCATGGTTTCCAATCCTTTTTGGTGTAAAACGGTCAGTGATTATAAAAAAGAGACAGCCAAATGGATTGAAGCTCCTGATATGCAAAACTATATGGATTTGGCGATTTTCTTTGACTCTTTTGCGGTTGCAGGAAATAAAGAGTTATTGATTAATTTAAAAGATGATTTGTTTAATAAACTGCACGACAAAGATGTCTTTATGGCCTATTTTGCAAGAGCGACTCTTACGTTTGAAACACCCAGTAAAATTGCCAATTTTATGACCAAAACACATAATATTGATATTAAAAAAACTGGTGTTTTTCCTATTGTTCAAGGGATACGAAGTTTGGCTTTGCGTGAACGTATTCGAGAAACTACGACTATAAAGCGAATTAAAATTTTAGTACAAAAAAAGATTTTAGACCAAGAACTTGCCAGTGAATTACTTGAAGCATTTGATGTTTTAAATACCCTTCGACTTAAATCACAATTGCAAAAATTACAAGACAACAAACCCATCGATAATTTAGTCGATACGCACACATTAGGTAAAATTGAACGAGATTTACTTAAAGACAGTTTTAGTATCGTTACAAACTTTAAAAAATTTATTACGTATATCTTTAAAATTGATAAGATTTCATAATGTTTCAGCAATTACTTAAAAAATGGCACCAATCCAAACTCAACGATAAACGATTTTTGTTCTTATTTGAGGAAGAACCCCTCGATGAATACGTTTGCTTAGATTGCGAAACAACGGGATTAAATCCCAGAAAAGATGAAATTCTATCCATCGGTGCTGTTATTATCAAAGGCAATAAAATTTTGATGAGTAAAACGCTCAATATTTTTGTTAAACCCTCTAAAAATGTTACAGAAGAGTCCATTAAAATTCATCAAATCAGACCCATTGATTTAGAAAATGCTATCACGCCACAAGAAGCGATATATGAACTTTTGGAATTTATTGGCAACCGTGCTATTGTTGGATATTATATCAAATTTGATGTTGCTATGATCAATAAATATACAAAACAACTTTTAGGCATTAAACTGCCTAATCGAACCATTGAAGTCTCTTCAATGTATTATAAAACTCGACAAAAAAACTCAGAGTATCAATTTATTGACCTAAAATTTGATACGATTATGAAAACATTAAATATTCCTGAGTTAGGAAAACATGATGCTTTGAATGATGCTATTATGACCTCCATGATGTTTTTAAAATTAAAAGATATGACCCCTGCTCATTCAACGTTTTACGAAGGTTAATTCAACCTTAAAGCACTCTCTTCGCTCTTCATTTTTGTTTCATTTTGTTACATGATTTCTTCATTAACTTAACATTACCTTAATTATTTTTGATGATAGCTTGACATTATCTTATTGGTGTATAATATCGGCTGGTTTACTCAATGCTATTTTATTGCTATGTTTACGCTATTTTGCTGCTATTATTGTAGACATTTTTACCCAAGAAAATTGCTTTGAGTTAAAAAAGAATCTCTTAAAATTGACCAATATTTTAAGAATTACATGGAGGAATGTATGAACAACGAATTAGTCCAAAGGATTAAATCAAATCCTAAATATCAAGAGTTGGTTTCAAAAAGAAATGCTTTTTCATTGAAACTTTCAATCTTTGTCTTAGCTATGTTTTATAGCTTTGTATTAGTTATTGCTTTCAATAAAGAATTACTGTCAATAAAATTGGGAGAAGGTGTTATGACGGTTGCCTTTCCTGTAGGAGCTGGAATTATTCTTATTAGCTTTCTTACGACATTAATTTATGTCAGAAGAGCCAATGGTGAGTTTGAAGAGTTAACCAATAGTATTAAAGAAGATGTAAAGGATTTATTATAATGTTAAAAGTAATTACACTATTAAGTTTATTTACATTAGGGCTGTTTGCAGCAGGTGATGATTTAGGAGATATGGGAAAAAGTGATTTAAATATTTCTGCCATTATTATGTTCTTTATTTTTATTGCAGGGACATTAGGTATTACTAAATGGGCTGCGAGTAAAACAAAATCTGCTTCAGATTTTTATACTGCTGGTGGTGGTATTAGTGGGTTCCAAAATGGTATGGCAATTGCGGGGGATTATATGTCTGCTGCCTCATTTTTAGGTATTTCTGGAATGATTTACTTAAATGGGTTTGATGGATTAGTGTATGCCGTAGGGTTTTTAGTTGGTTGGCCTGTTATTTTATTTTTAATGGCTGAAAAACTGAGAAACTTAGGTAAGTTTACCTTCACTGATATTGCAGCATACCGATTATCTCAAAAAGAGATTCGAATTTTAGCCGCATTTGGTTCATTATCGGTAGTCACATTATACTTAATTGCTCAAATGGTAGGAGCAGGGAAACTGATTCAAATTTTATTTGGTTTAGATTATGAGTATGCGGTTATTTTAGTAGGTATTATGATGATTATTTATGTAACTTTTGGTGGTATGTTAGCAACAACGTGGGTACAAATCATTAAAGCGGTGCTATTGCTTTCTGGGGTAACATTTATGGGATTCATGGTGATGTCTAATTATGGTTTTTCATTTACTTCTTTAGCAACACAAGCCGTAGAAATACACGATAAAGGTCAAGCGATTATGGCACCCGGTGGATTTATTTCAGATCCTATTTCAGCCATTTCTTTAGGGTTAGCCTTAATGTTAGGAACAGCAGGTTTACCTCATATTTTAATGCGATTCTTTACGGTTGGTAATGCCAAAGAAGCTCGAAAGTCAGTTGTATATGCCACAGGATTTATTGGGTATTTTTACTTAATTATTGCGGTCATTGGTTTAGGGGCTATTGTCTTTTTAAATACACCCGAAGGGGCTGCATATTTCCAAGATGGTAAGTTAATTGGTGGTGGAAACATGGCTGCTATTCATTTATCTCATGTTGTTGGGGGAGATATTTTCTTAGGATTTATTTCAGCTGTTGCATTTGCAACGATTTTAGCGGTTGTTTCAGGATTAACACTGGCAGGAGCCAGTGCCATTTCACACGATATTTATGCCATTGTAGTGAAAAAAGGGTTAGCCAGTGAAGCCGATGAAATTAAAGTTTCAAAAAGATCAGTTATTATCATTGGTATTGTTGGGGTTATTTTAGGAATTGCCTTTGAAAACCAAAATATTGCCTTTATGGTTGGTCTTGCTTTTGCCATTGCTGCATCGGCTAACTTCCCAATTTTGTTCTTATCTATTTATTGGTCAAAACTTACTACAAGAGGAACATTTATTGGTGGTTTTGTTGGTTTAATTACGGCTGTTATTTTAGTAATATTAAGCCCAACCGTTTGGGTTGAAATTTTAGGAAATGAAAGTGCGATTTTCCCTTATAAACACCCAGCATTGTTCTCTGTAAGTGCGGCATTTATTGCGATTTGGTTCTTCTCAATTACCGATAAATCACAAAGAGCAGCACAAGAAATTGAATCTTTCGAAGCACAAAGTGTTCGTGCCCAAACGGGTATTGGCGCAGATGGCGCTGTTGATCACTAAGCCTTTACGTTACTAAAGAGTTCTCTCTTTAGTAACACTTTTATTTTAAATCATTTCATATATCTACATTTATATAATTGTTTTTATTATTTAAACACTCATTTTCTTCATTTTGTTACGATTTTACCTCTGTTATCTCTTTTTTACATAATTTATACATATCTATATGGCTTATAATTTTTTATCTGCAATAATTGGTCTTATCGTTATTGCTATTTAAATGCTATGTTTCATTAAATAGCAATAACGACAAACAGATTACATCTGATTTACAAGGAAGAATATATGAACGATGAATTAGTTGAACGAATTGAATCCAATCCCAAATACCATGAATTGGTCTCAAAAAGAAATCGTTTGGGTATCCAGCTGGGTGCCTTTGTACTGCTTATGTTTTATACATTTATTTTGGTTATTGCTTTTAACAAAGAGTTATTGGCAACCAAAATCGGAGACAATATGACCACCATAGCTTTTCCAATCGCTTTGGGAATTTTAGTTATCAGCTTCCTAACGACGCTGGTGTATGTTAAAAAAGCCAACAATGAGTTTGAGGATTTAACCAATGAGATTAAAAATGATGTAAAGGATTTATTATAATATTTAGAATTTTAGCACTGCTATTTATCACAGCTCTTACAGCATTTGCAGCAGGTGACGCTACTTTTGAAGCCACTAAAAGAGAGTTAAATATTCCTGCGATTATTATGTTCTTGATTTTTATTGTTGGAACACTTGGAATTACGTATTGGGCAGCCAATAAAACAAAATCTGCCAGTGATTTTTATACCGCAGGTGGAGGTATTTCGGGTTTTCAAAATGGTTTGGCTATTGCCGGAGATTATATGTCTGCTGCTGCTTTTTTAGGAGTTTCGGGTCTTATTTATCTCAAAGGGTACGATGGGGTTATTTATGCCGTCTCTTTTTTAGTGGGGTGGCCTGTTATTTTGTTTTTTATGGCAGAAAAATTACGAAACTTAGGAAAGTTTACTTTTGCTGATATTGCTGCGTACCGATTAGGACAAAAAGAGATTCGAACACTCGCTGCTTTTGGTTCGTTAAGTGTAGTAGTATTGTATTTAATTGCTCAAATGGTAGGAGCAGGAAAACTCATTCAAGTATTATTTGGTATGGAGTATGAGTATGCTGTTTTTATGGTAGGGGTATTAATGATTATTTATGTTACCTTTGGTGGTATGTTAGCGACAACTTGGGTACAAATCATTAAAGCGTGTTTGTTGCTTTCTGGGGTTTCGTTTATGGCAGTTATGGTCTTATACCACTTTAATTTTTCGTTTGAATCTTTAGCCGTTACAGCCGTAGAAAATCACACCCTTGGCGAAGCTATTTTAAGCCCAGGAGGCTTTATTTCTGACCCCATTTCAGCGATTTCATTAGGAATGGCATTGATGTTAGGAACAGCCGGACTTCCTCATGTTTTAATGCGTTTTTTTACCGTAGGTAACGCCAAAGAAGCTCGAAAATCGGTTATTTATGCCACAGGGTTTATCGCTTATTTTTGGATTATTATTACCATCGTTGGATTTGGAGCCATTGCTTTTTTAAACAGTGCTGAGGGTGCACAATATTTTACAGAAGGCAAACTCTTTGGTGGCAATAATATGGCTTCAGTTCACTTATCGCATATGTTAGGAGGAAATGCCTTTTTAGGATTTATTTCAGCGGTCGCGTTTGCAACCATTTTAGCCGTTGTTTCAGGATTAACTTTAGCAGGGGCTTCAGCCATTTCGCATGACATTTATGCCAATGTCATTAACCCTGAAGCTTCCGATGAAAAAATCGTAAAAATTTCTAAACTCACGGTTATTGTTGTAGGAATTGTGGGAGTAACACTTGGAATCGCTTTTGAATCTCAAAACATTGCTTATATGGTTGGTTTGGCATTTGGTATTGCTGCAAGTGCTAATTTCCCTATTTTATTCTTATCCATTTATTGGCGAGGATTAACCACTAAGGGTGCGTTTATTGGTGGATTTATTGGTCTTATCACAGCAGTGACTTTAGTGATTTTAGGACCCAATGTGTGGGTTCAAATTTTGGGCAATAAAGAAGCTATCTTCCCTTATGCTCACCCTGCACTCTTTTCTGTTACGGTTGCCTTTATAGGAATTTGGTTATTTTCTAAAATGGACAGTTCTCCTAGAGCAAAACAAGAAAGAGAACTCTTCAGAGCCCAAAATATTAGAGCCAATACAGGAATTGGTGCAGCAGGAGCTGTTGAACATTAAGCTTTTTGTTACTAAAGAGTTTCTCTCTTTAGTAACATCAAATAAGTTGTATAAAATAAATTGTGTGCTAAACTTTTTTTGAATATATCAAAAAACTAATATTTGGGACACCTATGAGTATTCTTGAACAAACCACTTTTATTAAAAACATTCACCCTTTTGACAATTTAAGCCGTCCGCAACTTGAAGAGATTGCACACAATTTAGACATTGTTTACTTTAAAAAAAATGAAATCATTCAAAGAAATGGAACACAACCTGAAAAACTCTATTTTATCATTAAAGGATTGGTTCAAGAAAAAAAAGAGGATGAAGTCATCTCTTTGTACTCCATTAATGAACTCTTTGATGCAAAATCCGTTGTAGAAAACTATTGTAAGAACTCTTTTGTAACGGCACAAGAAACCATTTGTTATGCCTTAAATCGAGATTTGTTTATTCGTATTTTGCATGAAAACCCCTCTTTAGAGAGTTACTTTTTTCAATCGATTTCGCAAAAGCTCAATGCCAATATTTCCAATGAAAAGAACAAAGATTTGGCCAATATTATGGTGGCTAAAGTTAAAGATGCCAATGTTCATAAAGCCATTGTGATTCCCTATGAAACCACAATTTATGAAGCGGCTTTACGCATTAAAAAAGAAAAAGTTCCCACGTTATTGTTGCAAGATACGCAAGGAGACATTTATATCGTCACGGATTCTGATTTTCGACAAAAAGTGATTCTAAATCGTATGGATTATGATGATATTGTTGGAAAGATTTCAACCAAAGGTATCATTAGCGTCAATGAAAATGACTTTTTATTTAACGCTCAACTGCTGATGACCAAACACGGTATTAAACGAGTCGTTGTTACCAATAACGATGAAAAGATTGTAGGCATACTTGATCAAATCTCACTTTCTTCTTTTTTTGCGACACACACCTTTTCCGTTTCCAATAAAATTGAAAAAGCTGAAACCATTGAAGAGCTTAAAGAAGCGAGTCATTCGTTCATCAAAATCGTACGCTCACTCAATGCCAAAGGGGTAAAAATCGATTTTATCTCAAAACTCATTAATCAGCTCAATCAAAAAGTGATGAACAAACTCTTTTTGATTACTGCGCCTCAATCCCTTATAGGCAAATCGTGTTTGGTCGTTATGGGAAGTGAAGGACGAGGAGAACAAGTTTTAAAAACCGATCAAGACAATGCTCTAATCATTGCCGATGATTGTGAGATTTCGCAAGAAGAGCTGATGGCATTTACCCATGATTATACGGAACATTTGGTCGATTTTGGATTTCCACGATGTGAGGGCAATATCATGGTTTCTAATCCCTATTGGTGTCGACGTCATAAAGAGTTTAAAGACCTGATTTTTTCTTGGATTACGAATAAAACAGGGGATGATTTTATGAATCTTGCCATTTTTTATGATGCCGTTTGTGCCAGTGGAGATAAAGAGTTACTGCAAAGTTTAAAAGAGTATATTTTTAAAATTGGCGCCACTTCACAAAGCTTTTTTATGCATTTTGCTAAAATCATTACCACTTTTCATGTGCCTCTTGGTTTTTTTGATGGATTTGTTTTTGACAGCGATAATAAAGAACACTCACATGAAATTGATATTAAAAAAGGGGGGATTTTTATTTTAGTTCAAAGCATTCGAAGTTTAAGCTTAGAGCATAAAATTTTAAAAACCAATACCATTCGTCGAATTAAAGAGCTCAATAAATTGGCTGTTTTAGAAGATGAATTTACTCAAGAACTCATTGAAGCATTTAACTTTTTGTGTACCATCAAACTTAAATCCAATCTGACAAAACTGGACGCGGGTATTAAAATAGATAATTACATTAACCCCGATGATTTAAATACTATGGAAAAAGATTTACTTAAAGACAGTTTTAAAATTGTCAATAAATTAAAGAAAAAACTTGAATACCACTATAAGTTGAACTATGTTTAAACGCATCAAAAATCATTTTAATAAAAAAAAGCTAAAAGACGACAACTATCTTTTCTTATTTGATAAACCAAATAAAGAGGAGTTTGTCTGTTTTGATTGTGAAACCACGGGTTTAAATGTTTTAAAAGATGATATCATCTCTATTGGTGCTGTTATCATCAAAGACAATACCATTGTTGCAAGTAAAAAATTTGTTAAATATGTTAAACCTAAAACTAAACTTCAAATTGATGCCATTAAAGTGCATCATATAAGAGAATGTGATTTACTCGATGCTGAAGAGATACAAGACGTCCTCAAAGAGTTTTTAGAGTTTATTGGTAATCGTATTTTAGTGGGATACTATTTGGAATTTGACATAGCCATGGTCAACAAATATTTGGTCAATATGTTAGGCATTACGCTTCCTAATAGAGCCATTGAAGTCTCTGCTTTGTATCACGATTGGAAAATAGAATTTATTCCTCAAGGACACATAGATTTACGCTTTAATACCATTTTAAAAGATTTAAATCTTCCTCATTTAAGTAAACATGATGCGTACAATGATGCTATTATGAGTGCCATGATGTTTTTGAAGCTTAAGAATCAACCCAAAGTTAAAATTTAGTCAATCTAAATTTTGCTATAATAAGGGGCAACTCTAAACAAAATTATCACAAAGGTTTTACCATGCTAATATTTATTTTAAATGCGGGAAGTTCTTCCTTAAAATACCAATTAATGAATCACGCTACACACAGAGTGTTGGCCTCAGGTTTATGTGAAAGAATTGGCATTGACGGACGAATCATCCATGAAGCCAATGATTTAAAAACAACCACGGATGTTGATTTTCCTACGCATAAAGAAGCCATTGAATATGTTCTTAAACTTTTAGTTGAAGGTAAACAAAAAGTTATTGATACGATTGAACACGATATTGACGCCATTGGACATCGAGTGGTTCACGGAGGAGAGTACTTTAATCAAAGCGTTTTAATTGATGATTCTGTTATACGAAAATTGGAAAAACTTATTCCCTTAGCCCCTTTACACAATCCTGCTCATATTTTAGGTATTAAAATCTGTTTAGAACTGATGCCGGGAAAACCCAATGTAGCTGTCTTTGATACTGCCTTTCATCAAAGTATGCCTGCGTGTAATTATATATATGCTATTCCTTATGAAGATTATACAGAACATAAGGTGCGAAAATATGGCTTTCATGGAACAAGTCACTCCTATGTTTCACAAGAAGCGGCCAAACTTTTAAATAAAAAAGATTCCAAAGTGATTGTCTGCCATTTGGGTAATGGCTCATCGGTTTGTGCCGTTAAAGAGGGAAAATCAATGGATACCTCTATGGGATTAACTCCCTTAGAAGGCTTAATGATGGGAACACGATGCGGAGATTTAGATCCGGCTGTACTGGCTTATTTAATGGAAAAGAAAAATATGAGTGCCAATGAAGTGGTTGATTATCTCAATAAAAAATCAGGGCTTTTAGGAGTTTCGGGTATCAGTTCAGATTTACGAGAAATAATGGAAGCCAGTGCTAAAGGAGATACAAGAGCCTCTTTAGCCATTGACATTCAATGCAATCGTATTAAAAAATATATCTGCTCTTATGCCGGTGTCATGGGCGGCGTTGATGCCATCTGTTTTACAGCTGGTATTGGAGAAAATGCTGACTTAATTCGAGAAAAAGTCTGTTCAGGTCTAGAGTTTATGGGCATTGAAATAGACAAAGAAAAAAATAAAATACGAAACAGCAATACTCGAGAAATCAGTACCGATACTTCAAAAGTTAAAATTTTTGTGATTCCAACCAATGAAGAGTTTGTCATTGCAAACGATACGTATAACTTAACAAAAGCTTAATGCTTTTGTTAAAAACTACTCTTTTTCTTTCAAATTCACTTAAAAAATCACAAAATAAAACGATTAAATATTACCATTCTTCACACAATAAAATTTTATTTTCAAAAATGTTAAATTTATGTACATTTTTGAAAATATAATATAGAATATTCTTTCTACAAGGTTATAAGTAAAAATGCTATTTTAATGCTATACTTTTAATTTATAATCTTTATTCACTAAATTAGAAAGGAATATTAAATGAGTCTAATTGATAGTATCAAAGAAAATGCTAAAAAAGAGCTTAAAACAATCGTACTTCCAGAGCCTGAAGACGAAAGAGTTTTAAAAGCTACACAACAAGTCTTAGCTGAAAAAACAGCTAAAGTTGTTTTAATTGGAAATCCACAAACCATTCAAGCTGATGCAGCAAAATGCGGAGCCAACATTGAGGGTGCAACGATTATTGACCCTAAAAATTATGCCAATATTGAAGCGTATGTTAATGAACTGGTTGAACTAAGAAAATCAAAAGGATTAACAGCAGCTGAAGCCAAAGAACTTTTAACAACTGAGCCAAGATTTTTTGGTTGTATGATGGTACGACTTGGCGATGCGGATGGTTTAGTTGCCGGTTCAAACTCTCCAACGGCTGATGTTTTAAGAGCAGCCATTCAAGTTATTAAAACGGCTCCTGGTATTAAAACCGTTTCTTCTGCTTTTGTTATGGAAACAGCTGACGGTAAATTTGGAGACAATGGGTTATTACTTTTTGCCGATTGTGCTGTTTTACCCGATCCAAATTCTGAACAACTTGCCGACATTGCTGCTTCTACGGCTGCAACAGCAAAAAGCGTTGTAGGATTAGAGCCAAGAGTTGCGATGTTATCCTTTTCAACGATGGGAAGTGCCGAGCATCCACTGGTTGACAAAGTTAAAAATGCCGTACAAATTTTAAAAGACAGAAACGTCGATTTTGCTTTTGATGGAGAAATGCAAGCCGATGCAGCTATTGTTGAAGCCATTGGTAAGAAAAAAGCTCCCGATTCAAAAGTTGCTGGAACAGCCAATATTTTAGTATTCCCTGATTTACAAGCTGGAAACATTGGATACAAACTCGTACAACGATTTGCCAATGCCGATGCACACGGACCAATCGTACAAGGTTTAGCAAAACCGGTTAATGACTTATCAAGAGGTTGTTCAGTTGAAGACATCTCAAATTTAGTTGCCATTACTGCAACACAATGTAAATAATAAAAATAAAAGGAAACAACATATGAGAGTATTTATTTTAAATGCAGGAAGTTCATCGTTAAAATATCAATTAATGAATCCCGTTACAAAAGAAGTTTTAGCCTCTGGATTATGCGAAAGAATTGGAATTGATGGTGTTTTAAAACATGAGTTTGGTGATGATAAAAAATTAAAGCTAGAAGTTTCAATGCCTACACATAAAGAAGCCATTGAATTGGTTTTAAAAACGTTAACTGAGGGTGAAGGCAAAGTGATTAACTCAATTGATGACATTGATGCCATTGGTCATAGAGCCGTCCATGGAGGAGAAGAGTTCTCTGGCTCTGTTATGGTAACGGATAGAGTGATTGAAAAAATGAAAGAGTTAATTCCGTTAGCTCCTTTACACAATCCTGCTAATATCATGGGTATGGAAATTTGTCAAGAATTAATGCCAGGTAAACCAAACGTGGCAGTATTTGACACAGCATTCCACCAAACAATGCCTGATTATGCTTATATGTATCCCCTTCCTTATGAGCAATATGAAAAACATAAAGTACGAAAATATGGTTTCCACGGAACAAGCCACTTTTTTGTTTCTAATGAAGCAAGAAATATGTTAGACAAAAAACACAACACCCGAATTATTGTTTGCCACTTAGGTAACGGTTCATCTGTTTCTGCTGTTTATGATGGTAAATGTATTGATACTTCTATGGGTCTTACTCCGGTTCAAGGTTTAATGATGGGGACAAGATGTGGAGATATTGGAGCTGGAGCATTACAATATATGATGGAAAAAGAGGGATTAACCATCAAAGAAACTCTTGACATCTTAAATAAAAAATCAGGAATTTTAGGAATTTCTGGAAAATCTTCTGACTTAAGAGAAGTATTAGAAGGAAAAGAAGCGGGAGATGACAGATGTCGATTAGCCGTTGATATGATTGCGTATATTATCAAAAAATATGTCGGTTCTTACGCGGCTGCTTTAGACGGTGTTGATGCCTTATGTTTCACTGGTGGTATTGGTGAAAATGCTGCATTAATTCGAGAAAAAGTGTGTGCAGGATTAGACTATATGGGATTAAACATTGACCCTGTAAAAAATAACAAACGTTGTTCACTAGCAAGAGATATCTCTACGAATGGTTCTACAGGAAGAATTTTTGTTATTCCTACGAATGAAGAGTATGTTATTGCTAACGATACCTATAAAGTGGTTACATCAGGTACTGCTGATGCTCCTAAAAAAGCGACGTGTGATTAATACACTTGGCGTATAAAAAAAGGCAGAAAAGGAAAACCTTTTCTGCCTTTTTTATTTATATTTAAGGGTACCTCTAAAAATTAGAACGCTTTTAATCCATCCATAAATTGAAGTGAAAAGTGAGAAAAAGCTTCACTCATGACTTTATCTAAGAAGCGATCCATTTTATCTTCTTTTACCCAAATTGGATTTTCAATTTTTCCTAATGAATACAGTTCACTTTGTGCAAAACTTAACGTACCAACCTCATCAATCAACCCTACACTTTTGGCCTGTCGAGCAGTAAAAATATGCGCATCAGCATAAACTTCATGTTCATTGACCTTTAACTTTCGTGCAGAAGCAACATCAGAGACAAACATGGCATACGTATCACTGATAACTCGTTCAAGTTCTTGCTTTTCATAACTGTTCCATGTTCGTGCAAAGGTTCCTGCTTCTTTATATCGCCCTACTTTAACCGTTTGGGTTTGTACTCCAATTTTTTGCATCAACTCTTCAATATTGGCACCTTGAAAAATCACGCCAATTGAACCTATCATACTTCCAGGATTTGCCACTATTTTAGATGCCCAAATAGAAGCATAGTAACTTCCACTTGCCATAACACCACTGGCATAAGCGACAACGGGTTTTTTCTCATTTAACTCTTTAATTGCATAGGCAATTTCAACCGAAGGAGCCACTGCCCCACCAGGAGAATTGACATTGAGTAAAACCCCTTTGATGTTCTCATTGTTAGAAGCATTTTCAATCGCTTCTAACGTTTTATCGACATTTAATATAGGTCCGGTTAAATCTATCTTTTGAAGATTAGCCACTTCCAAATTTTGAGGTTCACTCTCTTTAAATACAAAAAATAAAATGGTTAAAAAAACAATGGTTTTAAAATATTTAGTGATAAAATCCAATATCTTTGTCACGGGTAAAAATAGCATTCTAAAAAATTCAAACATCTTCGCCTCCTATAATCGTTCGATTGACATATTTGGTATGTAAAATAATATGTGTCGCTAAATCTTCACTCTTTTTCACTCCATCAGGCAAGGTAAACGCAATCATATCACTGTTTTTCCCCTCTTTTAAACTCCCTTTATTTAACCCCAATGCTTTTGCTCCATTTAACGTAGCTGCTTTAAGCAGTTTTTTTGAAAAGGTGTTGACATTTCGAGTGGTATGAATCATCAACGCATTGCGTAATTCATCAAACATACTCAATGAATTGTTGGAACTTAATCCATCGGTACCAATTGAAAAAGGGGTGTCATTGAGTCTTTTTAAATTGAGTTTGCTGTTATTAAGCAATCGATTGGAAGTGGGACAATGGTTAATTACACCATTAAGTTGCGCAATTTTATTTAACTCTTCTTCATTGGCTTCAACACAATGAGTAAAACTCAAATGTTTAATTCCTTTGAACTGTTCTAAAAACTCCATTGAGGAAGTCACGCTTTGATTTTGCCCTAACAGTTTCATAAAAAAATCTAAAAAACTTCCACTGTTGCTTTTTAACCACTCTTTTTCTTCACTGCTTTCTAAAAAATGTGCCGTCACACAAAGCTCTTTTTCATGTGCAATTTTAAGCACCTCTCTGAGTAAAAAAGGATGCACAGAATATGCTGAGTGTATCGCAATGGCAGGAATAAATCGTTTGGAAGAGTGTTGTAACGTTTGGTTTAATCGAGCTTTAAAATCACTAAATAACGTATCAATCATTTCAGGTTTTGAGCCAATAACTTCATTAAAATAGACGACATTTAAAGGGGTATTTAAACACGGTTGTAAATCAAAACCATAGGAACTAATTGCACCGATGGTTGTCGTACCCGTTTTAACAATCTTTTTCAACTCCTTGGCAATGATTTCTTGATTGGATTTTTCAACCAGCTCTTCACGATTTTGCATCACCGAATGTAACCAATCCATAAAATTACCGTATTTGAGCGTGGTTTTATTGGCACTGAACTCTAAATGTATATGCGTATTAATTAAACCTGGCATTAAAACAGAATTTTCACCTAAATCTTCAACATAAACCGAAGGATAAGCAGCTTCTATTTCGTTCCAAGAACCCATTTTGATAATATTTTCTTCGTATGCCACAGCACCATTTTCAATGATGGTATTGTGGTCATCGCACGTTACAAGCCAAGAAGCTTTGAGTATTTTCATTATTTGGCTTGTTGTTGTTTTTGTGCTTCTTCAATGGCTTTGATTTCATTGATAATTTGAGTCAATGCAATCAATCCTAAATGGTATCCAAAAGGACCAAACCCTGTGATAACTCCTGTTGAACTTCCTGCAGTAATCGATTTTTGTCGAAACTCTTCTCGTTTATAAATGTTTGAAATATGCACTTCAACCGTCGGTAACGCAACTGCCGATAAAGCATCTTTAATAGCAATTGACGTATGTGTATACGCAGCAGGATTAATAATAATTCCATCAACTGTTCCTAAGCACTCTTGAATTCTGTCTACGATTTCACCTTCTAAGTTGGACTGAAAAAATTCCAATTCAACTCCATTTTGAGAAGCACTGGCTTTAAGTTGTTCATGAATTTGCTCAAGGCTCATGGCTCCATAAATGTTTCTTTCTCTCACCCCTAGCATATTTAAGTTTGGACCTTGAATTACGGCTATTTTCATCTTATATTTCCTTTTATAAATTTTAGGTATGATTATATTCAATCTTTAGTTAATATCAGTTCAAAAGGCAAAACATGGATAACTATATTTTAAAAAATGAAAATGCCATCTATTATGAGTGTGGCTACTCGTGCGACAATGCAATTTACCTCTCATTAGGCAGTGAAGCCTTTTTTATTACCGATGCCCGTTATACGATTGAAGCTCAATTGGAAGTCAATCATGCTCAAGTCATTGAAAGCAAAGACTTGGTTAAAACGGCACAAAAACTCATCAAAGAAGCAAAAATTAAAAAAATCGTTTTTGATGGCAATGACTTTACTTTTGAAACCTATAATAAATTAACGCAAGATTTAAAAACAAAGTGTATCAACAAACCCAATTTTTCGATGTTAAAAAGAATCATTAAAACACCCAAAGAGATAAAATATTTAACCAAAGCTTCCAAACTTGGACGAAAAGGATTTACGCTTTTAGCTAAATATCTACGAAAAAATGGCTTTGAAACAAGCGAAAAGTTTTTGCATTTTAAAACCATTGAAAAGCTGACTCAAACAGGAAAGTTTGATGTCAGTTTTGATCCCATTTTTGCCATCAATGAAAACAGTGCCAAACCTCATGCTTTGCCCACCAACAAAAAACTGCATATGCACGATTTATTGTTAGTGGATGCAGGAGTAAAATACAAACGATACTGCTCTGATAGAACCTGTACTGCATATGTTGATTTCGAACATCTGCACTTCAAAAGAGAACAAAAATTTAAAAATCCCAAACAACAAAAAATTTATGATATTGTATTAAAAGCCCATGAGACAGCTATAAATGGAGCTAAAAGTGGCATGAAAGCCAAAGAGATTGATGCCTTAGCCCGAGATGTCATCAAAGAAGCTGGCTATGAACACTATTTTGTCCACTCAACAGGTCATGGAGTGGGACTTGATATTCATGAACACCCTTTTATTAACTCCAAAAGTGATGTCATTATTGAAGACAATATGGTCTTTACTATTGAACCAGGTATTTATTTGCCCAATGAATTTGGTGTACGAATTGAAGACACCATTGTCATGAAAAATGGAAAGGCAATAATCCTATAAAACAATAAAAATAGAAAAAATAAATCTTGAGTTTATTACTAAGGATTTATTTTTTAGGATTAAATCAACAAAATATGAAAAAAAAATTATCGGAAAATTTAACTTTATTTAAAACTTCACTTTATCCCTATAAAACTCGGTTTAGTTCTAATAAAAAACATGAAGTAACCCTAGGAATTGGGGGGAATGTTGGCGATGTAAAAAGAACGTTTCATAAACTTTTCTTATGTTTATTAAAAGACTCAAGATTTGATATTCTTATAACCAGTCCGCTGTTACTCAATCCCCCATTTGGATTTTTAAATCAAAACGATTTTTTAAATGGTATAATTGTGCTCAAAACAAATCTAAGTATTAATGCATTTTTTAAATCTATGCAACGCTATGAAAATAGATTTAAAAGAACCCGCTCTTTTAAAGATGCTCCAAGAACGCTTGATATTGATATTATATTTTTTGCCAATAAAAAAATTAATACAAAACAATTAACCATACCGCACAAAAATTGGAGCCAAAGAGAGTCTGTAGTAATACCATTATCTAGGATGTATAAATGAAAAAAAAAGTTGTCGTAGGGATGAGCGGAGGAATTGATTCTTCTGTGACTGCGTATATGTTACAAAAAGAGGGTTATGAAGTGGAAGGTGTTTACATGAGACTTCATGACTTACGAGAAGGTTACCACGAAAGAAACATTGAAACAGGGCAAAAAGTGGCCCGTTTTTTAGGGATAAAATATCATGTTTTAGATGTTTCTGCTAAATTTGAAGCCGAGGTATATGACTATTTTGTCCAATCGTATTTAGACGGTATTACCCCCAATCCTTGTGTCAAATGCAACCGAACGATTAAGTTTGGAGCGTTATTTGAGTTTGCCAAAAGCATCAAAGCCAATTTTGTTGCTACGGGGCATTATGCTAAAACCGATGGAAAATTTATTTATGAAGCAGAAGATAAAACCAAAGATCAAAGCTACTTTTTAGCTCAAGTTAAAAAAGAGGTTTTACCTTTTATTTTATTCCCCATGAGTCAATTTAAAAAAGAGGACATCATCAAATTAGGTGAGAGTCTTAACGAAATCTTTAAAGAGATTACGCAAAAAAAAGAGTCTCAAGAAATCTGTTTTGTTGAGAATGTTTACACGGATATTATTCAAAAACATGCCAACATAGACAAACCAGGTATTGTTTTAAATGAAGAAGGCAAAGAAGTGGGTATTCATAAAGGGTATATGCACTACACCATTGGAAAACGACGAGGATTTACTGTCAATGGTGCGCATGAACCTCATTTTGTAAAAGAGCTTAACCCCATTGACAATACGATTACTGTGGGACAAAAAGCCTCTTTGACAATCAATGAAGTCAAAATCAATAACTTAAATATGTTTATAAAAGATAAAAGCTTGAGTGCGGGAGTGAAATTACGTTATCGAAGTGCTACAACACCATGCAGCGTTGAAATTATCAATGACAACGAAGCCATTATTACTTTACATGAACCTGCTTATGGTGTCGCAAAAGGACAAGTTGCCGTTTTTTATGAAGGCAATAAAGTCTTAGGTTCAGGTTGGATTACGCAAACCAAATAGACCCATTTATTTAACGAGCCAAAAACTTGGCTCGTCTCTTCCTTTCTTAAACACTTGTCACACTTTACCTTTCTCTTATATCATATTACAAGATTTTTTTAGCTATAATCTTGAAAATTTCGTATACAAAAGGAACATTTATGAGGGGATATAAACTTTTTAGTGGTTCAGCCAATCCAGAATTTACAGCAAAAGTGGGTGAATATTTGAACACATCTGTTGGAGAAGCCTGCCTAAAAAGATTTAGTGATGGAGAAATCTCTGTTCAAATTACTGAAAGTGTAAGAGGACGAGATGTATTTTTAGTGCAACCAACATGCGCACCTGCCAATGATAATTTAATGGAACTGTTGATTATGGTTGATGCATTAAAACGTTCAAGTGCCAGTTTTATAACAGCCGTTATTCCATATTTTGGTTATGCCAGACAAGACAGAAAAGCAGCACCTCGTGTTCCCATTTCAGCTAAATTAGTTGCAGATATGCTTCAAACAGCCGGAGTCAATCGTGTCATTACCATCGATTTACATGCCGCGCAAATTCAAGGATTTTTTAATATTCCCGTGGACAACTTATTTGGTTCAATTTTATTTGTTAATTACATCAAATCTAAAAACTTAGCCAATCCTATTATTGCCAGTCCCGATATTGGAGGCGTAGCACGAGCAAGAAGTTACGCAGAAAAACTTAACTTAGATTTAGTCATTGTGGACAAAAAAAGAGAAAAAGCCAACGAATCAGAAGTGATGAATATCATTGGTGATGTTAAAGGCAAAGATGTTATTTTGGTTGACGATATGGTTGATACAGCAGGTACGTTAGTTAAAGCCGCTGAAGTGCTTAAAAAAAGAGGAGCCACTTCGGTTATGGCATGTTGTACGCATGGGGTGTTAAGTGGTCCTGCTTTTAAACGACTTGATGAGGGCGATGCGTTAGATGAATTGGTTATTTCAGACACCATTCCTTTAAAACAAGAACATACGAAAATCACGGTTCTAACCGCTTCTAAAATGATTGGTGAAGCCGTACGAAGAATTTATAACAATGAATCGGTCAACGAGATTTTTAATTATTAATTTCTATGCAATAATTACATTTATGCTATAAGTTAGTTATTATGTTCGTTGAATACAATGTCAAAAAAACAAGGAGAAAAACATGAAAAAAATTGTTTTAGCAAGTGCTTTATGTACTTCAATGTTATTTGCATCAAACGCTCAATATAAGTATGAAATCACCCCAATGCTTGGTGGAACTTACACCGAAGGGAATTTGGACTTAGACAGAAACTATGGCAATATAGGGTTAAGTTTAGGATTTAATTTAGAAGAGTCTCTTTTTGATCAAATTGAATTGGGAATTTTGCAAAGTTTAGGTGATGTTGATTACAAAAACAGCAACCAAGACACGGCCATTACTCGGATTTTCTCAAACGTCATTAAAGAGTATCCTTTAGGTGGAAACTCTTCTTTATATGCCTTAATTGGTGCGGGAGTAGAACATTTTAACAATGAACAATTCAATAACGAAACAGGACTTTTTGGAAACTATGGGGTAGGATATAAATATACCTTTGAGAACGATATGGCACTAAAGTTTGATTTAAGACATTTAATTGAAACCGACCATGGGGATAATAATCTTCTTTATACCATTGGTTTAGCCATTCCTTTTGGACAAAAAGCAGCGGCAGTAAAAACATCTGAACCCGTAGAAGAGACTCCTGCAACACCTGTTGTCCAAGATGTGGATACCGATGGCGATGGTGTGGTTGATAGAGTAGATCAATGTCCAAACTCTGAAGCCAATGCCATCGTAGATGAAACAGGCTGTGTTATTGCCGTGAATTTAAAAGTTCTGTTTGACTTTGATAAAGCCACCATCAAAGAAGCTTATACTGCCAAATTAAACCGTTTTGCAGAAGTTCTTCAAACGTATCCAAGTGTTAAAACCAAACTGTCAGCACACACAGACAGTTTAGGGACAGAAGAGTATAACTTAAAACTCTCACAAGAGCGAGCCAATGCCGTTAAACAAGCGTTGATTAACTTAGGAATTAAAGAGAACCGAATCTCAACGGTGGGTTATGGTGAAAGTAAACCCGTTGCAAGTAACGCCACAGCAGAAGGTCGAGCGCAAAATCGACGAGTGGAAGCAACCGTTTCAAAATAACTTTTCAACTTAAGCCACAACACTTTTTGTGGCTTAAGATGCACTGCCTTTATTACTTAACGTTCCCCTTACACTTATTTCGTTATAATCGCGAAAATATATAATTATAGGAATTACCCTTGCAAAAACATATAAGAAATTTTTCAATTATTGCCCACATAGACCATGGAAAATCAACTCTTGCTGATAGAATTATTCAAGAGTGTGGTGCCATAACTGAGAGAGAAATGAAATCGCAAGTTATGGATACAATGGATATCGAAAAAGAAAGAGGCATTACCATCAAAGCACAAAGTGTTCGATTGGATTATGTCAAAGACGGACAAAAATATGTCTTAAATCTGATTGACACCCCAGGACACGTCGATTTTTCATATGAAGTCAGCCGTTCGTTAGCTTCATCCGAGGGTGCTTTACTTATCGTTGATTCAACACAAGGCGTAGAAGCACAAACCATTGCTAACGTATACATTGCCATGGACAATGACTTAGAATTGCTTCCTGTCGTCAATAAAATTGATTTACCCAGTGCAGACCCCATACGAGTATTAGAAGAAGTTGAAGAAGCCATTGGACTTGATTGTACACAACATAACCTCATCTCTGCTAAAACCGGTCTTGGCGTTAAAGAGTTAATTGATGCCATCGTTGAGCGAGTTCCTGCCCCACAAGGCGATGAAAATGCCCCAACTAAAGCTTTGATTTATGACTCTTGGTTTGACAATTATCTTGGCGCACTGGCATTGGTACGCGTCTATGATGGCAGTATTCAAAAAGGTCAAAAAATCAAACTGATGAATACCAAAGTTGAGCATCAAGTTCTTAGTTTAATGTATCCACACCCTTTAAAAAGACAAGATACCAATGAAATCAAAACAGGGGAAATCGGTATTGTTGTATTAGGACTTAAAACACTTGATGGTATTGCAGTAGGTGATACAATGACCGATGCTAAAAATCCAACCAAAGAAGCCATTGATGGTTTTGAACCTGCAAAACCCTTTGTATTTGCAGGAATTTACCCCATTGAAACCGATAAATTTGAAGATTTAAGGGATGCGTTAAATAAACTCAAACTCAATGACTCTTCCATTTCATTTGAACCAGAAAGTTCAGCCGCTCTTGGAAGCGGATTTAGAACGGGGTTTTTAGGGATGCTTCATATGGAAGTTATCAAAGAAAGACTCGAGCGAGAGTTTGACTTAGACCTCATCGCAACAGCACCAACGGTTGTGTATGAAGTGTTAAAAAAAGATGGAGAGAGAATTATGATTCAAAATCCATCAGAGCTTCCTGAACCCAACTACATTGAAACCATTTTTGAACCCTATGTAAAAGCCACCATTTTAGTACCCGATGAGTTTTTAGGCAATGTCATTAAACTCTTAAATGATAAACGTGGTATTCAAAACAAGATGGACTATTTAGGAAACCGTGTTTTACTTGAATACGATTTGCCCATGAATGAAATCGTTATGGACTTTTACGACAAACTTAAATCAACCACCAAAGGCTATGCCTCTTTTGATTATGAACCTATTGGGTTTAGACCTGGCAATCTTAAAAAACTGGACATCAGAGTTGCAGGTGATATTGTCGATGCTTTATCGATAATCGTACCCGAAGACAGAGCGGTCACCAAAGGGCGAGAGTTTATCAAAGCCTTAAAAGAACTCATCCCAAGACAACTTTTTGAAGTGGCAATTCAAGCTTCTGTTGGGGCAACCATTATTGCCAGAGAAACCGTAAAATCCACAGGGAAAAACGTAACAGCTAAGTGTTATGGTGGGGATATTACACGAAAAAGAAAACTGCTTGAAAAACAAAAAGCAGGGAAAAAACGTATGAAAGCCATAGGAAAGGTTAATGTACCGCAAGAAGCATTCATGGCAGTTTTAAAGATATAGCAGTCATCTTTTGGCGTATTTCTGCGTTGAAAACTAAATTTGAATACTCACGTACCTTTGTTGTACGCTCCGCTTCAAATTTAGTTTTCGCCTTGAACTACACTCAAAATCTAACTGCTCTAGCTTTAAAATCAATTTTTTATATATACTTTTTTGATTCATTTTCTATTTTTTCTAAAATATTCCTATATTCCTTATGAAATTCTTGTAGCTCTTCTTGAGATAATCTTTCAGAATTAGGAATAGTTGTTTTTTCCATCACTATCATAGATTTTTTTAAAAAAGTTTGATAGTCTTTTAACAAAGAATTAAAATAAAATCTAATAATAACTCCAATTTGTTGACCATTAATGTTCGTCTTTTTTTCTAGTGGTTTTAAACAATTTGAATAAACTTCTCCTATTAAAATAAAAATTTCTTCGAGCTTTTCACATTTGAAATTCTTAATTTTAATTTTTTCTTTTTTAGTTTCAAGAAAAAAATCCTTTGCTATTGATGCTAAAAAACCAATTACCCACCAGCTACAAGCGATATAAAACTCTCCATAATTTTCCCTTTTTATTTATATTATATTTAATATAGCCTAAAACTTTTTAGAGACTTTCTATTTTTTGCAAGTTCAAGGCGAAGCATGAATTTTAAAGCGGAGTGTACAATTAGTACATGAGCATTTAAAATTTATGCTTCAACGCAGAAATTGTGAAAAAGAGGATGTCTATAAAAAGTTTTATTTTTGGTATAATTATTTATGCGCTGCCTATCTTGTGAAAAACTCTCTTTTCATCTTATTTGCAAAAAGTGTCAAAGCACTTTATTGGTACCCAACTTCTTTAAAAAAGAGTTAGAAAAAGATTTTTTTGTATATTCGTTTTACTCTTATGAAGAGATTGAGCCATATATATTGAGCAAATACTACTTTCATGGTGACCGAGTTTTTAATATTTTAGCCAAACTTGCTTTTGCTAAATTTGCTTCAAATTTTTCTTACCCTTCTTTGGTGTATGCCCTACCCATTGACGATCATACACGACATGATTTTTCACATACAGCCATTTTAGCACGACATTTAAACTCACCTTGTATCAAACCTCTTTACAACATGTTAAAAGCTTCAAATATTGTCAAATATGCGGGGAAAGATTTGGAATTTCGACAAAAAAACCCCAGAAAGTTTGTCTATAAAGGCGCTTCTAATATTGATGTTGTTTTATGTGATGATTTGATGACAACAGGTACCACCATTTTAGAGGCCAAAAAAGTCCTCAAAAAACACAACGTCAATGTTTTATTTGCTTTAACTTTATCTGCATTTCGTTCATAAATTGGCTTTGACTTAAGTGTTTAATATTTACATTAAGCTATAATCACACCATATAAAAGCAGGACAACGTATGATAGGAATTATAGATTACAATATGGGAAATTTGGCCAGTGTGTACAACGCGTGTCATTTACTTGACGCCAAAGCGCACATTGTAAAAGATCCCAATGAACTCAAAAACTACGAACGAATTATTTTACCCGGAGTGGGTGCTTTTGGCGATGCCATGAAAAATTTAAACCAAACGGGTATGAAAGAAGCTGTTTTAGAGTATGCACAAAGCGGTAAACCTATGATGGGCATTTGCTTAGGTATGCAACTGTTATTTGAATCTTCACAAGAGTTTGGAAGCCACTCAGGGTTGAGTCTTATTAAAGGCAATATCGTTAAATTTGATACCTCAAAAATGCACGAAGATTTTAAAATTCCTCATATGGGATGGAACACCATACAAAACAAAACCAGTATGCTTTTTCATGGATTGGAAAATCCATACCTCTATTTTGTACATTCATACCATGTGGAAACGTCTGACTCTAATGTGATTGGATATACACAATACGGCTATAAATTTGCCAGTGCAGTTAATAAAGATAATATTTATGGGATACAACCTCACCCTGAAAAATCACACGACAATGGATTACGCATTTTAAAAAATTTTATGACAATAAAATAAAAAGGAGCTACCATGAAAACGATTGCAATAGCAGGAGCTTCTGGATTTGTAGGAACACATCTCAAAGATTTTTTTACACAGTTGGGGTACACCGTTTCTAAAATTTCACGAGAAGAGTTAGCCAATACTGAACTTTTAATACAAAAATTTGAAAAAACCGATATTGTAATTAACCTTTCTGGTGCCAATATTATTCATCGTTGGAGTGACGAATATAAAAAAGAGTTGTATCACAGCCGAATAGATACCACCCAAAAAATAGTAACTGCCATTAAAAATGCAACGAACAAACCCCAAGTTTTAGTCTCAACTTCAGCCGTAGGAATTTACTCCAATCAAAAAATCAACAGTGAAGAAGAGTATGAATACGGTAAAAACTTCTTGGCAAAATTGTGTAAAACATGGGAAAGTGAAGCCTTAAAAGCCAAAGATGACACACGCGTTCTTATTTTTAGATTTGGAATTGTATTGGGGAAAAATGGTGGTGCGTTACAAAGTATGTTATTGCCTTTTAAATTGGGTCTTGGTGGAACCATTGGCAATGGAAGTCAATATTTTTCATTTGTCCATATTGAAGATTTAAAAAATGCTTTTAACTTTGTCATAGAAAATGAAAAGTTAAGTGGGGCATTTAATTTAGGTGCACCCCAACCTACGACCAACAAAGGGTTAACCAAAGCCTTAGGAAAAACACTCAACCGACCAACACTCTTTCCTGTGCCGCACTTTGTGCTTAAGCTCATGTATGGAGAAGGAGCAACGGTTTTAACCGATGGGCAAAGTATGATTCCCCAACGTTTGGAAGAGAATGGCTTTAAATTTCAATTTAAAACCATTGAAGAGACCATAGAAAATTTATTAGGAGAGAAGAATTAATGGATATTTTACCGGCGATTGATTTAAAAGATGGAAAAGCAGTACGTTTAAGTAAAGGGCTTATGGAGAGCGCAAAAATTTACTCAGATGAACCATGGCAAGTGGCAAAACGATTTGAAGAGTTAGGCTCAAAGTGGCTTCATATTGTGGATTTAAATGGTGCGTTTGCAGGAACTCCTGCCAATTTGGAACAAATCAAAAAAATACGAGAAAATTGTAATCTAAAAATAGAACTCGGTGGCGGTATTCGAGACGAAGAAACCATCAAAATGTATTTGGAACTTGGCGTTGACAGACTTATTTTAGGTTCAATTGCAGTAAAAGACCCACAATTTGTCAAAGATATGGCCGCCAAATACCCCATTGCCGTAGGAATTGATGCGTTAAATGGCATGGTTGCCGTTGAGGGTTGGGCAGAAGTTTCAACCATGGAAGCAACAACTTTAGCCAAAGAATTTGCCAATGCCGGTGTTGAAGCCATTATTTGTACCGATATTTCAAAAGACGGTATGCTGTGTGGAGTCAATGTTGAATTTACACAAAATATTGCCCATGCCAGTGGTATTGATACGATTGCCAGTGGGGGAGTGAAAGATATTCAAGACATTATCAATTGTAAAAACAACGGCAATATTGCAGGTGTAATTGTGGGAAAAGCTTTTTATGAAGGAACACTCAATTTAGAAGAAGCCTTTAAAGTTTTATAAATTTTTCCTTAACTCTTTATTTTAGTCCAATATCAAAATATTTTTATGATATTATACGTAAAAATTTTCAAAGGTTGTTGAATGAATTCCAATAAGAAAATTACTCTTATTATCTTTACTATGGTTTCTTTGTTGACTATTATTATTGTTGCTTTAGTTGCTTTAGGTTCACGACAAAGTGGTTATGACAGTGCTAAAAAACGTGCTTATTTAACAGCAGAAATCGTTAAAAAGTCACTTACTGCCCATATGGTCAATGGCAATATGGATCAACGAGATGTCTTTTTAAACAGTATTGAACAACTACAAGAACTCAATGACCTATGGATTGTACGCTCTCCTAGTGTCAGTGAACAGTTTGGTAAAGCCCAATTGGCGAATGAAATGCCACGTGATGACATAGACAAACGCGTCTTACAATCAGGCAAAGAAGAACTGGAAATCAAAGAATCATTAAAAGCTGCCACTCTAAGAATCACCATTCCTTATACCGCTTCTACTTTAGACAAACCCAATTGTTTGACCTGTCATGATGCTAAAGAGGGTGAAGTCTTGGGAGCTATTTCTTTAAAATTTGATATTCAAGATGACCGAATTTCAAGCATTGCTATTTTGTTGAACATTATTGCTATTGTTGTGGTCTTTTTAATCTTTATTCTTATTTTTATCAGCCGAAAAATTAAACCTTATACCAGTTCTTTTGATTCCATTACAGAAGTGTTAAAGCAAGTTCACGAAGGAAACTACTCTATTCGAGCCAAAGAAGGAACACTCAAAGAGGATAAAGAAGCCTCAATGTGGCTCAATGAAATCATTGAAAAACTTGAAACGGTTTTAACAGGCATTGAGAAAAACTTAACGGCATTTGTACACAATCGTTCAACCAACGTCAACAACGATAAACTTTTGACCGCCAAAGAGATTATTGAAGATATTTCGGAAATTTATAACTACAAAAAAACCATTGAAACCGATTTGAGTAAAGAGGATATTTACTATCGATTGGTACAAGTTTTTAAAGACAAACTCAAAGTTGAACAGTTCTATATTTTTGAAAATGATTTAATCAAAGACGAAAGAACCACAATTTATAGTACCAAAGAGTCAAAAGCGTGTTGTTCCTTGATTAAAAATGTAAAAGAACAATGTCGAGCAGAACGAACCGATACAGTAGTATCTTCTGAAAATTTTCCAGAGATTTGTCGAGCAGCTTCATGTGAATCGTGCAAAGATTACGTTTGTATTCCTTTTTCGATTAATGAGCAAAAAAGTATTACGATGCATATTTTATGTGAAAACAAAGAGTGTTTAAAACATATCCGATATCAAATCGGTATTATCAAAAAGTATTTAGAAGAGACCAAACCTATTATGGAAAGTCGAATGCTTATGGATGTTTTACGTGAGCGAAACTTGGTTGATGGTCTTACCGGGCTTTACAACCGAAAATATTTGGATGATTTTATTGATAAAAAAATGCCACTGGAACTTGAACAAGGTACAACCTACGCCATTATGTTCTTAGACATTGACTACTTCAAAATGATTAACGATACTTACGGGCATGATGCAGGTGATGCCATTTTACAAAAACTCTCAAAAACCATGAAAGATGCTATTGGTCATGATGAATTTATCATTCGTTTTGGGGGAGAAGAGTTTTTAATTATTATGAAAAACCCTACCGAAGAGAGTGCGTTGGCTTTGGCAACAAAAATCAATCACGATTTTGGTAAATTGGTTTTCACTTTTAACAATGAATCTTTTAGCAAAACCGTCAGTATTGGGTATGCCTTTTTACCTAGCGATACGGATCAAATCTGGAAATGTATCAAATTTGCTGACCTATGTTTATATGAAGCCAAAGCAACAGGGCGAAATAAAGTCATTCGGTTTAGAAAAGATCTTCTTAAAAATGGCGACAAAGCCGAGTACTAAACCATGTGTTTAGTACTTTCTCTTATTTTTTTAGCCTTAGCGTATACGTTTTTTAATGATGGTAATATGCAAGGCTTTTATATCAGCCTCACAATTGCTCTACTTTTTATTCTTTTGCTTGTTCGGAATATTTTAAAGACTAGGAAAGAGAGAAGAATAAACAGATATAAATATCTTAATTTTAAAAGGACATTGGCATATTTGATTTTCTAAGATTATAAACTTCTTTTAACTCAATTTATAAAAGATAGTTTGAATACTAGGAATTTCCACATCTGCAGGTGCCGAGTGTTTATTTTCTTTTTTTGAAACCAGCTTTTTAACTGTTTGAAGCGTTAAGAAAGGTGCTTAACGCACCTTTTAGTGAGTTTTAAAAAGCCAAAAAATGAAAATAATAAGAGAGGGGAGCTTTGCCACCGAAGCCGTGGTTGCTTTCTTTGTTACTTTCTTTTCAACAAAAGAAAGTAAAGGCGGAAACCCTTGCGGTTTTCAAGAGAGGGAAGTTGTATTAACTCTTATCTTCCACATACGTATAATGCAACTCTAACCCTTTTGAGGTTGCCACAAACCCATTGATATTGATTTTACCTTCATGTACCATTTTGTGATGTTCTTTACATAAAGGGATTAAATTGTATTTGTGATTGACATTCATATGCCCTATAAAGCCCTCTTTATTGGCTCTGGCTTGTTCTTTGATATGATGGACATCGTCCACAGGTTTGGCACAAATGGTACACGTGGAGATAATCATATTTTTATTGTAATTGCTTCGTTTTTGTTGGCTGATTCTTTCAATTGGCTCATAATCGTCGGTGATTTTTTTGCGTATGTCATTAGCTATGCGTAAAAACTCTTTGTCCATATGCAACGATTTGGCATATTCAAGCCCGTACATACTGCTTCCACTTCCGTGTTTAAGTTTTCGATCAAAAATGAGTTTATCTTCGTCATCTTTGTACATCACACTTAAATGTAAGCAAATCACATTTTTAAGGCGTTCTATCTCTTCAAGTTCGGGTAATTGGTGTAAGTGTGTGGCAAAAACAAACAAGGCTTGGAGTTTGGAGAGTTTTAAAATGGCACTGGCAACAATACTTACCCCACTCATGGTTTCAGTGCTGTGAGAAATTTCATCGCCTAATATCAGCGATTTTTTCGTTGCTCGGTTAAAAATATTTTTTAATTCCAACATCTCAACCGCAAAAGACGACAAGCCTTTGGCAATATTATCACTGCCACTAATACGCGTATAAATGGCATCAAAAATCGAAAATCGCATGGATTTACACGGCACATAAAATCCTGATTGAGCTAAGATAACCGCTATTCCTACGGACTTCATCAACGATGATTTTCCACTAGAGTTAATCCCATACAACAAAACTCCGTGCATTTTGTTATCATAGATATTAATGGGGTTAGAGTGTTTTATAATCACATTGTTTTTAAACTCCTCTTTGGCTAAAGAGAGTTCTCCCAAAATTATATCATTGGGAACGTACACTCCTTTTTCTTCACCCGCTTCAATAATGGGATGTCGCAACTCAATGAGTTCAACAAAATTCTCTTCATCTTTAGTTTTAACAATTTGTGGGCAAACAAAGTTATACTTTTTCGCCGTTTTAATATTGGAAACCGTCACATCAATTTCTGCAATAAATATCACCAAATCTTCTAAGAGTTTTGAAAACTTATTTTCAAATTCAACAAGCTTTTCTTTAAAAACCAATTTATTCAGTTCAATAATTTTTCGTAAATTATGCACATACTTATCGGAGATTTCTTCGGTTAAACGGCACGTTATTTTCACAGAATTGGTTTGAATACGCACATTAAAATCTTTAAAAAGAAGCAACTCATTATTCACAACCAAATGAGCGTGTTCAAGCTCTTTTTTAATCAGATTATAACGATTTTTGGTTAATCCAATAAAAAAGCCCTCTTTATCAAGGCGATTAATCGTAACAAAATTGCCATCACTGCTTTTTAAAAAACTTAAAATATGTGTTCTTATAGATTCTAATTTTTCAAGCAGTTCTTGGTTTTGGGCATTGAGTTCATCGATTTTGGTGTTAATGCCTGAACTTATCATATTATCTTCAACATCTTTAAGCATATATTTTCCACTGATACTTAAATCAAAGGTTGAATGAATTGAGTCAATAAACATTTGTAAATCACTTGAACTGCAAGGCGATTCAAAAAATTTGTAGTTTTCCATAAATGTGACCACTTCTTTAATACTCAACAAGGAATCGTACAAATAATTAAGCTCAAAAGGGTGCAAACGTGAAAGTTTTATCCGTCTTGTAAGGCGTTCAATATCGTAAATATTGCTCAACTCATTTTCAATGGGTGCATGATAATCGTACAACTCTTTGGATAAACTGTACCGTCGTAATAGCTCTTTGGCATCTTTAATGGGATGAGTAAGTCTTTCTTTTAAGAGTCGTTTACCCATGGCTGTTGATGTATTATTTAACAGTCGGATTAAACTGGGATTGTGAGGGGTATCTATGATATTAAGCTGTTCAAGCGCATTGTTGCCTAAATAGATGTATTTACTCACATCAAGTTTAATGGGCATTGAAAGTTTTTGAATAATTTTTGCATCGTGGCTGATAACAAAATCAATCAATATCGCCAGACTTTCAGTTGCCAAAGGCACTCGCTCCATATCCAAATGTTCAATTGAGGTTAAAAGTGATTGAATATTAAACACATTTTTAAACAACTCATTTTGATAGACAATTTTAGGGCGAAAGGAGCTGACATGAAACGTTTTATGGGAAAGTTCTAAATACTCTATTACTTCTTTTTGATTGATATTTTTATCGGCAAAAGAAATCACCACTTCACTGGTTTTGTGCATATTCATGTAATTAAAGGCTTCATCTAACGCATACGATTTATCTTCACTCGTACCATGAACTTCATTGTAATAACATTTCCCCGTGGTCACATCAATGGCACTGTACCCAATGGAGTAAATCCCTTTATTATTATCAATGGTCAAGCTAGTAATATTGTTTTCATCTTGGTCAATAACAAAATCAAAGTTTGTTCCTGGACTGACCACCGTATCCAAATAGCGTGTTACTTTAGGGGGTAAGCCTTTTTGCCGTATAAGAGCAATGGTGTATTTTTGCTCTGCAATAATACGAGCCAAGTGTTTTTCTAAAGAAATTGCAGGAACCCCTGCCATAATGGGATTCTCTTTGGAATTTTCTAAAATGGATTTGTTTTTTCGTGTGAGTTGTATGTTTAACAATTCGGCAATCTCTTTGGCTTTACCAATTTGTTCTTCATCATTATTGACTTCATACACTTCAAAAAATGTGCCAATTTCCATTAGCACAACGCTGTTTTTCCCATATTTTTTCTCAAAATAGCGTTGCAGTTTAAAATAGGTAACCGTTAAGAGTTCTATTTTATTCTCTAAAATTTCATTGACTTCGTTGTTTAACATCTATTTGCTGTATCCAATCCACTCTCGAACCAATGTTCTTTCTTCTTTACTTAATTGTGCTTCATCGTGTACAGATAAATAGGATGGCAGTGGCATAGCCGCATACACCGCTCTAAAAATTTCTTTGAGTTTTTTATCCTTCTCTTCTTGAGTATAACTCTCCCATGTTGAGAAATTGACCAAACTTCGAGCGTTGTTGACATGACGTGAAATCATCCAAGAAACAGGAGCAATATTGGCGTACCACGGGTATTTAACCTCATTGGAATGGCAATCAAAGCACGATTTTTTTAAAATGGTTTTAACCTCTTGTGGCGCTTGAATTTCCAATGCCATATCGGTTTTTGGGTTGGTGTGCTCAACTTGAAAGAATTGCATGGCAATAAAAATAACCAACATAATAATCAATGTATTTCTCATGTTACTCCTTTTGTAAAAACAAAGTATAGACTCTTTTAACTTCATCACGTAATAAAGCCAGACTGACATTTCTGCCTTTACGGAAAAACTCTTTTTTTTCAACAAAAAGTAACATCGTTGGAAGCGAAAATATTCCAAATTGGGCTGTTGTTTCTAAAGCATTGTCCGTAGGAATTTCTATAAGCTGTATTTGTGGGAAGTGTAAACTAAAAAGTTCTTCAATTTTAGGTTTTAAAGCCTTACACACCGAACAATTTTCTCCACTAAAATAAAGGAAAACACAATCATTTTGTTCAATTATACCATGTATTTCTGAGGCATCTGTAACTATTTTCATAGGCTCATTTCTATTTTGATATGCCAAAAGAGAAATATCTCTTTTGACTTTGATTATACTTGATGTTCTTGATGTTTTGCTAATCGCTCTTTTTGTGATAAATAAGAGTTCAATGCTCCCAAATAGGCTTTTGCTGTTGCCAACATGGTATCAATACTTAAGCCATGCCCTACAAAAGAGGGTGACGTTTCATCAAAAGTGACTCGAGTAGTGACTTTGGCTAAAGCATCTTTCCCTTCTGTTACAGCGGTAACTTTATAGTCATTTAATGTTCCATTGTATCCGGTTAATCGGTCAATGGTTTTAAAAATTGCATCCATAGTACCATTTCCAATGGCTGCATCACTCATCACTTCATCTTTATATTTAATCGATACTGCTGCTGTTGGAACACCATTTGAACAATCACTGATTTGTAATCCAACCAACTCATACGTTTTAATTGAATTTAATGATTCATCGGTGATTAACATTCGAATATCATCATCAGTGACATCTTTTTTCTTATCTGCCAATAATTTAAATCGCTCAAAAGCAGCATTTAATTCTACTTCACTGACCTTATCAAAACCTAATTGTGAAATCTTATCTCGAAACGCAGCTCGACCTGAGTGTTTTCCTAAGATTAAGGTACTCTCTTTATAGACACCCACATCTTCAGGTTTCATAATTTCATACGTTTCTTGATGTTTTAACACACCATCTTGATGAATTCCACTTTCATGTGAAAACGCGTTTTTACCCACAATGGCTTTATTTTGTTGGGGTTCAACGCCCGTAATGGTTGCAACCAATCGGGATGTGGCATAAATTTCAGGAGTATTAATGGTTGTATATAAATCACCAAAGGCATCTTTTCGTGTTTTTATTGCCATCACTGCCTCTTCTAAAGCAGAGTTCCCTGCTCTCTCACCTAAACCATTGATGGTGACTTCTATTTGTCTTGCCCCGTTTAACACAGCGGCTAAAGTATTTGCCGTTGCTAAGCCCAAATCGTTATGATTGTGTACAGAAATAATGGCTCGGTTTCCTGCAAAATCACTCAACTCTTTGACCATTGCGCCTAATTCTGTGGGTAATCTGTATCCCACTGTATCAGGTAAGTTAATCGTTCTTGCTCCTGCACCAATAACCGCGTCCATAACTTCTTTCATAAATGAAATTTCACTTCGCCCTGCATCTTCTAATGAGAATTCAACATCATCCACAAATGTCTTAGCATATTGTACGGCGTGAATGGCTCTTTTAATCACTTCATCTTCACTCATTTTTAATTTGTATTTCATATGAATGGGACTGGTTGCAATAAACGTATGAATTCGGTGCATTGGGGCGTATGATACCGCTTGTCCTGCTTGTTTTATATCGCTTTCAATAGCTCGACTCAAAGAACAAATACTTGACTTTGTAATCGTTTGTGCAATTCGGCTTACCGCATCAAAATCACCCGGACTTGCTGCTGCAAAACCTGCTTCAATGACATCTACTCCTAACTTCTCTAATTGCAAAGCCACCTTAATCTTCTCTTCTGTATTCATTGAGCAACCTGGGCTTTGCTCTCCATCTCTTAATGTAGTATCAAATACTATAATTTTATTGTTATCCATTGTATTACCTTTTTAAATTGTCTTAATTATATCTATTTTTTAATAAAAAAATAAAAAACTGTTTGCGAAATAGGGTTGTTAATTTTGTATAAAATTAGAGGGAAAATTGTAGAAGCAGAAGAGTATAAACGCTTTTAATGACGTGATTATTTTGAAAATCAAATGTTTTCATGGTACTCTCCTTTTTTTGTAATAGCAAATTATAGTTTATAATTTTAGCTTTGTCAATAAAAAAAAGGAATTTTCCTTTTTTTTATTTAATTTTTTAAAATATCATCCGATGGATTTTCATCATCACTATTTGAAGCAATTGGCTCATTGGTATGTTCATCGATTTCATCGGTATGCAAATCACCTTCTTCAAAAACAGTTCCCCCGTTTTCTTTGATAATTTCACGAACACGTTTCCCTTCAATAACTTCTATGTCCAGAAGCTCTTTGGTCATTTGCTCAATAGCAGCACTGTGCTCTTTTAATTCATTCATTACGATTTCATACCGTTCATTCAAGGTATTTTTAATATGTTCGTCCAAACCTTTTGCCATATCATCGGAGAAATCTTTTTGAGTTTGTCCTCCTAGAAATTGATTGCTTCTTTTTTCTAAGACCATCAATCCAGCAATTTCACTCATCCCATAAATGGTTGCCATGGATTTAATAATATCCGTTGCTCTGTCTAAGTCATTGCCTGCACCCGTACTGATCTCTCCAATAAAGACTTGCTCTGCAGCTCGTCCTCCTAATAATACATCCACTTCAGCTATAAGCTCATGTTTTTGCATTAAATATTTGTTCTCTTCTGGAGTATTAAGAGTATATCCAAGGGCAGCAAGTCCTCTTGGCACAATTGAAACTTTATTAACTTTCTTAGCCCCTTTGGTAATTTCTGCAATTAAGGCATGTCCACTTTCATGGTAAGCAACAATTTTTCTCTCTTTAGGAGAGATCCTTCGTGATTTCTTTTCAAGCCCTGCGATTTGTCTTTCAACAGCCTCTTTAAAATCACTTTTTGCCACCTCTTCTTTATTAGCTCGACCTGCTAAAAGTGCTGCTTCATTGATAATGTTGGCTAAATCTGCTCCGGCTAGTCCTGCTGTCATTCGAGCGATTTCAACCAAATCAACATCTTTTGCCAATTTAACGTTTTTAATATGGACTTTTAAAATCTCAACTCGACCTTCAAAATCGGGTTTATCAACAAGTACTTGTCGGTCAAATCGTCCTGGCCGTAATAAGGCTGGGTCAAGAACTTCGGGACGGTTAGTTGCTGCAAGAACAATTACCGGGGCACTTTCAGTTGCAAACCCGTCCATCTCTGCTAAAAGCTGATTAAGCGTTTGTTCTCTTTCATCGTTTCCACCCATTGGACCACCTGAAGCCCTACTTTTTCCAATCGCATCAATTTCATCAATAAAAATAATAGCCGGTGCTACTTTTTTGGCTTGTTCAAATAAATCTCGAACTCTTGAAGCCCCTACACCCACAAACATCTCAATAAAGGCAGATCCTGAAACACTTAAAAACTCAACATCGGCCTCACCTGCAACGGCTTTGGCTAAAAGTGTTTTACCGGTACCCGGAGGGCCTACTAAAAGAACCCCTTTAGGAATTTGAGCCCCCAATTTAATATATCGATCGGGTGATTTTAAAAAGTCAACCACTTCTTGGACTTCTTCTTTGGCTTCTTTATTTCCTGCCATATCTTCAAATTTTACATTGGGTTTTTCAGAATTAATCATTTTTTTAGAACTGCCAATTCCAAGAAGACCACCGCCTCCTCCGCCCATGCTTTTTTGCATTCGCCGTGCCAAAAACATCCAAATGGCAAAAAAGATAAAAATGGGTAAAACCCAACCAAAAAGCATATCTGCCAATAAATTCTCTTCGCTCACGCCTCCATAAGCAATCCCATTTTGTTCCAATTGAGGAATTAAGGTATCATCGGGAATAACTCTTCGTGCATTGTACGCAATAATTCCAGTGGCTGTCTGTTTTGAAATGGCTTTAACTGTGGTATTTCCAATTCCAACATACTCAATTTGTCCACTGTTGATGAGTTTTTTAAGTTCAGAGTATGGCACTGTTTTTTGTTGAGTGGTTCCATACGATTGAATTTGACCATTAGTAGGTCCTGTTGTTTCATTTTGAGGAAACAGTGTTTTAAACACAAAAATTGTTACAATTGAAAAAAGAACAAAAACCAAAAGAGGGTTGTTGTTAAAAAAATTGTTGTTGTTCCCCTCGTTTTTATTGTTCTGATTATTATCTTTTCTTTTTGCCATATATTTAACTCCTTAAATGGTGTAAACCAAAGTTACCCATTCATTTTTTTGAATAACTTCTATTTGTTTTAAATCTTTATACTTATTTTCAACTTTTGACAAATGTTTATCTAAAATTCCTGAAAGAATGAGTATACCATTTTCTTTCATACATTTTTTTAAATCACTCGCAATCATTGCTAAAACATCAGCAACAATATTAGCAACCACAATATCATATTTTTTTGTTGTTTTTGAAATTGAACCAACCCACGCCTCATCATAAAAGGTTTCATTGATGTTAAAATTCTCTTTTGCATCTTTGATAGCATTTTCATCGGTATCGCAAATATCAACTTGTGCTCCTAATTTTGAAGCAGCAATGGCTAAAATTCCGCTGCCACACCCCACATCAACCAAGGTTTGACCCGATTGAACATATTTATCCAATGCAATTAAACAATTGCTGGTGGTTTCATGATGCCCAGAACCAAACGATAAAGAGGGGTCAATAAAAATATTCACTAACTCTTCTTTGGGCTCTTTCCATGTGGGTAAAATATAAAAAACCCCCACTTGAACCGCATCAATGCTTTGTTTGTATTTATTAACCCAATCTTCATTTTTAAGTTGTTGCAGTTTTGTTTCACACTCTGCATTTAACTGCTTTGCAAACGTTTTAATACCAAATTCAATATCGCTTAAATCATCTTCACTTCTTAAAATCAGTACACCATCATCTTCTTCAATGGCTTCATTGGTCAATGATGTAATTAAATCTAAAAAAATATCGTATTGGATTTTGGGTTTTACTCTTAATTCATAATAAAATTCTAACAATCATTCTTTCCTTTTTTAAAAGTCAATCATTTTATCCAATAGTTGTTTAAAAAAAACTCTCACACATATCTCTCATAATATGCACATCGCTGATTCGATTGATAATCTCTCGAAACTCAGTTGCCCCTGTATAGCCTTTGGAGTAGGAGTGCAACAGTTTTCTAAACATAATTGCCCCATACTCACCATGAAATTTCAGCATCGCGTCATAGTGTTTTAAAATAATCTCTTTTTTTAATTCATTTGAAATGGCATCATCTTCTAAGTGATGCTTAATTTGATAAAAAACCCAAGGTTTTCCAATGGCACCTCGCCCAATCATGACTCCATCGGCTTTGGTATATTCCAATACCTCTTGTGCTTTTTTATAATCTTTAATATCGCCATTGGCAATAACAGGGATATTGACACTCTCTTTCATTATTTTAATGGCATCATAATCCACAGGAGCTTTGTATGCACCGGCTCGAGTTCGTCCATGTACAGACATAAAATCAACGCCACACGCTTCAACGGCTTTGGCAATATCCAGAGGAATTTTTTCATTGACACCAATTCTCACTTTAGCACTGGTGTACTCTTTTTTTGAGTATTGTTTAATCGTACTTAATATGCTTTCAAGTTTTTTCAAATCTCCTAAAAGATTTGAGCCACTGCCATGATTGAACACTTTAGGCGCAGGACAACCACAATTTAAATCAATGCCATCAATGCCATCAATGTCATTTAAAATTTCAACCGCATCACGTATAAGCTCAGGTTTATTGCCCGAAATTTGAATAAAATAGGGATCTTCATTGTCACTCTTTTCAAGCATCTTAAACGTTTTTTTAGAGTTATAGACCAATGCGTTAGAGGAGATCATTTCAGAAATAGTTAAATCAGCCCCAAACTGCTTAACAACACTTCTAAAGGGTAAATCGGTATATCCAGCAAGGGGAGCCAACACCACTAGGGGTTGGCTAAAATCAAGTTTTTTCATGGGTTAGTTATAGTAGCAAATTGAGTCAAGTGTGTATTGTTTTCCAGAATCTTTTAATTCAAGTAAGGCTTTAAAAGCAGTTAATTCATCTGAAGAGGTACTGCTAAAAATATCTCTGATTTTATCTATCATTTCATACTCAAATAAAATGTAAACATACGCATCCAAAGCGGCTTCATTGGTATTAGACAACTCTTCAAATAATCCTATGATTTCATCGGGAGTTAAACTTGTTTTATAAAGTTTTGCGATTTCCAAAAACTCTTGTTTGTTCAATTCAGTTTGTTTGATGTACTTAATCAACTCTTCTGAACTGAGTGAAAACTCTGCTTGAGCTGAATCTTTTTTGAAAAGCTCTTGAATCATTGCTTTGTTCAATTTTAGATTCGGTAAGATTTTTTTCAAGGTGGTCATTGATTTATCATTTAACACCTTCGTAAAGGCTGCTTCAATCTCTTTTTGCGTATAATTGGCTGATTTTTTTAACACTTCAATCGCCCAATCGGCTTGTTCATTAATTTTATTAATATTATTAGCAATGGCAATTTCATTGTTGGCATTAAGCTTATAATTCAATGAAACAAATTTTTGATTTTTTATTTCAATTAAACTTTTTGCCAAATCATTAATTTCACTGTTTTTTGATGTAAAATCATCCGAACTAATTTGAACATCCACTTGTGAAAGAATCTCACCTAATTCTTGAAATATCGGGTTTTTAAATTTAATTGTTTCATCTTTTTTCAATAACTTATTTTTTATCAGCTTAATCATATTGCTTTCATCTTTATTCAATGATGATGTGACCATATATCCTTTTAGCCCATAAAAAATCATATGAAAAACAGATGCTACAAATAACACCAATAAAGGTAAAATCACCCACAATGCCACTGGCAACAATAACGTGGTATCAAACAGTGTAATTTGATAATCCGTTTGCGCAATGCTAAAAACATAAGCAGCAACTGCAGCTATAAAAATAACCGATGCAACAATGTATTTTTTTAATCCCATAATATTTTCCTTATATTTCTACTGTTCAACCTCATAAATTTCTCTGCACGGTGTACAGAACTTTGCAAATGGTTTTGCACGTAATCTTCCTAATGCAATGGTTTCATCGCACATTTCACAAATCCCATACGTCCCATTGTTGATTCTTTTTAGAGCATCATCAATCTCATTTAACTCTTTAAGTTGTTGATTGGCAATAATGCCTTCTTTAAAACTGTCGCTGCTGATTTCAGCATAATCAACATCATCGTTACATTCAGAATTTTTCAAACTATCAATGCTATTTCTACTCTCTTGAATATTTTTGGTAATGAGTTCTTTTCGTTTTTCAAGAATCTCTTTAAGCTCTTCAATTTGTTTTCTATTTGCCAAAATAAACCTCTTTTTAAAATTTTGTTGTGGATTATACAGAAATTTTAATAAATTATTTATGATACGGATGGTTATTAAGTATACACAACGCTCTAAAGAGCTGTTCTTGAAGTACAAGATTAGCGATTTTATGAGCCATTGTCAAGTCACTTAGTGTTACAATAGTATTACATTTTTTTAAAAAATCACGTTCAAAGCCAAAGGCTCCACCAATAAAAAAATTGATATTGGGTTGATTTTCCAGTAATTTTGCAAAACCAAAACTGTCCACTTTTTTGCCCAAAACATCTAACGCTATATTATACCCATTCATTAACGGTTCATACACTTCACTGTAAGATTGTTGAGCCTCTTTTTCCCCTATCATTTGAGCTTTGGCTATTTTTTTATTAAAGAGATTAAACGATTCGACTTTGGCATATTTAGAGGACATTTTCATAAACTCTTTGGCAATTTTATCAAACTCATCGTTACTTGTTTTTGCAATGGCATAAATGTTAATTTTAGTCATGGTACAAATCACTGCTTACCACATTAAACGCAATATTAGGAATATAATCATCAATTTTAACTCCCCCAATGGCACACACAGGGTGTTTAGAGATTTTTGCCAAATAGCTGATTTTATCGCCTAAAACAGTAGAAACCTCTTTTGTTGACGTATTTTTATACGCCCCCAATCCAATATAATCCAAATCCCACTCATTGGCTTTTAAAATTTCCATTTCATTGTGCGTTGAAAGACCAAAAAGTTTATTGGGGTATTTTTTTCTTAACATTTTAAAAAGCAATTTTGGGTCTTGTACTTTAATGTTTTCCTTCAAAATTCTTACCATATCTTCTTGCCCCAAATGTAAACCATCGGCTGTTTCAAGAAGTTCAATTGCATCATTGATAATAACAGGAATTTCAACTAAACTTTGCAATAGGGTCAAATGTTTTTTTTGAATTTCAGATGAATTGTACTTATCTCTGTATTGCAGAATTTTCACATTGTGACTTTTAAGCATTATCACAAATTCTTCGAGAGAAATCTTTTTTTTGACCAATGTTTCATAATCACACAAAGCATATAAAGGAGTCTTTGTACTTTCATGACAAAGAACTCCTTGAAGGTAGTTCGCCGTCATTAACTGGCGATATTCTTTTGTGATAAAAGTATCAATAAATCAGAAATGGTTTTTTTCATATCTTTTCTGTTTACTACCATGTCAATAGAGCCATGTTCCAATAAAAACTCTGCTCGTTGGAACCCTTCGGGTAAATCAGCCCCAATCGTTTGTTTAATAACTCTTTGACCTGCAAATCCTACTAAGGCTCCTGGTTCTGCCATAATAATATCTCCCAATAATGCAAAAGAGGCAGAAACTCCTCCCATGGTTGGATCCGTTAAAACAGAAATATAAGGAAGACCTGCTGCGTCGAGTTTTTTAAGTGCTGCAGATGTTTTTGCCATTTGCATTAAGGCAAAGGTACTTTCTTGCATTCTAGCCCCTCCAGAAGCAGAGATAATCACCACACCCTGCTTTTTCTCAATGGCTCGATCAATGGCACGTACAATTTTCTCACCCTCAACACTCCCTAAACTTCCTCCCATAAAAGAGAAGTCAAAAATGGCAATTTGAGCAGAAACTCCATTGATTTTACACTCACCACTGACCACAGAAGAGCTTCGATTGGTTTTACTTAATGCTTCATCCAATCTTTTTTTATATGATTTTTTATCCACAAATTTCAAAGGATCCGTTGGTTTTAATGTCGAATCGTATTCAACAAAACTTCCTTCATCACACAGAATTTCAATTCTTCTTTGTGCGCCAATTCTCATATGAAAATTGCATTTAGGACAAATATTATTTTGATTCTCCACTTCTTTAAAAAACATCAAAGCATTACACTCTGGGCATTTTACCCAATGGCTTGGAGCATCTTTGGTTGTGGGTCTCTCTTTTTTTGTTTCAAATTTAATTTTCTTAAATAGATTTTTTAAATCCATACTGAATCCTTATTCTGTTTATTTTAGTGCTTCGAATTTATCCAATTCATCAAGTTTTTCCCAAGGGTAATCGCTTTGTCCCACTTGTCCTCGACTGGCAACATCGGCATAAAGGAAAGTATCGGCACTTGGTTTATCCAAGTTGAATTTTTTTGTAATCCATCGTGGCGTTAAACTGAAAGTTTTGCTCACAAATTCTGATAATTCATCGTCATTTTTAATGGTATATGTTCCACACGTATCTACACACACCGATGTTGGTCGAGCAACTCCAATGGCATATGAGATTTGTACGTTACATTTTTTTGCCAATCCTGCAGCAACAATGTGTTTTGCAATCCAACGTGCCGCATACAATCCACTTCGGTCCACTTTCGTATAATCTTTAGAACTTTGAGCTCCTCCACCAATAGGTGCATATCCACCAAATGAATCAACAATCAGTTTTCGCCCCGTTAATCCACTGTCGTGCAACGATGAGTGATTGACATATCGTCCTGTTGGATTGATATGAATAATCGTTGTTTTTGGGTCATACAAATGTGTAGGAAGTCCCGTATCATCAATGAGTCCTTGAATTAAACTTCTGACTTCTTTAATGTCCATACCTTCTGTACTTGGCGCACTTACGACAATGGTATGAATCTTTTGTGGGTTACAATTTTCAAAATTCTCTTTTGTTCCATAGTCAATCGTAACTTGTGTTTTAATATCCACTCCAAGTTTATGGTTATGAGCTAAAGCATAGTGATACACTTTATCGCTTAACATTCGAGCATATGTGATGGCTGCTGGCATATAATCAGCTGTTTCACTTGAAGCAAAACCAAACATAATGCCTTGGTCACCTGCTCCTATTTCTCCGTCTTCTTGATCAACACCTTGATTAATATCAGGGCTTTGTTGATTTAACAATACTTGAACTTTAACATCATCTGGGTGTAAGCATTGCTCTTTTGTAAACGCACTTTTCCCATCATATCCAATTTTTGCCAATGCATCTTTTACAATTTTTTCATAATCTTTGGTACTTAAATTTGCATTGGATTTTACTTCTCCACCAATAACCACATGTTTTCCAGCAACAAATACTTCCGAAGCAACTCGTGAGTTACTGTCTTCAATAATCAATCTGTCAACAATACTGTCTGCGATAATATCCGCACATTTGTCAGGGTGTCCTGGGCTTACGACTTCTGAAGTAAATAAATACTCTTTTTTGTTTTCCATCTTTGTTTTCCTCGTAGGTTTTCCATTTTTGTTTTCCATTATTTTTAATTACATTTTGTTTGTTGCGTCAAAAAAATAACAAATTCACAATAATATTAAAATAGCTTAACGCTATTCAACTGTAACTGATTTTGCCAAGTTTCTTGGCATATCAACATCATTTCCTAATCGTACAGAAATTTCCATTGAAAATAACTGCAATACCACCAACATTTCAAAAAACTCTAACATATAGTGATTTTTTAAATTGGTTGGGATAAAATCATCCGCAAGTTCAAAACTTAAAGGCGAAATCGCACAAATCGTGCTGTCTCTTGCACTTAACTCCTCAACATTGCTCTTTATTTTATCATAAAGTAAATTTTGAGGCATTAAAGCAATCGTAAAAAGTTCTGGGTCTGCCAATGCAATAGGACCGTGTTTCATCTCACCTGCAGGGTATCCTTCTGCATGCAAGTATGAAATTTCTTTTAATTTTAAGGCTCCTTCTAAAGCCAATGGGAAAAAGACATCTCGTCCAATAAAGAAAAAACCATGACCATGCAAATAGCGTTTTGACAAACGTTTTGTTCTTTCATGCACACTGTTAGTGACTAATAATGCACCAGGAACTTCACGCAACGCATGAATCTCATTTTGCAAGGTTTGAGTATCAATACTCTTTTTATATTTGGCAAAATACAATGCCAACATCCATAAAACCACTACTTGTGTAGAGAATGCTTTGGTACTTGCTACCCCTTTTTCAATCCCTGCTCGTGTTAGAATAGCATAATCGGCAACTCTTGTCATTGATGAGTTATCAACATTACACACCACAATTGATTTTAAGCCATTTTTCTTTGCCATTTTTAGGGCTTCTAAGGTATCTGCTGTTTCACCGCTTTGAGAAATAACAATAAACAATGTGTCGTTGCTTAAGAGTGGCTCTTTATAACGAAATTCACTCGCAATCTCAACACTGCATTTGACTTTTGCCAATCGTTCAAACAAATATGAAGCGGTCAATCCTGCATGATACGACGTTCCACACGCGCAAATTTTTATTTCGCGAATACCTTCCATAAGGGAAGCATTCAATTCATCAAAGGCAATGGAATTATCAAAAATTCTTCCCAACATCGTGTCACTGACGACATTGAATTGTTCATAAATCTCTTTTTCCATAAAAAACCGAAAGCCCTCTTTTTGGGCAAACTGTTTTGAAGTGGGCAAACTGCTCCATGATACCAATGCTTCATTAAAAAAAACAATTCCCTCTTTTGAAGCCACTCCCCCAAAACCATCTTCTAAATAGACCACTTCACTGCAAAGTCCAATTAAAGGAGCATCCGAAGAGGCAAATAAGACTTCATCTTCATTGTTTCCTCGTGCCACAATTAAAGGTGAGCCATGTTTAAAGAAGTAGATGCTTTGAGGACACGCTTTTGAAATCAGCAAAATAGAGTAAGCCCCCTCAAGTCGTTTAATGGTTGATTGAAACGCTTGGGTACAATCATTGAATTGGTTTTGATAATACTCAAACAGATGAACAATCACTTCTGTGTCGGTTTGAGAGACAAATTTATGCCCATGAGAGAGTAACTCTTCTTTGAGTTCTTTGTAGTTTTCAATGATACCATTATGCACCACATAAGAGTATTCTCCTAAATGCGGATGAGCATTCAGTTCAGTTGGTTTTCCATGCGTTGCCCATCGTGTATGCCCTATTCCTAAATCATATGAGGCGCATAAATTAGAGTGTTGGATTTTTTCTTCAAGGTTAGAGAGTTTCCCCAACGCTTTATACACGGAAATTTTTTCACAGTTCAATAAAGCAATCCCCGCTGAATCGTACCCTCGATATTCCAGCTCTTTTAAGCCATCCAGTAAAATATCAACCGTTTTTTGCTTTCCAATGTAACCAACAATTCCACACATATAAACGTACCTCTAACTCTATTTTAGTGGGGTATTGTAGTCAATTTTTACTAAAAAGAGGCTTTTATCTGCTTGGGCTGTTTGTATTTGTTGTTATTCAAATTTTTAATATGTAATAATTTTTTTCACCTTTAATGCGTTTAATACAATCTCTTTTCTTAAATGCAATTGCTCTTTTTTGAACATAGCATTCATGGCAAAAAAATAGCTCTCTTCTTGGGTTGTAACATACCCCACATACCAACCTATCTCTCCATCCCAACCACTTTTTGCTCTTAAAACATAGTATTCATTCTCTTCTTCAACTAAAATATTTTTAACCATTAACATACTTTTTTCATTTGTAAGTAAACAATTTTTGTACAGTTTTTTTAAAAACTCAATCTGTTCGTATGCCGAAATCTTCAAACTGCTATCGAGCCAAAATTCACTGATATTTGACCCTATTGTAGCATTGCCATAGTTAAACCGTTTTAAATACTCTAAATAGTTCTCTTTTGAGAGTTGTGCAGTAAATTTTTGATAACACCAAACGCAAGAAACTAAAAAAGCTGATTTTAACGTTTGGTCTTGATTCCATACCTCGTATGCTCTTTCGACCTTATCCCACTTAATAATGTCATCTTGAGAAGTCACAATATTTTCATTTAATACAATAAGAGTATGGGGAATTTTAAATGTAGAAGCAGGAGAGAAGCGTTTGTGCGCTCTTGTATCATTATAACTGTACTGGATTTCATTATTAAGTGATGAAATTACCAAAGTACCATCAAGAGTGTATTTTTCAAATATCTTTTTTAACTCTAAATCATTGGCAAGTAAAAAACCACTTAATAACCCTAACTTCAACACAATTTTTAGTATCATACTCTATCCTATTTTTTATGATTGTAATGAAAATAGACTTATAAAGATGTTTACTGCACTGCCTAAACCATTTTGAAAAAGGGCATAAAAAAAGCCCCACAGTACATGGGGCTTTTAACTTCTAATGGTATTGAATGAAGAAGTTTTAAAAGGATAAAAGTAAAACCGTTTCCTTTTCTTACATCATTCCTGGCATTCCGCCCATTCCACCCATTCCGCTCATATCTGGCATCGCAGGTTTGTCTTCTTTAATATCCGTAACTGTAGCTTCTGTGGTTAAAAGCAATGAAGCAACCGAAACGGCATTTTGCATTGCAACTCTTTCCACTTTAGCAGGATCAACAATTCCTGCTTCAAACATATCCACATATTCGCCGGTTGCTGCGTTAAATCCTACATTTTCATTGGTTGATTTTTCCACTTCATTGGCAACAACACCCGCATCAAACCCTGCATTTTGTGCAATTTGTTTTAATGGTGCTTTAATGGCTCGCAATACAATAGCCGCTCCAATTTCTTCATCACCGCAAAGGTCTAATTTTACTTTTGCAGCTGCACGAATTAATGCAGCACCACCACCAATGACAATACCTTCTTCAACCGCTGCTCGTGTTGCACTTAAGGCATCATCCACTCGGTCTTTTTTCTCTTTCATTTCAGTTTCAGTCGCAGCTCCGACTTTAATAACAGCTACTCCTCCACTTAATTTTGCCAATCTTTCTTGTAATTTTTCTTTGTCGTAATCACTGGTTGTATTCGCAATCTCATTTCGAATTTGCCCGACTCGTGCTTCAACCGCTTTTTTATCACCGCTTCCATCAACAATGGTTGTATTGTCTTTGTCAATAACGATTCTTGCAGCTGTTCCTAAGACTTCAATACCACAACCTTCAAGTGTCATGCCCATCTCTTCAGCCACCACTGTTCCACCTGTTAATACAGCAATATCTTGAAGCATGGCTTTTCTTCTGTCACCAAAACCAGGTGCTTTAACAGCAGCGATATTTAAACTTCCTCTTAATCGGTTTACTACTAAAGTTGCCAACGCTTCACCATCAACATCTTCTGCAATAATTAAAAGAGGTCGTCCACTTTTATTGACTTGCTCTAAAATAGGTAACATCTCTTTCAAGTTAGAGATCTTTTTATCGCACAATAAAATATAAGGATGATCCAATTCTGTCACCATTTTTTCAGTATTAGTCACAAAATAAGGCGATAAATATCCTCGGTCAAATTGCATTCCTTCAACAACATCCAGTTCATCTGAAATACCTTTGGCTTCTTCAACCGTGATAACACCGTCTTTTCCTACTTTATCCATCGCTTCTGCAATCATTTTACCCACAGTGCTGTCGCTGTTGGCTGAAATCGTTGCTACTTGCTCAATTTCTGTTTTATTTGCAACCACTTTTGAAGCAAGTTTAAGTTCAGCTAAAATTGCTTCGCACGCTTTATCCATTCCACGTTTGAGTGAAATAGGATTTGCCCCAGCTGTGACGTTTCTCAAACCTTCTTTGAAAATAGAGTGTGCTAAAACCGTCGCTGTTGTTGTTCCATCTCCTGCTTGATCAGCTGTTTTAGAAGCAACTTCTTTAACCAGTTGCGCTCCCATATTTTCTAGCGTATCTGCCAATTCAATCTCTCTTGCAACAGAAACACCGTCTTTAGTAATACTAGGCGCTCCGTACGATTTTTGTAATAATACATTTCGTCCTCTTGGTCCCATTGTTACTTTTACAGCATCCGCTAACTTCTCTACACCTGCAAATAATCTGTTTCTTGCATTATCGCTAAATATTACTTCTTTTGCCATTATTTAATCACTCCTAATATATCTTTTGATTCTAAAATTAAATAATCAACACCCTCTAGTGCCAACTCAGTTCCTGAATACTTTCCAAATACCACCGTATCATTCAACGCAATCTCTTTGATTTCAGAACCAATTGCTACAACCGTTGCAGTTGATGGTTTCTCTTTGGCATTGTCTGGAATGTAAATCCCACTAGCAGTTTTGTTTTCAACTTCAGTTCTTTTGACAAGAACTCTTTGTCCTAACGGCTTAAAATTCATTATTGCTTCTCCTGTAAGATTTTATCATTTTTATTTTAGCACTCTTATTTTTTGAGTGCTAAAATTGTATTAAATTTTTCGAAATTTGTCAAGAGGTTTGAGTTATTATGACTAAAGGATTGAGAAATTTTTAGAGATGTCGATATAAATATTTTTCTAATAAGATTTTCAAATGATTTTGAAGAGCGTCATCAAACCCATTTAATTGTGCTTCACACTTTGACGCCAAATCATTGGCACTCTTTTTTGCTCCATTTAAACCTAAAAGATTGACAAAAGAGTTTTTTGAAGCATCGTTGTTGGTCGTTTTCCCTGCTTCTTGTGAAGTTTGCGTTTCATCTATAATATCATCTTGTATTTGAAACAGCAATCCTATATCTAAACCAAACGAGTATAAATCTTTTTGTATCGCTTCATCTAATTGGCAAATAATGGCTCCCATTTTAAGCGAAGCAGCAATAAGTTTTGCCGTTTTATGAATATGTAAAAACTCAAGTTGCTCAAGGTTAAGTGTTTGATTTTCAAAATAACAATCAATGGCTTGTCCAATAATCATGCCATCAATTCCCCCATCTTGAGATAAGAGTTTAATCAATTCAATTTTAACATCACTGCTTAAAGGAGCATTGGCAATGAGGTTAAAACTGTGGGTATTTAAAGCGTCTCCTACAAGAATTGCCGTGACTTCATCATACGTCGTGTGCAGTGTTGGATAACCTCGTCGTAAAGAAGCATCATCCATTGCAGGTAAATCATCATGAATCAAAGAGTATGTATGCAAAAGTTCTACGCCCAAAGCAACGGGCAATGCATTTTTTACTAACAAGCTTTCATACGATTGGACAACACTTAACAGCAGTAAAGGTCTAAAACGTTTACCCCCTGCACTTAACATCTCTTGTAAAGCTTTTTCAAAAATAGGGTGAAAACTTTGGCTTTTGGGTAAATGATTGAGTAAATACTCTTCAAACAGCGTCTGTAATTTCATAGAACGTATTACTGTTTTGGGCTAAAGGGGTTCATTCCACCCATCATGTTCATTGCCATCATTTTTTTATTTTCATCCGATTGTTTAATAACATCATTCATGGCACTTATTAACAAAATTTGCAAAGAGTCTTTGTCTTCAAGTAAAGAATCATCAAGGTGTAAATTAATGACTTCTGAGTTTCCATTGATTGAAATCTCCACCATTCCACCGCCTGCTTTTGCAGTAAAAATCCGTTTTTCATTCTCTTCTTTTGATTTTTCTGCCATGTCTTGAAACTGTTTCATCATCTCATTTAAGTTTAACTTACTTAAGTCAATTCCTTCAAACATGGTCACTCCCAACCAATTCATGGGTAACACAGGTAATATTGTTTTTATCATCAACTAAAACAACCGTCGGTTTATAATTTTCCAATTCACTCTCTTCATAAGTCGCATACGCAATGACGATGATTTTATCTCCAATTTCAACTTTTCTGGCAGCTGCACCATTTAAGCACATATCTTTACTTCCTGCTTTGCCTTTTATTACATACGTTGCAAACCGTTCACCGTTGTTAACATTGACTATTTCAACTTTTTGTCCAACACGCAAATGAGAAGCTTGCATCAGCTCCTCATCAATGGTAATTGACCCTACATAATTTAAGTTTGCATCCGTAACTGTTGCTCTATGGATTTTACTATAAAGCATATCAAATGTCATTTACACTACCCTTTTACTGATTTAAATTAATCGGTTCTCCCCAGAATTGTTCAGGAATCAAATACTCCTGTACTGGGTTTCCACCAATTATATGTTCTTCGACAATTCTATCTATTTTTTCCTTAGATAATTGTACATACATGTGATGTCCGGGCTCAACCAACATAACTGGTCCCATTTGACATCGCCCCAAACATGATGTTCGAATTGGCTGAACGGGTCCCATCAAACCTTTTTCCATCATTTTACTGGCTAAATGATTAAATAAACCTTGTGTTTCTTGGGTAACACAACTGGGTTTTGGCATCCCAGGAGGTGAAGATTGTTCGCATTTGAAAATATAAAATGTGGGTTGCGGCATGGCTGGCATTTGCATGGCTATTTCCTTTTATTTAAGATAATTTTTGTCCGATTATAATACAAAAAACGTTAATTAATTATAAAAAAATATTTTTAATCGCATATTAAAAAATTTCATACTATACTACTACGATTTTACACACTTTACCCAACATAATAACCATCCTATAAAGAATAGCTTAAACAACTAGGCTATTTTTTAGGGCGTGCTTTATGGTTTGATTTTTTGAGCATTTTAAAACAAAGTGTTCAAATGATCAAATAAAAAATTGATACATTTATTTA
>Ga0265293_10000263_pt1 | contig 129752 bp, 98 predicted proteins | sample Munlanlewell138R_FD_192505 | JGI IMG/M metagenome (GOLD analysis project Ga0265293, IMG submission 192505) | Leachate microbial communities from a municipal landfill in Southern Ontario, Canada - Leachate well 138R | ecosystem: Engineered > Solid waste > Landfill > Unclassified | place...
CGCGCGCCGGATAGTCTTTAGGTGGCTATTGCGGTGGGGCTCCACCTCTTCCCATTCCGAACAGAGAAGTTAAGCCCACCAGCGCCGATGGTACTGCCGAAAGGTGGGAGAGTAGGTCGCCGCCAACTTTGAAAAAAGCCCTTACAAATTCGTAAGGGCTTTTTTTTTTGTATATTCGCAGCTGATATGAAAAACTACTTTGCATATACAATTCTAATTCTTACCCTTCTTTTCACCATAACCTCCATATGGTCTAGTACTTGTATTGGGGCTAATGCAAATAGTTGTTTTCTTCCAAAGAAAACTAACCTATTAGCCAAGGTTGATACGCTGAGATCTGGTTTAAAAGCTTTCAATAAGGACGCTCATTCGGTACCTGGTGATACGATACCGTTAAGTGACACTACGCTTGTGCTCCCTTTTGATAGTATTAATGTAGTGCCTAAGGATACTACTTCTGCAGCACCAATTGATTCGATAGCTAGCAATTATAACGAAAGGAATAGTACGATATATTCTAAAATTAAGGATAGAACGATTCTTGATGTTCTCTCGATACCCTATAACCAAAGTGTCGCTTCCTGGCGATTTAATGAGGTTTATTTGGACTATGAACTTTCCGATGTTGATACAGCGCTATTTTTGAATCATCATTTTTATCCACAGCAAAAAAACTTTGAATCCTTCACATACCTTGGTAATATTGGTAGTCCTAGTATGCCTGACCATTTTTTTTCTCGACAAAATAATTCAACCTTCCTGTTTTCACGATATTTCAGTCAATATGCCGATGGGGTAACTGAACTTAAACAGTATAATGTTAAGTCGCCTTTTACTAGTGTGTTTTATACTAGTGGAGGAAAACGCTCGGAGATGGAGCAGCTTTTTAGGGTGCTGCACACCCAGAATGCTACTAAGCATCTTAACTTCGGTATTTCGTACGATAATTTTGGAACAAAAGGCGTGTACCAAAGTCAAACTACTAGAAGTAATCTAATTTCAATTTTTGGTAACTATAATAAGGCGAATTTATTTGGTCAGTTTAGCATTGTTAATCGAGTTTATCATAATGCAGAAAATGGCGGATCAACTTTTGATTTGTATGTGCCTCTCGATTCGCTACAAGACACGCGCATTTTACCCATAAGGTTATCTAATGCCAAGTCGGTTACAAGCGAGCGTTCAGTCTCGGTAATGGCAGGCTATACGTTACTAAACATAAAGAAAGTAAGTAAGGACTCGTTGAAGAAGGAAACCTACGTCCCTTTAATAAACACTAAGATGCTTATTACCAGAGAGCAGCACTCTAGAACTTTTGCAGATGGAATAAGTGGTGATAGCTATTTTGAAGATTTCTTTATTTCCGCTAAAAAAACTTTCGATACCGTATCGGTTGTGAGCTGGGATGCTAAAGCTATTCTTGAGATTGCACAATTTGCAAATATACCTGCAATGCCTGGCGTTCGGGGTTGGATTGGTTATAATCATTCAAATTTCTTTCTGTTTAAACCCCACGATTACTTGTTTACTAGTCAGGCAACCCCATTTTATTCCGCTCATTTTGGGGTTGGAGCATTTAGTGAAAGTCCATTTTTATCGTATAGGGGTGCTGCTAAAGTTTACTTTAGTGGCGACAGGGCAAATGATAAAGAGTTGAAAGGAGATATAAGACTTTCGCTATGGAAGGAGAGAGATATGCCCCAGCTAAAGGGAAATATTGAAATATCGGATTGTAGTGCCGACCCGTTATATCGTACATTTTTTTCAAATAACTTTAAGTGGAGCAATAATTTTAAAACCGAAAAACGATTTTTATTAGGTTTTGCATTTGAAATACCACGTTGGTTTTCTGAGGTTGGCTACAATATTGCCCATATAAGAGACTACTTGTATTTTAATACTAAAAGCTTGCCGCAACAGGCTAACGATATTACTGTAACATCCGCTTATGGTCAGGTAAGGCTTAAGTTTGGCAATGGTTTTAATTTGTTTAGTAAGTTAGTTTGGCAGGTTAATTCGCAAAATGAGGTTTTAAGTTTTCCTAAGTTGCAAGCGTTTGGCACTTTGTTTTACCAGAGGGAATTAGTGAAAAACGCCTTAGTAGGTCAGTTTGGAGTTAGCGCCAGCTATCGTTCAAATTTTTATGCTAGTGCATTTAATCCGGTTATAGGCCAGTTCTATAACCAGAACATTGTTGAATACCCGGGTTACCCTTTGGTTGATGTTTTTGCAAATTTTAAATGGAAAAGAGCCATTGTTTTTGTAAAGTATTCCCATTTAAATCAGGGTTATCCTCACAATAAATACTTTTCAGCTTATTCATATCCATTGAACCCTCAGGTTCTCAAATTCGGTGTTTCATGGATTTTCTACGACTAGTCGTCAAAAAAAAGGTGTAATTTACATCCATTACCTTATTTTAGCTGTTTATGTATTGTAACTAAGATATTATGTATGAGTCGTTTTAAACAATTGTGTGTGGTATTTTCTTTAGTGTTGGCAAGCCTAGCGTTTGGCACCTGTACTTTTACTAATAGTTCAGGCCGATTAGTAGGTCCTGATGGGATTAGAGATTATGAGCATATTATTCAGGAAGGTGTTTTGGTGGCAGTAACCGACATAAATTCAACTAACTACTTTATTTACAAGGGCGAGCCAATGGGCTACCAGTTTGATATGCTAAGTGAATTCGCATCCTATTTGGGTGTAAAACTCGAGATTATTGCTGAGAATGATTTGCAGGTTGCTTTTAAAATGCTTGAGGATGGGAGGGTTGATGTGTTTGCGAACAATTTAACCATTACAAATAAGCGCTCGCATAAGTATAAGTTTACAGTGCCTTATAACACAACAAAACAAGTATTAGTTCAGAGGAAAGAGTCTTCCGACTCGTTTTTTATAGGCAATCCCATTCAGCTTGGGAATAAGATTGTTTATGTTCAAAAAGGTTCGGCATCGGCGCAGCGACTGCATAATTTATCAGATGAGATTGGAGTTGATATTGTGGTTGTGGAAATGCCCAATTACGAGGCTGATGAGCTAATTGAATTGGTTTCATCGGGTGAGATAGATTATGCTGTATGCGATGAGGATATTGCTAGGGTAAACTCATTTTACTATGAGAATATTGATGTTGAGACGCCTGTTAGCTTTGATCAGAATTTGGCTTGGGCGGTTTCGAATAAATCTTCAAACTTGTTGGATACTCTTAATGTTTGGCTAGGAAAATTCACTCAAACAGCCGAGTATAAAATTATTAAGGGTAAGTACTACAATAATCCGTATTGGGCCAAAAAAGTTTTAACTGAGAGCTTTAAGGTGAAGTCGGGAAGTATTTCGCAATGGGATGATAATTTTAGATTTGCCAGTTCTACTATTGATTGGGATTGGAGGCTGTTTGCTGCAATGGTTTATCAGGAAAGTAGGTTTAAACATAATGTAGAATCGCATATGGGTGCGTACGGTTTAATGCAGTTTATGCCCGCAACTGCCGATTATTTTGGTATTAACCATATAGCTGACCCGAGAACCCAAATTAAAGCGGGTGCACGTTATTTGAAGTGGCTTGAGCAGCGATTCGAAGACTCTATTACTGACCCAGAACAGCGTGTAAAATTTATTCTTGCTTCGTATAATGCAGGACTAGGGCATATTATTGATGCAAGAAACCTTGCTCGGAAATATGGGAAAGACCCAAACGTTTGGGATGATAATGTGGACTACTTCATCCTAAATAAATCAAATCCCGAATTTTTTCGTGACACCACAATAAAATATGGCTCTCTGAGAGGTAAAGAGACTTATAACTATGTAAATGAAATAATGCAACGCTATAAGCATTATCAAAATATTATACCCAACTAACCGCTAGTACAGCTCGGTTAACTCTGAAATTATCATTGCCGTTGCCCCCCAAACAACCTCGTTGCCCACTGAATAAAAGGGAGCTGAAACGGGCTTGTTTCCAATGTTTATAGTTTTTACCGAAAGCTTATCTTTCTGCTTAAAGTCTTCAAGGTTAACGGTAATAGTATACTCAACTTCCTGTAAACTTAGGTTCATATTTATGGGCTTGGGCATAACACCCACAATTGGAATAACAATGAGGTTACTTAAAGGGATGTAGAGGGGTGATAAGGTCCCCAGAACTGTAACTGTTGATGTATCAATCCCTATTTCCTCCTCGGCTTCGCGAAGTGCAGTGGCCTCAATAGAATGGTCAAAGGGTTCTCGTTTTCCTCCCGGAAAGCTAATTTGCCCGCTATGTGGACCATTGTAGGTAGTTCGTTTTATAAGAACTGTGTTGGCCGTTTTATTATCAGGGTAAACGCATATTAAAACCGCACTTTCGCGAGTTGATTCATTCGTTCTCGATGATAAGCCTGTACCATCGAGAAAAGTGGGAGCCATCTTTTGCTGAGCTGCTTGCCCAGGAAGTTTGTTTGAAAGATTCTTCCTTAGTTTATTAATAAATAGATCGAATTCGGACATTTCTTCTTTCTAAATTGAAGGATTTTTTTGTGTGTATGATAAAGCTAGAGCCTATATTGTTTAGTTAAGGCTGTCGGCTACAACTGCGATCGGTTTGACCGATGGTCTTAACTTTGTTGATGCCGATGGCTATAAAAATATCTTGTTAACCAAACGGTGTTGAGACTCGAATTATGGTTTTATCATTATAACCAATTTTTTCGAAAAATGTTTCTTTTTTAGGGATGTTCTATGCTAACTAAAGGTTACTCAAACTTTATAGTTTTGTCTGGACTAATGTGCAGAATAACCATTGAGGGTATTAAAAGCATAGCGATGGTAAGTACAAATGTGCCGATATTGAGCAGTAGAATATTGATTATATCTAGGTTTATTGGCACGGTTGATAGGTAATAGTTAGCCTCATCGAGTTTTACAATGCCGAATTTTAGCTGGATTAAAGCCAGACTAATTCCGAGCAGATTTCCCCAGAAAAGCCCACGAACTATGATGTGCCCGGATTGTATTAAAAATATTTTTTGGATAAACCGATTCTCGGCACCAAGCGCTTTTAGTATACCAATCATATTGGTGCGTTCAAGTATTATAATTAGCAATCCGGCAATCATATTAATTCCGGCAACGGCCATCATCAGTACAAGTAAAACAATAGCATTGGTATCTTGTAGGCCAATCCAATCAAATATTTGAGGGTATTTTTCAACAATACTTTGAACTCGCAATCGGGTGCCATCGTTAAGAAAGTGGTACGAAACGATGTCGTCAATTTTATTGGTGATACTGTTAATTTCCTCAAAGTCGTCGATAAGTATTTCAATACCAGAAACCTGATTAGGCTCCCAACCGTTTAGTTTTTGTATATGTTTTAGGTCGCAAATAACGAAAAGTTTGTCAAATTCAGCCATTTGGGTATTGTAAATTCCTGTTACGGTAAATCGACGGAAACGTGGAGGCTCCTGAACAAAAAACATATCGAATGTATCGCCAATTTTAAGATTTAGCAGTTGTGATATGCTCTTTGATATAATGGTTTCGTTACTAGTTGATGAGTCGGAATGAGTGATGATTTGACCCTCAGTGAGATTACTCTTAAAAAAACTCCAGTCGAAATCAGCATCCACACCTTTAAGAACAATACCTTGAATATCGGTTTGGGTTTTAATTATACCTGGTTTCAATCCAAATCTTTGAATATGACGAATTCCTGCAATCTCATTAATTTGCGGAAGAAAATCTAGCTGGCTATCAATAGGAACCGTTTCGAACGAAAGGTTTCGATCGTAGTTAATAATTTGTATATGGCTACCAAAGCCAATGGTTTTTTCCGAAATTTCGTTTTTAAAGCCTGTAAGTATGGCCACAGCAATAATCATAACAGCTAAACTAACCGCTACGGCTATTGTGGCAATTCTAACGAATGGGCGCGATAGGTTCCCCTTCCCCTGCTTGGGGTCAGTTAAACGGTTGGCTATAAATCTTTCGGCTTTCAAGTGCTGGTGGTTTTGTTGTTGGTAAATTTAATGAATTTTATTTTCTTCCAAAATCGGCAGGTATTTCGCCCCAAAGCCGAGTTTCCCACTTCAGTAGCTTATTTTGCCATGTGTTTTCTTTTAGCCATGTTTCGGCTCGAGCGATGAGTGTAAAAACAATTTGGTTGCGATTGGTTTTCTCAAGCTTGGTGTTGGCTCGTTTATTTTTAACCCAGCTCAGTGCTGTTCTAGAGTCGGTGTATATGGGTATGTCGCTACCCTTTTGTTTAAGTAGTGCAAGCCCATGTACTATGGCTAAAAATTCACCTATGTTATTTGTTCCATCAAAGTAAGGGCCTTGCCTAAAAATTTCACGGCCAGTTTTGGCGTCTACGCCTCTATATTCCATATCGCCTGTAACCATATTACATGCTGCATCAACAGCGAGCGTTGGATATATTGGCTTTGGTTGGTTCTCCTTCAGTCCCTCTAATTTTATGGCTAGGCTTGTGTGCTTATTTGTGTAGTCGTGGTAGTTGCCGTTAAATGCTGTTTCGGCAGCCTCTTTTGTCGGGAACGACTTGTACTTGGCGTTTGGGTACCCTTTTATATTTAGTTGGCATTTCTCCCAACTGTCGTAAATACCCGGTTTAACGCCATCCCAAACTACATAGTATTTTTTTTTTGCCATAATATCGTTACACTTTCATCTGTTTAAACTTAATTTAAAAAGTGAGCAGATGGAATATTTATGGAGTAAATATTCTCCTGTTTGCTAAACTTATTTGTTAGAGTATTTCACCGCATGCATGCGAATTACCATAGCTTTTCCCCTGTGTAGAGGGCCTTCGTCTAAATATACTTCTTCACTTTTCAGGTCGATAATAGTTAAGTTTTTAAACATAGATTTAAGTTCCTGTTCGGTTACAAAGAAATTAGGATTTTTAGGACCACCTGAACTGAGTGGGATTTGGCTTTGGTTAAACATTTCGATAATTAAACTCCCGTTGGGTTTTAGTAAACCCTCTAGTTTTTGAGCTGCTTGCGCAAATATACTCCTTTCTAAATGAACGAATACCATGCCAATGGCACTAAACTGTTTTTCTATGGTTAAGTTTTCTATATCGGCAATAAGGTATGAAACGTTAACGCCAAATTGATTAAAGAGAGCAACTGCTTTTTGCTGAGCCACCTGGCTCGTATCAAATGCGGTAACATCCCAACCGTTTTTTGCAGCCCACAGAGCGTTGCGCCCTTCACCTTCACCCGGCAGCAAAAGAGTGCCTGGGCTAAGCGTTTTAAGCTTGGTGCATAGGTAATTGTTTGGGTTTGTACCGTAAATAAATTCGGAATTTAAGTAGCGTTTGTCCCACTCAGAAGAGTTACTCATTTACATTTGTTTTTTGTAGTGAAGTCGGGATAGAGCAGGTATTTTTTTCGAATTTGCATAAACTCTTCCAATCCTGTTTCCCAACTTATTCGAATGGTCTGCTCATCGACGTTCTGCCTAACCTGCTGTTTTAATATATTGTTTCCTGCCAAAAGGTTAAAGTATGAATTAAAGAAACTATCCTTATCGGGGAACGATTGGTATGCGAACAGTAACCATTCAAGGTTAATTTGTTTAAGGTCGAAAAAATATTTCTGGTCAAAATCTTGTAAGTTTATTCCATAGCATAGCTTCCCAAGCAAAGGAGGGTTTTGACTCGCCTTGGGTTTTATTTCGGGTGTGAATGAGAAAGGCATATTTGTGAAACTGGGATGTCCAAATACTTGAAAAGGGAAGTCGGTGCCACGACCCACACTAATGGTTGTTCCCTCAAAAAAGCCAAGCGATGGGTATAGGTATATTGAGGTTTGGTTGGGTAGGTTAGGCGAGGGTTTAACTGGTAGTATGTAGGTTGAGTCGTGGGAGTAATTTTTACAGTGTACAACGGTTAGGTTGCACTGTAAAGAGTCGGCAAGCCATTTTTCGCCGTTTACCATTTTGGCATATTCTCCAATGGTCATTCCATGAACAATTGGAACGGGGTGCATACCCACAAACGATTTATATTTTAGGTTAAGTATGGGGCCATCAACAAAAAAACCGTTAGGGTTTGGTCTGTCTAAAACAATAAGTGGCAGGTTGTTTTCGGCGCATGTTTCCATCACGTAATGCATTGTTGATATATATGTATAGTATCGAATGCCGACATCCTGAATATCAAAAATAATAATATCTATATCGCTGAAATCGGCCTGCGAGGGTTTCTTTTTATTGCCGTAAAGCGAAATAACGGGGAGTCCTGTTTTGGTGTCGAAATGACTTTCAATAAGCTCGCCCGCATCACCATCACCTCTGAACCCATGCTCTGGACTGTAAATTTTGGTTATGTTCACGTTAAGGGCAACAAGGCTATCAATAAGATGGACGCTATTTATTGTTGTTGAATGGTTGGCCACAATTCCAACTCTTTTGTATTTTAGCAGCGGGAGATAGCTACTAAAACTCTCGGCACCAAGTATAATGTGTTGGCTGTTTGCGTGATTTTTATCTGAGGTAGCTGTGGCTCCGCACGCCGAAAGAAGCAGGAAAGGAATAACCAAAGTTACTAGTCGCAATTTTGTGTTTGTATTTGTTTACACGAAATTAGTAAAAAAGAGTAGTATGCACAGGCTTTTTGAGAAATTTGTTAATTATTCCAATTTTGTTGTTTCATTTTGTGGTAAGCAAGGTGCGCAATACTCGTTAACAGATACTTTGATTGGCAACTACTTGCCACAAGTACTAGGGTGACTTTTCATCATTTTAATGTTGAAATTGTTGACACTATTTTGAGTTAGTGATAACAGTAAAACCTTGTTTTGGGTCTTTGATAAGAGAGTGTCAAAGGCACAAAACAAGGTTTTTGATGTTGCTATTTTCAGTTAAAAATCTTTTTTCTAAAATAGCACTATTCGTATAACAGTTTTCCAAGATTATCGAACCGTTCAGAATAATCTTCCATAGAAGCCCTTATCACTTCATGCGCATCTTCAGTGCCGTAGGTTTCAGTAATTCTGGAACCACTGTCTTTGCCGGGCATATCTTTATAAGTCAGGAAATAGTGCTTAAGTCGTTGAATTACAATGTCTGGGCAGTCTGTTATGTCATTAAAATGACTATACACCACATCATTGCAAAGCACTGCAACAATCTTATCGTCAGCCTTTTCTCCGTCAATCATACGGAAACCGCCAATAGGTCGTGCTTTAACAAGAATGTCACCGTGAGCAATCGACTTTTCGGTAAGGACAACAATGTCAATTGGATCTCCATCTCCTTTAATCATTTTTTCATTTGACCTCTTAGCACAAATTACCCCCACCCTGTCACCGCAGAATGTTTGCGGAATGAAACCATAAATTGCGGGTACTACGTTTGAATATTTCTGTGGTCGGTCAATCATTAGATAACCAGACTCTTTATCGATTTCGTATTTTACGGTATCCGTTGACACAACTTCGATAAAAGCTGTTACAATTTTGGGCGCTTTATTACCAATGTGTACACCGTGCCATGGATGAGATTTGTATCTTAAGCCCATTAATCGGCCAATTGGATCTGAAATTTTATCTGCCATTTAATTTATGTTTTTCAAATATTAAAAATAAAGAAGTGTTTATGTTCAACAAGTTTAAGAAAAAAAGACACTAAAAAGTTCCTTGTAAACTCTTAGTTTATTTTCTTATTTTAATTAGGCAGCTAAGTTATACTAATTTGTCTATATGTCAACGGTGTAGCATTGACAATTCTTTCTATCAGGTTTATACAAGCTCCATGAGGCATATTTCTTCGGCTTATGCTTTTGAGATATTCATAAAAGTATAATTTTAATTCGTTCAAACTGTGCCGTTTTCCCATCGTTAACTTTTAATTATTATGATGGTATAATGTAGATTTAAGAGTTCTTTGCTTAATAACTATCATAGTTACATTAATATAACCATAGAACTCAGTTGTATCATTAAAATATACCATACAATCGGCTGTTTGATCAGACCATAGGTCTACGGGTATAGACTATTTAAAACAGGCGTAACTGTGAGAGTAAAGTTGCTGAAAATCAAATAATCCGAGTCTCTTAAAACGTATTGTTTTAGCACCACGAGGTTTAATTCTTCGTGTTACACACAATTTAAAGTGCTCGAAAAGTGCTTAGTTCAGCTGGTTTAGTTACTCAAACAATACTAGTAGTATCGTGTTAGTATTGTGTAATGTTTTTTAATATTTTACTGTATATGCAAAATATTATTGTGTATATTGTAATAATATTCGTTAGTACGTTTATAGCGCTTAAAAAAACTCGGATATGGCAACCAATTTACGGATAACTCTTCTCTTGCTCTTAGTTGTGTTGCTGGTTATTTTAATGTTTTATGTGCGCATAAAACGCAGAAATATTGAAGCACCTTCGCTAGTATGGTTATTACTGTCGGTTACTATTTGGTGCCTTGCTACCATAGTCGATTTGTATCTTGTATCGGCTGTTGATAAAAAGATTGTTGATGTATTTCGTTACCTAGGAATTGTTTCGATACCTGTTTGTTTCTTCTACTTTGTGCTAGAATTCACCCAGCGGGCTAAATGGTTTAAAATTAGGGTTATATGGCCTTTTTTTGTGGTGCCCTTGACTACCATTGGAATGCTAATAACCAATGATTACCACCATCTTTTTTACAAAATTCATCAGTTCGAACCCATATACAAAGTGAGCCTTGGACTATGGTGGAAAGTGCATTTTATATACTCATATGCTCTTATAGTTATTGCGCTGGTAGTTCTGGTACGAATGCTTCTCTCTAGTACAGGTCGAAAGCGGAGGGTTGCTTTAATTGTTCTGATCAGTTCAATCCTTCCGTTTATTTCACACATAGTTTACGTGAGTCGGTTTACTCTAGTTCGAGAAGATGATATTACGCCCATTCTATTTGCCCTTTCTGGGATTGTCGTTTTTCTGGGGTTGTACTCAAAAAAACTGCTTGCGGTTAAACCAATTGCCCTAAACACTCTGTTTAACAATATGCCCGATGGTATTGTGGTGATTGATAACAACTTAATAATAGTAGATGTAAACCACTCGGCCATTGAATTACTGGGATTGGCAGACTATAAAAGCACGAAACGAAATATAAATGAGGTTTTACCCTACAAATTTGATTTTACTAACCAGAATGCTTTAGGCAAAGTACACGTTGTACACTTCAGTAAAAGGTACTTTGAGATTACTCACACCAAAATTCGAGGCGATAGCAATGAGGACGTTGGGTACTTGGTGGTAATTAAAGACATCTCTTTACGCCAACTTTCTCAAGAAAAATTACGCTTGGCTACTGAGAGGCTCGATTTAGCGTTACAGGCAGCACAACTCGATTCGTGGGAGAATAATTTGATTTCCGGGAAAATCATTGGAGGCACAGAGATATATAAGGGTATAGGGTATGCCGATGACGAAATCCCTAATAGCTTTGAGGATATTCATGCGTTAATTCACCCCGATGATCAGTTGTATGCAAAAAAATCGCTGAGTCAATACTTGGTGGGAGAAACACAGGTTTACGATTGTGATTTTAGGGTTCGTGGTAAAAGTGGAAGCTACTATTGGCTTGCCAATTACTCTCGTATTATTGAACGTGATGGGCAAGGAAAACCCACTGTAATTATTGGTATTACTCAGAATATTAACGCTCGAAAACGGACTGAAGAAAATATAAAGAGGAAAAATGATGAGCTTGTTCAGGCGAATGCCGAAAAAGAAAAGTTTTTTTCAATTATTGCCCACGACTTGAAAGGACCATTTATGGGTTTCATAGGTTTAACAGAACTTATGGCGCGCAGCATTGGCGATATTGATGAGGCAGAAATGCAAGACATCGCAAAATCGCTAAATACTACAGCAAAGAATCTTTACGAACTACTTGAGAATTTATTGAATTGGGCCACAATTAAACGGGGGCATAAAAGCTTTAGCCCTCAAAAATTTAACTTGAACGATACCATTCTCGAGGTTGAAGAGATACTGCAGAATCAACTTACGCAAAAAGGTCTCACCTTAATAAATGAAGTTGATACAAACCTAAAGTTGCTTGCCGACAGGGAATCGGTAAAATCCATAACCCGAAATTTAATTTCTAACGCTATTAAGTTTACACCTAGCGGTGGTGTAATTTTAGTGAAAACTAAAATTACAGAGAAGGGTATGGCCGAGATAAGTGTTAGGGACAATGGAATTGGTATGCCCGATGATATTAAGAATAATCTTTTTCGAATTAGCGTTAAAGTATCAAGGCCAGGTACTAATAATGAACCTAGCACTGGTTTGGGGCTAGTTTTGTGCAAGGAGTTGGTAGAGAAGCACGGCGGTGGCATTAGCGTAGATAGCACCGAAGGTGAGGGCAGCATATTCACATTTACGCTACCTGCGGCGCACGAATAGAGTTTTGCTAGAAATACCGACTAGAGGTTAATATTTTTTTGTTTATGATTGTTTTTAAATGGTTTGAAAATTGTAGCGTATTAAACTTGATGGCAAAACACCGTACACCGGTTCATTTTGGTTATGTGCTAAAAGAACGCGCTTGTTTATATGAAGGCAAAACACAATTGATAATAAATTTCCAATAGTTTATATATTATGCCGAAAGATTACACTCAAAACATTACTTCGTTAATAGCATTGCTACCAAACTGCACAATGGTTTGGCATACCGAAAAACAGAGCGTTATTGCTTTCAACCGGAGCGTATTTTCCGAGCTAGGCTACTCGCACGAGCAGGATATTATTGAAAATTGGGTGCAGCTAATTCACCCAGAAGATGAGCAAAATTTCGATGTTCTGAAAAATCTAGGGGGCCCAATCGTTTTTGAGGCTAGGTTAAAACAACCTTCAAATGATTGGGTTTTGTATTCTATTTCTGCAAATGTATTTACTAGTAGTACCAACGGCTCATCGCATGAGGTTATTATAACGTTTACTCCGCTAAAACAGGCGAGTAAACTTCAGCGGTCGCTGTACGAAAGCAACGAGCGTTTTAAAAGTTTATCCGAAGCTTCGTTTGGAGGCATTGCAATACACGATAAGGGGCGGATTATTGAGGCAAACTTGGCTTTATCTCAAATGACAGGCTATAGCTATACTGAGCTAATTGGGTTCGATGGGCTATTGCTTATTGAAGAGAAGGAACGCCGATTTGCAATAAAGAAAATAGCCGAAGGTTTTGAGCACCCCTACCAATCGGTTGGCATACGAAAAGATGGAACGAGCTATCCTCTGGAAATTAAGGGTAAGCGAGTCCCTTATAAGGGCGTAATGATGAGGGTTACAGAGTTTCGCAATATTGAGGATAGGGTACGGTATGAGCGCACGATAATTGAGAGTGAAAAGAAATATAAAGATATTATTGAGTTTGCCGTTGATGGTTTTGTAACTGGCGATTCAAATGGCATGATTATTAGCACCAATAAACGATTTTTAGATATAACCGGTAGATCGAGGGATAAGGTAGAGGGATTATATCTAACTGATTTTTTTAGTCAAAAAACGCTTAAAGAAAATCCCTTGAAGTTTGAAACCCTTAGTAAGGGTGAAACGCTGATTAGCGAGCGCGAAATAGTTAGGCCTAACGGTGAAGTGGTGTGCGTTGAAATGCACTCAAAACAGATGCCCGATAATACGCACCAAGCAATTGTTCGTGATATTACCGAACGTAAAAAGGAACAAGCTGAAATTGAAATTAGTGAGGCAAAGCATAGAGCAATTTTTAACCATGCCAACGATGCAATTTTAATTTTGGATTTAGATGGATTTGTTGACTGTAACCCGAAATCAGAAGAACTTTTTGGTTGTAGTAAAGAAGAACTTATCGGTAAAAAACCTGAGTTTTTCTCACCCGAATACCAGCCAAATGGGCAAAGGTCAAAAGACCAAGCACCTGTATATACAGCAAGGGCACTAGGTGGCGAATCGCTATATTTTGAGTGGTTGCATATGCAAGCAGATGGTACTCCTTTTTATACCGAGATTAGTCTAAGCCCACTGTACCTGCAAAGCGGAACTTATGTACAGTCAATAATAAGAGATATTACCGAGCGCAGAAAAATTGAATCGGCTCTGGTTCAGGAACGCCTTCTGATGCATAACATGATGGAGAACGTTATTGATCAAATCTATTTTAAGGATTTGGATTCTAAATTTATTAGGGTAAGCCGAAACGTAGCAAAGAGATTTGGGGCTCAGAGTGCAGATGAGTTGCGAGGTAAAACTGATTTTGATTTCTTTGCAGATGAGCATGCCCGTGAATCCTATGAGTTAGAGCAGGCAATAATTAAAACAGGGAAACCAATTATTGGCATAGAAGAAAGAGAGGTTTGGCCCGATGGTAAAATAACTTGGGCATCATCTACTAAAGCACCGTTTTACGACCGACAAGGGAAAATTATTGGAACGTTTGGTATATCTCGAGACATTACTGAGCGTAAAGAATGGCAGGAGAAACACAAAGAAATTGAGGAGAGGCTAGGCTATGTTGTTAAAGCTATTAACGATGGTATTTGGGATTGGGATATCGAAAACAAGGAAAATTTCTTTAGCGACCGCTACTATACCATGTTGGGTTACGAACCCAATGAGTTTGAGGCAAGCATTGAAGGTTGGGAGCAATTGCTGCATCCAGACGATAAGGAGTACAGTAAAATTAGTTTGGGTAAATATTTAAAAGAAGGTATTGGTGAATTTAACATTGAGTTTAGGCTTCGAACTAAGGATAATAAATGGCGCTGGATAAATTCTCGAGGAAAGGTGACTGAGTATAATCAAAAGGGTAAGCCCAAAAGGATTGTTGGTACCCATATGGACATTACCGAGCGCAAGGTTATGGAGATGGAGATTAAGCAGGCTAAAAATATGCTGCAATTAGTGCTCGATACCATACCTGTGAGAGTATTCTGGAAAGACACAGATTTGATGCTGTTGGGGTGCAATAAACCTTATATGCTTGATGCTGGTTTTAGTAACCTTAATGATATGATTGGGCTATCCGATTTCGAAATGGGTTGGAAGAATGAGGCTTCAAAATATAGAGCCGATGATAAAAATGTAATTGAAACAGGCTGCGCAAATATTAATTTTGAAGAACAGCAGACTACACCCAAGGGCGAGTCGATATGGCTTAGAACAAGTAAAATTCCTCTACGCAATGCCGAAGGCGATATTATTGGGGTTCTAGGAACCTATGATGATATAACCGAAACTAAAAAAGCGAGAGAGGCTATTGAGCTCGAAAGAGCCTACTTTGAAGAACTTTTTGAAGCTTCGCCAGAGGGTATAGCAATTGTCGATGTTAACGATTGTGTGGTTAGGTGTAATGCCAAATTTTCAGAACTTTTTGGGTATTCATCCCAAGAACTAAAGGGAAAGTCAATTAATGAATTTATTGTTCCTGAACATCTAAAGAATGAGGGACAGGTACTAACTGAAGCTGTATCGCAGGGCGGAACAATCGCTAAAGAAACCATTCGAAAACATAAGGATGGTTCGTTAATCTATGTTTCAATTCTTAGTAAACCAATTCTTTTTAAAGGGGGTACAATTGCGGTTTATGCCATATATCGCGATATAACTGAACGCAAACAGGTTGAAGAGGAATTGGTTCGCAAAACCTATGAAATAGAGGGTCAAAATGAGGAGTATCGAGTTATTAACGAAGAATTATATGAGGCTAAAAAGAAGGCGGAAGAGAGCGATCGATTAAAATCGGCTTTTTTGGCAAATATGAGCCATGAAGTTCGAACACCAATGAATGGCATCTTGGGCTTTAGTCACCTTTTGACTAAGCCAAATACTCCTCAGGAGAGTGTTGATGAGTATGTGGGTATAATTAAAAGCTGTGGAAACCAGCTGCTTGGTATTATAAACGATTTGATAGACATATCGAAAATTGAGGCGAATCAGATTACCATATCCCTTTCGGAAGCTAATATTAACGATATGCTTTATGAGCAGTTCCTCCTGTTTAAAGAAAAGGCTAATGAAAAAGGGCTGGATTTATCATACTCAAGCGCTTTATCTTTCGATAATGCGGTAATAACTACCGATGCAGGAAGAGTTAGACAAATTTTGACAAATTTATTGGGTAACGCACTGAAATTTACGAACCAGGGAGATATTAAATTTGGCTATACTCTGGATGGGAGCTACCTACATTTCTTTGTAAAAGACACAGGTATTGGCATAGCACCCGAACATACCGAAACAGTTTTTGAGCGTTTCGGTCAGGTTGAAGCTAATTTATCTCAGCAAACCGGGGGTAATGGCCTAGGGTTAGCCATATCGAAAGCTTACGTAAATAAACTTGGAGGTAGTATTTGGATTGATTCATCCCAGGGCCTGGGGACCACCTTTCACTTCACTATTCCATTCCAGCCGGTTATTCACAAAGAGAGTATGCATCAGCAAGCAGCTCAGGATACCCAGGAAAGCTTGCCGAAAGGCATTAATATGCTAATAGCCGAGGACGACACGGTTAATTTTCAGTATATTAAAGAGATACTCTCAGGGTACGATGTTAACATTATTTGGGTAAAAAATGGAGCCGATGCCGTAAATGAGGTGAAGGTAAACCCCGATATTGATATTGTTTTAATGGATATTAAAATGCCTGTAATGGATGGGTACGAGGCTACTGCAGAAATTAAGAAGTATAGAGCCAACTTGCCCGTTATTGCACAAACGGCATATGCTTTTGCAGCCGATAGAGAGAAAGCATTAAATGCCGGATGTAACAATTATGTTTCGAAACCAATTGATCGCAAACAGCTATTAGCCCTAATTAGTATGTACGTTAAAGGGTAGTTGTTTGGTAAATTGAAATACCAATCGGTTGGAGCTGATTGCAAGTTTTAACTAGAGGCGAATGGTGTTGGCCTTAGGTAATAATCACCTACTTATTTTTTTCTGAAAAAGATTTGTATGGGTACGCCCGTAAAATTAAACTGCTCGCGTAGTTTATTCTCAATATATCGTTTGTATGGGTCCTTAATGTATTGAGGTAAGTTGCAAAAAAATGCGAACGATGGGGCATACGTTGGAAGCTGGGTGGCATACTTAATTTTAATAAGTTTACCCTTATAGGCTGGCGGTGGGTAAGCATCAACAGCTTCCTGAGTAAACTCATTTAGGGTTGATGTGGCAATACGTTGTTTTCGGTTATGGTAAACATCCATAGCCTCCTCAAGTACTTTAAGAATTCGTTGCTTGGTAATTGCCGACGTAAAAATTATGGGTATATCGGTAAATGGTGCAATGCGCTCTTTAATGGCTTGGGTAAATTCAGCTGTTGATTTTGCGGTTTTTTCCACTAAATCCCATTTGTTTACAACCAAAACTGCACCTTTTCTGTTGCGTTGTATTAGGTTAAATATATGCAAATCCTGTGCTTCAACACCTTGTGTTGCGTCAATCATCAGAATGCAAACATCGGAGTTTTCAATTGTTCGCACCGAGCGAAGTACTGAGTAGAACTCTAAATCTTCAGTAACCTTATTTTTCTTCCTAAGTCCAGCCGTATCAATAATTATAAAGTCATGGCCAAATTTATTGTATCTGCTGTGAATTGAATCGCGAGTTGTTCCGGCAATTGGCGTAACAATGTTACGCTCCTCGCCAACAAGGGCATTAATTAACGATGATTTACCAACGTTTGGTTTACCTACAATAGAAATGCGAGGAATTTCGGGTTCATCCTCTTCAATCTCTTCTTTTGCGAACGATTTTACCACCTCGTCAAGTAGATCGCCAGTGCCGCTTCCACTTATCGCCGAAACAGTCCACGGGTCGCCTAACCCTAAGGTGTAAAACTCGTACGAGTCGGCTTGACGTTGGAAATTATCAACCTTATTGGCAACAAGTAGCACTTTCTTGTCAGATCTGCGAAGTAGGTTTGCCACCTCCGTATCCATATCGGTAATGCCTATGGTCACATCAACTAAAAAAAGAACAACATCGGCTTCTTCAATGGCAAGTTTCACCTGTTTCCGAATTTCTCCCTCAAAAATGTCGTCAGAGTTTACAATCCACCCTCCGGTGTCAATTACCGAAAATTCAATCCCGTTCCAGTCCGATTTTCCATATATCCTATCGCGGGTAACGCCTGAAACCTCGTCAACAATTGCCCTACGTTGGCCAATTAACCTGTTAAAAAGGGTCGATTTCCCTACGTTGGGTCGTCCTACTATTGCTACTATATTTGCCATGCTTGTTTGCTATTGTCTGTTGTTGTGCTGTTTATGGGCTGTAGCCCATGGGTGTATTGTTTTTGCTGATGAAGAAATTATCCTAGCTCCTCTAAATATACCCAAACCGTTTTAGCTTCTTGTTGTCATCGCGCCAGTTGGGATCAACCTTTACGAACATTTCCAGGAACACTTTCTTCTCTAAAAACTTTTCTAAATCAATACGTGCTTCGGTTCCAACCTTTTTGAGCATTTTGCCCTGATGACCAATTATAATGCCCTTTTGCGAGTCGCGAATAACGTATATAACGGCTCTAATGTGGTCAATGGTAGGTTCCTCGGTGTACTCTTCAATTACCACTTCAACGGAATAGGGAATCTCTTTTTGGTACGTTGTTAACACCTTTTCGCGAATAATTTCTGAGGCGAAGAATCTCGTCGTTCTATCGGTTAGCGAGTCTTTTGGAAAAAACTCATGCCCTTCGGGTAGATTGTCGAGTATAGATTTAAATATGGGTTCAAGGTTAAACTTGTGCAAAGCTGAGGCGGGTATAATGGTGGCTGCGGGTAGGGTATTGTGCCACATTTCAACCAGTTTCTCAAGTTTTAGCTGATCGCTTAAGTCTACTTTATTTATTACAAGTATAATTGGGGCTTCATGCTGTTTAAGCAATTCAAGAAACTCTTCGTTTTTATTCGGGGTTTCCTGCGTGTCGGTAATGTAAAGTATTACATCGGCGTCCTCTAGGGCGCTCATTACAAACTTCATCATCGATTCCTGTAGTTTGTAAGCAGGTTTAAGTACCCCCGGAGTATCGGAGTAAACTATTTGAAAGTCATCGCCATTTACTATGCCCATTATACGATGGCGCGTAGTTTGTGCCTTACTGGTAATAATCGACAGGCGTTCACCCACCAAAGTATTCATAAGGGTAGACTTGCCCACGTTAGGGTTGCCTATAATATTAACAAAACCAGATTTATGAGTCATCTTACTAAAGTACAATTTAAATTTGGGAACAAAGATAGTAAGATTTGAGGTTTATGTTACACTCGCTAAAAAATATTATAAGCTATGGGGTTGTATTTGCATAACTTAATCGTTTTGGCTTGCTGTTGATACTGGCAGCTGTACGTAAAACTTTGTGCCAAGGGCAAGGGTGGTTTCAAACCAAATTTCACCTCCTATTAGCTTAACTATCTCTTTGCTTATGGCAAGCCCAAGGCCCATACCACCCGATTTTGTTGTAAAATTTGGTGTAAATATTTTTTTGCTAGCATCGTCAGAAATTCCTGAGCCATTGTCCTCAACAACTACTTTTACGTATTCGCCCGATTGAAACAGCGATACCTTAATGTGCCCATTGGGTTTTCGTCCTATTGCCTGAGTTGCGTTCTTTATTATGTTAACAAAAACCCTGCTAAGTTGCTCCTTATCAGCATAAACCATAATGTCATCCTCAGGTATATCATTTTCAACCTCAATATTAGGATACTTTGAGAATAGGGTAGAGGCATCTCGAACAATACCGTTTATGGCAATATGGTTAAACTGCCCGATGGGCATTTTTGCAAAATTCGAAAATTCGGTGGCAATATTACTTAGCGTACCAATTTGTTCAATAAGGGTATCGGCAAATTTCTCGAAAAGTTCATCCCATCCGGGCTGGTTGGTTTTTTTTGCCCTAATTAAATACTGTAGGTTTAATTTTATTGGTGTAAGGGGATTTTTAATTTCATGGGCAATTTGCTTGGCCATTTCACGCCATGCGCTTTGCCGCTGACTTTGCGCTAACTTATTGGCACTTTCGGCTAGTTCAACCACCATACGATTGTACTCGGTTACAAGCTGACCAAGCTCGTCGTTCCTTATATAGTTAAGCGTTTCGTTGTGCTTGTCAAAATCTATGGTGCTCAATTTCTCCCTAAGTAGTTCAATGGGTTTGGTTATTTGATTGCTAATAAGTACTGCCACAAATATTGTGAATAGAATGAGCAGCGTGTATATATTCACCAGCGCTACTACTACCGAAAATATCTCTTGCATAAATTCTCCCTGACGGGTAAAATACGGAAGATTTAGGTACGCAATTTTTTGGTTTTGGGTATTAAAAAGAGGAGCGTATGCCGAGAGAAACTCCATTTCCCCAATGTTTTCGGTATTTATTAGCTTTGGAATATGTCGTTTTGAGAGATCGTGTAACGGAAGAGGATGCATTGTGGTGCCAATAAGTTGGCGGTCGATAATTTCGGGTCTCGATGTGGCAATAAGCTCACCGCCAACGCCATAAATGTTTATGTCAGAGCGTAAAACATTCGATAATTTTATAAGGTAATGGGTTAGGTAGTTTGCATATTCGGGGTTTATAATGTCTTCTGTTACCAGGTTGTCTTCAATGTCAACTTTGGCCGATTGTAACTTCTCGTTGAGGCTGTCGTAATTCTTCTTCTCAAAGCTTTTAACGCTGTATACAATAGTTACCAGTCCAACCATAATAAGCGACAGAACGATAAGTTGAACCATGCTGAACTTTATTCTGCTTTTTAGGCTTGGTGCCCCAAAGTTAAAACCAATAGGAACGCCACCAAGCGTTAGCCATAGTATACCAACCATAAAAAAGAATAGAAAAACCCAAGCGAACGAGGCTGTAATGTTGAATAGTTTCTCTTTTGGGCGACTTAAGTAAAGTTCTATTTCGCTATCGTTAGTGTAAATTAAATGATTGTAACTATCAAAATCAACAAAAGTGTAATTGCTTACTGTATCAGGCTGAAACTCGTTTGATAGCGGGTAGTTAAATTCTCCTGTTCGTGCTATAAGGTTGCCCTTAAAGTACTTGGCCGACGAGTAGTCTGATAGAATGGAGCGGTTAGGCGTATTGCCATCGAGGAGTAGCTCGGGGTATCCCAAAATTTCGCGACTAAGTTTAGAGTCGAGTTCAAGGTATATGCAAATTTCCTGGCCATCGGGTAACACATACTCAATCATTCCTAAGTAGCTTATACGACCGTTCTGGTTATCGAGGTAGTAAAAACTTGTGCCGGGTATCCTGGTGCCATAGTCGTTTAGCATATCTTCAAAAAAATCGAAGCACCTATATACTTCACCCGAACTACCCAAGCGAATATCCGAAGTGCTAAGACAAACTGTTATCTGAAAATCGAATTTCTTGAGGTAGCTATTTAGGTAGTTCTCATCTAAATAGTTGTAAAGGTCCGATTCGTGGGCTAAAATATCGCCTAGAAGCCTAATAATCTCCTCATCGGTGTGCATTTTTCGGTATATCTGCGGGAATATGACTTCGGCCACGGGATCGCGTTCGTTGGCTAAATTTATGGCAAGTATTTTTCTAACCTCCTTATCCTTTTTGTCAGAGTTGTCAGATATTGAGTAAACTGTAAAAATTGAAAACAACAGAATTAGAGTAATAAACTGGTTTGCATTGAGTTTGCCCGTTTTTATTAGAGGTTTAAGAATTATAAGTGGTATTGACATAGCAAAAAGCAGGCTCAGTACCGTGGGGGTGGTATAAGTAAACTGAACGGTTACCGCAAGTACAAATGCAGAAACTAGAGTGATAAATGCAGGTTTTAAACCGTAGGGTTTAAGAAGTTTTGCCGATGAAAACAGAGCTAGTACGCCGGCAGTAAACCAAAGTGAAATAATTAGGTATTCAACTAGTGCATAAACCGAAAGGTTGAAAATGCGGTAGGCTTCAAGGGTTATGGTTGAGTTATGAACTAAAACAGAGGTTAGGTAACTAGAGTAAAAGAAAAAGATGAATGAAACTAGCGCCAATGCGCCTCCCCATACTATGGCTTTTACCTTACTCGAGGGCGTTACTTTTGCTACTGTGCGCTGAGTAAAGCAAAGTAGGGCGAAAATAATTAGGGTATTAATCAGTAAATCGCCAAGAGATGGGCTGTACCATGAATAGGCAAAAATTTCATAGCTAAACAGTTTCAGGTTTCCTTGCGTAATAATATTCCAGTAGAGTAGTGCAAGTCTTAGGCTAATAATTAGCAGCAAAAGCAATGGTATAGTTACGGCCTTTCGCTTGTATTTTAACGAAAGCCAAAGCAGTATATATAGTGAAATTATGAGCAAAAGGAAGCCAGCGTGTGTTAGTATCGACTTAAAATTTTCGAGTTCAAACTCAAAGTCTTTGGGAATATAGGAAAGGTAAAATATTGGATTTGGACCGAATAGCGAAACAGGAAACGACCCATTTAGCGAGGTGGGCGAAAGGCTATAGTTCTTTAGAAAATTTAACGATTCATGGTAACTGTTTTTTAAAAATTTATTTTGATACGGGTAGCTATACCTAACTTTTACCAACAGTAGCCCTTTAATGTTATCGCGTGCAATCCAGTATGAGAGGCACCACGTGTTTTGCACTTTTATCAGCTTGTTTGAGAATTCCTGAACCAGGTTAACGTCCATACTCTCGGACCAGAATTGCAGCTCGTTATCTTCATAAAGGAAAATAGCCAACCCATTTTTTTGTAGCTCATCCCATTTCGAGTTGGATAGCAAGTCAAAAGCACTCTCGAAGCCATAGTCGTAAGCCTCGTTAATTAAATCTTTTGTGGCTTGCATACCAGTGTTGGTGCGTTTAACTAGAACCTCTTGCGCTCTATTTATCTGTGGAAGCGTTGCAAGCTTACGGGTTGAAATTTGTGTTGAATAGGGAATAATGGCAAACAATATTGCTGAAAGCAAAAAAGTAGCCAGTGCGAATGTTTTTAAGTGTCTTTTTTTCACCGATATACTAGTTGAGTGCTTTATTGTTTTTTTTAATACGTTTTTTGCCGAAATGTTAAGCTAGTTAAGCCCTGCATTCTTTATATACACTTAGTAGAGAGCCTATTGATGAACTGTGGCCCTTTAGTTTTATAAAGTGTTTTTGTATTACTATTTTCGTCTAATTTCAATACATAAAGGCATAACAAAAACCGCACCGATTTTGCTACTCGTGATGGTATGGATCTCCTTTAAGTATGGTCATAGCTCTGTAAACTTGCTCAATGGCAATAAGTCTAATCATTTGATGTGAAAAGGTTAATTTCGACATGGCCATCTTTTCGTTAATTCTCTTTTTTACCTCATCCGATACGCCATAGGCCCCGCCCACAACAAAAACAAGCTCTTTGCATCCGCTAAGCATTTTTAATTGTAGTAGCTGCGAAAACTCTTTCGAAGTGTGTTCCACCCCTTTTTCATCAAGTAAAATTACGTCGGATGCAGTTTTTAACGCATTCAGAATCAACTCCTCCTCTTTATTTACAAGCTGCTCGGGGGGTAAGTTTTTACTGTTCTTAATATCGGGAATAATATTGAACCCAATTTTAATGTACCGTTTTAACCTTTTCAGGTACTCCTCAATCCCCTGGTCTATAAAGCCTTTGTTAGTTTTGCCTATGGCTAAAATTGTGATTTTCACGTAATTAAAATTGGTTCGTTTTTTTAGGTAGAACAGTTGTCATTATCTTTTGCTACGAAACTATGAAAAAGCAATAATTTTTCCTAATTAATAGTAAATCTGGGGTTGATGTTTAGCGCTTTGTGGTTGAATCATTACCCATAAATTTAGAGAAAAACTCCCCTGAAATCTTAATTTTTGCATAAGGTTTTGTAATTCAGTTGCATATGTTTATTCTGATCTCTTGTAACCGACATTGATATCCATATTAAAAACGTTTAGGCTTGATTACCGCGATTTATTTTATTAATTTTACAACAAGTAGGGCGAATGGTTAAAATCGTATATTGTTTTTTATTTACAGTGTTAGGCATAACTCATTAATGAGAGTACTAATTATGGCGTAATATTTGCAGTAATACTTGGCTTAAATGTAATAGGTATTTTTCATTATATGAATTATTTAGTTGAAGGTTAAAGATATGTGGATATGAGAAAAAAAATTACCACCCTTTTTATTTTGTTACTAACTACTGTAATGGTTAATGGTTATGGTCAGTTGGTGCCTAGTGAAAGTTTTATTAATACCATTACTGTAATTTTTAAAACAGGAAATTCAGGTGAGTTAAGTAAGCATCTTAACTCTACCGTTGAGATAGAGTTGCTTAGCGAGGACAATATTTACAGTAAAGCACAGGCCGAACTGATGATGAAAGATTTTTTCACCCGCAACAAGCCCAGTTCATTTAAAATTAACCACCAAGGAAACAAGGGTAATACTAGTTTTGCAATAGGCACTCTGGTTACGGATTCAGGAAGTTTTAGGGTTTCGGTATTCATGAAAAGCGAAAATGACAAGCATTTAATTCATCAAATACGGGTTGAGCAAAGTTAGCGCGGGTAGGGATAAAACAAATCATCTTTTAAATTTAATTATTTCTTATTATGTCGTTAGAAGACAAATTAATTGACATTGCCATTGCCGAAGACATTGGTGATGGAGACCACTCGTCATTATCGTGTATACCCGATACCGCAATGGGCGAAGTTAGACTTATGGTTAAGGATACAGGCGTTTTGGCAGGTGTTGATATAGCGCAACGTATTTATCATCGTATTGATAGTAAAATACAATTTACCCCATACCTAACCGATGGAAGTATTGTTAAAGTAGGTGATATAGGGTTTAGTGCAGCCGGTAAGGTGCACTCGTTACTACAGGCCGAACGGATTGTGCTAAATGTAATGCAGCGAATGAGTGGAATTGCAACCCAAACAAATATTTATGTTAAGCAAATTGAGGGAACCGGTGCCAAAATTCTCGACACTCGAAAAACTACTCCAGGTATGCGGGTTTTCGATAAGCAAGCGGTTAAAATTGGGGGTGGATATAACCACCGCATGGGTCTTTACGATATGATTATGCTTAAGGATAATCACGTTGATTTTGCAGGAGGAATAGTGCAAGCTATTGAGAAGGCAAATGCTTACACAGCCAAACTAGGAAAACAGATAGATATTGAGATTGAAACCCGCAATCTTGATGAAATACAGCAGGTTATTAGCACGGGAGGCGTTAGGCGAATTATGCTCGATAATTTTAGCGTAGCCTTAACAAAGCAAGCGGTTAAACTAATTGATGGAAGGTTTGAGGTTGAGTCATCGGGCGGAATAACGCTTGATACTATTAGGGGTTATGCCGAAACTGGTGTCGATTTTATTTCAGTTGGTGCCTTAACACATCAAATTAAGAGTTTAGATATGAATTTGAAGAAAGTATAATTAAAACGATAGCAGATAGAATGTTTGCTGAAAGGAAGGCTATAGAAATTTTTAATAAATTTGTTAGGAAGTTAAAAGTTAACATAAAACTTGCTATTCGCAAAGCCAAGCGGGTAAGTTTTATCGGGTTATATGGAGTTCCTGTTTACGATGTGGTTGCTCTTTTTATCCAAGGCATTGTAAAAGGTAGTATAACCACCAGAGCATCAGCAGTAGCATTTAATTTTTTTGTTGCTATTTTCCCTACTCTAATTTTTTTCTTTACGTTAATTCCCTACGTGCCCATTGCTAATTTCCAGGCTCAACTGCTCGTTTTAGTTCAGGGGGTTTTGCCAACCAGCGCTTTTAATATGGTTGAGCATACCCTAGTCGAAGTGGTAACTCAGCGTAGTTGGGGCCTACTCTCGTTTGGTTTTATTGGCGCAGTATTTTTTGCGCACAATGGTATTAGTTCGCTCATTGATGCCTTTAACGCCACCTTCCACGTTATCGGAAGGCGTACTTTTGTTAATCAGCATTTAATAGCATTTATGCTCACTTTTTTACTTCCATTCCTGCTTGTGATATCTGTAGTTCTGGTTTTCTTTGGCCAAACTATTTTAGATTTTTTTGTCCAAAAACAGATGCTTCAGTTGAACTTTACTTACTATATCATTGTTGTTATTCGGTGGGTTGCAATTATAATGTTATTCTTTATTTCGATCTCATTTTTGTACTATATGGCACCTGCACGAAAAATAAAATTCCATTTTATTTCTGCTGGCTCCATAATGGCAACCGCTATGATCCTGGTTACATCCATAGGGTTTTCGTTCTATGTTAATAATTTTGGTCAGTACAATAAACTTTACGGTTCTATAGGTAGCCTTTTGGCCTTAATGTTTTGGCTGTTTTTTAATGCAGTGGGTCTTATTGTTGGTTTTGAGATTAATGCAAGTATAGCTTCGGCTAAAAATAATTTGAATGTAAGAGCGTTGAATGATGAGTATTCAGAGAATATCGGAAATCAGAAATGATTATACGTTACGGCAGCTTAACGAGCTGGATGTAGATTCAGATCCATTCGTATTTTTTAATGAGTGGCTAAACGAGGCAATTGACTCGGAGTGTAATGAACCTACTGCAATGACTCTAGCCACATCAACATTCGATGGGAAACCATCGGCAAGAATAATTTTGCTTAAAGGAGCCGATAAGGAAGGTTTTACCTTTTATACAAACTACGATAGCAGGAAGGGGAGTCAGATATTGCAAAACCCTTATGGGGCATTGCTGTTTTTTTGGCCTGAACTCCAACGTGAAATTCGTATTGAGGGAGCCATAAAAAAAGCGGATGAGGAGCAGTCCGATGATTACTTTAAAAGTCGCCCAACAAAAAGCCAGATTAGTGCGTGGGCTTCACCGCAAAGTAAGGTTATCCCTAGTCGGAAGTATTTAGAAAGTTTAAAGTCCGATTTTCAGGAAGAGTTTTCAAGAAGAACAATCCCACGACCTGCCAATTGGGGTGGCTATATTCTGGTTCCAACCTTGTTTGAGTTTTGGCAGGGCAGAGCCAACCGCCTTCACGATCGTATACAGTATACACTGCAAAACGACGAATGGATTATTGAGCGGCTTGCTCCTTAGCTCGATAATTTCGCTATACTAGTTCTCAATTAGTAACTCAAAATCTACCTCAATTGGCTTATTTTCAATGAAGTTAAATTGAGTTAGCTTGCGCATTTCGTAGTAAAAATCCCAGTAGTTTCTCATGGCTGAAATGTACTTTGCGCGAGCATTATCTCTTTCGGTTTGGGCAATATTTAGCTCTAGTACATCAATTTTCCCAATCAAAAAACGTTCTTTCGTAACGTTGTATCGGCTTTGACCAATGGTATCGGCCTTTGCGGCAAGTTGTAGCTGGGTTTCTTGTAGGTTGAACTCCATAACCCTAAGGTAAATGTTTTGCTCAAAATCGGTGAGCGATTGCTGTATATTGGTCCTTACTACCTCGCGGCTCGATTCGGCCATTTTTACTCGTCCTCGGCCAAGGCCCCAGTCTAGTATCGGAACGGTTACTCCAATCCTTACGCCCTGCTGATCCATTGGGTCAACATATACATTTTTAAACTCTTCTGCTCGCTGAGTAAGCCCGTAGGTTGCAAAAAGATTTGCGCTAAACCCTTGGTTTGCTTTTGCCTGAGCCACATTTCTATCCGATTCAATTAATCGACGTTCAAACTGAATCATTCTTGGATTGTTATCCTTGGCAAGGGCGTATACATTGTCGAATTTTAACGAAGTTTTAGGAAAATGCGTTGGAACTAGTAGTTGAATGTTGTAATCGTCCTTTATGCCCAGGAACGAGGTTAACCTGAATTTTTTTAACTGTAAGTCGATTTCTGCTTCGTTTACAGAACTACCAGCATTTAGGTAGCTTAACTCCATCTGCAGTAACTCATTTTCGGCAATAGTGCCAATATTGTATCGGCCCTTTGCAATTTGGTAGAGCGTATCGGTGTTGGCGTAGTTTAACTTAGCTGTTTGTACGTTTTGCTGGGCCAAAACCAGGTCAAAAAAATATCGAATGGCTTCACCTGCAATTGTTTCCATTGACTCAATGTATGTCCGTTTCGCTTCTAAGTATTTTAGAGGTTCAACCTTTTTTTTCCATTTTAACTCGTTGAATCCAAGTATTGGCTGGCTAAAACCAAGTTGTATGGGTACCGACATATAGTTTTTGCCGCTATTGGTACCGAAAAAGTCAGTGCGTTCTAAATTTGAGCTGGCAAAAATTCGTCCTCCAGTTAGCCCAATATTCTGGTTAAGCGATAATCCTAGTGAAGCGGTATTCGAGTTTTCTTCAATATATTTATAAGTACCATCCTCAAGCTGGTAACGTATCAAACTTCTATTCAGATTGGGGAAGGTCCCATTAAGGGTAATGCTAGGTAAATACTCGGCCTTATAAGTTCTGTGTTCCCAGTATGCCGACCGAAACTGATGCTTAGCCAGAATGGCCTGAGGCGAAAAATCTTTTGCCAATTCGAGTACGTCGTCAATAGTTAAGGTTGAGGTAGCTGTTTGCGAAAACGAGGTACTTATTGAAAGTAACAGCAGTAGGTTAAGTAGTATTTTTTTTAGGAGCATAATTCTATGTATTATTCTAAATTCTATTCGTAACGTAACGATTCAATGGGGTCTTTGTCTGCAGCTCTTTTTGCTGGCGATAATCCGAAAATAACACCAACGGCAGCCGATACGCCAAAAGCAACTATAACCGACAAAGGAGAAATTATGGTTAAAATTCCCGATACATGGGTAATGAGAAAAGACAATCCTACCCCAAGGATAACTCCGATTAGCCCCCCCGAAACGCTTATAAGTACAGCCTCAGAAAGAAACTGGGCAATGATATCCGCTTTTTTCGCCCCTATGGCTAGGCGTGTTCCAATCTCTTTTATTCGTTCCATAACCGAGGCAAACATAATATTCATAATACCAATACCCCCTACAACAAGCGATATGCTTGCAATAGCACCTAGCACAATATTAAAAATATCTTTAGTTCGTTGTTGCTGCTTTAGTAGAAGCTCGGGAACAATTATTTCAAAATCTTTAACACCTGCATGTCGCCTTAACATCATACGGCTTATTACGTCAGTAGTGCTGGGTATGTCTCCGGTTTCAGCAACCTGAACGATAATTCTGTCGAGTTGGTGGTAATTACGCGACGATTGTGTTGACCCTCCAGTTACTTGAACCATAAATCTGCTAGTTCTAACCTGGCTTTTCTTGGTATTAACCAACGCTCGGTTTTGATATCGCATTAGCATAGTTTTTACTGGTATGTATACGTTATCATTGTACACATTCACGCCAGCATTTTCAAATCCGGTGAGAGTAATATTCGTTTTCTCCAGGATGCCAATAACTTGCAACCAAACCCGCCCAAATTTTATGTATTGTCCTATGGGGTTGACTCCGCTAAAAAACTTGTTTTTTATATTAGCCCCAATAATGCAAACGGGTATACCATGCTCGAGTTGGTACTCAGTAAAAAAAGTGCCCTGCTCGAGGGGTAGGTTAAAAAGGTTAAAATAGTCGGGTGATACGCCCATTATTTTTGCTTGCATCCTAAAAGAACTATACTGAACATAGGAGTTAAGGCTAATTTCTGGGCTTGCCTGCTTAACAGCCGGAATAATTTCTTTTATTGCTTCCATATCAAGTAGGGTTAATCCTGGTGAAAACTTTCGTTTTTCCCGCTCCCCATTTTCTTGATCGGCGGCTTCGTCGGGCTCCTCAAAAATTGGATTTATTATTATATTATTAACCCCGACCATTTCCATTTGCTCTAGAATCTCTTGCTGTGCGCCATTACCAATTGCCATCATACTTATTACGGCAGCAACACCAAAAATAATGCCCAGAGCGGTTAAAACCGATTTTAGCTTATTTGATAGGATTGACTCGACAGCAATGGTTATATCATGTATATAGCGTTTGTACATACTGTGTTCGCTTAATTTGTTTTGCAGTCAATTACGCTGAACTGGTTCTGCTTTTTTAATAATCTTAGTTAGTTGCTCTTTTGGTTGGGCATTCCAGCTCCTCTGCCTTGAGGCTTCCTAAGTTTATTTCCACTTTCTTGGTTTTCGGCTTTGGCCTTCTTCTCTTTTTGTTTTTGTTCTATCAGTCGGGCTTTAATTTCGGGTATTAATTCTGAACCTGAAAGCGTGAATTTTTCAGCATTCTCTGGAAGGCTAATATATACCTCTTCGCCTTTCTCTAAACCTTTTTCAACTATTATAAAGTTTTCGTTCTGTTCGCCAAGCATTACAAGTTGTTTTTTATTCTTCGAAGTGTAAACAAAGCTAACGCTATCTTCGCCGTGAACTGCCTCAAGTGGAATGAAAAGAGCATCCTCAAAATTTTGGGTTACAATCTGGTTGCTTGTCGTCATTGAAGGACGAAGGATGGGGTCATACTCAATAACCCGAATTATTACTTCAAAAACTTTTGCATCGGTGCTTGGTAGCTGTTCACCAATATTTGCAACGTCGGTTACAGTGCCAGTATACTCCTTCTCGGGGAAAGCGTCAACACCAATTCGAACAGACTGGTTTACTTTTAGCTTGCTAACATCAATCTCATTAACGTAGGTCTTCGAAATCATTACCGATAGGTCAGGTAGTGTAGCAACGGTAAGGTCCCAAGGGCTAATGCTTGATCCAACGCTTCGCTTTTGGCCGCTCCATTCACGAAAATAAATAACCATACCGGGTTTTGGTGCTTTTATAACGAATTTATCTAGCACATTAACCATATCTTGCCTTTCGCGTTTTTGACGAGCTAAATTTATTGATACTTCGCGCATTGAGGCTTCCGCTTGCTCTTTCTTTAAGTTGTAATTGTGCTTCGCTTGTTTAAAGTTTCGCTCGGCTCGTTCAAGGTTAATTTGGGCTTGGCGCTGCGTTGCAGGGGGTTCAAATTTCGACTGGTCAACTACTATCTGCCTTTCCTCTAGTTCAAACTCTAGGTTGATAAGTTCATCGCGTAAGCTGCGTAGCTGGAGGGTTGTGTCAAGTTGGGTTTTTAAATATTGCTGTTGGCTTGTCTCCACCTCGTCTTCTAACTCTTTAAGCCTGTTGCTAAGTGAACTTCTGTCGAGTGTGGCAACATATTGCCCTGAGTCAACCACGGTGCCTTCGGGAATCAAATCCTGAATTTTTATCTCCGAAACCCTAAAGGAACGACCTTGGCGAAGCTCAGAGGGGCCGGTAATATCTTCCTTGTTCTTTGCTTGTAATTCGCCCGTTACGGTTACTAAAATTTCAAAAGGCCCTTTTTCAACCTTTACTTTTTGTGGAGTTACCCCTGCTTTTTTTGATGTGGAGATAACTAAAATAATAATTATTACAGCTAGTACAGAGAGGGCGATGATTATTTTCTTTCTCATTTTATTGCATTGTTATAAAGTAATTGCAGATTTTGATTGTATGTAGGACTAGCAAACGTTGTTGAAAGTTTAATGGGTTATTCGTTAAATTTTCGAAATTAAATCCATCGCTTTTTTAGCTAATGCGTCTGCCTTTTCAGGTGAGTTGCTCTCGGCGTATATTCTAATTATAGGTTCTGTATTCGATTTTCGCAGATGAAGCCATTCGCCTTTAAAGTCAACCTTAAGCCCATCGGTAGTATTTGTTTTTTCGTTTGAGAAATGGCCCTTAAGATTCTTCAAAACCTCATCGGGGTTTATGCCTTTTTTCAGTTCAATCTTGTTTTTTGAGATGTAATACTCTGGGTACTCGTTTCTTAGCACGGAGCACTTCTTGCCACTTTTCACCAAATGGGATAAAAATAGGGCAATTCCCACTAACGCATCGCGGCCGTAATGAAGTTCAGGATAAATTACCCCACCATTTCCCTCGCCACCAATAATTGCATTGGTTTCGCGCATTTTTGCCACAACATTTACCTCGCCAACGGCAGCAGCTTGGTAGCTTCCACCATGTTTTAGGGTAATATCGCGAAGGGCAGCCGTACTAGATAGGTTTGAAACGGTATTGCCGGGCGTTTTACTTAAAATGTAATCGGCAACGGCTACAAGGGTGTACTCTTCGCCGAACATGGTGCCATCTTCGTTTACTATGGCTAGCCTGTCAACATCGGGGTCAACCACAAAGCCAACATGGGCATTGTGTGCTATTACCGCTTTTGATAGTTCTGTTAAATGCTCGGGTAGGGGCTCGGGGTTATGCGGAAATTCACCTGTTGGTTCGGTGTATAGTTCTACAATATTTTTAACGCCAAGCGCTGTTAGTAGTTTGGGTATTGCTATTCCTCCAACCGAGTTTACACAGTCTATTGCCACCGTAAGGTTTGCGCTTGCAATGCTATCCTTATCAACCAGTTTTAATTTCAGTATTTTTTCAATATGTGTATCTACAAATGAATTATTGTTAACGGTATGCCCAAGCCCATCAACCTCAGGGAATGAGAATAAATTCTTTTCGGCATATTCAAGAACTAGTTTTCCGTCAACATCGGTTAAAAACTCGCCCCGCTCGTTGAGTAGCTTTAGAGCATTCCAGTGCCTAGGGTTATGACTGGCTGTAATAATAATACCACCCTGCGCTTTTTCTTCAGTAACAGCAATTTCAACCGTTGGTGTGGTTGCAAGGTCTAGGTTTACAACGTCAATTCCTGACCCTGTTAAGGTGCCAATAACTATGTTGCTAACCATTTGGCCCGATATGCGGGCATCGCGACCAACAATCACCTTGCATTTTTTATCTTTATTCCTTGTTTTTACCCATTGGGCATATGCAGCACTATAGAGCGCAATATTAAGAGGGTTTAACCCTTCGTCGGGAGCACCGCCAATGGTTCCCCTTATTCCTGATATGGATTTTATGAGTGGCATAACTTTCTTTTAAGTGAAATGAATAACAAAAGTGGCATTATTTTCACATATTGACAAATGCAACCCTCTCTTTGCCATGTAATATTTATGACAATGTTCTGGATTCTCGCATTTTGTGCTAAGAATGGGTATGATTAAACTGAGAAAATGTGCTAAAGAGTTATACCCGTTTATTTGGTGCTAAATATTTGTTGTAAAGAAGCAAACCCACAATAGTTAAAACTCCAATCCCAGAAAACATTAGCCAAAACAAACTCGGACGGTTCATTTCGGTTACGAGTTTTACGTAGGTAAAAGCACCTAAAACACCACCAATTCCGCTTCCAATTACTCCGTAAAGAAATGAGTACCCAAGGTAAAGTGCTTTTTTATCGGGTGGTGCAATAAGTCCAACGTACGAAATAAATTTTGGGTGAGCAGTCATTTCACCAATTGAGAAAATAGTTATGCCAGCCATAAAAACCCAGGCATGTGATGATATGGCTAAAATTCCCATACCTATGGTACCCATAGCAATACCCACAATCATAGTTGGTAAGGCTTTAGTTTTTTTTACAATAAACGAAATAAAAAGTTGCAGTAAAATTATTGTGCCGGCATTTGTAACTGTAACGTGCTCGGCTTCAAATTTCCACGAGGGGTTTTCAGTAAAAAAGGCCAAGAATGAATTTACCGCATTATTCACAGGGGTCATATCCATATATTCGGTCAGATACCATAGTACCGTATTAAACATCTGAAAGTAAAGTATCCAGAAGCCCGAGTAAATAACAATCATCACAACAAACCTATAATCCTTAAGCACCATAAGGGCTCCTTTTAGCACCTCAGCGATGGTTTTTTTTGTTTCGGTTCTTGGTGGCTCCTTATACACTAGTAGATTTAGTAAAATTAACCAACCCGTACCAACGGCAGCCATAATAAAAATATAATTCCAACCCATTTCCTTTAGAACGGGAACTAGGAAAAGCGGAAATAGGAATGCACCAAGATTGATTGTCCAGTAAAAAATACCAAAACCCAAGGTTGAGTTACTCTCATCAGTGCTTTTGGCAATGGTACCCGATATTATAGGCTTAAAAAAACCTGCGCCTGTAACCATTAGGATTAAACTTGCAAAAACCAGAAGGTAGCTTGTACTGATACTGGTAAAGAAATACCCTAAAGACATAACGACAAAAGCAAAAAATAGGGTTTTTCTATAACCAAACTGATCGGCCAAAGCCCCGCTGAGTATGGGTAAAATGTAAAGTAAGGGCGTAGTAACACTTGTTATTATGCCAACACTTTCCTTTGAGAAACCAAGTCCGCCTTGGGCAACATCGAGAACTAGATATACTGAGAGTATCGACATAACCCCGTAGTATGAACCCCTCTCGAAAAACTCCATAATTATTACAGTCCAGAAATTCCGAGGAAATGAGGCTAACGATTTTTTTTGCTTAGGCTTTCCCATTGTTCTTTATTATTTGTTGAATAGATTGTCAAAACTAATCGTTTATTTTTTTATAAAAAGTCTGCATATCTATTTTTTTAATAAGTTCCCCCTTTTCGTCCGCGTAACACGCTGATAGTATGACGCTTTACTAAAACCTTAAATTTTGTTTTTTTTATTTTTTGAAACCCCATTTACTAAATGGTAAAATACTTTTGAGATTGATTTAAATCAGCCTTGTGAAGTTGAAGGTGGCACTAAACGAAATGGCAGGTATTTTGCTAATTAATTACATATTTTTATACCTTTACACATAATCATATATGAAACAGAAATACACATTAAGTATGCGAGAGCGCTTTATACTCATTGTTGCTGTGTTTTTTCAACCCGTATTTACTCAACATCTGGTAGCTCAATCCCTAGACCAATCTAAGCATCAGTTTGAGAAGGTTTTTGAGAAGGAAACCCAACTAAACAAATTTGCTGGTTACGGTAAGTTTAAAAACATTGAGCGTCTAAGTTTTTATCCAGACACGCTTCCCTCGTGGTTCTTTAAGTTGCCAAAATCAACAGCTTCTGCAGTTTATGCCATAGGTATCTCCGATCCTGACCTTACGCCTAAGGATGCCGCTTTTCAAGCTTTGCATAGGGCAAAATCGTTGGCAGTTCTCTATGATAAAGCGCTAATACAATATTATAGAGATGTTTATACTATTGACAATGTGGGCGGAGGATACAAGAGTTATGGACAGCGGTTTGATACCTACTTTAAACTTTCAAGCACAACTGAAGCCGACAGCAACTGTTTCGAAGTTGTAAAAACATACTGTACCCGTTACAACGAGGCTATTGTATTAGTTCGCTTTAATCCTTCGGCTGCCGTTAAGTCCTCTAAATGTGAACAGATAGCCACAGTTGGCACTGCGCTTTACATTGAAGCACAGATAGGTGATGTTTTTGAGTCTCAGGCAGAGTACGAATTTTTCACAAACCATAAAAGTTATCTAGGAGTCGACATATCATCCCATTTCTCATATCGAGAGAAGGGCAAACGATTTTTATCGGTATCCAATTTCTTAGGTAACACCTTCAATTACCCTATATATAATTACAAATATTCGAATCCAAACTGGAAGAAAAACACGGATCCGCTAATTAGTTACAATGGTTTATGGAGTATATATTCCAAAAAGTTTCTTCAGCAACTTACCTTAGAAACTCAGGAAACATCAGTTTATATTAAGAGTTTAGATGAATCCTACAGCTCCGAAACGCGTAATTTAATTAGGGAGGTGGCAATAAAAAATGCTCAACTACAAATTAATGGCATTGAATTTGGTGTGGATAGTATAGTTTTTGACTTACATATAATTGAGTTGAACCAATAATGATGCGAGAACCTTTAATACGTAACGCTATGAAAAAGAGTTTTAAAATGGTGCTTTTAGCTATATGCCTTGTTGCATTGAGCACCCACAATATTTTTGCCCAAGAGTTTACAGACATTAAAACTAAGCAACTAGGTAAAAACATAAATATAGAGTACTCCATTGCTGGCGAAAATATTGGACAACTATTTACGGTTAATCCAAGCTTCTCTACCGATGGAGGACGGTCATTTCTTGAAATGAAGTCAGTTTCTGGATATGCTGGTAAGAATATTCACGGAGGGAAGAATCAAGTTATAATTTGGAATGTTCTAAATGACTTGCCAGCGCTACAGGGCGATGTTCTTTTTAAACTCAAGGGGCAAACAACCACAACAAAAGCGCTCGAAGATTATTTTAGCGAAATTATTTTTAAACTAGTTAGTTTACATCGTACCGGAGACAATCAGTTGGAACTTATTCTAAACATTACTAATAACGGTAACCCGCGTGAGCTTAAACTGATTAATGGGTTAATTACCATCACCGATTTTAATCGTAAAACGTATGATGCGCAAAGAGGTAAATTGGGCGACATTGTTGGTTCGCAGCGTTATTCAACTCCACAACGATTACTTAAGACTGGCGAAACGGTTAAGGCATCGTTTACTTTTGACAGAATTCCCAGTGACCTAAATCGGGTGATGAAACTAAGCATTGGAGCAGAAATCCTTACGTTTTCATCATTTGGACTAGATAATCTAGAGATTAGTGCAGTTCAGTTCCGCGACTTTCCCGTATCAAATAGCCCCACAACTTCTATGACTCAAACTGCCTCAAAGGAGTTTGAAGCAACCGTTTCTACATCCTTAAATATTCAAAAGCCAGAACCAAAGGTAGCCGACACTGATACCAAAGCACCCGTTATTACTATTATTAGTCCTAAAGGTGTTTTGTTAATTGGAAACGAGGCAACCCGAGGCCGTCCGTATGGTCAAATATCAAGTGGTATCGACGATAGAAGGTCGCGTTCAATAGGGAATAATAGTGAATTTACTGTCTCCGATGATAATTTATTCGTTCAGGGAACAGCAACCGATGAGAGCGGCATTTTTGAAGTGCTTGTTAACGGTCGGAATGCTAAATTGCTGCCGAACAACGAATTTGAGGTAACCGTTCCGCTTAAGCTTGGGCGAAATGATATTGTTATCCGATCAATGGATATATATGAAAACAGCGTTGAGCGCAAGTTCATTGTGTTCCGTAAAGATTCGCCTAACCAAAGGGTTTCATCGGATACCGAGGAACTCGATTTAGTTTTTGATGCGCCCCGAACACCAAAATATTATGCACTAATTGTTGGTGTTAACGAGTACCCCGATGCTGGAATTTCAACACTACAAAACCCCATTCGTGACGCTGCAATGTTAGCTAAAGCGCTTGTTGAGGGTTATACTTTTGAGGCGGGGAATATTTCGTTTCTTAAAAATCCAACACGTGGACAACTCATTGATGAGTTGGATAGATTAACGCGTACTATTAATAAAAACGACAATTTGTTGATTTTTTATGCAGGTCACGGATATTTCGATTCTGATACAGAGTTTGGATATTGGTTACCCTCTGATGCATCGGCCTCAAGTACTGGTAACTGGATGGCAAACAGCCAGCTAAAAGATTATGTGGCTGCTATTAAGAGTAAGCATACGTTGCTAATAGCTGATGCTTGTTTTGGGGGTAGTATTTTTAAAGAGCGAAAAGCCTTTGCCGACGCTACCAATGAGCTAAATAAGGTGTACGACAAGAAAAGTCGGAAGGCAATGACCAGCGGTGCGCTTACAGAAGTGCCCGACGAAAGCGTTTTTATTAAATATTTGGTTAAGCGCTTACAGGATAATACACTTGACTATCTTTCTGCCGAGGAACTTTTTAGCAGTTTTAAAACTGCCGTTATGAATTCGAGTACTACTTTGCCTCAGTACGGTGATATTAAGGGTGCTGGCGACGAAGGAGGCGATTTTGTTTTTGTAAGGAAATAGATTTGCTATACCCGTATAAGGGCGTCCTAGTTTTCTAGGACGCTTTGTTTTTTTAGAAATTTTCAATCAATTTTTCAACAATACTTGGGAGCTTGGGTTGATATTCTTACTTTTGAAGAAGAATTGAATTAGTTTTTCTCAAAGTATTATCTTTTTACAAACGATGTAATTACAGTTACTATGAAAAAATTATTGTTTTCTCTAGCTATTGCAACATTCTTTGTTAATGTATTGTTGGCGCAGGAGGTTGATCCCAAGATTGTTAGGTTAATGGATAAGGTTGAGGCAGCAAAGGATAAGGTAAGTGATGCGGATGCACGCTTATTTTCGGCTGATAGCCTTATGGCTGATGGGGAGAAGATTAAAAAGGATGCTGAAGCCACGCTTAAAGAGTTAGCACAGGAAAAAAAAGACATTGAAAGGGATTACTTTAATGCAAAAAAGCCACTCGAACGACAACTTAGATCGCGCGACCCAGAGGAAGCGAAAGAGGCAAAGAGCCAAATTCGGGAGGTAGAAACCGACTATAAATTAAAGGATAAGGAATGGAATTCGAAATATAGGGAAGCCCTTAGAGACTATAATTCGGGTGGGCGACAAATTGATAAGGGTAAAGGATACCTTAAAAAGGCGAAAGACAAAAAGAAGGATACCGAAGGAAGACTTAAGATAGCTGAAAAGGCGCTTTTAGATGCTCAGACAAAGTTAGAGCAAGAGGCTAAAAACTAGAAGTAAGCGTAATTTTTAGTGCAAGGTTATCTCTCCAATCTGCGTAGGCATAGTTTCCCCAACGGTAGTATGCTCCTATGCCAAGAGATGAAAATTGGTTTGATAATATACCATTTACAATAACTCCACTTTCGAAAAAACCTTTGCTAAGTGTTTTTGGTTGGGTTAGATTAAAATTATGCCAGTTGGCAGGCGTGTAATTTCCAATACCACAGTTTTGTGCTATCTCTAGTTGAGGTTTGAAGATTTTGGAGTGTGCCTTGTGAAGAATATTTCCAAAATTATGGCGAATAAAGAGGTAGGCATACCTATCTGAAACGAACTCGAATGGGGCAGCTGTACCAAATGCGTTATCTGTGTCAATGGACCATGAACCCATATTTCCAGGAGCAAAATATAATAGCGAAGTGGGAGAGTTACCCGTAATGTGCCCTCCGGTAAGCGTAAGCATTGTTTTACCAATAGTCCGATACTTTATCCGATGAACTATTTTGGTTTCAAACCGTGTGTAGTTAAAGCCTGTGCTTCTATACTCAAAACCTTTAAATAGGTTTACCCACATTATAGGGTATTCAAATTCTAGTGGTCTGAGTCCCTTTAAAGTTTTCATAAAAACTTCTCGCTTGGCAAATTTAAGTTTTAATCCTACTTCGTTTGTTGTATACTGGTAAACTGGGTCTAATTGGTTGCGATTATAGGCATACATCGAAGTTACGTTAAGACTAGAGCGGTTTGCCACAAGCCCAATACTGAAACGTTTAAAAGTTCTAAAACTAAATTTTGCGGTGTATTTCTGCATATAGTCCATCCTGTCAACCATGAAGCTACGGTATAATTCATCATTAACTAGGCTCTGTTGTTGCTCAAATGTAACCTCACCCGGTTCCCTAACATCGTTTTGGTAACTTCCTTCAATAAAAACTTGATTTAAGTCGCTTAGGATTACTCTGGAAAAACCGCCAAATTTGTTTTTTTTATCCTGAAATCCGTACGCATAGTAGCCGCCCAAAGTGAACCACTGCGAAACCCTTTGGTTTGTTTCTAGCCCTAAGCCGAGCCTATATCCTTCAACCCTGTTGTAGCCCATTAATCTATTTAGGTTCACGTTTATACTTCCAATAGGTAACTTACCCATTAGTAATATGTCAAACAAAGACGTTAGTCGGTCAAGGTTTACTTGCCGACTTATGCTGTCGACAAATTCATAGGTTCTTAGTTCTTGTTTTGTTAGCGAATCGTTCCGATACTGCATCCAAAACGTATCGTTTTTGTTAGCCGCTTCAGGAGAAAACACAAGTTCAACGTGGCTAAAATCTTTTTTCTTTAAACTAGGCGAAAGGTTTATGTTCTTAATATAGTTACTACCATAACCAACTAGGGCGTACTGTTTTTGTTGGTTACTGCTGTCGGAAGTTGCTAGGTTTAGCTGGTTTAAGTAAAGGGTTGTGTTTAGCTCAACGGGAAACCATTGAATGCTATCGATAAAACTATAATGTTGCTGAACTTTAACATTAAAACTAGGTGATGGTGACACTACTGGCTCTGCAATTACATTTTGTATAGCATATCCGTTTGAGTTTATGCTTAGCACACCATGCAAACCCGAGAAGTTTTTATTGTCGAGAGGGGTAAATGAAATAACGAATAGCGTATCAGCGCTAGGGGTATAAAGCGTGTCTTCTAAAATAAAAAGGTATCGGCGTGTGCTGTTTTGGCTAATTGGGTTAAGATATAGCTTGCCTGCTATGTTAAGTAACTCAGGAAAAAAGGAAAACGACTGGTACTGTGTGGCAAGGTAAGCTAGCAAGGGGTCTTTCATACCCGATATTTTTGAGGCTAATACTGTTTCGAGGTTTCGGTTTGGATGCATAAAAAGTCGTTCCGTAACCGATTCTAACATAAACAGATGCTGCTTTTTTAGAAGTTTTTCAACTTTTTGTTCTAGTAGGTCGTTTGCCGAGGAGGTGTCGGTGTTGTTAGCTATGGTTTCTTTGGTGTTGCGGTTTGCAGTAAAGTACATTTTATTGTAGCTGTTATAGCTAAACTGCGGCAATCGTTCGGGGTTATTTTGTTGCCGATTGGCGTAAACTTTTCTAATTATTCTGTGTGCGGGATTTGTTCCTGGTCTTATTACAACTTCTTTAACGTCATAGGTGGTGGGGGTTAGCCCAATCAGAATTGGTTTTGTAAAGTCCTTTTCGGTAATGGTTAAAACTGTGGGTTGGTAGCCAATGTAACTTGTTTTTAGGGTTTTTATAGCGTGCTGAGTAATTATTTCAAAGTTACCATCAAGGTTTGTTGAAATGCCTTGACCCATTTCATTGTACACAATGTTTACGAAAGGGAGTGGTTGGCCAGTGTGTGCGTCAACAACTTTTCCCCTGAGGGTTTGCTGTGCAACTAGCGATGGGAAAATACAAACTAATATAATTGCGGTTAATATATGGCGTTTCATAGCAATTAGTTAGGTGTTACCATATTGCCTAGGTTTGGCAAAAGTAAAAAAACGGAACCAAAGTTTAATTGGTTCCGTTTGTGAATCTATTTTATTGAAAAAATGACATCTTAGCTAAATCTGTTCAATTTCAACATATTAACCTCTTTTGCCGACAAGAATCTCCATTTACCGCGAGGTAAGTTTTTCTTTGTTAAGCCTGCAAAGTAAACTCGGTCGAGTTTTACAACTCTATAGTTTAGCTTTTCGAAAATTCGACGTACAATCCGGTTTTGTCCCGAATGAATTTCGATTCCAATAATCGATTCATCCATCTTATTAGGGTGCTCAATGGCATCGGCGGCAACAATACTGCCTTCAATATCAACGCCTTTACGAATGCTTTCCATATCTTCAAGAGAAACGTTACGGTCTAGCTGAACCTCGTAAACCTTTTTCTTCATAAAACTTGGGTGTGTAAGCTGTTTCGTAAGCTCGCCATCGTTGGTAAACAGTAAAAGCCCAGTGCTGTTTCTATCCAGCCTGCCCACAGGGTAAATTCTTTGTTCGCAAGCTCCTTCAATTAGCTCCATTACAGTTTTCGCTGCATTAGGATCTTCAACGGTGGTAATGTAGTCTTTGGGTTTATTTAAAAGGAGGTAAACTTTTTTTTCAGGATCAAGGGCTTTGTCTTTAAAGCGAACCTCATCGGTAAGTTTAACCTTTACTCCAAGTTCTCTAACTTCTTCTCCATTAACAGTTATTTGTCCCCTAGTAATGTATTCATCTGCTTCTCTACGGCTACAAAGGCCCGAATTAGCGATGTATTTATTTAAGCGTATAAACCCATCCTTATCTGTTTTAAGTTCATTGTCGATTTCGGGTGGACTCATAAATTTTTTCGAGGGTTTCTCAGATTTTTCAAATGAAGGTTTCTCGAACTTTTCAGTTGAAGGCTTCTCAAACTTGGAACTCAAATGTTTCTTTGTAAAATCTTTTGAAGGTTTTTCAAACTTTGAGTCTGTTCGTTTTTCAAATTGTTTTTTCGAAGGCTTTTCCGACTTCCAATCCGAACGTTTTTCTGTTTGATCTTTTGAGGGTCTTTCGAACTTCGGCTTAGCATATTTTTTTTCGTAAAAACTTTTCTCTTCCTTTTCCTCGGCTACGTTTTTGCTAAATCTGTTCTCTTTAGGCGTCTCCTCTGTTTTAGGTTTAAAAGTGCGTGGCTTGTATGCTCTTGATGAGTCGGACTGTGAATCTGATCGTTTATTTCCAAAGGTTTCGCGAGAATTGCTTCTTCGGGGGGTAGCTTTTGACCGACCGCTACGGTCGTTGTTATTTGATTTAGAGTCGTTTTTGTAATCGGATTTGCTCTGATCCGCATCGTTTTTTTGGTTTGTTTCCGAGTCAAGAGCCCTACTTGTTCGAGGCTTATATACTCTTGTTGACTCGTTTTTGTCGGATGTACTCCGCCTCACGGGTTTCTTTCCGAATTTTTCTTTCTCTCTCATTTTTACTTTAATTGTTAAGAACTTTTGTTTTTGTGTATGTTTCAAATAGGGTACAAATATACACCATTTTTTTATTAAGCTATCTGTTAGGTCATTTTTTAAACGGTACGTGATTGAAAATCAGCTAATTTTGATTATCGGATGGTTCATCTGACGTTGGTTTCGACTTACTGTTTTTTTGCGTTAGGGTTGTTGGGTCATCAAAGGCAGAAATTTCGCGTTTAATTTCATCGCTTGCTTTCTGAAATTCACGAAACCCTTTTCCTAAAGCACGAGCTACTTCGGGGATTTTTTTTGATCCAAAAAGGATAAGTATTACGAAAACTATGACAATAATTTCAGTGCCACCAATAAATAGAAGCATAATAATACTTTTTAGTACGCAACAAAACTACAAAAAAAGTCCTGAGGATTAATCCCCAGGACTTTTTTTATGAGAATGTATGTTTTATTTCTTAGCTTTTACTTTTACTGGAGCTTTTTTTAGAGCCCTTTTGGCAGTCCATTCGCTAATATCGTATGCTAATGACGAAGCAAGGAATAGTGATGAGAACGTACCTACAACTACACCAATTATTAGACCGAAAATAAAGCCACGAATGCTGTCGCCGCCGAAGAAGAATATTGGGATAAGCACAACCAGAGTACTAAACGAGGTAGAGAATGTACGGCTTAACGTATCGTTTAGCGCATTGTTCATTGTTTCCTTACGGTCTCGTTTCGGGTATAATCCAACATACTCACGAATACGGTCGAAAATAACCACCGAGTCGTTTATAGAGTACCCTATAATAGTAAGTATTGCCGCAATAAAAGCCTGGTCAATTTCTAAACTAAAAGGAACTCTTTGGTATAGTATTGAGAAAATACCAAGTACAATAAGAGCATCGTGTGCAAGTGCAATTACCGAACCTGCACCATATGCCCAGTTTTTAAATCGTACTAAAATATATAAGAAGATTGCCAGTAGAGCAAGCGTTAAGGCAATAAATGCCTCTCTCTTTAGGTCGTGGGCAATGGTTGGCCCTACCTTCATACTACTTTGTCTAAAGTTATCCTGATAATCTTTTAGGGTAGTATTTTCAGGCAGGAATGATGCTAACCCTATGTGTAAGAGTGAGTCTATTTCGTTATCAACGTTTTCGCCGTCGTCGTATATTTTATACTTGGTCGTAATTTTCACCTGATTGGCAGCACCGTATGTTTTTACTTCGGGGTCTTGTCCAAAAACTTCACCAAGTTCATCGGCTATATCAAGTGTCGAAACATCATCTTGAAAGCGAACAACATACGTGTGACCGCCAGTAAAATCGATACCGTAATTTAATCCTCTAATAGTTAAAGAGCCAACTGCAATTAGAATAATTGCAAGTGATATTATGTATGTTACCTTTCGTGCACCAATAAAGTTGAATTTTGTATTTTTAAACGCACCTTCACTTATACGGTTAGAGAAAGTAATTTCATACTTACGCTTTTGCATAAAGTGAATTATCAAACGGGTAAGAAACAGTGCGCAAAACAGTGAGGTAATAATACCTATAACGAGGGTTGTGGCAAAACCACGAATTGGACCAGAACCGAATATATACAGAATAACACCTGTGAGTAGCGTGGTAACGTTACCGTCGATAATGGCGGAGTATGCATTTTTATAACCATCGGATATGGCGAGCCCTATTCCCTTTCCTGCTTTTAATTCCTCACGAATACGCTCAAAGATGAGCACGTTCGCATCAACCGCCATACCCATTGTTAGCACGATACCTGCAATACCAGGCAGCGTGAGGGTGGCCTGAAACGAAGCAAGAACCCCGAACAGGAAGAATAGGTTTGCCATAAGGGCAATGTCCGCAATAAGTCCACCTTTATGGCTATAGTAAAATACCATAAACAGGAGAACAATAATAAAGCTGAAGATAAACGAGCGTAATCCTGAGTCTATGGCTTCTTGTCCCAGTGATGGACCAACAATTTCTTCCTGCATAATTCGTGCAGGTGCCGGTAACTTACCCGATTTCAATACGTTGGCCAAGTCTTTAGCCTCGGTAATGGTAAAACCTCCTTTTATTGATGAGCGACCACCCTTTATTTCTGTATTTACCTTTGGGAAGGAGTAAACATAGTCATCAAGCACAATGGCAATTGATTTGCCCACATTGTCGGCGGTTAACCTAGCCCAAATTTTTGCTCCTTCGGTATTCATACTCATCGATACTTCTGCTTCGCCACCGGTTGAGCTAAAATCGTCGCGAGCATCGCTAATTGCTCCACCATCGAGAGGAGGGGTGCCATCACGGCTTGTAACTTTAATGGCAATAAGTTCAAAAGTGCTAGCTGTTTTATCCCAGGGTACAGATTTAACCGACCACAACAACCTTAAATCGCGAGGTAAGAGTTGTTTTACCTGAGGCAAGTTTAGATAAGTGTTTACTTTTGCGGTATCGCGGTAGTGAGCAAAACCAACAACAGGTCCGCCCATTATTTGGCCTTGTTGATTTGTGCTAGGATTTAGTACAGCAAAAAGAGGAAACTCTTTGGCGAAGTTTTCCTGATTAAAATCAGTTGAATCAGATTCTGATTTAAGCATTTCAATCAGTTCGTCCTCTTCGGTTCCCGTGCTATCGGCTTGTAGAAGCTCGGCTTGCAGGTTTTCTCCTTCTACGGTTGAAGAAACTTCCTGCTTACTACCTTTGCTTAAGGCTTCTTCTGCCTCCTTAATTTCTTTAATCTTCTTATTTGCTTCCTGAAGTGCTGGGAATACATCACTGTTTTCGTATGTCTCCCAAAATTCAAGGCTAGCGGTTCCTTGAAGCAATTTGCGCACCCTTTCAGGCTCTTTAATGCCGGGTAGCTGAACTACAATTCGACCAGAACCTTCAAGTCTTTGGATGTTCGATTGTGCAACACCAAATCGGTCAATCCGGTTTCGGATAATATTATATGAGTTGGCAATTGCGCTTTCAGCCTGAACTCGTAATACCTTTATAACATCAGCATTGGTTGAGTTAAAGGTAATTCTGTCGCGCAAATCAACTGTGTTGAAAATTGCTGCTAAGCGAGCATCTGGGGCAACAATTTCGAATGCTTTCCCGAAACGGGTAATGAAATCTTCGGAAGGTGGCATCTTTCGTGCCATTTCTATTGCTGCAACAAAAGCGCTGTCGGTATTATTGTTCGATAACGAACGAATAATGTCAATTACAGACACCTCTAAGGTTACATCCATTCCGCCCTTTAGGTCAAGACCTAAATTTATCTCACGTTCCTTAACCTCGCGGTATGTGTACTTGCGTAACCACATAAAGTTATAAACGGTTTCGCTGGATATGGAATCGAGATAGGAGGCTTCCTTCTGCGGATTGCCCTGTGCGTACTCTTCGGCTGCCCTCTCTGCGTTCTTGGCAAACCAGGTAAAGGATAGTTGGTAAAGACATACCAGTGTTAATGCTACCGCAATTAACTTTATAGCTCCTCTATTTTGCATTGGTTCTTTGTGTTAAACGATTGATTACTTTTGGTTTATTCTGAAAATGTGGGGCAAATATATTACTTTTTTTGAGAAATGCCATAAAACAATGATGTTGAGATTGATTTCTATTCAGAATTACGATTGAATTATTTTTTGGTTTGGTTGTAAACCTTTACGTTTAGGCTTGTCAATTGTAATTATTTTTTCATTAAAGTTTATGGTGGCATTGTGTGAATGAAAAAAATCGCATCCAAGTAAGCCGTCGATAGGTGTTTGGCTTATCTCCTCAAAAAGAGCCGATACGGGTTTTAAGTCTGTGCAAAAAACGGCGAGGTTGGAAAATACGACATCCCCAATTTTTAAATTGGGAACAACCGCTTGTTCAACCTCAAGCTTTTGAGCGTTTATGCCAGCGGCAAATGCTTCCTGATTAATATTTTCGGATACGGTGTAACTATTCACCAACCTTTTATCAAGTACAGTTCGGGAAGCGCCCGTGTCGATTATCAGAAATATTGGCTGTCCATCAATCTCTGCCTGTACAATGGGGTGAAAACTCCCATCCTCGGTTTCCTTTACTATAAATGGTATATTTATTCTCATTGTTACTTAAAACGATATGCTTGCAAAGGTATAATAATGGCGCTGCTGAAAAAGTTTTTATCGTTTTTTATGGTAATGATAAAAAGATTTAGCCCATAATAATCATTGGTTGAGCCAGGTCGTTTAGTTAACAAGATGTAATTTAGTATTTATTTATAACCGCCCTCTCTCTCGATTCCGCACAGGGTAACGGTCGGGCTGAGCTGCCTGTCCTGAGCCAAGCCGAAGCCGAAAGCCTTAACTAAACAGCAGTGATTTATAAATTCTCATCTTTGAGATAAAGCGTTAGCTAAACTAACATTTCGTATATTTGGTCAGTACAAAATTTCTTAAAGTTATGTTTACACGAAAAATGAAATTGGCCGATGCCGTTCAAACCAACTTAAACACGCTTAATGTTGTTGCACGGTTTGACATAAAACTTGGCTTTGGCGATAAGTCGGTTGAAAGGGTTTGTGATGAGTACAATGTGAATGCCGATTTTTTTCTCGAGATATTAAATGCGTACAATGATCCAAACTACTTCCCGCAGAAGCATTTGCAGAGTTTTAGCGTAACTGAAATTGTCGAGTATTTGCGTAAAACGCACCGTAGCTATATTGACGACGAGATTCCCTATATTGAGAATCGCTTAAATCAAATGCTTGATGGCTGTTCAAACGCTAAGGAGATTGGGTTAGTGCACAATCTTTTTACTGAGTATAAACAGGAGCTGTTTAGGCACCTTACCTGGGAAGATGAGAAGATTTTTCCTTATGCTGTGAGTATTGAAAAAGCTTTCGTTGGAGGGCAAGTTCCTCCATCAATTAAGCAGGCTATATTAACCTATCCAATGGCTAACTTTTTAGAGGATCATGATGACATTGAGTCCAAACTTTATGATATTAATACGTTGTTTATTAAGTATTTACCGCCAGTGAATAAGCAGCAACTCTGTTTAAAAATCCTTAAAGATCTTTCGTTGCTCGAGAGCGATCTTAACAACCATTCACGCATTGAGGAGAAGGTGCTTGCACCTAAAGTTATTGAAATGGAAAAACAACTGTTGGCTAGGATATGAGCAAGGTTAATTTTATAATAGTAGAACCCTCTTTTATAGTTCGAAATGGCCTGGTAAATATTATTAACGAGCAGCCAAACGCCATTGTTCTGCGTGAAATTGAGCATACTAATTCCTTTTTTGATAACCTTAATTTACGAAAAGTAAGGGTAGCTATTGTTAATGCAACCTTGTTACATAATTTATCTATTGTTGAAAAGAAGAAGCTTATTGCGATTAAGCCACAAGTTTTTATTGTTGCTTTAAGCTATTCAGACAGTGAAAAATATGAAAATAGTGAAGAGCTTATCGACCTTTGGCTAAAACTTTCGGAATCACAAAGTTCTGTCACAAAGAAAATTAAGGATATAATTAGCAGGTATCAAACAGATAGTTTGCAGCAAGAGACAGCAGGATTAAGTGAGCGCGAAATAACAATCCTGAAAGATGTGGCCATGGGGTTTTCGAGCAAGGAGATTGCCGACAAAAACTTTATAAGTCCGCATACCGTTATTACTCATAGAAAGAACATTACCCGCAAACTTGGGATTAAAACGGTTTCGGGTTTGGTTATTTATGCTATACTGAATAAAATAATTGGGGTTGATGAGTTGAAGTAGTTCTGGTTGTGTAGGCTATTGTCGTTATAACAAACATTCATTATATGTTTAGTAATAAAGAGACTGCTTAAAAAGTTAGCGGTAAAGATTGGAATGTACTAAAAACCATATTCGCCATTACAACTAAACGTGCTTTGGGGTTGATAAACGTACCCTCGCTAACTTTTTAAGCAGCCTCTTCTTTAAGTATTTTAGCAGCTAAAGGCTTTGTAAACTTGTTGCTTCAATATCACGATTTACCTTCTTTACTAATCCTTGTAAAACAGTACCTGGCCCAAGTTCGGTAAAACTTTGTGCACCGTCGGCCAGCATATTTTTCATTGTCTGGGTCCAGCGCACAGGAGAGGTTAGTTGGGCAATTAAATTCTGCTTAATTTGCTCGGGATTGGTATAAGGCTTAGCATCGGCGTTTTGGTATATTGGGCAAATGGGTTTACTGAATGGGGTAGCCTCAATGGCTTGCGCCAGTTCAATTCTTGCAGGCTCCATAAGCGGACTGTGAAATGCCCCGCCAACCTTTAGGGGTAGCGCTCTTTTGGCTCCGGCTTCCTTTAGCTTTTCGCACGCCAAGTTAACACCCGAAATGCTTCCCGAAATAACCAATTGCCCTGGGCTGTTGTAGTTTGCAGGTACAACAACATCATCTATTTCAGCGCAAATCTTTTCAACAACGTCATCTTCTAGTCCTAGAATGGCCGCCATGGTCGATGGCTCTTTCTCACAGGCCTTTTGCATAGCTAGGGCTCTTTTGTATACAAGGGTTAACCCATCTTCAAAAGAGAGCGCTTCGCTTGCAACCAGAGCAGAAAATTCGCCTAGCGAATGACCAGCTGCCATTTGGGGGTTGAATTTTGCGCCCAACACTTTGGCCAAAATTACCGAGTGAAGAAAAATTGCGGGTTGGGTAACCTTTGTTTGCTTTAAATCCTCATCGGTTCCGCTAAACATTAAATCAGTTATACTAAAACCAAGTATAGAGTTCGCCTTCTCAAACAGCTCTTTGGCTAAAGGAGAGTTCTCGTATAAGTCTTTGCCCATTCCAACAAACTGGGCTCCCTGTCCGGGGAAAACAAATGCTTTCATAATTGTAATTTTTTAAACCTATGTCCAACTTTAAAAAAACAAAAATAGTTCTTTTTGATGTATTACAATAACTTTTAGCTTTTAGGTCAATTTTACTTCGTATCCTATATCTTATTATATTGAAACCTTTTATGTTAGTGCAACGTTATTTGAATATATGTATGAAGTGATTTCAATTTGTTAAAAGAAATAATTTGAATGTAAGATTTTTTCTACTAGGCTGTGATTTAGTTCTAACAAATTGAAAATGTTATAGTTCTACTTCCGAACATTATGTGTAAACTATTAATCAGAAACTGTGAGTTATGAAAAACCAAGGAATTCAGTTTAAAATTTATTTAACCCTAATTTTGTCCGTTGTTATTATGCTTGGAGGCATTTTGGTGCAGGTATATTTTGGAGTTAAAAACAATCTTGTTGACTATTTTGAAGAAAGTATAGTGGTAAAATCAGATTATGTAACCCGCTTTATTCAGGATAAGCAGAATGCAGCTAAATCGGCTACGTTAATTGCTGAAAGTTCAAATGATTTTCGAGAGGCTTTTTTGTTAAACGACAAACAAATGGCAATTGAGTATGGTCAAAAGTTTATGCAGTCATATGGGCTTGATTATCTTCTTATTACCGATAGCGAGGCGAATGTTTTTGTGCGAGCCCATGAAAAAGGTCGATTTGGTGATAATGTGGGAAACCAACTTAATATAAAAAAGGCTCTGCGAGGCGAAGTTTCCGTTGGATTTGAGGAGGGAATGGGAGAACAGTTTTTAGTGATTGCCGGTGTGCCGTTACGCGATGATATGGGCCAAATACTTGGAGTAATATCGTTGGGTTTCGAATTGGGTAATATTCAATTTGTTGATGAGTTGAAGCTAGCACAGGACGTAGAGGCAACACTCTTTTTTGGCAATACTCGTTATCAAACAACTATTTTCAATCAAAGAGGAGAAAGAATAGTTGGTACGAAGTTGGGTATACCTGAAATTGAGAATACAGTGTTGCAGCAGGGAAGGGTTTACTATGGTGATTCAAAAATTCAGGGGGCTCCTTACCAAGCGTCCTATATGCCAATAAAAGGCACTGATGGAGGTGTTATAGGGATGGTTTTTATTGGACAAAAAATGTCGGTTATCAATAGTGTTCTGTTTCGAGTTAGTAGTTCCCTTTTATTTTTGATGGTTGTATTGGGTGTTTTTGCTGTTTTAATAATTGGGTATATCCTTAAAACAACGGTTCTTAGGCCTATCAAGTCATTGGTTTTGGTATCAGAAGAACTAGGTAAAGGAAATTTATCTCTTAAAATAGACACGCATTCTAATGATGAAATGGGAGCCCTATCAAAAGGGATGGCGCAAATGGTAACTTCGTTGAGAGGTATGGTAGAAAAAGTTATTAAAATTTCTGAAGGCTTGGCAAGCGCAAGCATGCAGATGAGTTCAAGCGCGCAGCTCTTATCCGATGGAGTAAATATGCAGGCTTCATCATCAGAGGAGATTTCATCGTCAATGGAGGAGATGTCCTCAATGATTGAATCCAACTCAGATAATGCCAGCCAAACAACCAAATTAGGCAAGCAGTCAGAGGAGGGCGTGCGAAAGGGTAGCCAAGCAACAAAACAAACGGCAGGCTATATGCGTGAAATTTCTCAAAAAATATCAATTATTACCGATATCGCTTTTCAAACAAATATTTTGGCACTTAATGCTGCCGTTGAAGCTGCTCGAGCAGGTGAACATGGACGAGGGTTCGCGGTAGTTGCTGCCGAGGTTAAGAAGTTAGCCGAGCGTAGCGCCATAGCAGCCGATGAAATTGTGAGCGTTACAACTAAAGGTGTTGATTTGGCCGATGGCGCAGGTGAGGTTTTGGCTAAATTGGTGCCTGATATCGAGAAGACCTCAAGTTTAATTCAGGAAATTGCAGCATCAAGTATTGAGCAAACCAATGGTGTTGAGCAAATAAACAATGCAACTCAACAGCTTAGCCATGTAGTTCAGCAAAATGCCTCATCATCTGAGGAGTTGGCCTCAAATTCTGAAGAGTTATCGGCAATGGCAGAGCAACTTAGGGAGTTAATGCTGTTTTTTAAACTATAGCTGTTGCACTCATTAATCATTAATCGATGATACTTGTTGTTTGACGATATGTAACTCTGGTTTTGTCAAAAAAATAAAGAATTATAGAAATAGTCGTGTTTTAGAGTAAAAGGAATAATGTATCTTTGATATTGAATTGAAATAGCATTAAACTACACCTAATTCATATCTTGATTGTATTACTTTATTCCGCTATTATGAAACGACTTTGTTTACTTGCATTCTTTGTTTGTACTTGGGGCGTTAGTAGTGCGCAACTATTTACTATTGCTGGTCAAGAGATTGGTTTTGCCTACATAGGCCCCAAAATTGGAACAAACTTTTCTCGTATTACAAATATGGGGAACGCTTCATCAAAAACAGGTTTTCAGATTGGTGCAGTTGGAGAGATTGGGTTAACCAATATGCTTTCGTTTGAAACGGAGCTGGTTTTAACTTCAAAGGGTATGTCTACTAATTTTTCTAAGCAACGAGTTAACTATCTAAGCATTCCGCTTTTAGCTAAGTTGTCGTTTAAGGTATTAGGTTTGTCTCGAGTTTATGCAACTGGTGGTATGTATAACAACATTCGGGTTAATGCGAAAGAAACTTACTCTGATTTTAACGGACCTAACGAATCTTTTAGTATAACAGATCATTACACTGTAATAGACTGGGGGCTTTCGCTGGGAGGTGGTGCAGCATACGACACCAAGTACGGGCTGCTCTGCCTCGATTTAAGGTACGACTTAGGAGTGGTTGATGTTACAAAAGACAATTTTACAACTGAAACGAATAGAAATGGGTCATTAGGTGTAGCTCTTGCCTTTAAATACGATGCCGTAGATCTATTCCTTAGATTACGAAAGAAGCGACTCGATCCCGATGCCCAGTAAGTAGCTTTAAATTTTCAATTTTACTCTTTTGTTAAATATTACTGAAGTAAGCGAAGGCGAGTTGTTTTAATTTGTTTAGCTAACTTTGCTCTATGATTCTAATTGTTGCAGCAACAAGTTTTGAAATTGCAAACATAACCAAAGGTATATCCGTTACGGAGGGCGAAGTGGTTTCAGTTCGTCATCCAAATGGGTTTAACTTTTGTGTATTGGTAACGGGTGTGGGTGCTGCACCAACGGCCTACCATTTAGGCAAAGCACTTGTAAATAACAATTTCCGTCTTATTGTAAATTTGGGCATTGCCGGAGCGTATAGTAAAGCACTCGCTATTGGAGACGTTACCCTTGTTACCCACGATGTTTTTGCCGATTATGGAATTGACGATAACGATCAGTTTAAAACCCTATCCCAGCTGTTACTTGTTAACCCAAATAGTTTTCCGTACACAGATGGCTGGCTGGTGAACCCTTCAGATGAACTCATTGTAAATAAAACAACATCGCACCTAAAAAAAGTAAAAGCCATTACGGTTAGCACTGCAACGGGTTCAACTCCTTTAGTCGAAAAGTGGAGTAAACTGTATAATCCAGATATTGAAACCATGGAGGGTGCGGCTGTTTTTTACTCATGCTTGCAGGCAAAGAAACCATTTATTTGCCTTAGGGCAATATCCAATAGGGTTGAGCCTCGAGATAAGGATGCTTGGAATATACCTTTAGCCCTAAAAAAATTATCGGTACAGGCCGAGGAACTGCTGCAAAATTTATAGTGAAATGTTATTTGAATCAGTTTTTATAAATGTGTTTTTTATGATGTTATACTTTTAATCTAGCGTTTAACCGTACCCTAATTATAATGAACTTATCTATAGCCTTTTCAACTTGCCCTAACGACACATTTATTTTTGATGCATTGGTAAATGGTCGAATTCCTACTGGTAATCTTAATTTCACAAAAACTTTAGCCGATATTCAGGCACTAAATTCCATGGCCCTTGCTGGCGATGTGGATATTGTGAAAATTAGTTTTGCTTTGTACCCTCTTATATCCGAAAAATACCAGATACTAAGTGCAGGGGCAGCACTTGGAAAGGGCGTAGGACCGCTGGTAATTTCGAAAAGAAAAATATACCCCGATGAGATTCAATATGCAAAAGTAGCTGTCCCCGGTACACATACTACTGCAAACTTGTTGTTCTCGTTGGCCTATCCAGAGGCTATAAATAAACAAGTATTTCTTTTCTCAGATATTGAGGAGGCGATACTTGACAATGAGGTTGATGTTGGGGTTATTATTCACGAGAATCGGTTTACCTACGTAAAAAAAGGGCTCAAGAAAATTTCCGATTTAGGCGATTACTGGGAGACCCAAACTAAATTGCCAATTCCATTGGGTGGTATAGCCATAAAACGAGCACTACCACAGAGCATAAAGCAGAAGGTGAACCAGCTGGTTAGAACCAGCGTTGAGTTTGCCCTGCAAACTCCAAATGCATCTTATGATTTTGTGCGTAATAATGCGCAGGCTATGGAGTTTGAGGTTATGCAACAGCACATCGAGTTGTATGTTAATAACTACTCCGTTAACCTAGGCGAATTTGGCAGGAAAGCAGTTACAGAACTTCTAACTCGTGCAGATACCAGTAAAACGAATAAATTTACCGATTTAAATGATTTGTTATTTATTGATTAGTGGCACATTAACAAGTTGGTAGGATAACTAATTGATGCTGAGTCAACGTTATCTTGTGACAAGCGGTTGGCATTTTCAAGCATTTACAGACTTAAATATTTGTTTACGTTTTGTTTTATGTATAACTTTAAAAAATAAATGATGTATTTTGAGAGAGCAAAAAGCATATACCAGACCCTTTTTCGGGAAGATGAGAATTCTTCTTGAACGAATTAATTCGCTCGAAGAAAATTGGTACGTCGAGTTCTGGGACGAACATTATTTTATCTTTGGCATTGATGTGTACAGCCGAAAACGTGAAGTTGTTAAAGTAGTAAAAATTGAAAATACTACCCAGGCGCCTTCACGTAAATCAGGGTAAGATATTTACCATTACTTGACTTTTTATGCCAAGTCATTGGCAGCTAGTTTTTTGACTCACAGTTTTTACAATCACTTCTGCAATTTTAATTCTACTCTCCTTATTTCTAATCTGCATTTCTACCTCCTAAAACTTTAATTTTTAATTATAGTATCTCAATTTCAGCCGAATAAGTTGTTTGGCTTTATTTGAATAATCAGATATTATGATCTTTATTAGCTGCTTTTTTGCTTCACTTTCTCTCGCATTACAATCAATTGTATTTTTACACAGTTTGCTCTGTTGCAAGAGTATAGGTTGCTTTAATTATCCTGTACTTGTTGTTTTGATATACGTAAGTTCTTTTGCCCTCTTTTTTTAGATTAATTGAACAATTATTTCATTTGCGTGTTTCCTATTTAGAATTAATCTAAACAGAGTTAATAACCTTTAAATTTATTGCTATGTCATTTAAACTTAATGATTTACCATACGATTACAGCGCTTTAGAGCCTTATATTGATGCAAAAACTATGGAGATTCACCACACCAAGCACCACGGTGGTTATACAAATAACTTAAATAAGGCCATTGAGGGAACCAATTTGGCTTCAATGTCTATTGAAGATATTTTGAAGGATGTATCGAAGCATTCGGTTGCGGTACGTAACAACGGGGGAGGTTTTTATAACCATAATCTTTTTTGGAGTGTTATGGGACCAAAGGCAGGTGGTTCACCAAGTGGAGAGTTGGCAGATGCCATTTCAAAGCATTTTGGATCGTTTGACGCTTTTAAGGAAAAGTTTGAGGCTGCAGCAACAACTCGTTTTGGTTCGGGCTGGGCATGGTTAGTGAAAAAAGGTAATGACCTTGTTGTTTCTTCAACGCCAAACCAGGATAACCCTTTAATGGATGTTGCCGAGGTTAAGGGCACCCCAGTTTTTGGGTTGGATGTTTGGGAACATGCATATTACCTTAAGTATCAGAATAGGCGTCCCGAGTATATTGAAAACTTCTGGAAAGTGGTTAATTGGGATGAGGTGGCACGAAGGTATAAGCTAGCGAAATAATTTACTCGGTTTTTTAAACGATGCAAAAATAAGTTTTAATGTAGGTGATTTAATATATAACAAGTGTTTTTTTGTTAGGAAGCCCTTCTTATTTGGTTTAAGTTTAGGGGCGGGCCAGGGGGTAAAACCTCTGGCCTTTTCATTAAAAAATGGGAGGCGGTTAACCGCCTCCCATTTTATTTTTATTGTGTATCAAAATCTACTTAAATGCTTTTTCGGGTATTCCATCGCCGCTAACACTCAGGCGCTTAAAGTATTCGGGTACTGGTTTTCCGAGCATTGCATCAACATACATGCGTGCAAGCCCCATACTTAGCATAAATCCATGACCCATAAGCCCTGTAAACAGGCCGTGTTCAGGGTCAATATACATACGAGGTTCAACGTAGTATCCAGCCCAAATTGCCTGAAAGGTAACTGAGCTAAGTTCAGGAATCCAGTTGGTGAATATTTCCGAGGCAATTTCAAGAAAATTCTGAGAGTTTAGCTTCAGATTCTTGTCGGTTTCCATCGCATCAACACCCGGGGATGCACAACCAATAATTTGCCCCGTTTCGGCTAGTTGCTGACCATATACAGCAGCAAAGCCTTTGTAGTTTCTTCGGTCAATTAGCATTGGTAATGGGTTGTTGTTTACGCCCATCCAGGGTAATCTGCGTGTAATAAATGCCTGGTGTTTAACAGGGTACATGCCTGTGTTAATACCAAGCTGGCGTGAGAACTTATCACCATTTGGACCAAGGGCATTAATAAAATTATCGGCATGGTACTCAATGTAGCCCTTATCGTGGTCGTGAACCAGAGCAATATACCCTTTCCCATCGCGATGAACGCTTATCAGCTCGCAATCCTCTTTAATTGTTCCGCCATTTGCAATACCTATTTTACGAAGCAGGTCAACAACTTTACCCGGCGTGGCTTGCCAGCAATTGTCCGAAATAAGTGCGGCACTGTACGTATCGAGGGTACTGCTAAAGTATGGCGATATTTCCTTACGGAAATCTTTCCTTTCAACCATACGCGCTACGCTCCATGCTTTTGATGCTTCAAGCACTTTGTAGGTGGCTTCGTCGTGTGCAAAACCAACGTAATTTATGGGACGATAGTCAATGTTGCCAATCTCTTGTAACTCCTTAAATAGTTGGTGGTTCTTTGTTGCTATCTGAGCTATTTCAGGAATAGAGAAAGCTGTTCTTCCTCCTGCAATGTTTCTCCAACTTGCACCACGCCCGTGGTTTGTCATAACGGGCTTGAGTCCCGCCTCAGACATATACCTGAAAAGCGCACTTCCTCCAATACCACCGCCAGCTATAAGCGTTGAAATTTTTTCAACCTTTTTGGCTTTCCCGTTTATCCCTGTAATATAGGTTTCAGAAACCTCTTTTGGGAAAAGTTCGCCCATATTTACCTGGTTGCTAAGTGGTCCACGAGGTGTTGCATCGCCAACAATCTGAATACCCATAGGTATAAGCGCTGTCTTCAACCTTTTAATACATCGCTTACCGCGGCAAGCTCCCATTCCTAAACGGGTGGTGTGTTTAATCTCGTCAACAGAAATAAATTTACGGTCGCCAATTGTATCAAGAACCTCATCGAGCGTAACATCGTCGCAATGGCAAACGTAAGTTTTGTCATCGGTTTTATGCTCCACTGGTTTTAATTGTAATGGGGTAGGGTAGTTTTCCTTTAGAATAAAACCTCTAACTTTAAGCAGTTCGTCATTATGAACATTCTTACTTTTAACCCTAGCAACGTTTGTTTTGTTGGGTTTGCGAAGTATCTTTTCAAGAACACCCTCGCCAACTTTTTCACCTTTGTTATTAACAAGAAAAACTTCACTACCCTCAGATACCTCATACTCAATAGGCAGAAATAGCCAATCCTTGCCATAGTGGTAACCAAAAATGGCAAGCCCAGGACATTGGTAAACACATTCCATACAACCTATACACTTATCATAGTCGATGTGTGGAACGGTGCTTGTTGAGGTTTTTGTAATTGCGCCGTGGGGGCACGAGAACTCGCAAGGGTTGCAAGCAAATCCGTAAAGACAATCGATTTGTACAAAGGGTTTTTTTACTTTGCGTTCGGCTGTGGGGTTAAAAGGCGATTCAATAACCTTAACTGGGTGTTGTTGGCTATCGATATACTCTTTGCTTGTGGCCAAATAGGTATCGTAATTAAAACGTGCGCCCATTTCTTGTAGTATCTCGTAAGCTACCTGTTTCCCTTTAAGTACTGCGCTAGTGCCTTCGCCAATACGAATTGCATCGCCGGCAGAGTGGCAGTTACGACCAAAAATCTCATTCCCTTTAATAACTAGCTGGTCGTCAGGAACAAGGCCAGTACAAATATTTATGGCATCAATACCATCTATAATTTGCTCGGTACCCGGTATTGGTTTAAAATTTTCACAATCGGCAATAATAGCACCAATAACCCCGCTTTTATCTTTATTGGGTAGCGCTTTTATCAGTATTTTACCTAGCATAATGGGTATTCCCAACCGTCTAACTCGGTTTGCCTGAACGGGAAATCCTCCTTCATTGGGCATAGCCTCAATAATAGCTTTTACGTTAGCCCCTGCTTGCATAAGTTGGTAGCTTGTAAGGTATCCAATATTACCCGCACCAACGGTTAGCACATTCTTGCCCAGTAGTGTAAACTCCTGGTTCATCATTTTTTGAACTACAGCGGCCGTGTATACACCCGGAACGTCATCATTTTCGAAAGTGGGCATAAACGGAACTGCTCCGGTTGCAACCACTAGATGATCAGTTTCAACGTAATAAATTTCGTCTGTTTTAATGTTTTTTACTGCAATACGCTTGCCCTCTAGTATATCCCAAACAGTGCTATTCAGAAAAATTCCCTCAAGATTATCGCCTGCAAGTGTCTTTGCAATGTCGAAACCACGCATCCCCCCAAATTTTTTCTCTTTTTCGAAAAAGAAAAACTGGTGCGTTTGCATATTAAACTGTCCGCCAATTTTAGTGTTGTTATCAATAACAATATTTTCTATTCCATGCTCGAGTAGTATTTCACGAGTGGCCAGCCCGGCAGGGCCCGCACCAATAATTACAACGGATGTTTTGTATACTTTTGTTGACGCATTTTTATCGGGAGATTTAACCGAAGGCGTGAACTCATTTGGTATTTCGGCAACCTCGTGAACATTATCAACGGTTGTAATACAAATTCGCTTAATTTGCCCATCAACAAGCATTTCGCAAGCACCACATTTACCAATGCCGCACTCAAGGCTTCGCTCGCGATTGTCGAGGCTGTGGCTGTGGATAGGAAAGCCTGCCTGATGGAGTGCCGCTGCAATAGTGAACCCTTTTTCACCCTCAACAGTTTTACCCTTATACGTAAAGGTTACTTTGTTTGACTTTGGAACCTCAAGGATTGGATGTTTTGTTATTTTTTGCATATCGTTCGTGTTTTGAGGGAATAGTTTATTGAAATATCTAAATGCCAAAGTAGTACTAATTGTATTTTAGTAAAATGATGTTTGTCAGGGTTGATGAAAATCAGGTTTTTAGAGATTTTTTTTCAACCAAATGTGAAGCTTGCTTTTGGTGGTCTATGATCTTGTTGAATCGGTTACCCTTGTCAAATTATTGGTTATTTGTCAGTGTTTCGTAATTCAGTGTTTTTTTACTCAACATTCCTGCCTTCTAACTGTTGATTTGAGTAAAGTAAAACAACTTTAGGTGAGCATATTTTTTTAACTTTGTTTTTAAAGGATAATAACTAGAGAAAATAATGGAAGATAACTCGTTTTTAACCAATGCCGACCCTCAGACGATTGAGAATTTATATAAGGATTTCCTTACAAACCCTCAATCGGTAGATAAATCGTGGAGACAGTTTTTTCAGGGTTTCGATTTTGCACGTGAGCATTATGGCGCAATCGGCGGAGAATTTTATGATACAGAGATTAAGGTATTAAATCTTATTGACGCATACCGAAAGCGTGGGCATCTTTTTACCAAAACCAACCCTGTACGTACTCGGCGCAAATACTCGCCAACGCTTGATATTGAGAATTTCGGACTGTCGGAATCTGATATGAATACCGTTTTTCAGGCGGGCAAACAGCTGGGTATTGGTCCATCAAAGTTAAGTGATATTATTCATTTCTTGCAAGCAACATATAGTAAGTCAATAGGTTGCGAATATATGTACATTCGCGATACCGAGGTGGTATTGTGGCTTCAAAGTAAAATTGAGGAGCAAAAGAATAGCACAGAGTACACTGAAGAGCAAAAAAGGAGAATTTTCAGTAAACTTAAACAGGCTGTGGGTTTTGAACAATTTATACACAAAAAATTTATAGGACAAAAGCGTTTTTCCCTCGAGGGTGGTGAGTCACTTATTCCAGCTCTTGACGCTGTTATACAGAAGGGTGCACAGCTGGGTATTCAAGAGTTTGTTATTGGAATGGCCCATCGTGGAAGGCTAAACGTGCTCACTAATATTATGCAGAAACCTTACGAGCATATATTTAACGAGTTTTTTGGCGAGGAGTACGATGAGGATGTAACCCTAGGCGACGTAAAGTACCATATGGGTTACAATAGCACAGTGAAAACTCACGAGGGAATTAATGTGAAGCTAAACCTAGTGCCTAATCCCTCACATCTAGAAACCGTTGCTCCTGTTGCCATAGGACTTGCACGTGCTAAAATAAATCATCAATATAAAAAAGATTTTAAAAAGCTCGCACCTATAATAATCCATGGCGATGCTGCCATTGCCTCGCAGGGTGTGGTGTACGAAACCCTTCAGATGTCGCAACTCAAGGGTTATACAGTTGGCGGTGCCATACACCTTGTTGTGAACAATCAGGTTGGTTTTACCACCAACTACCTTGATGCGCGCAGTAGCACTTATTGCACTGATATTGCAAAGGTAACCAAAGCGCCTATTTTTCATGTTAATGGCGACGACCCCGAAGCGCTCGTACATACCATTCGTTTGGCTATGGAGTACAGACAAACATACAATACGGATGTTTTTATTGATATTTTAGGGTATCGTAAATTTGGCCATAATGAGGGCGATGAGCCACGTTTTACACAGCCCATACTATATGATATAATTGCAAAGCATCCGAATATCAGAGATATATACTCCGATAACCTTGTTAAACAAGGAATACTTACTGCCAATGAGGTTAAAAAAGAGACGAACGAATTTGATGACCTACTCGAAACAAAGTTTGAGATTGCGAAGGGTATTAAAAAGGTAGCCATTCAACGCTTTCTTCACGATGATTGGAAAGAGGTTCGTTACTCCGCTGAAGATGACTTCTCTAGTTCCCCTTCAACGGGCGTTGATAAAAACAGCATAATTCGAATTTCTGAAAAGATGAATAGTTTGCCGCCCGACAAAAAGTTCTTCAAAAAGCTCGAAAAACTTGTGGCGGATCGTTCTCAAATGATAGAAAATGGGCAGGTTGATTGGGCTTTGGGCGAACTCTTGGCTTATGGTACGCTGGTTAACGAGGGGCATCCTGTTAGAGTTAGCGGTCAGGATAGTGAGCGAGGAACGTTTTCACATCGTCATGCTGCCTATGCTGTTGAAAATTCTGAAGAGAAATATTTTCCGCTGAAACATATCTCAGAAAAACAAGCTAAGTTTCATGTTTACAATAGTCCGCTTTCGGAATATGGAGTTATGGGATTTGATTATGGTTACTCACTTGGAACACCCAATGGGCTAACCATTTGGGAAGCACAATTTGGTGACTTTTTAAACGTGGCACAGGTAATTATTGATCAGTATATTAGTTCTGCTGAAGATAAATGGGGGCTTGCATCGGGTATAACGTTACTGCTTCCCCATGGTTTTGAGGGGCAGGGACCCGAGCATTCCAGTGCTCGTATCGAGAGGTTTTTAACGCTGGCTGCTCGAAATAATATGCAAATTACAAATATAACAACGCCTGCAAACTTTTTTCACGTATTGCGTAGGCAAGTAAAACGAGAGTTTCGTACACCGCTCGTTGTTTTTACCCCTAAAAGTTTACTTCGTCATCCTAAATGCGTTTCATCAATTAATGAGTTAACCCAAGGTGGTTTTAAGGAGGTAATTGATGATAACTATGTGGAAAGTGACAAGGTTTTGCGAGTTGTGTTTTGTAGCGGCAAAGTTTATTACGATTTGCTTGAGCAAAAGGAGCATTTTGATGCCCGAGATATTGCAATAGTTCGAATTGAGCAGCTTTACCCGTTCCCTCAAAAGCAAATTAATAAAATTATTAAGAATTACCCTAACGCTATTCAGTGGCTTTGGGTGCAGGAAGAGCCTCAGAATATGGGCGCATGGAATTACATACGCGATAGTTTTTCTGACATCCCAATACAAGTAGTATCACGTTCGGCTAGCGGTAGTCCGGCTGTTGGCCTAAGTAAGATTCATGCTCAGGAGCAGAAAGAGATTATGGGGAAAGTATTTCGTAAGTGCGATTGTGAACTTAACAATAGGTATTGCGGCCTACAATGTAAGGTGGGTAGCCAGCGCACGAGTCGAAATGCCGAGTTTAAAGAGGTATAAGGAAAGCAATATAGAAGAAGAGGGGAGAATATTGTGAGTGTAGAAATATACTAAAATAAAATTACAATGAAAGTAGAAGTACTCATCCCCAGCCCGGGGGAATCGATAGTTGAAGTTGAACTAGCTAGCTGGCTGGTTGACGATAAAGCGTGGGTTGAAAAGGATCAGGAGGTTGCCGAGGTGGAATCTGAAAAGGCAACGTTACCACTCCTGGCCAGCCATAGTGGTGAGATAAGCATTAAGGTGCAGAGCGGAACCATAAAGGTGGGTAGCGTAGCTTGCGTTATCGATACCGATGCCAAGAAACCTAAAGAACTCGACTCACCAAAAAAAACCGAACCAGACTCCAAACCCGAGCCTAAACCCCAGCCAGTAAAGGAAGTTAATGCAATTTCAAATTCACCCCAGCCTGCCGAGAGTCCGCAAGCAAAGGTTACACCACTTGCCCGCAAGTTAATGGATGATAATAACCTAAATGTTGACGATATAATAAAAGGACTTAGAAAGATTACTACACAGGAGGTTAATGTTGCTATAAATGCTGAATCACTTACTATTCAGTCATCAGGTACTGCCAGCCGAAGCGAGGTTCGAACCCCAATGAGTCAGCTCCGAAAAAAGTTAAGCCAAAGGCTTGTGACAGTAAAAAACCAAACGGCCATGCTAACCACTTTTAATGAGGTGGATATGAGCAGAATTATGCTTATGCGGAAGGAGTATCAGGTGGCTTTCCAAGAGAAGCATGGGGTAAAACTTGGGTTTATGTCATTTTTTACAAAAGCTGTTGTTGAGGCACTTAAATTCTACCCAGTTGTAAATTCGCAAATTGAGGGCGACGATATTATTACTCCAAATTACTATGATATTGGCGTGGCTGTTCAAACACCAAAGGGTTTAATGGTTCCAGTGCTTCGGAATGTTGAAATACTCAATATGGCTCAAATTGAAAAGGGAATACTCAGTTTGTCCGAAAAAGGGCAAGCAGGCCGTATTAGCCTCGATGAACTCACTGGAGGCACTTTTACCATTACCAATGGAGGTATATTCGGCTCTATGTTGTCAACTCCCATTCTTAACCCACCTCAATCGGGAATATTGGGAATGCACAACATAATTGAAAGACCCATTGCTGTGAACGGCAAGGTTGAAATTCGCCCAATGATGTATGTCGCTCTAAGCTACGATCATAGAGTAATCGACGGGAAAGATTCGGTTGGTTTTTTAGTTAAGGTTAAGCAAATGCTTGAGCGGCCCGAACTTTTGATAACTAGCGGAGTTAGTATTGATGAAGTATTGCTTTCCCTTTAGTCCTTTTCAGGTGATTTCTCTCACCATAAAAGGCAATCAAATTTCAGAACTATTACTTTAAAATCGGGTATACCTTATAAGGTTATTAAACTAGCGTTTTTATAAAATCCTAGCTAATTAATCTGTCAGATTGTGTTTAGGAGGGCGTGATTACCACACGATCTCATCTAATTGCAAACACAACCTGTTTTTTTATGCATATATGATTATTTGAAATAGAAAGGCAAATTTTAATATAAAATAATGAATTATGAAGCAGGGTTTTACTATTAAGTGGCGGTTACGTGTTGTTGTGGTGTTACAACTTGCGTTATTACTATTTCTTGTTGTAGGATATGTAATAAACAATAGTTTAACGAAAAAAGTGTTCTTGGAAAAAGAGGTCATTGCAGACGAGATGAATAGCATTAGAGTATTTACTGTTCAAATTAAAGACTATTTGGGCGGAAGGGTTAGCTACGATAATTTGGTAAAGGATGCAAGAGAAGGATTGAGCATTATCGATAATGATGATATTTTAACGCGAGAACTTACCAATGTGTGGAAGATGATTTCTGAGGTTAACGATTTAAACAAGAATAATGTTAATCTTGAGGATAAAATGATGAGACTACTAGATGAATCAATTTCAAAGTCAAATCAGTTTATTAACCAGGTTAGCCAGGCGCTGGCTAGCGAAAGTCAGAGGCGTAACGTGACAACCCTTGAACGTTCTGTTATTACTGGAGCGAATGATAATAATAATAGTGGGTATAAAATTGAGGTTCTCTATAAAGACCTTAAAAGCGATTTCAACAAACTTGGTGAGCTTAACCAATTTTTGGAAAGAGCCATACAGCAGGCTGTTGACGATGCCGAGCGTTTAAAAAATACTCAGTTTGCAGATTTACCCGCTTCGGCCTTAAATGTAAACAGAGAGGTTAAAAATTTGGTTAACCAGTATGCTCAAAATACGGCAAAAATTAACACACTTGAGAATGAACTAAATGAGAAAACGACGATTCTTTACGAAGTTTTGGCACAAAAAGATAAAGAGTCAAACGTTGCAATGCAATCAAGATTTCAAAATACATTGGTTGGGTTAATCCTCTCCCTTCTTTTCATATCGCTCATAATTGTTTCCATAACCTTTAGCTTATCTCGAAATGTTAATAAGAATATTTCAGCACTGCTTAAGAATTTAGACAAGCTTAAAAATGGAATCTTAACTATTATCAGTCCGACTCCATAAGCCAATCAAGAGATGAATTTGGGTTGTTACATAGTGCTTTATCTGAGTTTATAGGGGTTTTAACTAGTATGGTTTCCAGTATAACGATGCATAGCGATAATTTCTCCTCAGCTAGTATTGAACTCAGTTCTGCCTCCCAGCAGCTATCTCAAGGAGCCAGTGAGCAAGCTTCGGGCGCCGAAGAGGTAAGTAGCTCAATGGAAGAGATGGCAGCTAATATTCAGCAGAATACTGATAATGCTAGAGAAACCGACAGGATTTCACAGAGTGTTTCCGAAGGAGTTCAAAAGGTAGGGGTAGGAGCACAGCAGAGTTTACAGTCCATTCGTAATATTTCCGATAAAATTGGAATTATTAACGATATTGCTTTTCAAACAAATATTCTGGCCCTTAACGCTGCCGTTGAGGCTGCTCGGGCAGGTGAGCACGGAAGAGGGTTTGCTGTAGTTGCGGCCGAAGTTCGTAAGCTGGCTGAAAGGAGCAAGATTGCTGCCGAAGATATTGTAAGTCTTGCCAAGGAGAGTGTTGATATTACTGAGAATGCATCGGAATTGATGGGCAAACTTGTACCCGATATTGAGCGTACAGCCAAGCTGGTGCAGGAAATTGCAGCAGCCAGCGGTGAGCAATCGTCGGGTGCGGACCAGGTAAATAGTGCAATACAGCAGCTAAACCAGGTTACCCAGCAGAATGCAGCAGCCAGCGAGGAGTTGGCTTCTAATTCTGAAGGTCTGAACTCTCAGGCGGAAGAACTAATGGAAATTATATCATTTTTTAAACTGAATGAAAAGCAGGTTAACCGTAGTAGCAAATCGAATCCCGATATTAAAGTAAAGAAGCCAGAGCCTGTGGTGAGTAAAAAAACTCCTCTCGTAAGCAAACCTGCACCTACCGTGGGCAAAATTGCTTCACCAAAACCAAAGGGTGTTCAGCTAAAAGGTTTTGAGTCATCTAGCGACGATAATTACGAGCGGTTTTAGCTCCGTTAGCAATTAGTATTGTAGTCAAAGCATTAATAATAGGCGAGTTTAAAATAAACTTTATTCGATATACATACTAAAATTTCCCCATAAAAAAACCCTGATCATTAGCGTTTGCGTATTCAGGGTTTTTTTATGGATCTCAATTGAGTAGCTCGCTGTAATAATATTTGTGAAAGCGCAACTTGCCAATCTTTTTTGTGCGAGGTAATAAATATGAGAAACGGATGCCATTAGGTTTTACTTGTGATTATATCCGATGCTCACAATTGCTTCTCGCTTATTTAATAACAAACCAAAGTGTTCGGTATAATTTTTTTGAGTTACTGTTTGCCTCCAGCTGAGCATTGGGTAACAATCATTTTGCAAGCGTTTATGTTTCCTTTGCTGCAAGCCTCGTGAAAATCGGAGCAGGCCTTAATCTTGTTACCTGAGCGCAGATGCGCCATACCACGGTTGTAGTAGCCCGATGTGGATTCGGGATTAAGCTCAATAACCTTGTCGTAGTCTTCTATTGATTCGGCGTAGTTTGCTAAACGATAGTTTGCAAACGCCCTATAGTTTAGAGCCGAAGCCTGTCGTGGATTAATTTTTAGGGCATCGGTAAAGTCGGCTATGGCGCTACCATAGTTTTCATCCTGCATACACGCCACACCTCTATTTATATAAAGCTGAATATCGGGCTGATTTCCGCTGAGCTGAAAGGCTATATTGAAATCGTCAACTGCCTTTAGATACTGCCCTTTCATATTGTTTAAAATACCTTTTCGCAACCAGAACTCTGGGTTTTTAGGATATTCTTGTATGGCTTTATCAATATACTTTTGAGCATCTTTCAGGTTTTCGGAGAGAAGATGAGCACGAATAATACCAGAGAGGGCTTCCTCATCTCTTGAATTCTGTTTTAGTATATCCCCAAATAATTTTATGGCTTCCTTGTACTCGCGAGCATCAAGTTGTTTATTGGCGTCGGTAATTGAACTTATATCCTGCGCAAAAGTGAGTAGGCAAGTAAATGTGAGAAAGGTAAGAAGTATGCTGAGTTTATATTTCATCCTAAGTAATGGGTTAAATATATCTTTAGTTCGATATTGCTGTTTCGAATTTTGTCCTATTAAGTATTGCTCGGCCAAGTGTAATCTCATCAGCGTACTCAAGGTCATCTCCAAATGATATGCCACGAGCAATAATCGAAACGGAAACAGGAAAATGATTAATTTTTTTAAAGATATAAAAATTTGTTGTATCTCCCTCAAGGGTTGGACTAAGTGCCATAATAACTTCTTTTACGTTGCCTTCCCCAATTTTGTTTACTAACCCATCAATTTTAACGTCGGCAGGACCAATGCCTTCCATTGGGTTTATTACCCCGCCCAGCACGTAGTAAACCCCATGGAATTGGTTTGTTGATTCAATTGACATCACGTCCTTTATGTTTTCTACCACGCAAACCGTTGTATTGTCGCGATGTGGGTTTGAGCATATGCTGCAAACATCAGTATCAGATATATTATTACACTTACTGCAATGCTTAACCTCATTTTTTAGCGTTGTAAAAGCTTGCGAGAATCGCTCAACATCTCCATTTGGTTGCCTTAGCAGGTGTAAAACTAATCTGAGAGCTGTTTTGCGTCCTATCCCAGGAAGCTTAGCAAACTCATCTACTGCGTTCTCGAGTAGTTTAGATGGGAAACTTTGAATGCTCATAGTATACTAATAATTCTAGCTAATGCAAATCTACAAATAATCGACCAAAGCTACACAAAAGAACAAGTTTTTTATTTGCCCTTTTTTCTTTACACTTGTACAATTATTAAACATTTTCCAATGGATCCAGTTTGGGTGATTTTAATCATCGGGTTATACTTTTTAGTGTTAATTGTCATTGGCCGTTTTACAAGCCGTAATGCAGATAACGAATCATTCTTTGTTGGCAATCGCCGCTCGCCGTGGTACGTTGTTGCTTTTGGTATGTTAGGCACTTCGCTTTCGGGCGTTACATTTATTTCAGTACCTGGTTACGTTGGAAGTACTCAGTTCTCATATCTCCAGCTGGTTTTAGGGTATTTATTAGGCTACTTTGTGGTGGCCAACGTGCTTTTACCTTTATACTATAGGTTAAATTTAACTTCAATATACTCATATTTAGATTCACGGTTTGGTTTTTATAGTTACAAAACCGGAGCAATGTTTTTTTTGATTTCGAGAATCGTCGGAGCTTCGTTCCGACTGTTTTTGGTGGCTACAGTTTTACAAATTACGGTGTTTGATGCGTGGGGCGTACCCTTTGTTGTAACGGTTTTAGTTACCATTTTGCTTATCTGGCTATACACCAATAAGGGGGGTATAAAAACTATTATTTGGACCGATACGCTTCAAACGGCTGTTATGTTGCTTGCTGTAATTCTCACTATTTATTTTGTGGCCAAGCAAATGGATTTTACGTTCGTATCAATGGTCCAAACCATAAGGGATAGCGAGTTAAGTCGCACCTGGTTTTTCGACGATTGGAACGATAAACGCCACTTTTTGAAACAGTTTTTTAGTGGTGCATTTATAACTATTGTTATGACGGGTCTTGACCAGGATATGATGCAGAAAAATCTTAGCTGCAGAAACCTTAAGGAAGCAAAAAAGAATATGTACTGGTACGGATTCGCCTTTTTGCCAGTAAATTTACTGTTCCTTTCGCTCGGTGTATTGCTTTTTATTTTTGCTCAGCAGAATGGGATCGCTATACCTGAGCAAACCGATGAGCTATTCCCTATTATTGCAACCCAAGGGTATTTACCCACGGTGGTAAGTATTCTGTTTATCTTGGGTATTGTTGCTGCAGCATACTCAAGTGCCGACTCGGCCCTAACAGCCCTTACCACATCGTTTACGGTTGATATATTAAACATTAAGAGGAAGAGTGAGCAACAAGTAAAACGAATTAGGGGTAAGGTGCACATTGCCATATCGTTAATGCTGGTAATTGTTATTATGGTTTTTAAGGCAGTAAATGACCAGAACGTGATAAGTGCAATTTTTACGGTGGCGGGCTACACCTATGGCCCTTTGTTGGGTTTATACGCATTTGGCTTGTTTACGCCCTTCAGCATAAAAGATAAGTGGGTACCAGTGGTGGCGGTTATTTCTCCTATATTCTGCTTCTTTTTGGCAAAATACTCCCCAATCCTTTTTAATGGTTTTGAGTTTGGCTTTGAACTGCTTATAGTAAATGGTGCGATTACATTTTTGGGGTTACTGTTGCTGGTAAAAAAGAATACAGGCATTAAGTAGCCTCTTTTATCTATGAACTTATCCTTTTCATAATCGTCTTAAAATTGAAGTTTTAATCCTACCATAATTCTTTTCATAATTTTTTATTGGTGTCCGGCTAATAATCATCGAAAAACGAATCGTATTAAGCATAAAATATTTTAACCGGGAATAGTGGATTTTTTTTACAGAAACGGCATTAGTTTATCTAGGTGTATTCCTCTCGACCCTTTTAGCAGTATTGAGTAGCCTTTGAGAGAGGATTTTGTAAGGTAGTTAGCACATTCTGTTTGGGTAGCAAACCATAGGGATTCATATGCTTCAGCCTCGAAATGCTTTCCGATAAAAACAACAGTTCCCACAAGGCTTTTTGCCAGCTGTGCAATCTTTCTATGCTCTTCGTTGGAGTAGTTGCCAAGCTCGAGCATATCACCAAGAATAGCTATTTTGGGTAGGTTAGTTGTAAGGTTGGCAAAGTTGGTTAAGGCTTGTTCCATACTGCTAGGGTTTGCATTGTAGGCATCAAGAATAACCGTGTTATTTGCTGTTTTAACAATTTGTGAGCGGCTATTATTTGGTTTGTAACTTGCAATGGCATCGATAGCCTGCTTAGGTGAAACGCCAAAATGGGTTCCAACACTCATTGCTGCTAAAATATTCTCAGCGTTATATTCGCCAACCAGCTGGCTATTCAGTTCTATTTTCTCTCCCTGAATCTCAAATGTCAACGACAAGTATGTGTTGGTTTTACTTACAGATTCGAGCATAAACAGCTCGGGGTTGTACTTAACCACATGCGGGATGTTAAATCTAGTCGACAGATCTACTAGTAGAGGGTTGTTGGTATTAATGAACACCGTGCCATCATTCTCAGCTAGGTGCCTATAGAGTTCCGATTTTGCTTTTACCACCCCGTTAAATGAGCCAAAGCCCTCAAGGTGCGCTTTCCCAATATTGGTTATAAGGCCGTGTGTTGGTTGCGAAATAGAGCAGAGGAGTTCAACTTCACCTAAATGATTTGCCCCCATTTCAATAATTGCTATTTCTGTTTCCTTTTTTATTGACAGAATTGAAAGGGGAACGCCAATGTGGTTATTAAGATTACCCTGTGTGGCAAATGTTTTATACTTGTTAGCAAGTACTTTATTAATAAGTTCTTTAGTGGTGGTTTTACCATTACTGCCGGTTAAGCCTATTACTGGGATGTTTAGTTTACCTCTATGTTTTTTCGCAAGGGTTTGCAAAAATTCCAGTACACACGGAACTACTATAGTTCGTTCTTTGCCTATAAGCTTCGGATCGTCGGCTATGGCTATCTCTGCACCATTCTCAACAGCTTGCATTACAAAGGTATTCCCGTCAAATGTTTCCCCTTTTAGGGCGAAAAAAATATCCGATTTATTTAGAAATCGGCTATCGGTACAAATTTTATGACCCTTTTCAAATAGGGAGTAAACGTACTCGAGGGAGGTATTCATAGGTTATCATTTACTGTATAAAAATAAGACCTCATTTTTTGAATGAGGTCTTATTTTTATATAATATTTTAGTTAGGTTATCGTCCTTTAACTTGCGATCCAACTGCTTCCATTGCGCATCTAAAGCCAATGTCATTAGTTGAGGATGCTTCATCGAGGAATCTTCGTGTACCTGGGCTTAACCAGTAAGCTCTGTCTTTCCAGGAACCTCCCTTATAAACCCTTACTTTATCGTTAATTAAACTTGCCATTCCCACACCAGAACTCTTACCCTGATCGTACATAATATTTGAATTGGTAGTGGTTTCGGTACCCTGAGTTCCTACGTAGTTAACGCTTGATGCCTGGTCGCCATCTTTGTAGTTAATGTAGTAAGCTTTATTATAATTTGGTCTATCCGCTGATTCTTCGGGGGTAACATCACGGTATTTAACCCTACCTAAACTATCAACACTTTTGGGTGTACCATCAGGGTTAGTGTCAAGCGTTTTAAATACGTTACCACGGAATGGGCGGAATTCGTCAACGTCTTCAAACGATAGAGGGCGATAAACGTCAAGAACCCATTCGTTAACATTACCAGCCATACAGTACAAGCCGTAATCGTTTGGCCAATATTTTTTTACAGGACCAGGAATATGTTCCTCATCGTTAAGGTTACCAGCAACACCCATAAAGTCACCTCTTGCGCGTTGAAAGTTAGCCATCATTTTACCCCTGTTTTTCGACTCGCTATTTCTAACGTTATAGCCATTCCAAGGGTATATTCTTCGTTCAACAATACGCTCATCGTAAGTATTGCCAATTAAGCCTTGAGCTGCATATTCCCACTCGGCTTCTGTCGGAAGGCGATACTTAGGTAAGAGTATACCATCCTCAAAAGTAACCCTGCGACCCTCTTCCTGACCAGGTTTCATGCTTGGTCGTGTATTTCGAACTGAGGCTTCGTACATACCAAGAAGGTAGGCATCTGTATTGAAGTTTTCAGCATCAACTTGCTGTAAATCAAGGTTTATGTATCCTTCTTTATAGAGCAACATTTCGTTTACCCTGTCACTACGCCATAAACAATAGTCGCTTGCCTGAAGCCAGCTAACGCCCACAACGGGGTGCTCGTTATATGCAGGATGTCGGAAATAGTTTGTTACGTATGGATCGTTGAAACCCAAGGGACTACGCCAAACGAGTGTATCGGGTAGTGCATTGCGGTAAACATTTGGATAGCTAACATAAACCCTACGCAGCCAGTAAAGATACTCGCGGTAGTCTACGTTTGTCACCTCAGTTTCGTCAATATAGAAGGAAGCTACAGTAACCCTTGTTGGTATACTGTTCCAGTCGTACATTAAATCCTCCTCTACGCGACCCATTATAAATGTACCGCCTTCTACAAACACAAGGCCAGGGCCTGCTTTTGGGGTGTAATCGGTTACAACTTCAAAACCACCGAATTCGGGGTCGTTATAATTCCAACCGGTTGTTGACGATTCTCCCTTAGAGCCGCCGAACATTCCGCATGACGAAAATGCTGTAATTCCAGCCAAAAGCAAAACGATATAACTGTATTTCAATTTCATAGTTGATTGTTTTTCCTTTAAATTCAACTTCTTTACAACCTCAAATATAGAAAAAATTGTTTAATTAAAACCACTTCATATTAAAAAACTAGAACATGGGGCTTTTTATTGTGTGAATCTTCTTCCTTGACCTCTTTTTATACTCAAAATTTACCCCAAAGGTTACCTCATGCGACGAAGTATTTAGTCCGCGAAACCCCCCTTTTAAGATGCTAAAGTCGTAACTGTAAGCAAATGAGTACTTAGCGTTATGGTATCCTGCTACAAAAACAAAGGTGTAATTTTCAATTCCCAAATTACTTCTTACCCAAATTCCAGTTGATAAATTTTGATGAGAGAGATACAATCCTACATTAATTTGTTGATAGTTTGATTGTTTTTGGTAAATAATATTCGGCGATAAAACCATACTTTTCCGAAGAATGTATCTTTTGTAAATATTAATATCGCAACCTATGTGTCCGGTGTATTTGCGGGGTAATTTGTTTGTGTAACTCCCTTGGGTCATGCTGTTAGGCTCAAGCAAATGATGAACAGCAAACCCTCCGTAAAATATATCCCACTCGCCCAAAAAACCTACCGCAAAATCGGGCATAATTTTACTGGTTCCGCTAAAGCCTACTGTTGAAATTGGATTACCAATCCCGTCAATCATATCGGGAAATATAAGATTCTTGGTATTTGTCGACTTAAAAATACCTCCGGCTTGCACGCCACCCCTAATTTGTGCGTTGTAAGCCACACGTAAATTGTACGAGTACATTAGATCCAGAGTAAGCCAGTTAAGCGTACCAAGGGCCTGCATATCGTTAATTATGTTTATACCAAAGCCGCTTTTTTGTTCAATATAGAATCTATCGTAACTAACACCATAGGTCATATATGGCGATTGCCGAGTAAGCCATTGGTTGCGATAGTTTACTGATGCTCTTTGGTGTTTAGGGCTGCCAGCATAGGCTGGATTAAGGTAGAGTTGGTTTGAAAAGAATTGAGAGAAACTAACATCCTGTGCCAATGATACACTTGCTGTTGCAATAATTATTATTAAAGTATATAGAAGTTTTCTATGGTTCATTTTACAGTTCAAGCCAGCAAATAGGCTTTTTTATTATTTAGTCTTAAGCAGAACTTAACTTTTCAAAAGTAAATATAAAATGATTGATTGGTTCTATGTTATCTTTGTAAAAATAAAAACTAATTTAATGCGTTTTTATTTTATGCCAATAAAGGTAATGTAAACTTTTCTTTCTTTTTTAAAAAAGCCTACTAAACAATGTTTAAAAATTTAGCTGCAATATCTTTATTTTTTATTGTATTTCAAAGTGGGGTTGCTCAATCTTATAAACGTACAATTGAATGGCCTCCCGATAGTTTGTCGAAATCAAATTTAAACCAAAAAGGAGCAAACAACCAACCTTTGGGCTCTTTTTTATGGTTTGAGGAAGGTGTGCACTACCCAAACCCCATTACCATGTTACCCTACTATGGCGAAACTATTCCTATTTCAACAGTTTCTATTAATAATGTTGATGTGCAGGTGGTGTCAAAAACTTTTGTGCCTCTTAACGACAATGAGAAAAGTGCGCTAAAGCATATTTCAATAGATACTATTGAAAGTCAGAAATTGATTGCAGAAGTGTTTTGCTCTAGAGGAAAATATTTTTTGCAATACATTTTACCTACCATTGCCGTAAATTCTGCAAACGGGCAAGTTGAAAAGTTGGTTAGTTTTTCTTTAGTAATTCAACAGAATACAAACTTCATTTCGACAATAAAATCTAATGTTAAGTATGCCTCTCAATCGGTCCTTTCGTCGGGTAGCTGGCAAAAGATTTCTGTAAAACAAACGGGGATTTACAAGATTTCGTATACCGAACTTCTGGATATGGGGTTTTCTAATGTTGACAATATAACCATTTGGGGTCACGATGGCAAGCAATTATCTCTTTGGAATAGCGATGCGAGTCTAGATGATTTAATTCAGATACCAATTTATGTTGCTAAGGGAGATGATGGCGTGTTTAATCAGGGCGACTACATCTATTTTTTTGCACAGGGACCAACTGTATGGGAGTACGACAATGACGAACAGTTGTTTTTGCATCAAATCCATAATTTTGCAAGCGAGATAAGGTACTTTATCACAACAAGTGTGGAGGGCAAAAAACGGGTAGGTAACTTACCCGATATAACCGTGCCTGTTACAAAGTGGAGCACGTCTTTTGATGCATTGATGTTTTTTGAGAAGAATGATACCAATTTGATTAAATCTGGAAGGCAATGGTTTGGCGAGGCTTTTGATGTTTATACATCCAGGAGTTTTTCAACGGGTTTAGCGCACCCAGTTGAGAATGGTACGGCAAAGGTAAAAATTAACGCAGCCGCTCGCTCGTCTGTTGCCAGCTCATATAGTTTAAAGGCCAATGGCATTTTTGTGGGAAGCATTTCGATACCCGCGGTTAATACTGCCAGCCAGTATTCAAATTTTGCTGCACAGGCAAGCCAACTTTTCAACTTTAGCCACACCAAAAATGAGCTACAGTTAGAATTAACCTACAATAAACCTACGCTTGCGGCTAAAGGCTGGCTCGATTACATAACCGTTAATGCTCGGCAAAGGTTGGTATTGAAAGAAGATCAACTTCTTTTCAGAGATATAAATTCGACGGGGCAAAACGAAATAACCCAGTTTAGTATCGACAATATCAAAGGTAATGTAATGGTTTGGGATGTTACTGATTTTTTTGCCCCCCAAATTGTGCCGAGTACTCAGTCGGGTACCAGCATTAGTTTTAAGGCCCAAACGGATGTTTTAAGGAAGTTTGTGGTGTTTTTACCTAGTAAGGCAATGAGTGTGAAAACATTGGGTGCGGTGCCCAACCAAAATATACATGGTAAGCCACAGCCTGAGATGGTAATTGTTGCGCATCCTAATTTTATGAGCCAAGCACAGGAACTTAGCGACATTCATAGGGAACAAAGCGGACTCAAAACATTAGTGGTATCAACAGAGCAGGTTTATAATGAGTTCTCATCGGGTAACCCTGATGTTGCTTCCATTCGTAATATGATGCGGATGTTTTATCGTAGGTCAATTACCGATGCGGATATGCCTCGGTATTTGCTGCTTTTTGGCGATGGCTCGTACGATAACCGAGAGAACAGGAATTCCAGCTTGATTCCTACATTTCAGTCGGAAAACTCACTTCATGTGACGAGCTCATTTGTATCCGATGACTTTTTCGGATTGCTCGACGACAACGAGGGTGAGGCAACCGGTTTGCTCGATATTGGTATTGGTCGTATACCATGCTCTAGTACCGAACAGGCTAATGTTGCTATAAGTAAAATTCGACAGTACCTAAGTTCGTCGTCGGTAGGTGCATGGAATACACAGCTCTGTTTTATTGGCGACGATGGCGATGGGAACTTGCATATGCGCGATGCCGATTTGCATGCCCAGTTTGTTGAAAATAACTACCCGCACTATAATATTGATAAAATTTACTTTGACTCATTCCCTCTGGAATCGGCATCACAAGGAGATCGTTACCCTGGTGTTACCACCGCAATAAATACCCGAGCAAATCAGGGTGCGCTTATAATTAATTATGTGGGCCATGCAAATGCAGAATGGTTGGCACATGAGCAGGTATTAAAAATTTCGGATATTCAGAGTTGGCGTAATTTCAATAGGCTTTCGCTGTTTGTTACGGCAACATGCGAGTATAGTCGTTTTGACGATCTAACCAAAACCTCTGCTGGTGAGCATGCCTTATTTGCGCCGCAGGGTGGTAGTGTGGCTTTAGTTTCCACCTCGAGAGTTGTGTATGCTAACCCTAATTTTACCCTTAACCGTAATTTTCTTAAACAGGTTTTTGCAGAGCGAACAGAAACCTTGCCCAGTGATATAGGAAAACATTATCGTTTAGGTGATGTGGTTCGATTAGCAAAAATTATAACGGGGGGGCAGATAAATAAACGCAATTTTTTATTGCTAGGCGACCCTGCCTTGCAGCTGCATTATTCAGTGGGGGATATAGGTATCTCTACAATAAACCACTCGCCTGTGGGTGAAAATATCGACACCTTAAAAGCACTAAGCCGTGTTGATATCGAAGGGAACGTGATTGTTCCAAAACAGGATGAACTGTTTGGTGGCGAAATGGAGTTTGCGCTTTTTGATAAATCAAAAACACAAACTACACTTGGCAACACAGGAAACGAGCCCTTTGTATTTAAATCGAGACCAAATATCATATATCGAGGACGCTCAACCCTAAAGAACGGTGCTTTTAGTGCCAAGTTTATTGTTCCCAAAGATATTATGTATAGTTACGGGAATGGTCGTTTTAGCTTATTTGCAAAGGGAGTGTCCGAAAGTTTTGCAGGCGTTTTTGAGAGTTTTGTAGTTGGGGGCATTAGTACTAATGCGGGCAGCGATACACAGGGACCTGATATTAAGATTTTTTTGAATACCGAAAGTTTTGTTAGCGGAGGTGTAACCGATGCAAATCCAAAGTTGATAATCCATCTAACCGATAGTTCAGGGGTGAACACAACTGGGGTGGGAATTGGGCATGATTTAACGGCTACCCTTACTGGCGAAAAGGAAACGACCTATATACTAAACGACTACTATGTAAATGAGTTGGATAGCTATCAGCGGGGTACAGCGGAGTATCAATTGTCTAATTTGTCTCCAGGTCCCCATAAATTACGAGTAAAGGCGTGGGATGTTTTTAATAATAGTTCGGAGGCTGAAATTGATTTTGTTGTAAAAAGTGCTGAAAACTTTACCCTTTTGCATGTACTAAATTATCCTAACCCTTTTACATCAACCACAGGGTTTTATTTTGAGCATAATCAACCTTACGAAGATTTTGATGTTCTAATACAAATCTTTAGCCCATCGGGGAAACTGGTTAAAAGTATTGAACACTATGTTGCAGGGCAAGGTAACTACCGTGTGGGACCAATTACGTGGGATGGGCTAGATGATTTTGGCGATAGAATTGGGCGAGGAGTCTACTTTTACAGACTAAAGGTGAAAATGGGCAGTGGTAAGGTTGCATGTGCCTATCAGAAGCTAGTTTTATTAAAATGATTTGCTAGTATAATAAAATTACTTTTTTATTGTTATCATTTAAGTTAGATTTGTCAACCAAAATTTTTAAAACGATGATTAAAAAATATTTTGCACTACTTCTTTTGCCCATACTATTCTTCTTTAATAGTGCACAGGCACAAACCGAGGAGGATTTAAGTTTCTTAGAAGGATTAAATGCATTGAGTGTAGCTGTTCCTTTCTTATTAATAGCCCCCGACTCGAGAGCTGCAGCAATGGGTGATGTTGGGGCAGCTAGCACACCCGACGCCAATAGTCAGCATTGGAATCCCGCCAAATATGCTTTTATCTCAAAAGATAAGGGTATTTCGTACTCATATACACCCTGGCTAAATAACCTTATTAAGGATATGGACTTGAATTACCTAGTTGGGTACTATCGCTTTGATGATAAGCAGGTAATAAGTGCATCAATGCTTTACTTCTCAATGGGTACCATAATTTTCACAGACGATCAGGGTACAAAATTGCTTGACCATAATGCAAACGAGTTCTCTTTAGATATGGCTTACTCGCGTAAGTTTTCGGAGAAAATAGCCGGAAGTATTGGGTTTAGGTACATTCGCTCCGATTTAACAGGTGGCTTTGCACAGCAGGGACAACCTGTAGCCAAGGCTGGAAATTCGGTGGCGGCCGATATTTCTATGTATTACGAAACGCCTTTAAATATTAGCGATAAGGCTTCGCAACTTGCTTTCGGATTTAATATTTCAAATATAGGTTCTAAAATTTCATACAACGAGGAGCCAATTAAACAGTTTATCCCTACCAATCTTCGTGTAGGTGGTCGTTTTTCTGTTGATATGGATATGTATAATAAACTTTCATTTATTGTTGATGCCAACAAGCTACTCGTTCCAACTCCTCCAATTTATGATATTATAACTAACGAAATTCAGTATGGATATGATTCTGATGTCCCTCTAATTACAGGAATGTTCCAGTCGTTTTATGATGCACCTGGTGGTTTTCGCGAAGAGATAAGAGAAATTAGTTTGGCTGGTGGACTTGAGTATGTTTACGCCGGGCAGTTCGCATTAAGGGCTGGTTACTTTGGAGAGCATTCAACAAAGGGGAATAGGAAATATTTTACCATTGGGGCGGGAGTGAAATACAATGTTTTTAATCTCGATTTTGCATACCTCATTCCTACTGCTGGTCAATCTAACCCCTTAGCTAATACCTTTAGATTTACGCTGGGGTTCGATTTTGAACCAGCACGCAAGGGCAAGAAAAAATAGTTTCAATATGAACTTTCGAATTGGCGTTGGTTATGATGTTCATAGGTTAGAGCCAGGCTACGATTTGTGGTTGGGTGGCTTAAAGGTTGAGCATAGTAAAGGATCTGTTGGGCACTCCGATGGCGATGTGCTTATACACGCCATTTGCGACGCAATGTTAGGGGCAGCTGCACTTCGTGATATAGGCTACCATTTTCCAGATAACGACCCCCTGCTAAAGGGAGTTGATAGCAAGTTGCTGTTGAAGAAAACGCTTGCTATTGTGAGTAATGCTGGGTATGCTATTGGTAATATCGATTCGACCATTTGTTTGCAACAACCAAAAATAAAGGATTTAATACCCCTTATGCAGCAAGCCCTTGAGGCTATTTTAAGCCTTGAAGCTGGTACTTTATCAGTAAAAGCCACAACAACCGAAAGGCTTGGCTTTGTAGGTAGGGCGGAAGGCGTTTCGGCGTATGCCGTTGTGCTTCTGTACAAAAAAGTGAGGTAGCTGAGATAGTTTCAGCCTACAAGTTTTCGGGTTAACGTGCTGTTTTATAGAGCTGTGAAGCAATATTTGTGCTCAGTGAAATAATTCACTATTGCTATTCAATTAGCCTTATGCAGTTCTCTTCAATAGTAATAAGTTTTGCTTTGTATAATCCACCAATGGCCTTTTTAAATACTTTTTTGCTTATTCCAAGGTGCGCATAAATTTCCTGAGGATCGCTTTTGTCCGAAAGTCTTATAATTCCATTGTTTTTTTCTAACTTGTCGAGTAGCGATTGTGCTATCTCGTCAACCTTTTCGAAACCAGGTTTTTGAAGAACGAGATCAATCTTCTCATCCTCTCTAATCTTTTTAATATACCCTTTAATACGTTTGCCCTGGTTTAAGTGCCTAAAAATTTCATTTTCGTAAATAACACCCCAATGGGCATTGTTTATTATGGCGCTAAAGCCAAGGTCTGTTTTGTTGTATATCAGTAGGTCAACCTCTTGTCCAACCTCATAGTCTGGTGGGGTATTGTCTAAAAACTTTTCAATTTTTGCCGATGCCGCCAACCTGTCGGTTTCAAAATCGATGTATAATCCTACTATGTACCATTTGTCCTCTTCCATTCGCATTTTCTGTTCGCGAAATGGAACAAAAATATCTTTAGATAAACCCCAATCGAGGAATGCGCCAGCATGGGTAACCGACACAACTTGTAGCTGGGCTATTTCGCCAAGCTGTATTTTTGGTGTTTCGGTAGTGGCAATAATTCGATCTTCCGAATCGTAGTAAATAAAAACGTCTATAAAATCTTCGACTTCAGTGTTCTCTGGCACGTACCGGCGGGGTATAAGAATTTCTCCGTGTTCACCACCATCGAGATAGCAACCTATGCTAACTACTTTTACAACTCGTAGGTTGTTGATTTTACCAATATATGCCATGTATGTAGTTTTTTGGTGTTCTTTCGTTAGTATCGTCTAAAAATTGCCTCGACCTGTGGGTTTGAAGCCGACGAGCCTGAGTATGAAAATGTCCAATAAATAGCGCTAAAATCTCTCTCAATATGGCCCGTTCCGTTAAAAGTATCGTATGTGTTTGTGCCGAAAAGAGTAATTAGCGTGTCAGAAATGGTTGCGTAGGTTTCATTTCCAAAGCCAGTGTTGTAAAAATTGTATAGTTGTATAGTTAATGAATCGGGTCCGAAATAGTCAATGCTAACGTTATACTGCCTGCTAGTGTTATATTCAAAACACATCCATGCACCTAGTATTGAATTTTTTGGGTACGACGGCTTGTCTTTGCATGATGCCAACAGAAGCAATAGGCTAATGGCTATTAAGTGTATTTTGAATGATTTACATTGCATGCTGACTGTTTTATTTGGGATAAATATGTAAAACTTATTGAGTAAAAACAAATTTGATTACCCAATAAACTTGTACTTTATCGTTTGTTTTAGGCTGGGATGCAGGCTGTTGGCTACTGGGCACTCTTTTGCAGCTAGTTCAAGCAGTCCGCGTTCTTTTGCAGAGTAGTTATTGTGCGGGAAGGTAAGCTCAACAATAACTTCAACCACCCTTCGGGGGTTGGTTCCCATAATTTTAGTAATTGCAACTTTGGTTCCATCAATATTAAAACCGTGGGTTCGGGCAGATATTCCCATAATGGTTAACATGCATGAGCCTAGTGATGTTGCAAGTAAATCGGTGGGCGAAAAATATTCGCCTTTACCCTGATTGTCGGGCGGCGCATCGGTAGTTAGCTTATTGCCCGATAGTGTGTGTACTGCTTCGGTACGAAGTTCTCCGAGGTAAACAATGCTTGATGTTTGCATACACTTATTGATTAGTTGATTTTTGAATGGTTTTGAAGTACAAAAATAGTTATCTTTTTTAGTTTATTTGTAGTTCAATAAAAAAGGGGAGCAAAAGCACCCCTTTTTTAATATTATTATGGTAAGCTATGCTTACATAACTAGGCCAAGATCGCACATTGCGTTGGCAACCTTCATAAAGCCAGCAATGTTTGCACCATTAACGTAATTGATGTAACCATCAGTACCAGTACCGTGTGTAACGCAAGCAGTATGGATGTTTTCCATAATTTGCTTAAGTTTAGCGTCAACCTCTTCGCGTGTCCAAGCTAGTTTTTGGCTGTTTTGAGTCATCTCAAGGCCAGAAGTAGCAACACCACCAGCGTTAACTGCTTTACCAGGAGCAAAATTAATTTTACTCTTAATAAAAGCACTAATAGCTTCTGGAGTACAACCCATGTTAGAAACTTCAGCAACAGTAGTTACACCATTTTTAATAAGTGTAGCAGCGTCGTCGCCATTAAGCTCGTTTTGGATAGCACAAGGCATAGCAATATCAACCTTTACTTCCCAAGGTTTTTTACCAGCAACAAATTTAGAACCAGGGAATTTTTTAGCGTAAGGCTCAACTATATCTTGGTTAGAAGTACGAAGCTCTACCATATAATCGATTTTTTCGCCGCTAACACCTGCTTCATCGTAGATATAACCATCAGGACCAGAAATAGCAACAACTTTACCACCTAGTTCGGTTGCTTTTAGGGCAGCACCCCATGCAACGTTACCAAAACCAGAAATAGCAATAGTTTTACCTTTAATACTAGATTTAGCTGTTTTAAGCATATGGTCAAGGAAATAAACAGCACCAAAACCAGTAGCCTCAGGACGAATTAGAGATCCACCCCAATTTAAACCTTTACCAGTGAAAACACCAGTGTGGTTGCCAGCAAGTTTTTTGTACATTCCGTACATATAACCAACTTCGCGAGCACCAACACCTATATCACCTGCAGGAACGTCGGTTTCTGCACCAATATGTTTCCATAGCTCAAGCATAAATGCTTGACAGAAACGCATAATTTCATTGTCGCTGCGGCCTTTGGCATTGAAGTCAGAACCACCTTTACCACCACCCATAGGTAGAGTAGTTAAAGCGTTCTTGAAAGTTTGCTCAAATCCTAAAAATTTAAGAGAAGAAAGAGTTACACTAGGGTGGAAACGGATTCCGCCTTTGTATGGGCCAATGGCACCGTTAAACTGCACGCGGTAACCAATGTTCACATGAATGTTACCCTCATCGTCTGCCCAAGGCACCTTAAAAATAAATACGCGATCGGGTTCAACAATGCGCTCCATAATTTTGTGAGCTTCGAACTTTGGGTTCTTGTTGTAAACATCTTGAACAGATTCAACTACCTCGTGAACAGCTTGTAAAAACTCTTTCTCACCAGGGTGCCTCTTTTCAAGGTCGGCCATAATTTTTTTTGCATCCATTTCTGAAACGATTTAAGTGAATATAATAAGATAAAATCATTATTACCAGTATGGGTTTTCCACCCATTTGTAAGCAGCTGTAAATTTCAGGTTAATAAATGAATTATCAAAGAAAATGCATTGTATAAATATATGATGTTAAACAGGTTTAAGGGTTACGGCTTAGCAATTTCAGTTCCTGTTAAGTTGAGTGTGTTGGGCTTGAACACAATTCCTTTGTTCTTTTTCCCATCTATATGGATTACTAGCGGAGATTCGAATTGGATGCATCTAATGTATTCGGTTTCATAGTATGCAGGCTGGCTGTTTAGGAAATCGATATTGAATGTACCATCGTTTATGTATGGGTTAACGGTGAGGTAGCCCACCCGAAAAGAGGTTAGGTTTTGAAAGAAGTGTGTTCCTTGGCTGGGATCTACTCTGAAATTTTTTAGGCCAGACTCAACAATTACTCTCGCCTCGGAAATTTGTGACCACTTAATGGGTATGCCCAGCCAGGGGTCGCTGCTGCCCCAACGACCAGGGCCAACCAGAACGTAGTTGCTTTTTTTTATGCGGAATTGCTCATTTATTACTTCTACCTCAAGCGCAATGTCTTTGGTTTTTGCAGGATCAAACTTTTCGGGTTTAACGTATACAATATCGCAAATATCACTAAATTTACCATGCCCCAGAGCTGATTCGGAGTAAATAATTGAACTGTCTTCGCTCACTTCATCCCAATGAAAATCTTCTGTTGCCTCGTGTTCAACAATAGGCCTTATTTGTAAAAGATTAAATACTTGAGGCATATCGCGCGGTGTGTTCAGGTTGGCTGCAAACTCAATTTCCACAGGACAATTCATCTCTTTTTGGCCTATTTCGAGCAGATCTCGTAAAATATTTGCTAACGGAAAGGTATTGTACTTTAAGATATTGGCAAAAGTAACCAGCTTCTTTCCCTTTTGAAAATCTCCATCGACTATGGTTTGATTCTGAAAATCGAAGGTTGATGATACATTGTGAAAGTCAGTGAAGTATTCGGCTTCAGTAATGTCTAACTTTTTTATGTTTACTCCGTCGTCGGTTGAGGGGGTAAAACTTTCAGGGTTCATATCCAGCGCATAGAATGTTTTTTGGGTACTTTTTAGGGCCATATCGGGCTGCGATAGCTGGAGTATTTTTTTTGGGAATTTTGGCGAAAAGCGCAGTGAAACACCCCCCTCAACAATAAGTTTTCCTAAACCGTAGCCAATGGAGGCTATTCCGTGCTCGGTTTTTTCGGAGCCAACAGGATAAAAATTGATGGATCGAGCAACGCCCGATAGCGTGGGTAGAAAGTAGCTACCGTGTTGAGTTCCGCACACTTCTTGTATTATAATACCCATCTTCTCCTCGTCAATTACGTTGCTGGTTGCCAGCATGTAGGCTTTACTTGCTCTATAAAAAACCGAGGCATATACGCTTTTTATGGCCTGCTGAAGCATACGTAGCATTAGCTGTTCGTTGGGTGTATGAGGTATCATATAGGTAGAGTAAATGCCAGCAAATGGCTGATAGTGTGAATCTTCCAGTTTGCTAGATGACCTGATGGCAAGGGGATGCTTCACATTTTGAATAACCACTTTTAGGTCTTCAATTAAATCTTCTGACAGCCTTGCTTCTAAGAATTTTTTTAGTATTCGTTCATCCGAAGTATCAGAGACTCCAATTTTTGATAGATTATTCGACTCAATGAATTCGTCGAAATGGTCGGTGCTAATTACCACCGTGCGTGGAATGGCCAGCACAACATTAGGGTACTTATTGTAAAAGTGGTTGTTTTTAATAGTGTTATTCACAAAGGCAAGCCCGCGAGCTTTACCGCCAATTGACCCGTTGCCTATGCGGGTAAAGAACTTGTAATCATCGAATCTATTCCTATCAAAGGTGGCGATAACGCCTTGGTTTTTACTTGTGCGGTAGGCTGAGATACCCTGATAGAGGAACTTTCGGACATCGCCAATCGAGGGGAAGTCCACTGGCGATAGCGGCTTGAATAGTTGTCCAATTGCGAATAGTGCGCGAGCATTTAGCCACTTTGATAGGTGGTTGCGACTGGAGTGGTAAGCTAACGATTCGTCGGGGATGGTTAGTATAAGCTTTTGGAGCGCAGGCAAATCTTCGGCCCTGCCAACCTCTTTCATAGTTTTGGGGTCGTAAAAAACGAAATCATCGAAACCGAAATTTTCGATTATGTAATCGCGCAGATCAATATTGTATGACTGTGAGTATTTATGAAGGAAACCAACGCCCAGCTCGTCGGCAAACTTTTTATTATCTTGGTTTGAACTTTGAATTAGTATTGGGGTGTTGCTATCATCGGCTTTAATATGTTGGCACAATTTTATACCCGCTTTAACCTCTTGATCGCGTTTCTGGTTTATTTTAAAACTGGCATCTGTTATTACCCCAAGCACATTGTTTTTGTACTTGCCATAAAGAGCTAAAGCTTCGTCGTAGTTTTTTGCCAACAGTATTTTGGGACGCCCTCGCATGCGCAGAACTCGTTTATGCTCGGTAAGTGCTTCTTGCATAAAACTTCGAGCCTGGCGCATTATGGTTTTGTATAGCAATGGCATTATGGTTGAGTAGTACCTAACCGAGTCTTCGACAACAATAATACACTGAACGCCAATGGTTAGTATATCATTTTCGGCGTTCATCTTGTCCTCAATTAGTTTGATAATTGCCAGCAGTAGATCCGCATTCCCAAGCCAACTGAAAATGTAATCGATACCTGAGAGGTCCTCTTTCTCAAGTCGAGCCGACACCTCACGCGAAAAGTGTGTTAGGATTGCAAGGGGCGTATTGGGCAGTAATTTTTTTATCTGCTTTGCCAGATCGAAAGTATCGACTTCACCAACGTTTAGCATTGATATAACTAGGTCGATTTTCTCCTCGCCATTTAAAATTTCAAGCGCCTCACTTGCCGAATGAGCCTGAATAAAGGTGGGTGGATATCGTAAACTTAGCGACGTGTACTCGTTGAATATTTGTTCGTCAATACGGCCGTCCTCTTCGAGCATAAAAGCATCGTAATGACTGCAAATAAGCAGCACTTTGTATATGCGTTTCTGCATCAGCTTGTCAAATGCTGTTTCCGAGAAATCGAGAGTAAATGCGGTTTGGTATTCTTTTGCAGTTTGCATAACTAAGTTTTAAGTCTAAGTTTTTACGGGCAAACGAGAACCTAATTTCAGCTGGGATATTCTATTTAGCTGGGGTCATTCTTTATTTTTGACTTTAAGAGCAGTGTTGTCACTCTCAAAACTTTGTTAATGTAACTCTATGTTGGTTAAAGAAATATACTAAGCCCTTATATGTTAGAGCAAATATCGAACTATCGTTAGCCTTTACATAAAACAGCTATCGTTACTAAAAGTTGCCGATTAAAGACTACAATTTACTGTTTTTTCACCAATGAGCAGAATAGAAAGACAAAAAGAATACCATATAGTGATACTTCGCAAAGCGATTGATAGTAACAACTTTCGTTCTCTTACTTGTGATATTCTACTCAATTATCTCTTTAATGGGTTTTCCTGTTGCACCGCTTGGCCAGCTTATGCCAATAAGTGTTGATATGGTGGGGGCAATGTCTGTCATGCTTACCGGTTCAAGCACCTGCTTACGTTTCATTTTCCAACCATACCATATAAGGGGTACATGCGTATCATAATTATAAGGGGAGTTTGCCGAGGTTACGCCCCCATTTTTCTCAACCCAGCCAGGCTCTAGGTTAATAATAACATCGCCCGATCGTCGTTGATTGAAACTATTTTGGAATTTTTCGAAGATACCATTTGTGAAGTTACTCGATTGGAGGTTGTAAGCTGTTACAGCATTGGCAACCCCAGTGAATTGTAGCATAAACATGGCAACTTTATCCTGAAAATCGCGAAGAGAGAGGTTTGAGTTTTCAATCAGCCTGCGGTTTAGGTATATCTGTTTTTCTTGGTAACCCAAAATCCAGTTTCCGGTATCGTAAGCAATATTTAGGTAGCTTCCGAGTAGCATGATGGCTTTTTGAGGTTCAAAATATCCCCCAGGGATTTTCGATTTCTCTAAGTGTTCAGGCGTTGCACTTACTCCTTGGTCGGAGGTTAGCACCAGTAAATAGTTGTGTTTACCAACTTCCTGATTTAGGAATGCGATAAAATGTTCAATTTCCCTATCGAGCCTCAGAAACGCATCTTCCATTTCAATTGAATGAGGACCATACTTTTGACCAATGTTTCGGGTGGGTGTAAAAACGATTGATAAAAAATCGGTGTTGTTGTCCTTGCCCAGCTCTTCGCCCAAAATTGCAGCAATAGCAATGTCTTTTGTGTAGGTATTACCGAATGGACTTTCGAGCAGTGGGGAATAGTCTTTAATAGGTTTTTTAAAGGGTTGTACCAACCCTTGCATCATTCTTTTTAGTTTTGTTTTAGTTCGCTCTAATGCGGTAGGGTCTTTTATGGCGGTGGTATCGGCTTCTAAATAACTTTGTAAAGGGTTAAGCAGTTTCCAGTCGCGTTCTAAATAAATTTTCCCAAAACCCTTAACGTTAAGGGTGTCAACCCACGATGGAAGACTATCGGTGTAGTGGTTGTTAGTTATCCAGTGGCCTCTTTCCTTGTCGAGCCAGTAGGCTCCGTTCGCATTATGCCCGCTAGCTATTATTGCTGCAGAGGGTTCAAGTGATATGCCTATTACCTTTGACTTGGGGTTTAGCATCCTAATTTCATCGCCAATAGTGCTGGTTATGAGGTTTTTTGGCGAATACCTGCCGTTTAGATAGCTACCGCCAACGGTTTTAACCTTTTCATCTGCAACGGCATCAATTTCTGTTGAGGTGAGCGGGTTGAACCATCGGTTTGAAACAATACCATGCACACTGGGGTGGGTTCCGGTGCTAATGGTAGCTAAGCCTGGTAGCGATTGTGTTAGTAAGTAGTTGAATCGAGCATTTCGGCATACGGCACCTTCGTTACTTAAAAGATTAAACCCTCCTTGGCTAAATTTGCCTGTAAAGCGTTGTAGGTAGTCGTAACGCATTTGGCTTACCACAATTTGCACAATCAACTTTGGATTTTCGGAAGGAATATCCATTTGAGCAAAGGCAAAAGTTGTGCTGAGAGTAAGAAATGTGGCTAGGGAGGTAACTTTTCGAAAATTAATCATAGTAGAACTGAAATAGGTTATAAAAAAAGGAGTACGACTGCCGAACTCCCACAAAAATAGAAAAAAAGAATATGTTATTCGATTAAGTCTACTTAGGCGCAAAAAGAATTTTATTTATAACGGTTTGCATACTGCTTTCCGTTTTTACAAGATACATGCCGGTGGGCAAGTCAATTGTTTTATTCCACTTGTAGGTATGTTTGCCAGCACCATAGTTACCCTTGAAAATTGTAGCCACCTTTTGCCCAAATATTGAAAATAACTCAATACTTATAGTTGTGCTTTGATGTAGGGTAAAATCAATATTTATGGTGTTACTAAAGGGGTTTGGCCAAACGTTTACTGTGCTTAATCCTAATTTTGACGATGTAACACCCAAGGGTATTAGGGTGATTGTTATGGTAGTATCCGATGAGATTAAGATACTATCGTTGAACGTGCCAAACCCTTCGGCAGCAGTCGTGAGATTGTATTTTCCCTCGGGTATGTTGGCAAAGTATACTAATCCATCTTCGTTGGTAGTGTTGGTTTGCTCGTTTAGCGTTACCGATGCATTTTGAATGGGGGCATTGTTACTTTTCGTTTCAATGGTAACGTTATAGGCTTCAAGTTTTGTCAGTACCACATCAACAATTTGTAGCGAGGTGTAATCTTCAATGGAAACACTTCTAGTTTCTGGTTTATATCCAGCGGCAGAGTAGGTAATATCCCAAGTGCCGGGTTCAATAAGTCTTACATAATTTCCATACTGAGGGTTTGCGTATACAAAAGAGTTATCCTTATCGTGATTGTTAATGCTAATGTTTGCTTTAAGTGGGTCCCCATCTGTGTTGGTTACTTTTCCCTGGATGCCAGTATACAAATTCTCAATGTATGATAGCATTGCCTCCTTGTTATAGTTCCAGAATGATGGCAATTCGCTGCTTGAAGGGTTTTTTATATTCGAAATTTCAAAGGTCACCTCTCTGCAGTTATGCCAATAGTTCATATAATCCTGGCGACTGCCCGATACCACGTACCAATCGCCACCTTGGGTTACCCCATTGTTTTGTGCGGTGAAATAACCGCTAGGACTGTTGGCTTGAGCCAAACTGGCATATTGTCGGCAAATGGTGTAAAACCATTCATGGTCGGCATGGGCGTTGGTTGCTGTTCTCCAAGCATCCCAAGGAAAGTTGGCTAACTCTACGCCACCATGAAAGTTAGCTGACATTACAAAGTTACGGCTTGCAGCATAGTTCATCATAGCTACCGTTTCGGGTTGATAGGGGCCGTTGGGGTTTTCGCCAATCCGCGGATCGGGAAAGTTTCTGTTTATATCAATGCTATTGGCGTTATATCGTCTTGAACCGCTAACAGTTTGGTTGCCGTAGTTATATGTTCCGTCGGGGTTGGCGTTAGGGTTAATATAAATAGCCAGCTTATCAACCATTTTGGTTGCTCTAGCATCGGTTCCGTAATTGGCGAGGAGGTGATCAATTAACCTTAGCATAAGTATATACCCTGTTGTTTCGTCGCCGTGCATAGTGCTGGTGTAAAAAAACTCTGGTTCGGCTTCATCGGCAAGTACGTTGTTTGAAATTTTCATAACGTACAGTTTTCTTTCTTTTACGGTGGTTCCAATGCTATCGAGTTTGCATAGGTTTGGGTAGTCAGTCTCAAACTTTTTCATCATCTCGCGGTAAACCTCATAGGTTGGGTACCTGTCCCAGCTGGCCATTTGGTCAATAGTGGTGGCCATTTCTATGCTTTTTTCACCGGAGTGAGGGTAGGGTAAACTCTTAAAGGCAAAACCAAGGTTTTTAAACTTAGCTAACTCCGCATTACTTGCATAAGCATAAATTGTGTCGCCAACCACTTTGTCAATAGAAACCGTGCGGGTTATTATGGTATTTACCGTATTCTTATTCTTTTCAACTATACTAATGTAGTGGTCCTGCGCCTTTACAAAGCCAGAAAGCGCAAGTAAAAAAAACACAATTCCTATATATCTTAAGGTTTTCATTAGTAGTTTTTTAGGACTTTACAATATGGTAGCTACTTTTTCTTTCTTGTTAGGCTTGCAATAAGATAGACAAGCAGAGCCACTAAAAAAACAATTGAGATACCTGTGATAAATCCTCGAGCAAAATCAGTTAAATTAGAGTTTTCACCACGGTTTACAAATAGCACGATGGAGAAAAACAGTACTCCAACCACTCCGGTAATTCTTGCTGTTTTTTTCATTTTGCGATACCTTTTGCGTTATTAACTATACGTTAAATCGAATATGAAGGATATCACCATCCTCAACTATATAGTTTTTACCCTCAATGTGAAATTTCCCTTTTTCCTTGCATGCCTGCTCCGAACCCAAGCTTACATAGTCGTTGTACTTCATAACCTCGGCACGAATAAAGCCACGCTCCAAATCGCTATGGATAGAGCCAGCTGCTTGTGGTGCAGTTGCCCCACGTTTAATGGTCCATGCTCGGGTCTCCTTTTCGCCTACTGTGAAAAACGTTTCAAGTTCTAGCAAGGAATATGCAGCACGAATTAATTTGTCTACCCCTGGCTCTTTTAACCCAACATCCGAAAGAAAAGCCATCCTATCCTCTTCTGTTTCCAACTCGGCAATTTCGGCCTCCATGGCTCCAGCAATAATTAGTATTTCGGTATTCTCGTTCTTTAAATAGTTCTGAACCTGCTCAACATACTTGTTGCCGTTAACAGCCGAGGCATCATCAACATTGCAAACGTAAATAAAGGGCTTGGTTGTTAGTAAGAAAATATCGGCAATAAATCGTTTATCTTCCTCTTCAACAGGTGCACTAGATGCGTTTTGAAATGATTCTAAATGATCTTTATACACAGTAAGCACCTCAATGCCTTTTTTTGCATCCTTATCGCCAGATTTTATAGCCTTTTCAAGCCGCTGAATCTTTTTCTCAACCGATTCTAAGTCCTTAATTTGAAGTTCAAGGTTAACCGTTTCAATATCCCTAACGGGGTTAACGGAGCCATCAACATGCGAAAGGCGCTCATCGTCGAAGCAGCGTAGCACGTGAATTAGCGCATCGCAGTTACGAATTTCGGACAGAAACTGGTTAGCACCTTTATCGGAGCGACCAGTACTTTTTGTTAGTCCAGGAATGTCAACAATTTCTACGGTTGTATGAACTACTTTCTGCGTAGCGGCCAGATCCTCTAGTATATACAAGCGAGCATCGGGTACGTTTATTGTACTAAGGTTTGTTTTATTGCTAAACGAAAAGCCGCTGGCCTCTGCCTTGGTGGCCGACATGCAATTAAAAATGGTTGATTTGCCTACGTTGGCAATACCAATAATTCCGCACTGTAAACTCATTAATTGATTTGATTTAAGTAATTAGCCTGCAAATTTAGCTCGAAATATTGGGTTTACTATAAATTGTATGAAGAAACATAAAAAAACAGGGCGTGACGTTGAGCCAAACCCTGTTCATAAAAATTTAAGCGTAAACCTACATATGTATTACCTCGCCATAGGCAGCTGCAGCAGCCTCCATAATGGCCTCGCTCATAGTTGGATGAGGATGTATACTTTTCATTAGTTCGTGTCCGGTGGTTTCCAAATTTCGAGCAACAACCATTTCGGCAATCATTTCGGTAACATTTCCGCCAATCATATGGGCGCCAAGTAGCTCTCCATACTTGGCATCGAAAATTAGCTTTACAAAACCATCGCGCATGCCGGCAGCTGTTGCTTTGCCCGATGCGGTGAATGGGAACTTACCCACTTTAATTTCGTAACCCGCTTCAATTGCAGCCTTTTCGGTCATTCCAACTGATGATACTTCGGGGTTTGTATAGGTACATCCAGGTATATTCTTGTAGTTAATTGGCTGTACATCCATTCCTGCAATTTTTTCAACACAGGCAATCCCTTCGGCAGATGCTACGTGAGCCAATGCTGGTCCTGGCACTATATCGCCAATGGCATAAATGCTCTCAACGTTGGTTCGGTAGTAATCGTCAACCTTTACGCGACCATTAACCATTTCAACGCCCAGATCCTCAAGTCCAATACCTTCGGTGTTTGGTGCAATTCCTACAGCAGAAAGAACAATCTCTGCTTCAACAACCACTTCGCCCTTTTTAGATTTAATGGTCACCTTGCAAAGTTTGCCACTGGTGTCTACCGACTCAACCGATGCGTTGGTCATAACTTTAATCTTATTCTTTTTGAAAGAACGCTCAAGGGTTTTCGATACCTCTTCATCCTCAACGGGAACAACGTTTGGCATAAATTCAACAAGCGTTACCTCTGTACCTATGGAGTTGTAGAAATAAGCAAATTCACTGCCAATGGCGCCTGAGCCAACCACCACCATTGATTTAGGTTGCTTGGGTAGGGTAAGAGCCTGACGGTAGCCAATAATTTTTTCGCCATCCTGCTTTAGGTTGGATAGCTCGCGTGAGCGTGCTCCTGTTGCCAGTATAATATGTTTGGCGGTAATCTCTTGGGTTGAGCCGTCTGATGCTGTAACCGTAACGGTGTTTTTGCCTTTTAGCTTGCCAAATCCGTTAATTACCTCAATCTTATTCTTTTTAAAAAGAAATTCGATGCCTTTGCTCATATTGCTTGCCACGTCGCGGCTACGTGCAATTATTTTTTCAAAGTCGGGCTTAACATCGCTGGCCATAATACCGTAATCGGCCGCATGGCTGGCATATTCAAAAACCTGAGCACTTTTAAGTAGTGCTTTGGTAGGAATACAGCCCCAGTTCAGGCATATACCCCCTAGATTTTCTTTTTCAATAACGCCAACTTTCATTCCCAGCTGGCTCGCTCTAATAGCAGCCACATAACCTCCAGGGCCACTTCCTATTACTAATACATCAAAGTTCATGGTAGTTAAATTTATGTGTTGAAATATATTTATGTGCTTCTCAATTGGGTTCTAACAATAATATACTTAGCTAGTTTAGCAATTGCAAATATAGCAACTAAAACCATTATAATTGTTGCGCCCGACGGCACATTTATGTTGTACGATATAAGAAGCCCGCCAATTGATCCGACAAAACCTATGATTGCCGAAATATAAATAATGTTACTAAACCGTTTTGTAAATAGGTTTGCAATGGTTGGCGGGATGGTTAGCATTGAAATTAGTAGGATAATACCTACCATTCTGATGCTTAGCACTATGGTGATTGCCAGAAAACCCTTTAATATATATGAGAATATTTTTACGGGAATTTGCTGTGTTTTAGCAAACTCTGAATCGAAAGCTAGGTACAAGATGGGCTTGTAAAATATTACGAAAAAGCTAACCATTACGAGGTTTAAAATCAGAAGTAGAATCAGGTCGGATGAGGACACCGTTAAAATTGAACCAAATAGAAAGGTCATGAGGTTGGGCGAATATCCAGGCGTTAGGTATATAAAAAATATGCCTATGGCCATTCCAACTGACCACAGCATGCCTATGGCCGAATCTTCGCGAACATTCATTTTTTGATGAAGTGCCTCAACGCCAAATGCTGCTAGTACTGCAAATACAGCAGCCCCAATAATGGGGTTAATGCCAATGTAGTAGGCTATGCCAATGCCGCCAAACGAGGCATGCGTAATTCCTCCGCTTAAAAAAACTAGTCTCTTAGCCACAATGTATGTCCCAACCATTGCCGCAGCAATTGATATAAGCAATGCGGCAGCAAAAGCGTTCGTTACGAACTGGTACTCGAAAAAGTTGGCTATTGTGTTTAGCATATTGTGTTTAGTATTATTCTTTTAGTTTATGCTGATTTTAGTGTTTGCCTAAAATTGTATGCGGAATTTTACCATGCGCAATAATCTGTATGGGGCAATCGTATGCTGCTAACTGTTCTGTTGAAATTCTATTGGATGGATGGTAATGCAAGGTCCGATTAACGCATGCAATGGTTTTTACGTGTGAGGTGATGGTTCCCAAATCGTGCGAAACCATTATAATGGCCATTTCATTATTCAATTCCTTTAGTAATTCATATAGTTCCTTCTCAAACTTATTGTCAACAAAGGTGTTTGGTTCATCTAAAACGAGTAATCTGGGGTGTGAAATTAATGCTCTGCTTAAAAAAACTCTTTGCAGTTGCCCTCCCGAAAGTTCACCAATTGCCTTGTCTTTTAGCTCTGTTATACCAATGCGATTGAGCATATCAAAGGCTAACTGATTATCCTTTTTATTATACCTTCCTGTAACCCCTTTTTTACCTAATAACCCCGACAACACAACCTCATTAACGGTTATTGGGAATCGTTTGTCAATGCTAGTTATTTGAGGGAGATAGCCAAAAAGGCTTTCCTTTGGTGTTCGCGAACAGTATTTTACCGTCCCTTTTATAGGCTTTAAATCTCCAAGTAAAAGTTTGAGTAGTGTTGTTTTACCCCCTCCGTTCGGTCCTATTACTCCCACAAAATCGAAATCAGAAATTTCGAGATTAATATCTTTCAGAACAATCTCGTTGTTGTACCCCGCCGATGCCGAAATAATTTCAAGTATTTTTGCCATGGTAAAAACTTAAGTCGCTATATAGTTGTAAACGTTTACTTTAACGCTTTGCTTACTAGGTTTGACATATGGTACATATTTTCTAACCAATCTTCGCGAAGCGGGTCAATAACCTCAATGATACCTCCAATATCAGATGCAGCCGCCTTTGCGTTGTTTGTGTCAAACTCTTTTTGGATGAAGATGGTTTTAGCGCCTTGTTCTCGTGCAGATTGTAAAATTGCTTGCATATGCTTCATCGATGGTGCTTTGCCATCCTGTTCAAGCGAAATCTGTTTTAATCCGTAATCGCGGGCAAAATAAGTTAGTGCTGGGTGGTAAATATAAATCTTGTTATTTTCAATACCTTGTAAACTTCTTTTTATATGAATGTTAAGCGTATCAATATCCTCAATAAGATGAGCAAAATTTGCCTCGAAGGTAATTTTATGCTCGGGGAATTTTTGCGATAGAACGGTAGTAATAGTTCGTACCATAGTTTTTACCTCAATGGGAGAGAGCCACACGTGCGGGTCTGAGCCATGACTGTGACTATGCCCATGGTCATGATGGGAGTCGCATTCACCACTAATTAAATTCAAATCTTTAGCATGGTTAACAATTAGAATGTTAGGGTTTTGCTCGTGAATATTATTGAGCATTGACATTTCAAATTCGAGCAGGCCGAGTGAAAAGTATGCAGACGCTTGGCTAAGCGATTTTAGCTGCGATGCAGTTGGCTCGTAAACCTCGGGGCTTGAGCCAGCGGGCACCATAAACTCAACGTGAATTGTATTATCGGCAATGCGGTCAACAAAGTATTTTTGGGGTGCAATGCTAACCACAACGGTGGGTTTAAGGTTTTTTTCTGTGCTATTGGTACAACTATACAGTATGGCAGGTAAAACTAAAAGGAGTGTCAGTGCTTTTCTCATATCTTAAATACGTGCTAATTAATAATCAAAATTACCTATTTAAAACTAAACACAAAATTTCCATAATAGTTTTTGCTTGCATTAAAAATGTGTTTACATATCAGATAGTTAGAGGTTTATGTTTTATTTTGTATAACTTAAAACAAATTTGCGATTGTATATGTTTGTTTGGCAGGCGGTTAACTTGGTACTTTCAGTAGCGAATAAATTAATTTTTCGTTAATATTGCAGTTAAGAACGTAAAATTATTTTTGTTTATTTTTATTTGAAATTATTTAATATGCTGCGAACTTCTCTTCTTTTTCTGTTCATGGTTACTAACCTGCTTACCTTTGGCCAAAGCGCCCAAAGCAAGGAGGATAGTTTGCAACTTTTGCTCGGGAAAGCCAAGGAGGCCGAAAAGGTTAGTATACTAATCCAACTAAGCGAAATAAAAGTACTCGATGAAGTAGGTTTGAACTATGCAACCAATGCATATGAGTTGGCTCTAAAACAAAATGATAAATCGTCACAGGCCGAAGCCCTTTACTTCATAGGCAGACACTACTATGAAAATGCAGACGATAAAAATGCGATTAACTTTTATCTTAAGTCGCTTAATATATCCAAAGAGCTAAATGACAAGTCCAAAATTGTTCGAACATACCGAAGTATAGGTCGTTCTTATTACTACCTCGATTCGCTTGGCGAGGCCGAGAGTTATGCTGAACAAGCTGTTGAACTAGCCATTCAAATTGGTGATAAGGCACAGCAAGCTGAAGCGCTCCTTAACATTGCCGAAATTTACGACAAGGATTATAAGCAGGACAAAGCTTTAGGTTATATTTTTCAAGCATTAGAAACTCTTAAGGGTACCGATAACCCTAAAACATTAGCCATAATATACCGCTCGCTAGGAAAGCAGTACTATACTCTAGGAGAGTTCAAAAAATCTATTGAGTATTATCTCAAGGAAATTGAAATAAGGGAACAGATTAAGGATGTTAGTGGACTGGCCGTATCCTACTATTGGCTTGGCCGTACGCATCGAACAATTGGGAATTTTCAGCTAGCACTTGAGCAGTACCAGAAAAGTTTAAAGTATTCTGAGCAGCAAAACGACCGCAAGTCTATAGCAGCTAATAGTACCGAAATAGGGTTTATTTACGAAAACCTCTCCCGAACCATTTTGGATGTTGCTGAGAATAAGGTAAACTATACTAAAGCACTTTCGTTCCATCAGGCTGCACTCGATATATACACAGAGGATTTGGATAAGGATAAGATTGCCGAATCGACAAATAATATCGCAAATACATATTCTCGCTTGGCAACTAATCGGTTTGTTGCCAGGTATGGAGAGTTCTGGGACGATTCAATCCAAATTCTGAAAGTGCCCGTTGATACCCTAAAGGCCGCTTTTGAAAGTGTGTTCGACTATTATAATAAAACGCTTGAAATATATGAGGAGACTGGAAAAAAACAATTTATTACTCTTGTTCGAATAAACCTAGCAAGCCATTATATATATACACGTAACTGGCGAAAAGCAGATGAGCATCTAAGCAAGGGTCTTGCTTTAGCTCGCGAAATTAACAGTCAGTATGACGTTGCCCTTGCCCTTTTTCATTACGGTGAATACTACTATAGGCTTAACGATTTACCTCGCGCAGAGCAATATTTATTGCAAACTCTGGAAATATCTGAAAGTTTAGGGATTAAAGATTTTATGATGCACACCCACCAAAAACTTGGAAAGATATACGAAAGAACTGGTAACCTACCCAAAGCCTTAAAGCATATTAAAGCATACAATCGAATTAAAGACGTACTGTTTTCTGAGCAAAGCCAAAAGGTTATAACCGAAATGCAGACCAAATATGAAACCGAGAAGAAAGAGCAGGAAATAAAAAATTTAAATATTGAGAGTGAACTGCAACATTCCTTAATACAACGGCAAAGGCTAACCATTGCAATATCCATAGGGGGCATAATTATTATACTTGCCTTTGCTGGTTTGCTAATAAATATGGTACGCCAAAAGCAACGAGCCAACAAAATTTTAGAAGAAAAGAACGCGCTCATTTCGCACCAAAAACAGGAGATTACCGATAGCATTCGCTATGCAAGCCGTATTCAAAATGCCATTTTGCCCTCGGCAACAATTATGCATGAGTCCTTTAACGATTCTTTTGTGCTTTTCTTGCCGCGCGATATTGTGAGTGGCGACTTTTACTGGTTTACTCGTAGGGGAGATAAAATGGTTGTTGTTGCTGCCGATTGCACTGGACACGGTGTTCCTGGGGCATTTATGAGTATGCTAGGCGTTTCGTTTTTATATGAGATAGTAAACAAGGAAGGTGTGATGCGACCAGCCAAAATTCTCGATATGCTTCGCCAATTTGTGAAGCTTACCTTGTCGCAAACAGGTAAAAAAGACGAGCAGAAGGATGGAATGGATATATCGCTATGTATGGTCGATTTAGAAAATATGAAGCTCGAATGGGCAGGTGCATATAACCCTCTTCTACTTATCAGAAATGAAGAGATAATAGAATATAAGGCCGATAAGATGCCTGTGGCAATTCATATAACTGATCATTTGCCGTTTACCAATCACGAGATTGATTTACAGCTCGATGACGTATTCTATATGTATTCTGATGGTTTTGCCGACCAGTTTGGAGGTGAAAGCGGAAGAAAATATATGTCGAAAAGGTTTAAAAACTTCTTGCTCGAAATTCATAAAAAACCTATGGAAGAACAGAAGGAGTTACTACATCAGGAGCACCTTTCATGGCGTGGAAACATAGAGCAAATTGATGATATTGTGGTGGTTGGCATTAGAGTAAGTGAAATTTAACAACGCATACTGCAAAAAATGGTTTTATATATCAAAATACCTACCTTTGTCAGTGGAATTAGAGTTTAGATATGACAAAAACAGACGAGTTTAAATCTGCACTCAAGGTTAACCCTGGTGTAGATCAACCCTCTACTATAAATAAGAACGCCATTAAGCGTTTAAAAGCTACAAGGCAAAAAACCTTTAGCGTGCAGCATTATGTAGATGGTATTCTGGATAAAGATATTTCTATCCTTAGTCAGGCAATTACTCTTATTGAGAGTTCGTTGCCTAGGCATCATGAAATAGGGCAAAAAGTTATTGAGCAGTGCTTGCCCCATACCGGAAATTCGGTTAGAATTGGTATAACGGGTGTTCCGGGTGCAGGGAAAAGCACCTTTATTGAGGCTCTGGGTGGAACCATTACCCAGTCGGGTGGCAGGCTTGCTGTTTTAGCAATTGACCCTAGCAGCGAAAGGAGCAAGGGTAGCATTTTAGGCGATAAAACCCGAATGGAAACCCTTTGCAATGATCCAAACGCATTTATTCGCCCATCCCCTTCAGCAGGTTCGTTGGGTGGGGTTGCCCGTAAAACGCGCGAGTCAATTATTCTTTGTGAGGCAGCAGGATTCGATACAATTTTCATTGAAACTGTTGGAGTGGGACAGAGCGAAACGTCCGTACATTCAATGGTCGATTTTTTTCTGCTGCTTATGCTTTCAGGTGCAGGTGATGAGTTGCAGGGTATTAAGCGGGGTATAATGGAAATGGCCGACCTAATTGCGATAACAAAAGCCGATGGCGAAAATATAAAGAAGGCTCAAATGGCTAGGATACAGTATGAAAATGCTTTACACCTATTCCCTAAGCCCGAGTCGGGATGGTTTCCGCAGGTTAAAACGTGCTCATCATATACACAGGATGGTATTGCCGATATTTGGGAATCCGTTAAAAATTATGTTGAAGAAACAAAAAAGACTGAGTATTTTCAGTCGCGCAGATTACAACAGGCAAAATACTGGATGACTCAATCTATTACCGAGGCCTTAAAAGACGACCTATTTAATAATCCCAGTGTACAAGAATTGATTAAATCAACCGAAAAAGATGTGCTAAACGATAGAATTAGTTCATTTGTTGCGGCAAAAAAAATAATGGACTTTTACAAGTCTTTATAACCCAAGTGGGTTTCAAATTGTAAACAAACAAAAATAAAAAAATGAAAAAACTTTTAGTAATTGCTTCAGTCGCATTAGCACTGGCCTCATGCTCTTCAAAGGGGTATAAAATTGAGGCAAACATTGAGGGCGCAACCAACCAAATGGTAGTGCTTAAAACGATGCAGGATAACGAACTTGTTGGTCTTGATTCGGTTATGATGACTGATGGAAAGTTCCAATTTACAGGTTCAATAGAGGTGCCCGACATCTATGCCATCGATTTTTCTACACCAGAGGATAGGCTTATTCTTTTCCTCGAAAATTCTAACATCACCATTACGGGTAAGGTTGATAATATTATGTCGAGCGATATAAAGGGATCTAAAACCCAAGATCTATTTATGGAGTTTAACAAAAAGCAGGAAGAAATGTCGTTGCCTCTCATGGAGATTCAACAAAAATTTCAAACAGCTGCCATGGATGGATCTCTTACACCCGAAATGGAGCAGGAACTTCGTGAGCAGTTTATGGCCGAGAATGATAAAATGTTAGTTGAAGTAAAAGATTTTGTAACAAAGAATAGTACTTCTGTGCTTGCTGCATACATCACGCTTACACAGTTAGCAAATCAGCTTTCTTTTGAGGAGTTAGAAGCTATCGTGTCAGCATTCCCCAATGACATACAAAAGTCGCCTTTTGTTATAGCGCTTAACGAAAAAATTAATATAGATAAGCTAACTGCTATCGGACAACCGTTTATCGATTTTACTCATCCTGATGCAGATGGTAATATGATTACCTTTTCATCGGTTACTGGCGAAAACTATATTCTTATCGATTTTTGGGCAGGCTGGTGTACTCCTTGCCGTCGCGAAAACCCAAACCTAGTTGCTTTGTATAATCAGTATAAGGACAAAGGTTTCGATATTTTTGGTATTTCACTTGACCGTCGCAAGCAAGAGTGGCTTGATGCTGTTGAGGAAGATGGGTTAAAGTGGATGCAAGTATCAGACGTTTCTGGTTGGGATAACCCCGTTGCTAAAATGTACGGAGTGCAGTCAATACCTGCAAACCTACTGGTTGGCCCTGACGGTAAAATTATAGCAAAGAACCTTAGAGGTGAAGACTTGGCAAGTAAGCTGGCCGAACTTCTCAACTAAAATTTGTTCATATTATGAAATAAAAAAGCGACTGTAAAGTCGCTTTTTTATTTTGTGATTGGTATTTTATGCCTTTTCGAAAATTTCTACAGCTTTGGCAATTGCCTGTGTTAGCCCGTTGGCATCCTTGCCACCAGCGGTGGCATAAAAGGGTTGGCCACCACCTCCGCCTTTCATCTCCTTTGCTGCTTCGCGAATAATGGTTGAGGCGTTTACCTTTTTCGACTCGATAAGCGAGTTGGCAATCATTATAGTAAGCATTGGTTTTCCAGAAACTTGAGCTCCAACGGCAAGAAACAGGTTATTTATTTCGTCGCGAAGCTGGTAGGCTAAATCTTTAATGGCATCGGCAGTATCCAGGTCAACTATTTGGGCAATTACCGAAGCCCCATTGCTGCTTTTGGCTGTAAGTTTAAGCTCATTTTTAATGCCCTTAACCTTTTCTTTGGTTAGTGCCTCAAGTTGCTTTTTTAGCTCAGCATTCTCGTTTATTAGCTTATCTGTCGCAATCATCAGGTCTGGCGGATTGCCTAGCGATGATTTAAGGCTCTTTATGCTGTCAACTTGCTGGTAAAGGTACTCTTCAGCCTTTGTTGCAGTAATGGCTTCAATTCTTCTAATTCCTGTTGATATGGCTCCTTCTGAAACAATTTTGAAGAGTCCAATGTTTCCTGTGGCGCTGGTGTGCGTGCCTCCGCAAAGTTCTACCGAGTTGCCAAACCGAACAACCCGAACCTCGTCACCATATTTTTCGCCAAAAAGTGCCATAGCACCCATTTCTTGTGCTTGTTTTATGGGAATGTTACGGTGTTCATCAATGCTGGCATTATTACGAATTGCCTCATTAACTATTTGTTCAACCCTTCTAATTTCCTCATCGGTCATTTTTTGAAAATGGGCAAAGTCGAACCTAAGGTGATCGGCATGTACTAGCGATCCTTTTTGCTCAACGTGCTTACCCAAAACTTCTCTAAGTGCATGGTGCAGCAAGTGGGTTGCCGTGTGATTGTTGGCAGTGCTTACCCTCTTTTTAGCGTCAACCTGGGCCATAAACTCTTGCTTTGCATCAAGGGGTAGCTTGTTAACTAAATGGATGGTAAGGTTATTCTCTTTAATGGTGTTTAGTATACTTATGGTTTCGTTTGCGTTTGATATTGTTCCCATATCACCAACCTGTCCGCCCGATTCGGCATAAAACGGTGTTTGGTCGAACACCAAATGAAACTGCTCTTTCCCTTTTTGCTTAACGGTTCGGTAGCGTGCAATTTTGATGGGTGCTTGTAGGGTGTCGTATCCAACAAACTTTGTTTCGCTTGAACTGGCAACCTCAATCCAGTCTGATGTTTCTAGGGTTGCAACGCTTCTGGAACGCTCCTTTTGCACCTTCATCTCCTTCTCAAAATCCCTTTTACTTATGGTAAGGTTGCGTTCGCGTGCAATAAGTTCTGTTAAATCAAATGGGAAGCCATAGGTATCGTATAGGATAAAGGCGTCGTGACCAGAAATTTCATTCCCTCCTTCGTTTATTACCTTGGCCATTATACTATCTAAAAGTTTAATTCCAGTTTCAAGAGTATGTAAAAACGATTGCTCCTCTTCAAAAATAACCTTGGTAATAAGGTCCTTTTGGGCGGTTAACTCTGGAAACGATTTGCCCATTTGACTTGTCAAAATATCAACAAGTTTGTAAATAAAAGGCTCGTGAAAATTCAGGAATGTGTATCCGTACCTAACGGCCCTACGCAAAATACGACGAATAACATACCCTGCCTTAACGTTCGACGGAAGTTGCCCATCGGCAATGGAAAACGACACAGCCCTGAGGTGATCGGCTACCACACGTAATGCTATATCTGTTTTTGTGCTGTCGCCATAAGCTATACCGCATAGCTTGGTAATTTCCCCAATAATGGGTTGAAATACATCGGTATCGTAGTTACTCTGTTTACCTTGAATTGCCATGCAAAGTCTTTCAAATCCCATACCTGTGTCAACATGCTTTGCGGGTAGGGGGTCAAGACTTCCGTTGGCTTTGCGGTTATACTGAATAAATACTAGGTTCCAAATTTCAACAACCTGTGGATGTCCTTCGTTAACTAGTTCACGACCAGGCGTTTTTGCTTTTTCCTCGTTGCTTCGTAGGTCAATATGAACCTCCGAGCATGGACCACACGGACCGCTTTCGCCCATTTCCCAGAAATTATCTTCTTTTGACCCCATCAATATTCTATCCTTGGGTAAATACTTTTCCCATAGGTTAAACGACTCTTGGTCAGGCTCGAGTTTATCTTCGGGGCTCCCCTCAAAAACCGATGCGTATAAATCGTTACTATTAATTTTAAGCACATCAACCAAAAACTCCCAAGCCCAGTCAATAGCCTCCTTTTTAAAGTAGTCACCAAACGACCAGTTGCCAAGCATTTCGAACATAGTATGGTGGTAGGTGTCGTGGCCAACCTCATCGAGGTCGTTATGTTTTCCCGAAACCCTAAGGCATTTCTGCGAATTTGCCACTCGTGGGTGTTTGGGATTTGTATTTCCTAAGAAAATATCTTTAAATTGATTCATCCCTGCATTGGTAAACATTAGGGTTGGATCGTCCTTAATAACCATAGGAGCCGAGGGTACAATGTTGTGATTTTTGCTCCTAAAAAAGTTTAAAAATGCCTCTCTTATTTCTCCTGACGTCATAATTAATTGAATTGTAGTTATTTGTAATATAATTCTTTTAAAAAATTGCAAGTAAAAAAATAACAATACCTTTGCAAAAAGAAATATTTACCTTAGATTTGCTGTTGTTCGTCAATTTAGAATTTGTTTTAATAGATTGGAAATCGCCTTTTGCATACCATGGGGAAAAAGAAATTTAGATATAATCCTAGTACACTTTCCTTTGAGACTATTGAAGTAACAGCATATAAAAAGTTCGCAAATGTACTAATTCCATTTGTATATAGCTTAGTAATTGCCCTAATAGTTTTCTTTACGTACAACCATTTTTTTGATACTCCAAAGGAAAAAATCTTTAGAAGAGAGAATGCCGAGATAACTCTAAAGTTTGAAATGCTTGAGAAAAAACTTGAGGAGGCAGACTTGCTTTTAGAGGATATTCAGAAAAGGGATAATCTCACCTATCGGGCAATTTTTGATTCTGATACAATCTCTTCTGCTCTAAGGATGGGTGGTATGGGAGGTGCTAGTCGTTATGATGATTTGCGAAAATTTACTCAATCAGACTTACTAGTTAGCGTAGCTTCTAGGCTTGATCAGGTTACTTGGAAAACATATATTCAGTCAAAATCGTTCGATGAGGTTGTAGAACTTGCAAAGAATAAAGAGCAAATGATTTTGACCATGCCGGCTATTCAGCCCGTATCAGTTGCTGACCTCAACCGTATATCCGATTACTTTGGTTTTAGGCGCGACCCGTTTAAACGTACCCAGAGATTTCACCAAGGTATGGATTTTGCCGGAGCCAAAGGCTCGCTTATTTATGCAACTGGTAATGGTAGGGTTATTTCGGCAAGTTTCTCGTATTTCGGATATGGTAACAACGTAATTATTGATCATGGCTTTGGATACAAAACTCGTTATGCTCACCTAAACAGCATTAGCGTACAAGTTGGCGATGAGGTTACTCGTGGACAGGTAATTGGCGAGTTGGGAAACTCAGGGCGCAGCACTGGACCCCATTTACATTACGAGGTAATTTACCGAAACAGAACAGTTGACCCGCTAAATTATTTCAACGATATGAACCCTGAGGAGTATGAAATGATGGTTAAAAAGGCAAATACGCCTGATGGCCTCTCTGCAGGTTCCTAGTTTTTATTTTTCACCCTTTTCTATTTCATCATTCTTGTTGTAGATTTTTTATATATTTGCTGCATTAACTCTTCATTTATTTGTATAATGCAAAAGCATAAATATAAGTTTAATTCAGAGTCGTTAAGTTTTGTTAAAGAGGAATCCTCCCTTAGATTAAGGGTTTGGAGGGGTGTAAAGTACCTTTTTTTTAGCATTGTAGTTTCAGTTGCTTACTACGTTATTTTTTCATTTTTCTTCGACACCCCTCAGGAACGTGGACTTAGGCGCGATAATGATGAGATGCTTCTTCAACTTGAACTTTTCAACAAAAAATTCGACCATCTCTCGTCTGTTTTAGCAGATGTTCAACAGCGCGACGACAACATTTACCGAACAATTTTTGAGGCAGAGCCTATTCCAAACACAATTCGTGAGGCTGGCATAGGTGGTGTTGATAGGTATTCGGATCTTGAGGGACTACCTAATTCTGAAATTGTTATTAGAACTGCAAAGCGTATCGATAAGTTATCGAAACAAATTTATATTCAATCAAAATCTTTCGATGAGGTAATTGGAATGGCCAAACGTAAGGAGGAGATGATTGCTTCGATACCTGCTATTCAGCCAATTTCGAATAAAGACCTAAGGCGTGTTGCCTCGCCATTCGGCGTTAGAATGCACCCCTTCTATAAGGTTCTGAAAATGCACAACGGAATGGACTTTACCTCACCCACTGGTACTGAAATATACGCAACCGGAGACGGGGTGGTGTCGGATGTGATTCACTCATCACGCGGGTATGGAAATACAGTAATTATTGACCATGGATTTGGTTATAAAACGCTTTATGCTCATCAAAGTCAAATTATTGCCAGAAGAGGGCAAAAGGTAAAGCGTGGTGAGGTTATTGGCTTGGTTGGCAATACCGGCATGAGTATGGCGCCGCATTTGCATTATGAGGTTCGTAGGCACGACCAGCCCATAAACCCTATAAATTTCTACTTCAACGACCTTACCCCCGATCAGTACGACAAGATTATTGAACTTGCTTCGCAAAGTGGACAATCGCTGGACTAGCATAGTTTTCGCTTTATTATTTCAAACCAACTACCATAGGTTAATACAATGAACACCCTTTTAAAGAGTATTTTTTCAACTTTATTTTTTGTTGCTTTTTTCTCTCAAGCTAGTTTTTCTCAATCCAACCCTACTAATGATACTATCAGCACTATAGTAAGTGTCGATACGTTAGTCGTTACTAATGATACGCTTAGCATTATTGGCGTTGGCGATATTATGCTTGGCACCCATTTTCCCAACAAAGGATATTTGCCTGCTGGCAACAATTGTAAGCCATTGCTCGAGCCAGTTAAGCATATACTTACCGATGCTGATGTTACTTTTGGAAATTTAGAGGGTTGTTTTCTTAACGAGGGCAAGGTGGTGAAAATTTGTCGCGATTCAACCAAATGCTATGCCTTTAAAATGCCCGAGAAATATGTTGACTGCCTTGTTGATGTAGGTTTCGATGTTGTAAGCTTAGCCAACAACCACGTGGGCGATTTTGGCGATGCAGGTCGAAATAAAACGACAAGCCTGCTCGATTCTGTTGGTATATACTATGGTGGATTACTTAGCCACCCCACTGCAATTTTTGAGAGGAATGGTCAGAAAATAGGATTTTGTGCTTTCGCCCCCAATAGAGGAACTTGCAATATTAATGATATATCCCGCGCCAAAAGAATTGTTTCTGAATTAAAGAGAGATGCCGATATCGTTATTGTATCATTCCACGGTGGAGCAGAGGGAGCAGAGCATAGAAACATAACACGCAAAACAGAGATTTTTTATGGCGAAGATAGAGGGAATGTTTACGAATTTGCACGTCATGTTATTGATGCTGGGGCAGATATTGTTTTTGGGCACGGACCTCACGTAACAAGGGCTATTGATTTGTATAAAGGTCGGTTTATTGCGTATAGCCTCGGAAATTTCTGCACCTATGGTAGATTTAACCTTCGGGGAGCAAATGGTTTTGCCCCAATTATCAAGGTACTTGTCGATAAAAATGGTAAGTTTGTAGAAGGGCAAATTTTCTCAATAGTTCAAAAGGGAAGAGGAGGCCCTATTTTAGACCCGCAAAACCAAGCAATACGAGAAATTATTAGGTTAACTGATGCTGATTTTCCAGATTCAGAACTTGATATAGCATCCGATGGTTTCATAAAACTTAAAGAGTAAAGCCATGCCCTACAAAGAAAAAAAAGTTGAAAAGTTATTCTACTCCATTGGCGAGGTTGCCGATATGTTCGGGGTAAACACATCGCTTATTCGATTTTGGGAAAAGAATTTTGATTTGATTAAACCCAAAAAGAACAAGAAAGGGAATCGACTGTTTACTAAGAAGGACATAAATAACTTTAAACTAATTTACCACTTGGTAAAGGAGCAACGCTTAACTCTTGAGGGGGCACGATTAAAACTTGCCGAAAATAAAGAGGGTACAGTTGATGACTTTGAGGCTATTGAGTCGTTAAAACGCATACGAGAGATGCTTATAGAGGTAAGGGAGATGCTTTAGTTCTCCCAAATTACGAATAGAATATGACCGTAAACGAAATAACAAGTATAATTGAAGAGTTTGCTCCGCTTGGATACCAAGAGAGTTACGATAATGTGGGGCTCCTTGTCGGGTCACCTCAGTCCAAAGTAAACGGCGTACTTTTAACTATAGATGTTACTCCCGAAATTATTGACGAAGCCTTAGCTAGGGACGCTAACCTTATTATTTCTCATCATCCATTAATATTCAAGGGGTTAAAACGCCTCACCGGGGCAAATTATGTTGAGCAAACGGTAATTAGGGCTATCAAGCACGGAATATCAATCTATGCGGCTCATACAAACCTTGATAGCGTTTGGAATGGGGTTAGTGCCGCCGCCGCCAAGCGATTGGGACTCACAAATATTAGTATACTAGCACCCGCTGTAAATCAGCTTATAAAAATTAGCGTTTTTGTGCCCAATGCCAATGCCAACGAGGTTCGGTTGGCTATGTTTAACGCAGGTGCAGGGCAAATTGGCAATTACGACCAGTGCTCGTACAACACCGACGGGATAGGCACATTTAGGGCAGGCGAGGGAGCGAGCCCTTTTGTGGGCGATATGGGAAAAATACACTTAGAGCCAGAAACCAAAATTGAGGTAATAGCACCCAAGCCAAATTTACAAAAGGTACTAAAGGCAATGGCCGATAGCCATCCGTACGAAGAGGTTGCCTACGATATTTTTGAGGTAAAAAATACGAACCCACGTGCAGGGTTGGGTGTTGTGGGCCTGCTTCCAAGTTCGGTAAATGAGGTTGATTTCCTTCGCCAGCTGAAGAAATTTTTCAAAACGGGTTGCATTAGGTATTCGCCTCTTACAGGAAAAAAAATAAAAACGGTTGCTATTTGCGGCGGCAGCGGTTCCGATTTTATTGGTGATGCCATATCGGCAAAGGCCGATATATACATAACCGCAGATGTTAAGTACCATCAGTTTTTCGATGCAGAGGGTAAACTTCTTATTGCCGATGTGGGGCACTTTGAGAGTGAACAATTTGCAATAGATATTTTTTATGAAGTACTTACCAAAAAAATGCCTAATTTTGTAGTCTTAAAATCAAAAGTGAAAACCAATCCAATAAACTATTTATAATAAGGTATGGTAGCAGAAAAAAACAAAGCCTCAGAGGTAAGTGAAATGCCAGTTGAGGAAAAACTTAGAATCCTTTTTGAACTTCAGCAAATTGACTCGAAGATTGATGAGATAAGAACGCTTAGGGGAGAGTTGCCTCTTGAGGTTCAAGATTTAGAGGATGAGAATGCAGGGCTTGAAACCCGAATTGCTAAATTAAAGTCGGATGTTGAAGAACTTAACGAGCAGATTGCGCAAAAGAAGATAGAGATAAAAAATGCGCAAACCTTTATTGTTAAGTATGATGAGCAGCAAAAAAATGTGCGTAACAATAGGGAGTACGATTCAATTTCAAAAGAAATTGAATTTCAGACGCTTGAGATTGAATTATGCGAAAAGCACATTAAAGAATTTACTCAGCAGGTAAAAGATAAAAAAGTGCTTATTGACGAGGCTATAACATTCCAAAAAGAACGATTTGGTGATTTGGAAAGCAAGAAAGCAGAACTTGATGGAATTATTAAAGAAACTCAAAAAGAGGAGGAGGGCTTAGCGCTTAAGTCTGAAGCATACCAAGAACTAATTGAGTCACGCTTGCTAACCGCATATAAGCGTATTAGAGGGAATGCCCGCAATGGCTTGGCTGTAGTTACTGTTCAGCGTGATGCTTGTGGTGGTTGCTTTAATAAAATTCCACCCCAGCGCCAGCTTGATATAAAGGTAAGGCGCAAGGTTATTGTTTGCGAATATTGCGGACGAATACTTGTTGACGATGCCTTTTCAGGTGAGGTAGAGGAGTAGAGACGAGTTTTACTAAAATATAAAAAGGGGCTTTTGGCCCCTTTTTTATTATTATGTTGACATATTTTACCAGCTTCCGCCGGCGCCACCGCCGCCAAATGAGCCACCGCCACCGCCCGAAAAGCCGCCAAATCCTCCGCTTCCAGAGCTAAATCCACCAAATCCTCCGCTTCCTCGTCCACCTCCGCCCGAGAGCATACCCATAGCCACCCAAAATGGAATATTATGGCCTATAGATTTTCTATTGGTTTTGGATACGTTGTTGCGAAGTACTATAAACAGAATAATGAAAATTATGAGCGGGAAAATAACCAATGCACCATCGCCCCTCATATACTTATCTGCTTTAAATTTACCCGAAGCTAGGTTTATAATAGCCGTTGTTGCAGCATCGAGACCCTGATGGTAATCCTCATTTTGAAAGTTAGGTATCATCTCCTTTTCAACAATACGCTTCGACAGTGCATCGGGAATAACATCCTCTAACCCGTAACCAGTTGCAATAAATGCTTGTCCGCGTTCGTTGCCAATGCGGGGTTTTATCATAATTATTGCCCCATTATTCTCTCCCTTTTGCCCAACACCCCAACTTTCACCAATACGTGTGGTGAAATCAGAAATATCGTAACCCATTAGGTCATTTACGGTTATTATATACAGTTGCGTTGATGTAGTATCATGGTAATTCCGCAGTTTCTGTTCAAGATTAGCCGCTTCGGCTTTGGTTAAAATATTTGCAAAATCGTTAACCAGCCTAGGCGGTTGCATTGGCGAGGGTAGTTCTTGGGCGAAAGACCCAATTGCTAATGCTATAAGGGCGGTTACTAGTAAAGTTTTTAGTCTAGTCATAGTTTATTTATTTTCCGAATGAGATGTCGTCTGAAAGTTCGTTAACATCATCGCTTTGGTAAGGGAAATGTTCTTTTAACTTTTCACCTGCCATTGAAATGCCTGCTGATAGTCCTTCGGCAAAGTTATTCTCCTTAAAGTGAATTGTCATTTCATCTTTTATCAAGTCCCAAAATGTTGGAGGTACAACTGCGTTTATACCAGCATCGCCAAGAATGCCAAATTGTCGGTCGTCCATAGCAAGGTAGAATAATACTCCGTTTCGCAGCTCGGTTTTATGTATTTTAAGCATTGCGAATACATCAGCTGCACGGTCCAGCACATTTTTTTTGCACCGGGTTTCAATATGTACCCTTATTTCTCCCGACGTGTTTTTTTCGGCTTGCTTAATGGCGTTTTCAATCTGGAGTCTTTCCGTGAGGGTGATTTTTTTTGTGGGCATTATGCTAAATATTTAGTACATATTATTACTTGCTAAAGTCTACTTTTGGGGCTTCTTTAGCACCTTGATCGGCTTCAAAATATGCTTTTTTCTCAAAATTAAACCATCCAGCATAAATTACTCTGGGGAATGAGCGAATGTAGGAATTGTATGATTGTACCGTTTCGTTAAACTTACGTCGTTCAACAGCAATTCGGTTTTCGGTTCCCTCAAGTTGAGCTTGGAGTTCAAGAAAGTTTTGGTTTGCCTTTAAATCGGGGTAACGCTCAATGCTAACAAGTAGTCGAGACAGTGAGCTACTTAGCTCGCCTTGCACCTGTTGAAACTGTTTCATATTAGCTTCGGTAAGGTTGGTTGGGTCAATGGTTACCTGAGTAGCTTTTGCACGAGCCTCAATAACCTGGGTAAGGGTTTGCTGCTCAAAATCAGCGTAACCCTTCACGGTATTTACTAGGTTTGGTATTAGGTCCATTCGGCGCTGGTAAACATTCTCAACATTTGCCCATTGTGAGGTAACTCCTTCATCCATAGATACCATACGGTTGTATCCACAGCTGCTAAACATTGGCACAAGAATAGCTAGTGCCAGAGCGTATAATACAGATTTTCTTCTCATTGCGTATTTTTTTAGTATTTGTAAATATAATCAATATACAGGCTAACAGCAAAAACTATGCTATAACGCACTCCTATTTTATTGAATTATGATGCTGAAAATTGTAACTTTACACCCACGATAATCAAACTACAAATAAGATATGACCACAGAGAAATTCAAATCGCTTGTTTTACAGGGTATTCCCAATGATTTACCAACCCCAAAGGCTTGGGATACCTCGGTTAACCATGCGCCAAAGCGTAAACAAATTTTAACAGTTTACGAGAAAAAACTGGCAATTAAAAATGCCCTCAGGTATTTTCCTGTAAAACATCACGCCATTTTGGCAGAAGAGTTTGCCAAAGAACTAGAAGAGTTTGGCCGCATTTATATGTACCGTTTCCGCCCAGACTATTTAATTTCGGCACGAAGTATAAACGATTTTCCGTATAAATCGGTTCAGGCTGCATCCATAATGCTGATGCTTAGTAATAATTTGGATTATGCCGTGGCGCAGCATCCGCACGAGCTAATAACCTATGGAGGGAACGGAGCCGTTTTCCAAAATTGGGCTCAGTATCTTCTAACCATGAGGTACTTAGCTGAAATGACCGATGAGCAAACCCTTACTATGTATTCTGGGCATCCAATGGGACTTTTCCCTTCACATAAAGATGCGCCAAGGGTTGTTGTTTCTAACGGAATGATGATTCCAAACTACAGTAGCAAGGATGATTGGGAGCGCTTTAATGCTTTGGGCGTTACTCAGTATGGACAAATGACTGCTGGTTCGTTTATGTATATTGGCCCTCAGGGTATTGTGCATGGTACTACTATCACAATTCTTAATGCTGGTAGAAAAAGGCTAAAACCAGGCGAAACTGACTTGCGAGGCAAACTGTTCGTGTCCTCAGGTCTTGGCGGAATGTCAGGTGCACAACCAAAGGCTGGCGTAATAGCCGAGGTGGTTAGCGTTATTGCTGAGATTAATCCGAAGGCCATTCAGGTTCGCTATGATCAGGGTTGGGTTGATGAGGTTTACGATAATTTAGACACCCTTATACCTCGCATTAAGAAGGCTGTAACAGGCAAAGAGGCTATCTCAATTGCATACCAAGGCAATATTGTTGATTTATGGGAAAGGCTTGCTACCGACAAGGTTTTAGTTGATTTTGGTAGTGACCAAACGTCGTTGCATAACCCTTTTGCTGGTGGATACTACCCAGTAGGCTTAACGCTTGAGGAGTCGAACAAGATGATGGCCGAAAACCCTGACCAGTTTAAAGAGAAAGTATACAATACGTTACGTCGTCACGCCAAGGCTGTAAACGAGCTAACTGCAAATGGAATGTACTTTTTCGATTATGGAAATGCTTTTCTGCTTGAGGCAAGTAGAGCGGGAGCCGATGTAATGGGAGAGAACGGGAAGTTCAGGTACCCATCGTATGTTCAGGATATTATGGGACCCCTATTCTTCGATTATGGGTTTGGCCCTTTCCGTTGGGTTTGTACTTCGTCAGATTCGAAAGATTTAGAGACCTCGGATCGCATTGCACAGCGTGTACTCGAGGATATGGTTAAAACTGCACCCAACGAGATAGTAGCCCAACTTGAGGATAATATTAAGTGGATTAAAGAGGCAGGAAAAAATAAGTTGGTTGTGGGATCTCAGGCTCGCATACTGTATGCCGATGCTGAGGGGCGCATAAAAATTGCCGAGGCTTTTAATAAAGCGATTAAAGAGGGAGTAATTTCTGCTCCAATTGTTCTGGGGCGCGATCATCATGATGTGTCGGGAACCGATTCTCCTTATCGTGAGACATCCAATATTTACGATGGCTCAAGTTTTACTGCCGATATGGCAATTCAGAATGTGATAGGCGATTCGTTCCGGGGTGCAACTTGGGTATCAATTCACAATGGTGGTGGAGTTGGCTGGGGCGAAGTAATTAATGGTGGCTTCGGAATGACTCTCGATGGTTCGGCCGATTCTGACAGGCGCTTACACATGATGCTTCATTGGGATGTGAACAATGGGATTGCCCGCAGGAGTTGGGCACGAAACGAGGAGGCTGTATTTGCTATTAAGCGTGAAATGGAGCGTACACCAAACCTTAGGGTAACGCTACCCAATTTTGCCGATGATTCGCTAATTGATAAGGTTGTGAAGTAACAGCTGGTAGTAAAACAAAATAAAAGGAGACGACCCATAAATACTAGGCGTCTCCTTTATTTGTATTTATACTTTTACTCGTGATTGTTGGTATACTTCGTAATAATCTGGTTTCTTAATTCAAGGTACATTTGGGTAACCTCATCCATTTTCTGGTTGGTGTACTTTGTTAAAAATTCCTTACCCTTGATCGGGTTTTTCTTCAGAAGTTCAAGTGCTTGTTTTTCAATTTGCGCTTGATTCTCAAAAAGGTTTTTCTCAAAAGGGTCTCTTACCTCCCAAACATCTTTTATAACTTCCTGAAAGCGAAGGTTTGCCAAGTTGTCAACAAAGTCAATAGCCCATCTAGCCGATTTTTCATCGTACTTATTTGGGTTGTATGTTTTGTATGTTTCGGCAACACTTGTGTTACCTGTGTAAATAGGTACGTATGGGCTAAAGTACGGATTATCAAGATAGACCCAGTACACACCACCCAGCTCGTTTGGCAACCACCCTCTAAGCTGCAGAACCATTCCGTAATGCCCTCTGTGGCGTGCCACAGGCCTGCGGTACGTTATTTTTAGCAGTTTTCGCATTTCACTGTCGGGAAAAGGTGTAGCCAACGGACTTTTCTTATATTCTCCATTCTCATCGGCAACAATCCAAGTTGGATCAAGGGTCATATCGTAAATTGTGCCCTCATATGTTGAACGCTGGAAACTAATTATATCCTGAACCGATAATTTTTTTACAGGCTCAAATGAGAAAGGGTAAATTGAAATGGGTTCAACAGATTGAAAGTAAGGCTCAATGGCTTTGTATGGATTTGTTTTATCGTACATCCTGTCGGGTAGCTCATCTTTTAGAGCGCTAAATGTGTGATGGAAAAGCCAAAACCTGCTGGTGGCATACTCTTCAGGAATTGGGGCGTAGGCCTCTTGCCAAATAAAAGGTTTGCCCGATTTTGGATTGTACCAGCCCCTATCAATAGCATCCTGCATATAGTTGTCCGAGGTTAAAAACTCTTCCGAATTCGCATCAATCTGCTTAATAATGCTCCAGTTTGGTATCATAGTTACGTGACTATCATTTAGCCTTTGGGCAGCCCAAACAGCACCAGGTTTTCCGCTTTTAGGATCCCAATTTGGACCAACACCAAAAACTTCAAAAATCCAGATCTCGTCAGTATCAGCTATAATAATGCTCTCGCCTTCGGGTCCGCTGGATGGAAGGAAACCATAGGTTGTCATTAAATTGCCAACGAAGAGTACCGCATCTTTAGCCTTTTTGTATCGTTGAAGGGCAAAAATAGTGGCTTGCTCAATGGTCATTATCTGTTTGCCCGTTTCTTTTGAAACCCTTAGCTCCTTGCGTTGCGTGATGGTACTTTCGGCTATGCCTAGCTGGTGCTCATTAACGTGCGAGTAGGCCGAATGGAAGTAGCTATAGGTTCTTTCTGCCTGCGGAATATAGCCTAGTATTTCTCCGTGGTCATCAAGTTCCCTATCGGCATCCTGTATACCCCAGTAAACGGGGGCTTTTTCACCTTTCTTATATGTTTGCCCAAGAATTAATCTAATTCTTGAATCGGGACCTGTGTCGGTGTGCGAAATGATAACAGAACCATCTTTGCTAGCTTTTTTGCCCACAGCAATTACAGTGCAGGCCCACGAGGGAGCTAGTGCTGCAGTTAGCATTAGCAGTATTGTTGTAACGAATGTTGTCTTCTTCATTTTAATGGTATTTAGTGATTAAACGTAGTTAAATAGGCTTACTCAGCAGGGAACCCTACCGATTGGCAGAGCACAACGTGTTTATGTTCGGGTAGCTTTAGAGTCTTTTTTAGTTCTTCCTTTTCAACGGCACCCCGCACCACGGTTGATAATCCTTCCGATGCGCTAAACAGGTACACATTTTGAGCAATAAAAGCTGCATCGGCTGCCGAGTACCAGTGTTTCGTAACTTCGTCTCTGTCGCCTATGCGTGTAAAATCTGCCACGTATATTAAATTTACCGGAACATCTTTCACAAAAGGCTGTTTGCCAGTTGCTTCCCTTATGTCATTACTCATATGTAACTCAAGTATATTCTCTTTTGCGTTATAAATATACACACCGTTTGCCATACTAACGTAAATGTCAATTTCTTGCCAGTTAACGGCGCTGGGGGCTGTGCGTAAGCCATCTTCGGCTCGGTTTATTCCGTTTGCTGCCCATAAAAGGTTCGAAAGCGTTTGTAAATCGAGATCCTTTTTGGCAAACGAACGTGATGTTTGCCTCATAGCAAGAGCCTCAAAAAGAGGCATACCTCCAGTTTTTTTAGGTTCAGGTAGGCTAATCGGCTTGTTTTGTGCGCATCCGGTAAACTGGAATAAAACCATAATTAGGATAATTTGTGTGGTTACTTTTTTCATTTATTTACTTATTTTTAAAAAGTTTGATGGACTATTAGTGAGTTAGTTGTTTTTCGTGTGTATTGTTGTTGCCAATGTTGTTTCAAAATAATAACTTTTTACTAAAGTATTTATCAGGCGTTAGAATTCAAAACATTTGTTACAAGTTTAACAAGTTTGTGCTTTTCTTCTTCCCAATTTAGAACGTTAGCCAGCGCAATCGAATTTTCTCTCCATAGTTCCATTTGGCTGCTATTATTAAGCATAACATTTATTTTTTTGGCTAGTTCACTCGCCGTGCAGTTACTGTTAATGGTTTGCCCTACGTTATATGTATTTACAATCTTCTCCATTTCGGGCAAGTTACTTGTTAACACCGGAAGTCCGGCCTGAATGTAATCAAATAGTTTATTAGGTAACGCATAACGGTAGTTTAGCGATATGTCTTCTTCTAGCGATACGCCAATGGTTGCTTTTAATGTTTCGCTATGCAGCGCATCGGGCTCAACTCTTCCTAAGAATTTAACCTGTGTTTCAAGTTGTAAAAATTTACTTAATTCAGCTAGTTTATTGTCGATATCACCAGTGCCGGCAATTCTTAGTTTAACTTGGGGCAAGTATTGCATAGCCATAATTAGTTTCTCTAGGCCACGCCCAATATTAAGAGCACCCTGGTAAAACACTACCTTTTCATCCGTCGGGCTTACTTCCTTTGAATAGTTACTCTTTTTTAAGGGAAGGTTGCGTATAACTTCAAACGGTACCCCATACCTTCTGTTTAGCTCAATTGCAACGCTTGCGGAAACTGTAATGGCCGCATCAGTTCCCTTTATCAGCCACTTTTCAAGAAAACGCCAGATACCCTTTTTTATGGGGCGTTTTACAAGTTCTGGCACCTCAGTGAATAGTTCGTGGCTATCGTATATTAGAGGGACCCGTTTAAAAAAACTGAGCGCACGAGCGGCTAAAAGGGTGTCTAAATCATTGGCATAAATAATATTCGTCTTTTTAAAAGAAAGGTAGCAAAAAGCCAAAATGTTGTACGATAGGTAAAAAAACATACCCTTTGAAAAGAGCGGGGAGAGCAGGTGAACGCAGTACTCCTTTTTTATTTTGGCAGGGGTTATGGCAGTACGCCGTCCAACCACAACGGTTCTATGCCCAGCAGCAGATAGGGTTGCAGCAGTGCGTTGCACTCGTTGGTCTGTTAATACATCCGAAGTAACAAGTAAATGAATAGTAGCCAAGGGTATTATTTTTCTGCTAAATTAGAAAAAAACTTCATCACCAATACAATTTTATATCTTTGTATAAAATTTACAGCTATGCTAGCATCTCACAAGAACTTTTCTTTGAAAAAGTATAACACCTTTGGCGTTGACGTTACTGCCGACGATTTTTTTAATGTTTCAACCGTTGATGAGCTTAAGGAGGTTTTATTGGTTACCAAGGACAAAAAATCATTAATCCTCGGCGGAGGTTCAAATTTACTGTTTACATCAAATTTTAATGGGGCTGTAATACATCCACTTATTCAAGGTATTGAGATAGTTGAAGAGGATGACGACAGCGTATTGGTTAAGGTTGGTGCTGGTGTTGAGTGGGACTCGCTTGTTGAGTATACCGTTAGTCGTAACCTTGGAGGCTTGGAGAATTTATCGCTAATACCCGGTTCGGTTGGCGCTTCGCCAATACAAAATATAGGAGCGTATGGTGTTGAGGTAAAAGACCATTTTGAGAGGGTTGAGGGAATACTAACTAGCGATTTAACTACCATAACTCTCAATAAGTCCGAATGTAAATTTGGCTATCGTGATAGTGTTTTTAAGAATAAGTTAAAAGGTAAGGTGGTTGTTACCTACGTGTACTATAGGCTTTCTAAAAATCATACCCTTGTAACGCACTACGGAAATCTTGATATAGAGTTATTGAAATTTGGAGACAAAACCATACAGAATATCCGCAAAGCGGTTATCGATATTCGAAACCTTAAATTACCCGACCCATTAAAACTGCCTAATGCAGGGAGCTTTTTTAAGAATCCAATTGTAAGTATTGATCTAATTAAGGGTTTACAGCAAAAATACGAGCATGTTCCCTTTTACCCAGTAAGTGAGAGCGAGGTTAAGTTGCCCGCTGGTTGGCTTATTGAACAGGGTGGTTGGAAAGGGCGCGAGATTGGCAACGTGGGAGTGCACAAGAACCAGGCTCTGGTGCTGGTTAACTACGCAAACGCTACGGGACAAGAAATTTTAGCATTAGCTCATGATATTCAGAGGTCGATAAAGGAAACCTTTAATGTTAGCCTCGAAATGGAGGTTAATGTGGTATAGTTTAAAATAAATAGTACTTTAGATAAAATATTTTTTTTAACACTAAACTTTTACAAGAGATTATCGTAATAAATGAGAACAGTCAAACTAGGATTCTTTTTATCCTAGGCTTTATGCCGTAATAATAATAAAGCTGTATCTTCGTTAGGTGGTTTTATTGCGAGTAAATCGCACAAACAAAAATTTGAAGGAAATGAAGAAGTTGATATTAATGGCAACCGATGAATCGCCTCAGATTCATTTTGACCCAACCCGAGGCATTTTGGATATTGTAGGTAAAAGTCTACCCGAAGACATTGAAGAGTTTTACGCTCCTCTGTTAGAGTTAGCGCGGCAATACGTTCAACGCCCCCAGCTGGATACAACCATTAATTTTGATATGACATACCTAAACTCTTCTTCAACAAAAAAAGTGCTCGAAATTGTTACCCTTTTTGAGCCCATACACGAAGAAGGAAATAAGGTTCAAATTAATTGGTATTATGATGAGTACGACGAGGATATGAGAGATGAGGGTGAAGAATTCTCCAGGCTAACTCACGTGCCCTTAACCTTAATTGCAAAACGAGAAGGCTGAAGTTTATGATAAAAAGAGCCTTAGACAGGTCCCTTTTTCATTTAATTTTACTTGCAATAGTTGCAGGTTTGCTTAGCCCATTACAAGGTTTTAACCAGCAAAATAATAATCAATCGACGAGCATAACCGTTGCTCAACAAGACGTTTTATTTGCAAAAGAAAATGAGGATAAGTCAGATTTTAATCAGGCTTCATACTATTACCACAAGGCTGCAACAGTATATTGGGCTAACAACAATCTGGAAAGTGCTACCCTGTATTTCAAAAAAGCCATTGTTATGGCTAGGGCTATTGGAAATCAAAACGCCATTTACCAACTCAATACAAATCTCGGACTAATTTACACTGAAAGCGGGAAGTTAAGCGAGGCCTATAGTTGTTTTTCTGATGCTGCCGATGCTGCACTAGCTATTAACAGAAAGGCAGATTATACCTCATCGTTAATTAATGTGGCAAACGTTAAGTATGAGGATAAAAGGTATGAAGAGGCTCTGAAAGTTTTAGCGAAAGCTGAAGAGTATGCAAAAGAGTTGAACGATTCAAAATTATTACGAAATATATATTCCGTTTTCACTAAGGTTTGCGATAAGCTTGACAAGCGGGAAGAGTCCGCTCGGTATTTCGATTTGTTTTCGGCTATCTCGCAAAAAATTCAGCAGGAAAGATTGCAGGCAACCGAAGCCGAGGCACAGCAAAAGGTGAGCCAGGCAACTACACGTGTAAAGCAGGTTGAAGCCGAGAAACAGGCCACAGAAAAGGAGTTGGTTGAAAAAGACATTGAGTTGGTGCAAAAGCAGCAGGTGTTGGAGAAGTCTGAGCAAGTTACCCGTGAGCAGCTAATGCAGATTGACTTGCTAAACAAGGAGCGCGAACTGCAGCAGGAGATTATTAAGCACCAGAATCAAATGCGGAACGTGTACCTTGGAATTATAATATTGGTTTTGCTGTTTGCTGGTTATATCTATCATAACTACCGTGAGAAGAAGAAAGCAAATCAACTTTTGCAACAGAAGAATATCGAAATTCAAGAACAGGCACAGCAGCTAAGAGAGCTTAATCAGTTAAAAGACAAGTTGTTCTCTATTATATCGCACGATTTGCGAAGCCCATTGGGGTCGCTTGTTACTCTTCTTAAACTTACTCGGGAAGGTTTTTTTACTGAGGAGGGTTTTAAAGAGGTTGTTGATGAACTCTCGAAAAATGTTGGGAGTACATCGGAATTACTTGAAAATTTACTGAGCTGGGCTCAGAGTCAAATGCAGGGGTTAAATGTAAAACCCTCTCTTTTTTCAATTAGTCCAATTGTTGAGGTTAAATTTGAACTCTACCAAGAGCAGGCGCAGGCAAAGGGTATTACGCTAAGAAACTTGCTCGAGCCGAATGTAACAGCTTTTGCCGATGGCGCGATGATTGATTTGGTTTTGCGTAACCTAATTGGGAATGCCATTAAGTTTTGCAAGCAGAACGACGTAGTAACCGTTTCGTCAATTGAAATTGAGGGTATGCTTCAGGTTTCTGTTATGGATACAGGCCTTGGTATGAGCCCCAATAACCTACAAAAACTTTTCGGTAAAGAAATTTTCTCTACCAAAGGGACTTTAAACGAAAAGGGTTCAGGATTAGGACTACTGCTTTGTAAAGATTTTGTTGCGCTTAATGGCGGGAGAATTTGGGCAAAAAGTGTTGAAGGGTCCGGTAGTGAATTCTTTTTTACTTTACCTAAGTTAGATATAGCCTAACGATAGCAGTTTTTTATGATATTGTAATTTCACAAAAAAAACAGTCTTACTTTATTTAAGTCCACCCACTTTAAACTTGTTAGCGGTTAACCGATAGTAATTTTATGACCAAGTTGTTCTGCTAGTTTTTCAATATCTTCTTTTCTTGCCAATTGTTTTAACCAATTTTTCGGAATGTTATCAAACCCGTAAAGCAGTCCTGCAAGTCCACCTGTTACGGCAGCAGTTGTGTCTGTGTCCTCACCTAAGTTTACCGCCCTTAAAACGGCTTCTGAATAACTGTTTGTTGTAAGTAAACACCAAATACTTACCTCAAGTGTGTGCAGCACGTAGCCGCTACTAAAAATACTATCTTCTGATAATTCGTAAATGCTCTGCTTTAGTATACGGTCAAATAATGCTATTTCGGTTGAACTAACTGAAATAGAAGATAGATAGCTTGTTATTTCAGTTTGTAGGTTTTTATAGATTTCAAACTTGTTTTTCTGTTCAAGTAATTGTTTAGCAAATTCAAGATAGTAAAAGCAAGCAATTACAGAACGAATGTGCCCATGCGTAATTGAAGAGACTTGTTTTGTTATTTCGTATCGTTCATAAATGGGCTTGTTAAGTAAATAAAATAGTAAAGGAGAAATTCTCATTAAAGAGCCATTGCCATTTGACGACTCGTCAAACTCTCCTGCTAGTTCGGGTTGTATACCTTGCTTCAGCTTGTCAATAGCTTTTCGTGTTGCCAAACCAATATCGAAAACATTCCCGTGTGGAGTCCAATAATTTTCATAATACCATTTCACAAAGTTTTGCCCAATTATATTTAAGTCAAAGTCTTGTGTTAATGCTTCGGCAAGGCGAAAAGTTAGCGAACTGTCGTCTGACCAAGTTCCCGCAGGTAAATTGTATGTTCCGTAACCAATCATATCCGTTACAGGGTTTTCGCCAATGGTTTGCCTGTCTTTAAACTCAACAGGAACACCAAGTGCATCGCCAACCGCTACACCAAAAAGGGTTGATTTTATATGATAAGCGTGATTATTGCTATTTACTAAATTTTTCAACCCGCCGTATTTTTTAAGGGAACGTTGTTTTTAAAATAAGAAATTGTAAACCCATTGTCAATTCTGACTGCAGTTTAGGGCTATTTGTAGATATCAAGCTAGCTTATTTTAACGCCAAATACAAGTAAACTCTTATTGTGATCGGGAGTTATTGAGTAGTGGACCTCATCTGATTTTCTGAAAATATAAATTAACCCAATTCCGTCATTATTCGAGTGTTTATCTACTAATCCTTGCATTCGCTCCAGGTATAGCTTGTTGAGCGAGTCTTTATCTAGTTGAGACAGTTTTAAAAGAATTTTATTTAACGGTGCAGCTTGCGGTTCGCCTATGTAGTTGCATGTGGCTACGGTATAACCATTGTCATTTTTTTGAAGCAGAAATAGCGCTTCATTTACACCCTGATCTCGAAGTGCATGCATAGAGATATTTTGTAAAAGCTCAACCGATATGTTGTATAGTTTTTGTTTCCCTGATTTTCCCTCATTGTGTCCGAGGATGTTTTTTTCAATCATATGAATAATAGGGAGTACCGAGTTTTCTGAAAAATCACCCTTATGGACAACCAGCAGGTTGTGGTCCTGCATTTTTTTGTAAATGTCCTTCATGTGGGCCAATGAATCTATCTCATCCTGTTTAGGCTCAATTTCGACATTATGAATACTTAACTGAATAAAAAAAAGAGATAAACCATTGGGCAATGGTATAAATTCGTATAGAATTTCCTCCCCCGTTCTCCGAGCCATTTCAATAATACCGAGTCCTGCCCCTCCACGATCCGATAGTTTTCCTTTTCTTAGAACCTGCTTTTGAAGCGATCGTAAGTCCTCGGGCGACAGGCTATTTACCTGATTCAATTTTTCTCTAATAGAATCAATGTTTTCTGTTTTAATGGCATTAACCGAGCCTATGTGAAATGTGTTGGTAAAACTACGTACGTAGAATGCCCCTTTTAGGTCAAGTGGGTCTACAAAATCAACCGAAAACTTGCTATGTCTGGCAACATTTTGGTAGCATTCGGCCATTAAAAAGCTAATCTTATTTTTTAAACGAACGAAATTACCTGCTGAGTCAATGTTCGATTGTGTTAGCTCAATAATTTTGTGTGTAATACTATCAGATACAACGCCAGAATACATAAACGCTAGATTATCGCTTTGTAAACTCTTAAAAAGATTGTTGGCAAACGGTACGTTCATATTCTAATACTTAGGTGGTAGTTATGCAAGTTAATTATTTTTTGTGTATCAATAACATTGTAAGCTATTTTTTATTATCTAGATGAGAACCCTAGGCGGCATTAGCAGGTAAATTTTGTTGTTTTTATGTAATCGTTTATACTAATGTACGGAAACCTTACCAAGCATTGAAAGTAAGGTTAGCTGTGTGGCAGTATATTTCTCTTCCTGATAAAAGTCAGGTGGTTACCGCATTTTATTTTTAATATTTGCTATATTGCATTTGTAAGATATAAATATGCCGACTGAATATATAATTTCATCATTGTACCATAACAATGGCAAGGGTTTATACTCGTGCTGGATTTGTTGACTTCCTCTTTAGGTTAACCTTCTCTTTCCTATTAGGCTAACTTGCTGGTTATTATCAGATATTTAAGCCGTTGAAATAGCGTATCTGCCGAAAGTGTGTTTTTCTATAACTTACCATTAACCTAAATTACAATTACCAGTAAATATTGGGCAACTATAATTGCATACCTTATTTTAGCAAACGCAATTTTTCAATCAGCATAAGTAACTAGTTTGTAATTCGATAACAGCATAGGATAGTATAAAATACAGAATTATTAATTACTATCTCTTGCTCATTTAGTAACTCAAAAAATATAATACTATGTTCTCAAAACAAACCTATATTCAACGCCGCGAGGAACTTAAGAAGAAGTTTAGTAGCGGAATCCTTCTCTTCTTAGGAAACGATGAAACCGGAATGAACTATGCCGATAACACATACCACTTTAGGCAGGACAGTACCTTTTTGTATTATTTTGGCGTTAACGCGCCCGGGTTTTATGCCATTATTGACCTCAATTCAGGTGAAGAAACTATTTTTGGAGATGATTACACCATTGACAGTATTGTGTGGATGGGCGATATGCCCACAGTTACCTCGTTAGCCGAAAAAGTTGGAATAAGTAAAACTGAAACAACCAGTGCGCTTAAACAGAAGATAGCCAAAGCGAACAATGTTATGTTTTTGCCTCCGTATCGCCCTGAGCATCAAGTTAAGTTGTTTGGCTTGCTTGGTATTCACCCCAACGAGTCAGCCCAAAAGGCTAGCATACCGTTCGTTATGGCGGTGGCAGAGCAGCGAAACATTAAATCCAGCGAGGAGATTGCAGAAATTGAACGAGCTGTAAATACAACGGTGCTTATGCATAGAACGGCTATGCGGTATGCAAAGCCCGGAATGACCGAGGCGCAAGTGGCGGCAAAGGTAGCTCAGATTGCCCTTGAGAGTGGCGGACAGCTGAGTTTTCCAATTATTGCCACAATTAACGGTCAAACTTTACATAATCATTTCCACGGAAATACTATCCGTGATGGGCAGCTGTTCTTGCTGGATGCTGGAGCCGAAACTCCGATGGGGTATGCCGGTGATATGAGTAGCACTTTTCCCGTTTCAAAACAATTCTCATCGGAGCAGCGCGATATATATGAGGTGTGTCTTAATGCTCACAATTCAGCAATAGAGGCACTTAAGCCAGGAGTCCATTTTCGTGATGTACACTTGCTTGCAGCCCGTATTATTTTCGATGGACTAAAAAACCTTGGTTTTACCAAAGGAAACACCGACGATGCGTTGGTTAGCGGGGCACATGCGCTTTTCTTTCCATGCGGATTGGGCCACCTTATGGGGCTCGACGTGCACGATATGGAGAACTTGGGTGAACAGTGGGTTGGCTACGGTGGCGAACCTAAAAGTACTCAGTTCGGGCTAAAATCGCTAAGGCTAGGAACTAAATTAAAACCTGGGTTTGTGTTAACCATTGAGCCTGGTATCTACTTTATTCCGCAGCTAATTGACCTGTGGCAAAAGAATGGAACGAATAAAGATTTTCTTAATTTCGATAAAATTAATCAGTTCCGAAATTTTAGCGGTTTACGAAATGAGGAGGATATTTTAATTACTTCAGATGGACACAGAATACTTGGAGAACCGTTGGCTAAAACGGTTACTGAGGTTGAGAATGAGCGTAAGTATGCGTTTGAATAGTACTTTAGTTATAGTTGATTTATAAAAATGGGTTATCTAAAAACATTAGTTTTTAGATAACCCATTTTATCTTGAAAAGAGTTTCCTCTCTTTTTATAGAATCTTCTTTATCTCTTCAATCATCAAATTAAACTCTTCCTCATCAAAAAGGCGAGTAAGAAAAACGATTTCTCCTTCCTTGTTTATTATTACGTTGCGGGTTACGCCTGCGTCTTTACGGGCGTATAGTTCAAAGATTTCAGAGTTCTCATCCAACGCTAGGGGATAGGTAACTTCCATTTTCATAGCAAAATCAATAACCTTTTCCATAGGTTCTCCTCTGTCTACTCCAATAAGTACAAGTCCTTTATCCTTTAGTGGTTGCCAAATATCTTTCTCAATATGTGGCATCTCCTTGCGGCACACTCCGCACCAGCTTGCTGTAAATTGTAGCATAACCACTTTACCCTTATGGTCGGAGAGGGTAAATGTTGTACTATCCGTTAGCAGCGTGGTAAAATTGGGTGCTTTTTGCCCCACTTTTACTATGTAGCCCCTATCATCGTCGGTAGCGGTTTTATCGTCCTTCTTTGTGTTGCTAACACATGAACAGGCTAGAGTTAGCCCTATTAAAATGGTAGTAATAATTTTAATTGTCTTCATACTGTATAATTTATTAGTGTTATAAACCTGCGTAAAGATATATTTATTTTTATTACAAGAAACAGCTAAGAACCTGTTTATGTTTCATAGTATGGATTTGTACTCCTGTTGTTTTATGCAGTGTTAGATGATTATTTAGCCTCGTTTTGCATTTTCTTACTAACATGTTTTTTGATTTAAAGAGGTTAAAAATCAATTGTGATTCTTGTTTAATTTGCCAGCGTTGTTACTAAGTACGTGAATATTATTCATATTATCGATAATAAATGTTTAATTGTATAAATATAACAGCACAATATTATAGACTATGTTTTATTAAATAAGCAATTTACTGATTTGTGTAATTTTTATTGTAGTTTAGGTTGGTGTAGTGTTTCGTTCTCGTGCTTTTCAAGTATTCGGCTAATAAACCTGCGTATTAAACTTAAAGCTGAAAATATCGTGTTAGTTCTCTGCTAGCATTCCTAATTGAAGTGTTTTCAGTTAATATAGTTGCGACAGGTATAAAGAATTGTTTGAAGAAGGTTGGCTAAAAAATAGGCTCATTATTCTCAACGACACCTCTCGTCGTCGTTGGATAGTATATTTAACCCTATATTACTAACACTATAAAATAGGGTATATTGATTGGCATATAATCGAGCGGCAAATTTCCATCTTCTATTTTGTCTATTTAAGGCCTCGCAACTTTGGCATGGTGTTATTGGAATAGAGGAGAAAATAATTCTCGGTGAAATTTTATCAGAAAATTACTTGCTAAAAATATGTTACTCATTGCTTGGCAGATTGTTGGGTTATGAGTAGCAATAACACTATTGAATATGGAACGAATAAAACTATCAAATGGACTAGTAGCTTTTGGCGGAGCCAAGGGTGTGGGTAAAACTCGCTTTTTACTAAAACTCGCAAATTACCTTGCCAAAACTGGGAAAGTACTATTTGTAAGTTATTCAGACTACAAAGAACGGCTCGAGCACGTTATTAAGGGTATTGACGGCACAATAAACAGTAACCTAGAGCTGAATACACACTTGGGGTACTACTGCGTGGAATCGTTCCTTGAGCTAATAGAGTACATTGAGGAAGGTGATTTTAAAACCGTAATAATTGATAACGCCGAGTGCTACTCGCTCAATCCAGCAGAAACATTTTCATACCCAGGCAAGGATGGAGTAGTTGACGCACTGCTATTTATTAGCAACCGCCTTAAGGTAAGGGTTATGTTTACATCCTATCTGGTTTCCAACAGTTTTACGGAAGATTACTCGTCGCCAACGCTAAATAATTTTATATGGTCGCGCGAAATAGTAAATCAGTGCGAGCAAATATATGTGTTTTACCGTCCAACTATGTATGGTTTTAAGTTTGACGAGGAAGGAACCCCCATTGACGATAACCTTGAGCTAATTTCGCTAAAAAATGAGGAGCATAATGAGCATAAAATTATTTACCCCAACAGTGAGTTTAAATTCTTCAATCAGGTTGAATCTCAAATCTAATTTAAGAGTAAAGCGGGTATGTTAATAAATAGTATGACCATACATTTAGTGTTGTAGTTTTAGGTTTTACCAGCGGGGATTAGGCTACATGAATTCAGCATTAAAACAATGCAAGGAACTTTTTTATTTGTTGATATCTTTCAATTTATCAGAGTAAAGATTACATCACTTTTGGTTAACTTTAGAAACATCGATTTTTAAGCCTCAGCAAATGAATAGCCTTGTTAGTCAGTCGAGTATACCTGAGTTGCCAGCATTAAGCTATGGCTATATTCGTAAGGGCGAAATCACAAAATGGATATTTTGGGAGTACGACCAGCTTAAAAATATTAGGAAGTTTAGTTTAGAGATTAACACCGATTTTAGCAGGCTTAACCTGTTAGATGAAGTTGAAACGCAGAGAGTTCCTTTGCGAAATACGTTGGGCTTTTGCAAGGCTTTGGGAGTCGATTGGCTTACCAAAGCAATGCCCAATCCCCAGCTGTTTTTGGAGAAGATTATTCTCGAGGAGGTTGCCCTTAGGCGTATTACCAATCCGAGTGACCTTGCAAGCTTTATTCTGGGTGCGGACCTCTCGGCAAAGGTATCATCAAAGCTATTCTTTCGCAGTGTGTTAACCAATCAGTTTTTCGATACGTGGGATAAGATTAAAATTGCAATTCTATTGCTCATAGTAACCGATAATGTGCAGAGGACTATTGATCACATTGTCTATTTATCTCAGCGCTTTAATGTTAACTACAATTTTTATCGCCTGGTAAACCTATCATTTAAAATGGGTGTTTTTCTCGATTGCTTTATGCTTGATATAAGCATTGAGAAGCAAATATCCATTCTCGATAAGGAGAACCAATATCTTTATAAGGACTCCTGTTACATTGAAGTTGATGGTGCTTTTAGCTCATGCGTTAATTTGGTTGCTCTGTATTTGTCCTATGCATCACGTTCTGTAACCATTGCTGAGTTTAAGAGTAAGCAAAGAAAATCTATTTACTACGGAACGCTGCCCTTGCCCAAAGGAATGAATCTTATTGAAACTTCAAAGGAACTTATTTTTGAAGGAAGAAGGATGAGCCATTGTGTAGCAACGTATCTGCCTAGATTACTTGGTAAAAAATCGTTCTTCCTTCATATTAAATTTGAAGAATCAGCAACGGTAGAGATTGTAAAGAATGCCAAAAAGAGATGCTTCGTAATTAATCAAATTTATGGCGTTGCCAACAAAAAAGTGCCAGGAAGTATGATATCAAGAGTAAACAAGGTTATTTCAACATTCGATGCTCAATATTTCTTCTATAAAAATTCCTACAAAAGCCGAAGAGCCAAATCAAGAATACAGGAGGGTCCCAGTTTATTTGACGAATTAAAAAAGTAGCTTGCTTCGATGTGATATGCCGCACACTCTTTTTATAAGTTGCTTAAGTAGGTTGTAAAATGCCTGCAAACGACCTGTTTTGTCGTCTTAAATACTTATATTTACAGAAACCAAAGCAAAAACATTATGTCTAAAAAGGAGTCGTTGGGTAGGTATGTCCATATTATTAAGATGTTACGCAATAGGTCGTTGCGTTTTAACGATATCCTAAATAATTTGGAGGTGCAGGGCGAGATAGATGGCTGCAATTATGCAGTAAGCATCCGCCAGTTTCAGCGCGATATTAACGATATTAGAGAACTCTACAATATAGATATTGTTTTTGATAGAAGCCTTATGGCTTATTCTATCCAGTTTGATGATACTTCCGAGATGGATATGCGATTATTCGAGGCTTTCGATACGTTTAATGCGCTAAATGTAGCCGATCGAATCTCGGCGCATATCCATTTTGAGAATCGCCGCCCACAAGGTACCGACAACCTTTACGGCATTCTGCACGCAATAAAGAATGGTTTTGAGATACGATTTACCTACACTAAATATTGGAACGATAAGGTTTCGGAACGCACGGCGCAGCCCTATGCACTTAAAGAGTTTAAGAATCGCTGGTACTTAGTGTGTGCCGATTTAAAAGATAGTAGGATTAAATCATTTGGGCTCGATAGGTTAACGGACCTTGAAATTACCAAGAAACGGTTTGATATGCCCGGTAGTTTTGATGTGAGCGAGCATTTTAAGTACTGCTTTGGAATAATAAGTCCCAATGCCCAAAGCCCTGAAGAGGTAGTGCTTTCCTTTACCTCCTATCAAGGTAAATACATCAAATCGCTACCCCTACACCATACCCAGCAAGTGCTAATTGATAATGATGAAGAGCTACGCATACGGCTTAACGTATTTATCACCGAAGATTTTGTTATGGAGATTATTTCGCACGGCGAGCGGGTTAAAGTTATTGAACCTAAGTCATTTGCCAACGAAATTCGGAGCATTCACGAGACCGCAGTTGATAGGTATTTGTAGGAATTGGGGTGAAATAAAAAAGACAACCTATGCACCCATTCAAAAAAATCACCACATTACTCGATAGTATGCAATCCCTAATTACCGAAGAGGAATTTGACATTAAAAACCAAGAGTGCAGCACCCTTAATAAAAACATAGCTGCAGAGCTTGAGAGACTTAGTCCTTTATGGGGAGATTCACCAGCGTATGTTAAAGCCCAAGATAAGTTCAATAAGCTATGGAAAACCTACGAACCCATTGAGGAAGATGAACGAAGTATTAGAGCAATGATGTATCCAGAAGGGGAGGATGATGGGTTTTTGTAATTATGGCGGCAACGCATAATTCATTAATTGTTCACCCTATATTTACCCATACATAAAAACAAAAAAAGGCTTGCATTAATGCAAGCCTTTAGTTTTCAAATAGTCGGGGTGAGAAGACTCGAACTTCCGACCCCTTGCACCCCATGCAAGTACGCTAGCCAACTGCGCCACACCCCGATCTCTTTTGAGGGTGCAAAGATAATTGTTTTTTTAATCTTCGCTAAATTATATTGGCGTAATTTGTTTTTATCTTATAATAGTTACATTAAAATTTGCACTATCAATGGTGTTGAACTATTTTTATGCATTATTGTTCTAAACAGATTAATTAATATAAATATATCGATATGAATTTATTTGAGCCTTTAAAATCAAAGGGAGAGGATAAGAAAAACGACAATAAAAATGTTGTTGCCGAGCATGTTAAGGTACTAATAGTTGGCTCGGGCCCTGCTGGGTACACAGCTGCAATATATGCTGCAAGGGCAAATTTAAACCCTGTGCTTTACGAAGGTTTGCAACCAGGAGGCCAGCTAACCACCACAACCGAGGTCGATAACTTTCCGGGTTATTCGGATGGTGTTACGGGCCCAGTTATGATGGAAGATTTAAAAAAGCAGGCAGAACGGTTTGGCACGCAGGTACGATTTGGTATGGCCACTTCGGCCGATTTGTCTAAAAAACCCTACAAGGTAACCATCGATGGCGAAAAGACTATCTCTGCTGATGCTCTGATTATTGCAACAGGTGCAACGGCTAAGTACTTGGGATTAGAGTCTGAAGAGAAGTATAAGGGGCAGGGCGTATCGGCTTGCGCCACGTGTGATGGGTTTTTCTATAAGGGCCAAAGTGTTGCTGTTGTAGGTGGTGGCGATACTGCTTGCGAGGAGGCAACCTACCTTTCAGGAATATGTAAAAAGGTTTACCTAATCGTTCGTAAGCCTTACCTTCGTGCATCAAAAGCAATGCAGGATAGGGTTGACAATACAGAAAACATAGAAGTTCTTTACGAGCATACCACAAAAGAAATTGTGGGCGATATGAGCGGGGTAAATGGTGTAATTCTGACAAACGGAAAAAACGAAGAGGTAAAGATTGATGTTACTGGATTTTTTGTTGCCATCGGCCATATGCCAAATTCTGATATCTTTAAGGGCTTTTTAGATATGGACGAAACGGGTTATATAAATACAGTGCCTGGAACTCCAAAAACCAACATTGAAGGTGTTTTCGCTTGTGGCGATGTGCAGGATAAGCATTACCGTCAGGCGGTAACCGCTGCTGGTACTGGTTGTATGGCCGCTTTAGATGCTGAGAGATACTTAGGCACTAGGGTATTTTAAATTATGGTTTTTTATTGATGTAAATACTTCGTTAGATTTTGCAATATTAAAGTGGAGTATGTATTATAATATAAAAGCGGGACTTGCTAACAAGTCCCGCTTTTGTTTTAATTAATAAAGGGGCAAGACCCAGATATGAGATATGGTTGCCTTGACCAGTAAAAGCAAGGTTTCCGAATTGATGTAATCGTTCTTATCGGTCCACAATGACTTTTAAAAAGGTTTAACAGAAGTTATGTAAGGGTTGTTTCACAAAATCAGCTATTTTTGTATCAAACTTATAGTGTTATGTATGCAATTTTTGTAAAAGAGCTCAATAGCTTCTTCTCATCGTTAACCGGCTTAATAG